>WNGI01009397.1_pt1 | contig 15670 bp, 16 predicted proteins | sample 5400621 | NCBI WGS metagenome assembly WNGI01 (sample SAMN13153374, study PRJNA577476) | soil metagenome | isolation source: 20 cm soil or saprolite under Garry oak tree replicate 1 | place: USA:California | collected 2016-06-15 | reverse complement strand
CGCTCGCCACTGCGAGGAAGATGAACAGTGATGGCTTGGCGGCTCTTGGGCCGTCAGTAAAACGCGAGTTGGGTCTGGACCGGCCACTGTCCGACGCTATGTTCGCGACCATGGCGACCGATATTCGCGATTCCCATTGCGGTTATGCATCCGAGGAAAGCGTGAAAGCGATGGTCGATGTACAGCGGGCCAGGGACGCTCAGATGGCGCAGAGCTTGATCGCGGCGGGCAACCCCGACGGTGCAGTCCTAGTGGCCGGAGCGGGTCATGTTCGCAACGATTACGGTATCCCCGTTTATCTCACCGCAAAAGCTGCGGGTAAGCAGGTTATCAGCATAGCTTTCGTCGAAGTCGACGACCAGAAGCCCGAACCGCGCAACTACGCGCTGGCCAATGGGCGATTGCCCTTTGATTATGTTTGGTTCACCGCACGCGTCGACGACGAAAACCCTTGCGAAAAGTTCAAATCCCAGTTCGAGAATCTAAAAAAGCGCCGTGACAAGTAAGAGACACTTGCCAACCCCGACGCACGAACGACGTGCTAGGCGCTAACTGCGTGAGGCTGATTGAGGTGTTGTCAGACGATCCCGAGACGGCGTAAACATAGGAAACGCTATCAACCCATGGGTTATAGGTGCGACGGAGAGTTTGCTCCTTGAATGTTAATAAACTGCCGAACCTTCGACCAGGGTAATTAGGAGGAAGAAGATGTCCAAATCAACCACGGCTCTAATATTCCTGCTGGCCACCGTCCTCTTTGTCTTCTCAGTGAAAGCCCAAGAGCGCGACGATTCTCGCCTTACGCCCGCGGAGCGCAATCGCACCGGTACGTTAAGACAGCTCATTCCCGGTTATTATGTATTTTCGTCCACCAGCTTTAATAGCGGCGTCATCGCCACCAGCGAAGGAGTCGTCGTCCTCGACGCGTTGACTTCGGAAGCCATTGCGCGGCAAGAGCGCGAAGCCATCGCGAGCGTGATCAAGCAACCGGTTCGCTTTCTGGTTTCCTCGACTTTCCATAACAATTATACGTGGGGCAACATTGCCTACCGGGACGTTGTCAAGATCGGTCACGAAGATTACCGCACCGATCTGCTCGCCCAGATGCAGCGCGACCGCGCGTCACCCGAGGAACAAAAGGCCAGGCTTCCGCAAATCACCTATCGCGATCGCCTGACGATCCATCTCGGCGGCAAAGAAATTCAGGTCCTTTATTTAGGCAAGGGGCACACGAGGAGCGACAGCATCATTTTCGTGCCGCAGGACCGGATTGCCTACGTGAGCGAGCTATTTTTCTCCGACCAATTTCTCTACATCAACGACGGCTACGGCGTGAGCTGGCTGAAAACACTGGACGCGGTCGAAGCTCTTGCGGCCGATATCATCGTGCCGGCGCATGGCCCCATTCCCGAAGATCCCAGAGAAACCCGCCAGGGGCTGCATCGGTTTCGTCAGATGCTGGTCGATTTGCGCGACGCCGTGCAAAAAGAGATCGCCCGCGGGGCGACGGAAGATCAAGCCGCCGCCGCAATCGAACTTCCTCAGTACGAACAGATGCAGGGCTACAAATCCCAAAGAGAAGTCGCCGTGCGGCGGACGTACCGGGAAATGATGGGCACGCTTAAGTGAAACAAAATGGCAAAAGTTTAAAGAACGCGACCCCGTTGACGGCGCGCTCCCATCTTTCCTATCTGTCAAGCCCGATTCGATTCGTGCGCAGACTGCGCCATCACACTCATCCCCACACGGCATGCCACAACCGTAGCGCCGTATCCCATTGCGTCTATTTCATCGTGTTGACCAAGGGTGGCTTAGTTTCTACACTCTAGGAATTTGGCAGAACGAAATGACGCGGCGAATATTACTCACATTTACAGCACGTGTGCCGTTGATAGTAGCTCTGTTAACTGCCGTCGAAAGCGGGTTTGCTCAGGACAGTCTGAGGAATGGACCGGTTCGCGCGCCGGCAAACCGACAATTCAATCCGACTGAAACGGAACTGAATCGCACACGCGCCGACGTTATCCAAAAAATGAAAGAAACCCGCACCGGCGCAGAGAAACTTCTCGCGCTGCACGAAGCCGAGCGGCAGCGCTCGGCGGAAGAGTATGAACAGCGACGTGATCTCTATCGGCAAGGTCTGATCGCGCGAAAAGACGTGCTCGATGCCGAGCAAGTTTTGGCGGACGCCATGTCTCGAGTAGAAGAAGACCAGCGTTGGCTGGCCGAAACTGACGCGGCGATGACTGAGGCGACTATGCGAGATGAGTTGCTTCGCTTACCCGGACTCGCCGTTGGAGGTTACAGTGAAACGGGCGCTCTGGTGCGCTTCAACGGCGGCGCGTTGTGGTCACTGACGGGCGCCGCGAAGATCGAACAGTATTTTGCCCGGGCGTTCGGTCACGCGCTACCGATCAGCGCATTGGGTCAAACTGCGACCCACGACCGCTTGCGCCTCGATCATCACGATGCCATGGACGTGGCGCTCCAACCGGACAGCACGGAAGGCCAAGCGTTGCTGAATTATCTGCGCCAAGCGGGTATTCCGTTTATCGCCTTTCGAAGCGCTGTGCCGGGAGCGGCCACAGGCGCGCACATCCATATCGGTAAACCGTCGCCACGAAAGTGATCGGCAAAAGCGCTTTGAGCTCAGGGGAAAACGATTTCAGATGGATTGGGTCTCAGCGCTGAGAAAGGCGCAATAACTCATGGCGCAACGCTGATTTCTCCGCCAGTACAGTAAATTTCTGAACTTGTACGGCAATGGAGCGAGGGGGGTTCGAACGGACCTTGCTGTTGAACCGAATGGCGCTCATAAAAGCCCGATGAAAAAGACACTATGTCTCGAAAATTGTCGTCACTAGCGACTACTAATGTTTCTTTAGCTGAGTCGTCCGCCGAATCATGTTTTTCGGGATACTCGTCGAGAACAAATACCAAGAGATTCCTATGGGTAATTTTCATAGTCCTGGCATTCGGTTCGACGGTATCAGGCTGTTCTCCTCTTTACGTCATGCGCGCGGGCTACGAGGAAGGGAAAATCCTTTGGCGACGCGAGCCGATTACCGACTTTCTCGAAAAGCCCGGAATAGTTGCCGACACAAAAGAGAAGCTTGGGCTCGTACTTGCGGTGCGGGATTACGCCGATAAAACTCTGAAAATGAACGTTGGGGGCAGTTATTCAAGCTATTCCTATGTTGATAGACCCGCTTTGACATATATTTTGACGGCTGTTCCAAAGACCGAGTTGAAACCCTACACGTGGTGGTTTCTTTTCGTGGGCAGAGTTCCGTACAAGGGCTACTTTTCTATAGAAGACGCGAACCGGGCCGCGGCAGAACTTCAACGGGAAGGATACGATACAGTCATCCGAACCACGGCTGCGTTCAGTACCTTAGGCTGGTTTGATGACCCGCTGCTTTCGCATCTGCTCCGCTATGACCAAGTGACCTTGGCAAACGTCATTTTTCATGAGCTGCTTCACAATACGCTGTACGTGAAAGGATCTGCCGAGTTCAATGAGAGCCTGGCGAACTTTGTAGGCGGGCATGCGGCTATCGACTTTTTTCGCGACAAATTCGGCGAAGGGAGCGCGGAGCATCAGCGCGCTGTTCTCGCTTGGCAGGACGAGCTTGAGTTCGCCGACTTTCTTGAAGGTGTGACCAACACATTAAATACACTTTACGCGAGGAATATTCCGTTGGAGGACAAACTGCGGCTTCGCGAACAGGTGTTTGCCCAAAGTAAAAGCGAGTGGGCCAGTCGCTTGGCGGATCCTCAGAGTTACCGATTCCGTAACTTTCTGCACCAACCGTTTAACAACGCGGTGATCATTCAATACACGTTGTACCTGAAGAATCTCAAACTGTTTGAGGCCCTTTATGACGCCGAGGGCAAGAGCCTAACGCGCCTCATCGATTCGATTCGCGAAGCTGTGTCGAAAGGCGGCGAGCCGTTTGAACAACTGCACGCGTTGATCGACAGGCATAGAACTTCTTCTTAGCCTGGAGTTATTACGGCGTTTGGCGCAACGCAGAATGTGGATAACTCGGAGTACCTGGCGGATATTGTAGCCGATACGGATTTGATTTGAGAGTTAGACTATAGGCTGGTGACAGCGCCCCCACTGTTGTGCAACCTCATAGGAGAAACTCAGGGGAAAAAAAGAGACGGGTCTTAGTGATAGGCTTGGAGCCAATATTAGTTGGTTACAGCCTCATTCCGGATATGAACGCAGAGAAGGTAATGGCGGCACTGAAAGCTGACCAAGCAAAGTTAAATGCTTTGGGTTGCTTGACTGATCTTGGCGGGACGGCTGAAGCTGTAGTTTTGCAGAAGCTTTCAGAGAGCACGTTCGATTGTACCTTGATTGGCGCTGGCGTCCGTACCGTGCCAACACACTTTCTCTTGTTCGAAAAATTAATCAATGTGGTGCATCAAAAACGCACCTAAAGCCAAACTCGGCTTCAATACAAAGCCGAGTGATACAGCGGAAACTGTGCAGCGCTGGGTCTATCACAGTGGGCCCCTCAGGAAGGGAGCCTTCAATGCTTTGCAGGAACAACCTACACAAACGAGTAACGCAGCTGGTTGTTCCGAGAGAATTAAATCTCTGCTCACGTTCTAGTGTTCTGTAAAGGCCGCCGATCATTTCAACACATTGTGCCTGGATTCGGCAGTTTATCGCGCAAAGAAGAAAACCCCATTAGAGAGAAATAGATAGACCGTTTTTGGTGCTGAGAGCTTCGGCTCGACCGTAAATGATGGGACTCAACTGGGATGGGATTGGATTGAAGCGTCGATCAATTCAATCTCGGGCCGAATTTAGCATTTTTCCACTCGACGAATCTGGTTCCTCTTCTGCTGTAAACAATATGTTTTGCAACTGCCGCGTGCGTGATAAGTAGCCTCAAGAACGAGGTGGGCAATGAAGAAATCGGTTCTCTTATCAACTCTGGTCGTCGCGCTCACGGTGTGCGGGGCGAGGGCAGAGGCGCAGCAGCCAGCAAAGGTAGCTAAGATTGGGTTGCTCGGAGCCCGTCCCGCAGCTTCGTCCACCGGGCTTGAATTATTCCGGCAAGAGTTTCGTAAGTTCGGTTATATTGAGGGCAAGAACATAGCTTTTGAGTATCGATCCGCTGATAACAAATTCGACCGGCTCCCGGCCCTGGCTGATGAGTTGGTCCGTCTCAAAGTTGATGTAATCGTCACCCCCGGGACGGCCGAAGCCCTGGCTGCCAAGAATGCTACCAGAACGATCCCCATCGTTTTTTTCGGTGGGGGTGATCCTGTTGCGGCTGGGCTGGTTGACAGCCTTGCGCGGCCCGGGGGAAACATCACGGGGTTCACCAGCATTGGAGCGGTGCTGGCTGGCAAACGATTGGAGTTACTCAAGGAGACTGTTCCCAATCTCTCCCGCGTTGCGCTGCTGTGGGATCCACAGGATCCAAGCGCTGCGCAACAATGGAAAGAAAGCCAACTGCCGGCACGAGAACTGGGTCTGCAACTTCATTCCATGGAGATACGCAGTGCCAACGATTTCGAGAGCGCGTTCACAGAGGCGATTAAGGCGCGTAGCGCCGGTCTCGCCGTGACGTCAGGCGCGTTGGCCCTTTCTAATCAAAAACGGGTCGCGGACCTGGCGACAAAAAGTCGACTACCGGCGATTTACTCTCGGGGAGACTTTGTCGCCAGCGGCGGCCTGATGTCCTACGGAGACGACCGGGCTGAACCCTACAAGCGTGCGGCGTCTATGGTAGACAGAATTCTAAAGGGTGCCAACCCAGCTGACCTGCCAGTGGAGCAACCGACGAAGTTTCAGCTGATGATCAACCTCAAAACCGCCAAGGCTCTTGGCCTGACGATTCCATCGATCGTTCTCATGCGGGCGGATAAGGTGATCAAGTAACCAAGAGACGATGCCAGGATTGAATTGATTCTCCTACGACTAAATCCTGTGAGATTTGACCGTGGCGTCGTTCACTTCAATCTCACGGCGAATTTTGCATTTTTCCCCTCGGTGAATCTGGTTCTCCTTCTGCCATAAATACGTTTCGCAATTACCGCATGCGTGATAGCCTCCAACACGAGGTGGGCGATGAAGGGCCACAATCCGACATCGCATCGTTGGTTTGAAATAAGACAGGCCGCCAACTGAGGCAGCCTCGTGAATCGGGGAAACGTGATCGCTATTGCGGCGCGGCTTCCCGTTTCAGAGTGTCGAAGCGCATATGAAATGCGAGAAATTATCAGCGAGCGAACGAAGTAGGCGTGCTAATCGCTGTGGCTCGTCTATTGGAATGTGATCATATCCGTGCGGCTCAAGGTTGAGGCTTTCGCCTTCAGCGGTTCGTTCGTGGCGTTCGCGCTGTTCTGGTTCAATATTTGGAAAAGGCCGATAGCCACTTCGTAGTCCGGCGCGGCTAAGCTGGCATCTACGGGTACAACAACGGTGTAATCCCGCAGTGTTGCTCCAACTGATGTATAGAGCACGGAGCCGCTGATCTTCCAGCCGGTAAGAATCAAAGTCGTAATCCCCTTGGCCTTCAGCGTCTTGTCGAGGTCGGTATTGTAAAATCTGTCCTGAGCGTATGACACAATCATAGGATCGCCCGGAGCAGGAGCAGACTCTGGCAGCCACTTTGAGATGGTCGGGGCGCGAGTAGAGTACACGACCACCACGCCAGCCTTTCTTGCTTGCGCCAGCAGCGAAGCGAGGGCCGGCACCATTACCCCAGTGCATTTTGGCTGGCTTTTGCAAATGGGATCAACCATGTCGAACACCAACAACGCCGTTGTCGCGGGTTTAAGAACAACTCGGACCGGGTCTGGAAGCGCCGGCATTTGCAGTGTCAGCAAAGGCTTGCTGGCGGCGGCACTGCTCGATGCCCCTGGCGCGGCAGATTGCGCTACAGCAGCTCCAACACAGACCGTGAATACGAGACTGCTAGATAGCAGCACGGTTCGAATCAGTATCATCTTGGATTCTCCTTGTGCCAGTTCGACGAACAGGCAGTCACAACACCGCGGAGAATGCTGCGCCTATAACCACCGATCTCCGTATCGAATTGTAAACACCCTTTTTCTCTGACGGGAGCTATATCGCCCAACCGGCGAGTCGTCAATCGCACGATCGTTTGGTGAACTCGCCGGGGTCGCGCTCGACGCCAGGATTGAATTGAATTCTCCTACAACTCAATCTTACGTGCGATCAAACTGACGCGTCGTCGTCAGTTCAATCCTGCGTCGTCCGGTTCGAACTCAATCGAAGCGCGTGAAAAAAAGAGGCGGCCCCCAGGTGAGACTGGAGGTCGCCGCATGGAATTTATTTAGGCAGGGCGATCTAGGATTTGGACAAGTAGTTATCGATAGTCGTGATAACCTCGATGATCTCGATCATGCCAACGGTCATGGAACCGATAATCCCATCGATGTTCTGGGCGATTGTCGGAGTATTCATGGCGGTCGTCGACATAATACCGTCCGAATACACGCCTAGGATGTTCAGCGATCTCCTGTTTGGCAGCGGGATGCTGTTTTAGGAATTTTTTTACCTCTTCGTGTTTGTCGAGATATTTACGGTCGTTAACCAATTGAGGATTGTTTTGCAAGTCAGTGGAAACACCGGGGTGTTTAATCATGAAACTGTGGAACTGAGCGACTTCGTCGCGCATTTGGGCATAATCATCACTCCAAGCTCGGCTGGAGAAGCTGAGGAGCGATATTGTCAGGATTAGCGCGAAAAACGCGCTTCTGGAAAAGATATGTAGGTTCTCTATATCCATGTTAATTCCTTCCTTTTGCTTTTTAGCCGTTTGTCGAATCGAAACAATTAACCCATCAGCCAAATTCGGATATCAGCCGGTTTACCTATTTGTTACGGCCGTTGCCATTTGCGGCGCCGTTGCCGTTAGAACCGCCAGCAGAGACAATGCCTCCATTGGAGCCGGCCGAACTGCCGGATCCGGTCGCGATGCCGCTTCGGTCAAGGCCATAAGCGTTGCCGTTCCCTTTGCCGGAGGCGTTTACGATGCCGTCACCTGAGCTTTTGCCGCTCACAACGCTTTGCCCCGAGTTCCCTTGCGACTTCCCACTGCCTGACACTATACCGCTGTGGGAGCCGCCCTTTTGTCCATTGGCGGTTGCCACGCCACTCCCGTTAGACGAAGCAGTTGCGGTGCTCGCCAAGTTGTGGTTTGCGCTCTTCATTCCTGCGATCACCGGCCCTAGCTTGTATCCTAGTTTCTGAGCAATTTGCCCCCATCCCATGTTCTGACTACGCATGGTGAGGATGCCTTGTAAATTGGTTGTCGTCGTCGTTGCGGTGACGCCGGTGCCGGTCGTCTGTGTGATCGTGCCGCCGGTTAGCGCCGCTTGTAACTGCTCCGGTGTCGGCTGGGTGATTCCTAACGTACTCAGCTGTTGTTTTGCCAGCGCCAACGAAATATAGACGTTGCCAAAACCCATCTGACCGGTGGGCGGAGCGATCACGGTTGACGTGGTTGTGGTAACCGGCAAACCGCCCGGTGTGCTACTCGAGGTTGTGCTTGTCGACGTCAGCGTTATCGGCGTACCATTCCTGAGGCCAGTCACGACTGCGGTGGAGTCGGAACCGAGAAATGAATTAAAATCATTGCTGATCTTGTTGATGACGTTCGTTTGCCCCTGGTTTGCGGTTGCATTATTCATTGTGGTTACCTGGCTGTTCAGATCCGAAGCGGTCTGAGCCAAGGCCAAAACCGGCGCGACTGTAGTCAGGCTCACGGTCAAAATCGCTGCTGAAAGCTTCATAGTTTCCTCCTCCGTTTCTACTTAGCTAATCCCCAACGCCTTTTCAGTTTGAATGATAATCTCTGTCGTCTGTCGCGGTCGCACGATCTTTGAAGAAAATGCCTTGTTTCGCCACCGTGCGAATACGAGTGGTCTTATTGCTGACCATCTCCAGCTCGATCTCGATATCGCGGTCGTTGGACACCGCCTTGATTGCTTTGCCTTGATCTATCTTTGAGGTCGCTTCGACTTTGATGCCCATGCGATCAAGCGCCGTGCGCGTGGCCGTTTCGACCTGCGGCAGGGGCGCTGTGAATGTCTTATACGCAATGCCATCCAGCGTATAAGCGACCGACGTGCCGGTGGTCACTCCTGCGCCGACGCCGAATAGGGTTAGGCCTACGCCCGCAACGCAACCGTGCAACATGAAAAATGTTAAGAGAACGAAAACGTAACGGAACTGTGTGACTCTGTTTGCCATATGACGAGTAGCCATAGGCAATTAGCGAGCCACGCTTGGATGACGACACCTGGGAGAAAGTTGGGAACGATTTTGTCCGCAGAGGCGATTACTAACCCGCTCCCCACAGACAAATATGTTTAAGGTCCCGGTTTTTTTACCTTTTGGCGATCGCTTTGTGGCACGACCTTGCCAACGCGTTGGCTGCGAGTCATTCAACCAAAAGCACCAGAGAGTAACGGACTTCAGTGAGGGCCGGACGTACTTACGACCACACAAGGTTAGCCTGTTAGTGGCCAAAAACTGCTCAGTCGACGTGCAGAAACTCTTCCAAATTTCCTAATTCGCGGTTGATTTAGCAATGCGCGGACACGGTATATGCCTTGCGTCAGTTTCGCTCGCTTGCAATGAGATTAGACCGAGTAGACCAAAAGCAAACCAATAAAGGTGAGAGTTTGAAATAAAGCAAGTGTCTATCTTTGGCACGCACGATAATTTTTAAAGCATTTCTTGCTCAACTGATAATCGAAAGCCTCAAAGTAGCTCAGTCAGAGGAGATATTATGAACGGCAGAAAAGCATTCACCATCCTTATGTTCGCAATTGTCCTTATCTCAGCAACGTCGGGCTGCTCCGCACCATTGTCAACGAGGGAAAAGGGAGCAGGAATCGGAGCGCTCGGCGGCGCTGCGGCTGGAGGCCTGATCGGTGCTGCGGTTGGTCATCCCGGCATTGGGGCTGCAATTGGCGGAACTCTTGGACTAGGTGCCGGGGCCCTCATCGGTGACCAACTTCAAGGACAACAACAAACGCAATACCAACAACAGCAGCAGATGGACCAGAATCAGGCCGAAATTCAGCGTCAACGCCAACAGATAGACCAGCTAAGACGACAGGAATATTAGACATCCATTCCTGCTCCAGTCGAAATAAACGCAAACGACAGGAGGATTGCCAATCCTCCGCGCACACAAGATGAACCGGAATCGGTTCTCACCTTGGAGGCGGCCGATATTTAATCGTCATGATACCTGCCAATTTCTCATACTCCCAATCTCTTAGAGTAATCGGTCAGACATTAGAGGTCCTCCGCATTGACACTTTCACTTTAGAAAAAATGGGTGAAAAATACATCGTCCGTAACTGGGAGCCAAGCTTTCTAAAGAGTATCACTGAAAAAGTTTGGGGATTCGGAGATTCCGATAAGATGCATTTGAGTCCTCAAGGGCCTACTGAATCTCTCATCTATACGAGTTCTGACACTAACCGTCTGGAAGCTTTGGGACAGTCGAGACGCGGCTCAGACTCCGGCCAGGAACGTCACAACCTTTCTTTAGCCTTGCGTGTAGTCGGTGACTATTTGGATCGACATTGAGCCGTGGCCTTTGATATTTCATGGGCTAGGCAGTCGGTAACGGTTAAATACCAAAGCCCTGCCGATGGTCACAAGGATGCGAATTTCACGGTACAAAATCTGAATGACCTCGGGGTGGGCATGTACCTGCGAAGGTCTAGTCGTCGACCTGCAAATCGACCTACAGAATGATGCTACATTCATTCAGACCGTGAGTTTCCGTCTGTTGCGCTTAGATTGTTTTCTCCCTCCGCCGAATCCAAGCCAGCTTTTATCGTTGCGTTGTTCAGTTCAAACCTGCCGGATTTCTTCTTTTACGAGATGGAGGAAGAAACGGATAAACCTAACAGCGAGGCCATTGACCTGTTCAGAAGCATCGGCCTTTAAACTCACTCCACTCGCGCGTGTGATTTTGGTGTTAGATCCTACCTTGGAACCTAATTTAATGTGATCGGAATCTGTGAATACAATTTCCGCTTGGCCACGTACCTCCGCGGCAGCCTTCAAGGCCTTGCAGAAGTCTTCCTCAGTTGCTCCAAGCTCAATCCAGATTCCCCGCCAAGAAACCGCATCGTTCATCCCGGTCTTGCGGTATCGGTCCTCAAGGTTTTTGATGATTCGTTCTTTTAACTTGAGGATAATCAGCGTGATTTCGACGTTCAAAGAATGTCCTTCCTCGGTTTTGGCCGCATGGCTGCGCGTTATACCGCGCGGAAATCGCATCTTTTTCGGCGGCGACAACCGTCAATCGCGACCGCCGAAAGTCTTGGTTCAGCATTGTTTTTCAGGCATCGGTTCGGCCCTCGATAGTCGAAGTCAAGGGGAGAATTTGAATTGAAACGTCGTTCAATTTAATTCTGCGCTACGTCACAAAGGCTTCGCAATCAATCAGTTACCGAGCCAAGGGAGTACCAGCCCTTCGTTGATGAGTAGTTCGAGATTTCTTGCTACTTTTTCAGAAGCAACGATGTGTTTATTAAGATTATTGATAGCTTTGTATTGCTCTTTTGCCTTCGTATGAAAGTAGACTCCGTCGCTAAGAGCACGTTTGGCCGCTGCAGTAGCTCTATTCGCATTCTCTCGTGCCTTCTTTGCCTCAACGGACGCACCCGCCGATGTGTACCCGGTCGCTGCTTTGTCCCACTGTTGGCTGGCCAATTGGTAATTTTGCGCGGCCAAAAATGTCTCGTCCCCGGCCAGGTCCAGTAAATCGCCGGCCTCGAGACCATTTGACGCAGTTCCATTGACAATGTTCCCGGACTGGATCTCATGGTCCCTTGCGATCTGTTGGCGCATTTTGGCGATGTCCTCCCATTGTTCTGCGGTTTGCATGGAACTCAAACCCGGAGCTGCGAGACAATCTTTTGTAAAGATGCAGGAAAAAAACACCGCAGTAACGATGCCTGCTAGTTTTAACATATGCGCCTTAGTAAAAACTGGCCGATAATTTAATCGAAGGCCGAGATCCATAAACCCATCTCCTTCATTTCGAAATTTGTTGGTTCACGTAGCTTGTGGCGTTGTGGGCTCTGCGGTTGAGGTAGTTGATGGTCGCGTGTTGCGTTTGGCCCAGAGCCAAGTCGTGGAGGCCACAAGAATCAGTGAAGCGGTGAGGGCGAACGGGACAGTGTGCGAATTCTCAGTCGTCGGCGCTGCATAAATTTGCGCGACTAAAACAGAATAGGCCATTGCGTGACTTTGTTTCCGCATCATGAGAATTACGGTTGCGAGCAAGAAAAGGACCAAAACAACTAACAAACTTTTTGGTGTTTTCGAGAAGATATAAACGACGAGAAGACTCAGATGTGATCGATTTCAACGAAAATTGATCGCTTGGACGATTCGGCTGTTCCAGCAGCGCGGCGTGCCAGTCCATTTCCGCCACCTCCGAAATCGTTTCCGACCGGTGACATTCGGATGGTTCTGGATCCCACGCGGCCGACGCCGTCTAAGTCGGTGCCGAGGAAACGCGCAGAGCGAGAAATTTAATTGTTGCCAATCGACGGACTGATTGAAACTTCGCTAACAATGAAATTGAAGCGTCGTTCAGTTCAATCGTGAATGTTGCGGTAACCGCATCAAATTTGATACACCAGCGTAGCTAAATTGAGACGCTGGACTCTCTGTCACTCTGCTTACTGCGTGATTCTCGATTAGCACTTCTTCCGCAACTGCGTAGACTTATCTCACTTTCACCACCACCCGTTAGGATTGGTACGGTGCTTGCCATAGTGTTTCGCTGAACGATGAACCCGCACAAGTTTCTGGTTTCATACCAGACCGAGAACTCGTATTCGTCGGTTTAAGTTTTGCTGGACAGCAAACTGTTCATGACGGTAAATTGCGATGGTCTACAAGATTCTTAAAGGTACCAAGCCTGCTGACCTCCCCGTGGAGCAGCCGATGAAGTTTGACCTGATCTCAACCTCAAAACCGCCAAGCAGATCGGTCTGGCGATTCCGCCGAACGTGCTGGCGCGGGCGGACAAAGTGATCAAGTGAGGAGGGAGTTGGTGACGAGTGTCGAGTGAAAAGAACAGAGAAAAACATGAAGAAAAAAATCACCGTGCTTACGCTTTGCGCTATGCTCTTTGCGCTCTCCCTTCCCGCCGACGCGCAGCAGACGGGGAAAATCTTCCACATAGGTTTCCTTGATCCAAGCAATCGAGCCGGTACAGCCGCCCTCGTGGAGGGGTTGCGGCAAGAGCTGAGCAAGCTTGGCTGGACTGAAGGGAAAAACATCACCATCGAGTATCGGTTTGCCGAGCAAAAGAGTGATCGCCTGCCTGAGCTTGCGACGGACCTGGTTCGTCTCAAGGTTGATTTAATCGTGACCTCAGGGGGACCGACGCCATTAGCCGCGAAGAATGCAACCGGACCATCCCCATCGTCATGACGAGTTCCGTTGACCCCGTGGGCGCAGGACTGGTCGCCAGTCTGGCGCAGCCGGGCGGCAATGTTACCGGGCTCTCGACTTTAGCGCCCGAGCTGAATACTAAAAGGTTAGAGATACTGAAGGACGTGATCCCTGAGCTCTCGCGGGTCGGGTTTTTGTTTACAGTTGTGAGAGGGAGCCGCTCAGCAGACGACCCCCAATGGAAAGAACTCGCGCCTGCGGCTGCGGCACTGAAGCTCAAATTGGAGGAGATCTCGACTCAACTCGACGCGAAAGGTCTTGAGAGCGCCTTTCAAACCGCGAAGGAGAAGCAGGTGGATGCGATTATAACGGGCTCCGGTAGTCGCTTGTTCGCCGAAAGAAAGCGCATTGTCGAGCTTGTCGGCAAATACCGGTTGGCCGCCATTTATCACAGAAAGGAATATGTCGATGACGGCGGTCTCATGTCCTACGGGGCGGACTTCAGTGATCTCTATCGTCGTGCGGCTGTTTACGTGGACAAAATCTTGAAAGGCACCAAACCAGCTGATTTGCCGGTGCAACTAGCAACGAAATTTGAATTCGTCATTAACCTCAAGGCGGCGAAACAGATAGGTCTGACAGTTCCAGTCCGTGTGCTTGAGCGGGCGAATAAGGTGATCAAGTGAGCGAAGAAAACGAAGTGGCGATGCTAGGATTGAATTGAATTCTCCATCCAACAATCTCGTGCTAAATCCACCTGAGGTGTCGACGAGTGGCGCGAGCTGCCGTGGGGCAAGGTGCCGTCGCTCGGATCATTCATCAGTGGTAAGGGCGATCGAATGGCGAGTCCTCTGGAGCGAAAGCACTAGATCCACCACTTGGCTCCGTTGAATTCTTCAGCAAGTTCCAATCGTTTAAACGTTTTGAGGTCTTAACATGGATCGAACGTTCTGAACTCCGCATGCTAGTCGTTCACTGTGATCCTCGGGTCTTCGCACGCCCAATAGATCAACTCACTTACACGAGACGTGATTTCGTCTTTTGCCGAAGGATCGGCACCCACTTCTTGTAGTCGTCCTATCACCTCGAGAGGTGACGGCCGGTAATCCTTCTGATTCTCATCACGTATAGCTCATCACGACCGCAGCTACGGCGTGGCACGGTCGTTGCCAGTGCTGTCTGCAGAAACAAGGGAAGGTAGTCCTCTAATGAAGATCGACATTTCATTCTTAGCGGCGTTTGTGCTGATCGGAACAGACCTGCTAGGACGCGCACCGTTCAAGGTGTCGAACAGGCGCTTGCTTCAACCGCGATTGAGTACGGTTCTGCCGGCGCGATGCACTTATCGAAGTGGGCGAAAGCGAGCGGGGAATTATGCTTTCATCGATGAACTTCTCGATTATGGATTGGCAGCTTTTTTACCAGGCTTTAGACAAACAGGATTCGGCCGGTCTGGAATAAATGGCTGGCCCGATGGGTTTTGGCTGACGACCGAGTAAGATTCTCGATGAGACCCATCACTAAAAATTCGGGTGACCTTGGTTCAACTCTAAATATAGAACGAACGAAAAAGAACCGGAATCGTCCGCTGCGGAACGTCATTTGGATGGGAACTTTGATTCGTACCCCAGTGCCAATTGGTTGGCAACTGGTAGCCTGCTACACCGTGACCTTCGCGCGGAATTCAATCTGCACTGCTAATTGTCCGATGTGCCTTCCGGCTGAACTACTTACGACGCGTCCGTGGTTTCTGAAGGTTAGGCATAGCAATTGCGTTTTGATCAAAACGAAGAAAGCTATGATGATGAAGATAAAATTAGCTGAGCGTTTGTGTCTGGCCGTTCTGTTACTTGCAATAGTTTTTGCTCAGTCTCTCTATGCGGATTCGCCAGCGCTAAGGGATCTGAAAGTTCACATTGCCGCCTTGCAGCAGGTACTACGCGATCCCAAATTATCCGACCACAAATATTTGCTTCAGCGAAGAAAACTGGCGCGGGTGGTTCTCCAACAACTCTTTGATTTTGAGGAAATGTCGCGGCGTTCGCTCGGAACAAATGCCCGCCGGTACCATGATCGTTTGGGAGAATTTACGCCACTTTTCGTCGATTTTTTGGAACACGCGTATATGGAAAAGTTGGAGGAGAACGGCGACGCGAGAATACAATATATCAGAGAAATCGGTGACGATGAGAACGTCGAGATCGACACGAAGACGAGACTCAAAGACGGCAA
>WNGI01008486.1_pt1 | contig 15670 bp, 15 predicted proteins | sample 5400621 | NCBI WGS metagenome assembly WNGI01 (sample SAMN13153374, study PRJNA577476) | soil metagenome | isolation source: 20 cm soil or saprolite under Garry oak tree replicate 1 | place: USA:California | collected 2016-06-15 | reverse complement strand
GTGATGAGACTGCCTTTCACAAAATGTCCAATGTCACTCACAAGCTGTTGGTCATAGGAAAAGATGTGATGAGACTGCCTTTCACAAAATGTCCAATGTCACTCACTTGCTGTTGGTCATAGGAAAAGATGTGATGAGACTGCCTTTCACAAAATGTCCAATGTCACTCACTTGCTGTTGGTCATAGGGAAAGATGTGATGAGACTGCCTTTCACAAAATGTGGAATGTCACTCACATACTGTTGGTGGTAGGAAAAGATGTGATGAGAGTCATGACACTGCCTTTCACAGAATGTGGAATGTCACTGACAAACTGTTGGTCATGTGATAAGAATCATAAGATTGCCTTCCACAAAATGTGTAATGTCACCTACATCCTGTTGGTAATAGCAAAAGATGTGATGAGACTGCCTTTCACAAGAATCTTCAATGTTGCTCACATCCTGTTAGTGATAGGGAAAAATTACCTAAAACAGCTTCTCAGAAATCAGCTTCTCAGAAATATTTGCAATGCTACTGACATACTGTTGGCCATAGGCAAAATTTAGATGAGATCATCTTAGAACCACTAAACCAGCATGCATGCTGCTAACCTCCTATGTTTATAGGAAAAGATGTGATTTCACTGCTTTCACAATACTCACAACATCACACAATCTGTAGAATGAAGAATGTGTCCAACTTATCCTGTAGCAGAGTGACCAGCATCACTCACTTCCTTTTAGAAAGGAATTAGCATCATGAATTGGGAAAAGAGAAAACAATGCCACCAACTCTCTTTTGCCATAGGTATTTCATATGATCAATTCACATCTCACCAAAGGATCACATACATCCTGTTTGTTTTGCCATAGTTTGTCATGACTCAAGAGGATTTGAAAATAAGAAATATTTACTGTCTGTTGTTTGGGACATGATATATGTGAGTGATGTTTATGAGCAGACAGAAAGGAAACAGCCTGAGTGTCACTTACTTCCTGTTATTAGTGCAAAGGGGTTTGTTGAGACAGAGTGAAATCACATCTTTTCCTATAAACATAGGAGGTTAGCAGCATGCATGCTGGTTTAGTGGTTCTAAGATGATCTCATCTAAATTTTGCCTATGGCCAACAGTATGTCAGTAGCATTGCAAATATTTCTGAGAAGCTGGATTGACAAGTCTGCTTACAATGATAGATGAACTCACTTGCTATTGGTCATATGATGCACAATGTGATCATTTACAATTACCACAAATCAAAATCAAATCATGTCACTCACTTCCTGTAGATTATGGGACAAGTAGGGACAAGATTGCTGATTGCAAAATGAAGCATTACTCACAAACTGTCATCATGAGTCAATATATACAATCTATGCTAGTTCAGGGTCACTTACCCACTGATACCAATGTCATCAGATTCTGCCAGCAAGAATAAAGCAACAACTCACCTGTGTTTCACTCAGTTGTTCATTGGCAGCCATCTGAAGCATGATTAATCTTGTTTTCAGGTGAAGGCATTTGAGTATTACTTACTACCTCCTGGTGAACTTTTGCAAAGTATTTATCATTCCATATGAAGGCCACCTACCTCCCTGTCCACCTATTGCCTTTCAATTTTTCCTATGCCAATGTGGAGTTTGAAAAAATGCATACCCAGAAATGTGGAAATTTTGAAAACACTATGATAATGACATCATCCCATGTCCAATTTTTATGTTTCAGAACATGTCTGAACAGTGTCAATGTTAATAAGTGACATGTTGAATGTGATGCCCACTGAAGTGCAGATTTAACACAAAGGTCAAGATTATTCATCTGTGTTGAAACAAACAGCTGATGTATGCTGTCATCATCTATTGCATCAGCAGTTTGCTGAGTTAATTCAGCACAGTTCTTCTCTGGTAAATCCATGTCTATGGAACAACATTACTCCCTTTTTCAGGAGAAATAAATCCCCTCACTCTCACCTTCCAACCGCACATATGTCTTGGGAGGATACTTCACATGCAAAACTTTGGGAAGATAAACTTTCTGAAAGGTGATTTCAGCAATTTCACTGGCTCTCTCCCACTTATCTTCATCCTCTGCATCAGTTAAGTTGACAAATTCAGAGGATATTTGACCATAGGTAACAATAGTTAAGGGTATTAAGGGTAAACAATCTCTCCAAAACCAACAAGTTACAAGATGAGATATGAATTTATTAGGACCTACCTCTGCCTGTCCCTTTATTGAAGAATTCAAGTTCTGCAGGTAGAATGGGACGAGGGCTGTCCATGGGTATACAGTACCTACAAGAAGCCAGGTCAGACAGTACCATAAAGAGGTAAAGCAAGATACCTGTTACGTTCGTTCGTCAACTTTGTAACTCAAGGTTACAAAGGTACTGTAGGTTCCTCAAGGGAGTTCCGGCACTTAATGACAAAAGAAGTATAAGAAGAAGTTATCGATTAATCCGTCAAGCGGGCTTAAACGATAACAAGATAGATTGACTATGAAAACTAGACTACCGTCAAAGATGTTACAGGGAGGTTTATATAGTACAAGGTAGTCGTACAAATAAGTAAAGGAGAAACATGTGAATATGGTTAACATGTGAAAGTCGTAGGCATGTGAAATCGTTAACATGTGAATGTTGTAGGCATGTGTTAAAGGAAGAAGATCATAGAAGGTTAAAGACGTCATAAAAGAAAAAGACGGGCATATACGGAATGTCGAACGGGAGACGTAGGAATGAGGAACAGTTGTAACAATACCAAATTGCATGCAGCTGATTCTTCAACTCAGTTTCTGCAGACTTCTTTTCAATGAACTTCCAGGCAATCTCCAATTCCTCAGTTGAACCAGATTCAAAACCCTGAGAGTCATGGAAGATAAAGTTACTTCCAGGGGTATGTAATCTGATGCCCAATATCATGCAGGCCTCTCTGTTATCATTGCATGTGAAGGTGTACATCCCTACACCATCATCTGACTCACCCCAAGTGATGGCATCAAATGAATGACAGACTGTTCAAGCTGACTCCCTGCACAAAACTCAACAGTCAAAAGAAGCACAAACTTAGAGTGATTTACCATCTTTATCATATATGATAGGCTTTGTCCCCTTTGCTTTGCCACAAACTTTCTCAAGGATGGTTGTCTTGCCTGCATTAGCCCTTCCAATGACAAGGATGCGAAAGTGTGGGCATAGATAGTGTTCCCTGAGGATTTGAAAATGTGTCTCATCTGGATCTGATATGTGTGAGTCAGGATTGGCAATGATGAAACACATAAATTACCTACCCAAAGAAGGTGTAGCAGTTGTAGCTGCCATGACTGATGTTGTGCTACTAGGAGCATGAGTTTGTATGTGAGCTGTCTCACTTGCCAACTTGTCCTGCTTAAATTTCTGGGCCAACTTTCCCAGTATTGAGCAAATAACTTTTTTTTTCCCATACATTTTTGGGATCAACTAGTAGACAATGGGGTTGCAAGCTTCCCCATCAAGATGAGATTGTTTGATAGGATGGTGAAAAGGAAATGCATACCAGAGATAATGGAAAAAGCAATGATTGCTGTGTGTGAGAATCAAGACTTGGACTGTGACAGAGGCAATGGATGATGTTTCTGGAAGAGATCAGAGGCAATAGTGAGTTACAAAATGGTGGATACCTAGTACTCGTAGTACGTGAGGCACTCAAGGATGATGGTGCGTCAGATGACCGTGGGACAGGCTCCAGCTGGATATATAGACTACGACTTGAGCTGGAGAGCGCGCGCAGAGCGATGCAAGTGTGCTGTGTGGCACGGGCGACTCGGAAATCGAAGGGTTGCGTCTGGCCAAAGGGGTGAGCTGAGCAGGCAGGACTTTAAGTTCAGGCGGCACTGACCCCAGAAACTGGGTTGCTCTCAGGCCCAGTCGTACATATCTGAATAACTTCTCCATTCGGCAGTGACGTGAGTACCCCGGACTCTCAAGTAGACAGTGACGGAACGATACAGACGGACGCTAGTACGCTTTAATACTACGACGAAGGTGCTCCATCCGCGTCCTTTCTTCCACGCACGCTACCCAATTGGCACCATCTTCTATTCGCGTCTCCGCCCGTCCATCGCAACCCAACCAATCCTATAATCGAGCCAACAAAGACGAGGGTAGAAGACTGGTGTATTACTGCCAACGAAATTGTCTACTGAGGCAACACCCGTGTCTTCCCGCCGTCACCTCATGAGGAGTCGGAATAGCTGCCTGGTGCACCAGTCATGCATCATGACTCACACAAGGTGCAAAACTCGACGGTTCATATCCTCCTCGCCCTTATATGTCCAATCTGACTACCGAGCGTAACAGTGACCGCAACCATGCATTCATCGTCACCCGCTATCCTTTAATCCCACCGGGGTCGACGCTGACTTGGCCTCTATACAAGAACCCAAAGGTGCGCCCACAAATCCTTACTACACTTCTCGCTCAACCTAATGATCTCCGACAGTTTGGCACGCTGAGATTTGGACGCACAGCCGTGGCGCGATGCGAAGGGTAAGGTTAAACGAGATACTATTTCGCTTGAACGCTCCCTTCGCTATGCTTGGTGAATGCGTTGACACTGAGGAGAGACTTGTTATTTTCTCGTCAGCCCCTCTACGGAGTAACGATGAAGTATGAGCGCAAGGGTGGATTGGATTGCAAAGAGGGATACACACCCCCGCATCCGCCAGCACCCAAACCGTGACTTCGACCCACTTGTCCTCGGGCCAGTTTAGCTCTTCCAGAATCTGGCCCGTTCGTCGCCAGCACTACTCCGGTTATCAAGGCAAAGGATGCAGACCATATGGCGTGAAAGAGCTACCATATCGGCGGGTGCTACGCTCATGAAGGTGCTGCCGTCTTGACTCTGTCCCGTATACGCAGCGGACTAACTTTCTTTTACAGGCCCAAAGCCATGCATCCACACTGCGTACTGACGCTGCTTATCCATTCGAACGAACCCTGTGACTCTGAAAACGTTACCTTAACCTATCGAAGCGCAAAACGCAGCGGTAGTGCCCACATATCCTTTTCGCCCATCTTTCTCCTAGCGTAGTAACAGTGGCCTTTCTGTCTACTTCTGATTTGTCATGATCCGATCCTGATCTCCACCTCGATATCTGTACCACGGCCTGGCGATTTGCAGGGGATAGGGCTATAGCTAAGCGAGAAGTCATTTCGCTTAGCACCGTGATCTCGGCTCTGAACGCCCCCTTTCTCGTTGTCGTCGACGAATGTGCGATATGCGGGCTGTTCAGGCTATACGGTGCGGGGGCGGAAAACGACGGAGACGGACGGAAGGGTACAGCACTTCCGAAGGTGCCTTCATCCCTTTCTGTATATACCTTGTCTCACCCTATTCTGCAGGTCTCATACCATTCATTCAGGCTTCCGGGATCCTTTATCCACAGCCAGCGCCCATCTATCACCCAAACGCGACCTTCATTTACACATCGGCACCACCTTCCACCCGATTACAGCCCACCGACAAACGTAAGGAAATTCTTATTGGATCTTTTCGCGTGGTCACAGGAGATTCGTTTTGCCGAGTCTTGACGTAGCATGGGATTTCGAAACTATCCGTACATCACAATTCAACCTCTGTCTTCTGATTGCTCCAAGTCCCGAGTCAGAAACTCAATGGTATGCTGATCCCTTCGCTCTTTCGTGTCCAATTTGACCACTCCACTAACAGTGATCCTCGCAGCACTATCACGCGAGACCCTCTGCACATGTGAACCTCATAGGTAATCCCACGATTCTATTGTCCTTTCTCATTTGACAAGCTGGTGATTCCCATCAGCACCCCTGCTCTCGGGAGGACCGGGTCAAGCGGGAAATGCAGCTCATGTAGCGACGTGATTGATATGCTTACATTCAGAAACTTGGAGTAGTAATTCGTTGCGTTTGTACGTAGATGCTAGGGTCAGAAAGTTTTTAAAATAAGGATTCCCGCGGTGTGAGGCACGGCGTATTACATGGCGTTTTGGCAGCGACCACCATCAGTCCCAACATTCTTTCTTCATGCGTTCCGCTCACTGGCAAGTCCGTCATACGGACGTAAGACGCGCTCAGGCCGCTGCCTGCTCGAACGTCGGCTTTATTACGCCCGCTTTAGTCGAGATCGAGACACATCCAGCCCAGCAATAATTAATAATGTCCAGCCGATTCCCCGGTCATCGAACTTTGCCCCGACTATGAAACGACTCTGCTCCAATTCAATCTCTACTACCCTGGAGCTCCCGCTCCCACGATGCATAGGCTGCCGCAACCCGTAGCCGTCAGGGGTCACAACTCTCCTTTTCATTCAGCGCTATTAGTCTCCCCAGCATGCCCAAATTCGTACTCCAGGTACCATCGCTTCCGAAGAACCTGTATTTCGCGTTCCATTCGTGATACTGCCTCCTAAGACCTGCAATCGCCACCCGCCCCGCCTCAATCCTCAGTCCTTAAAATCTTTATCTTTTCCATCATCACGACCTTTTAGCTTCTGCTTTTCACTCCTAGGAACGCTGCAGAAAACTCTCTCAGTCACATTCCCCGCGCAATCAAGAACGCCACCATGGGCAGTGGAAATGGTTCATCCGAATCGCAACCCCAACCGTCTGGCGCCCTCCGTGACCACCGATTCTCCTGAATCAGAAATAGATCAGGTACGTACATGTTGTTCTTGTTGTTTAAAATTATTGTATCACTCACCAACGTCAAAAGAAGGACCCGGCATTCCAAATTCCTTGCGCAGTTTCTCCGGTGCCCACGAAGATCCTGAATGATCTGCGAGTAGAAGATATTATATCCAACCTCGAGGCGCAGGGGATGGGAATTCGAGACTTTGCTTCACTGGAAGAGCTACGCAAGCCGATGACTTAGTCCCGTTTGCGAGATTTTTGACCAAAACGTTTAGACGGCTCTGGAGACGTAGGATGCAAAAAGTTCCCGTGGATGTTCTAGAAGGCCGGGGCATATACCCCCGGCGTTCGCTCGATCGGGCTGCTGTGCTGACGATGCAGGAGAGGAAGGACCCGTCATGATATTCATGTGGCATTTCGTCGCCACGAACAGGACTACAAAGCATCTCGAGGCTCTCGAGCGCAAGGAGCAGTTGTCCAGGAAGCCAGGAAGCAGGTTGAGGAGGGGAGACTGGTGATGCAAGTTTTTGCAGCGACAGGAGTTGGAAAAGAAGGAGCAGGCGACAGTGACTGGCGTGTTATGGGAGGATTGGGATAGCCTGACGCTCCCTAAACTCTTTGGAGCTGTCAGCGAAGGAACGAGGAAGAGATTGTTGAGCAAAGCCACGAATCAAGCCGCCGGTCGTGAAACCTATGATGGAAATGGTGACAAGGATCTCGGTGATGATGCATACAGCAAACCGAAACGCGTTCGTCTTCACAACCCGTTTAATAACCCTTAGTCCACCGGTCACCGCGCATCTCTCTTTGCCCCAGTCCCAAGAAGACCACCATCTACCTTTCAACACTCCCAGTGCCTCTATCTTCCTATGACCCAAATTTACACCGAAGCGGCGACTATCGTCCACAGCCAGTCGTAGCAAGGCGGTTTTTCTCCCACCAACTGGCAACATGTTCACGTCACCCAGTTTGTCCCGAAGAAAACTCGCACTACTCAATCTTTTTCCTGCGTGAAAACTACCACTGTTCTCCTTCGTCTCCTCGTCGTCGTTGGTGCCAGCGTGATCGGCATCAACATTAAGCGGCGTCGCCGGGGCAGAGAAAAATGGAAACCCAGATGGTCGAGACGCGCACCAATAGACTGGATATTAGTAGCTGGCGTGCCCTTGCAGAATCAGGTCTGCAAAACACCGCCATTGCCGACTATTGCTTCCGGGGAACACCTTTTTCACATTTTCTTTGCAAATGCATTTTGCAACTGAAATTAGACAGACCCAATAGTACGATAACCAGGAAATCTCGCTTCGTGTTTTGGAGGTACATTGCTTATCCCACTCGCATCCTACATTTAACAACTCGGCAAAGTATGTATTATGCCTGTTATGGGCAGATGTACGTAGCGGTAGCGACAAGAGCCAAACACAACAGAAAAGATAGAAAAGGTTTGATCCACGTCCGCGGATGGTTCCTGATGGATATGCCTGGGCCGATAAGTACCGTACCGCACCCGTGAATGGGAGCTGTGAAAAGTAGGAATGCCTATTCCGTGCAAGTCGCGCAGATCTGAGCAAAAGAAACCATGTGAGGACACGATTGATCCAGTTCTGAGAGCATGCATGCGCAACTTACGAGGTCCTCCTGCCTGTCTAGATATCCTGCATGAATGAGATTTGGGGATATTGAACGGTGTTCAGAGTAGACGCGCATTGTCGTCGTATTATGCAATAAAACCTGTTCCGAGTCAATTAGAGTTAAACGGGATGTTCACGGGCACACCTGCCTATTTTAATCATAAGCTGATTTTCTCCTGTCTGGCAGCGAGTATCGGGATGTCCCTGAGGGACAGCAGTCGAGTTCCGTGCATCGTATGAATGGTGGTGGCGCAGCGTAAGTCATGGCGAGGTTAAGGGTACGTTTTGATAGGAATGTGGAGGTGCTGTCTCAAGAGGCCGGAAACACTGGCAGTAATCCACAAGGCCTCCATTCACCCCTGCCTTCTTAGTATACAATCTTCTGGATGATTGAGAGTCAGGGAGATCAATTAGGTTATCAAGATCACGGAGTTTGGGCGATGAGCGGATATACGGGAAGGGATAGCAGAACCTTCGTACGCTAGGGCCCGTCTGCGTATTTCATTTTCCTGCAGGATATAGTCTGCATAAGTTGCTCTGCAGGAAAGCCATAGCTCCCACCGGCCTCATGACAATAGTCGAAATGGCGTGTTGGTGTGTTTAGAGTTGATGTTCACACAACCAACAAGGGAGCTGAGCTAATAGAAGAGGGTCCCAGCGCGCAGCTGCGACATTGATGGCCAGGGTATGCCCGAGTTTTCAATTGCCTTGATGACATATCCACCTGGAGGCCTGTGCTAGCACACGGAAGCGTTGAGATAAGGGCGATAGTGATGGAGTTGGTCCGTGCACCATTGGGTCCGTGGGCTTGCTCATTTCTGGGGAGACATGATGCGAATAGCTGAAAGGCGACATGCAATAGATCCTTGATCCTCGGGTACGTAGAAGGGCTGGACGTGGCATGACGAGCAAGATGGGAGTATAGCCGGAACAAAAGAATAGCAGAGCGGACACCTGTCAAAGAATGACTGCGAGAGAGCAAGTCAATCGACGGTGGAGAGGAAAGCTTGATCTCCTCGATTTTTCGCTGGTCAAATTGATTACTGTCTTCAAGGCGCTGGTGGTCGCGTTCCCAACGTTTATCGACACTCTTATGTGACTCGTTAACCTTGTTGGCCTCGTTAAGCGCATATACTCTAATGCTGTTGTGCCTGCCAGCAATAGCGACGAGTATGCGCTTCGTGGTTTCCCATCACAACGAAGTTCTTGAAGCTCAGGAAGGGAAAGGGAATAGTGATGGGGAGCAGGAGGGTAGACGAGGAGGACATCGAGGCCCTGCGAGTAAGCTAGGTGGGTTTGGGAAAAGACCTATAAGTATGATGGTCAGCCGTAGCTACGTCGCGTCTGGGTATGGGGGCGGACTCACCCAGCATCGCGTGGATTTCCCGAAGCCTTGGCCAAAACATCTACCATATCGTCCAGTAGGAGTTTCGCGTAGAGTGCGCTCAGAGTCGAGAGTTCTGAGGTAAGTAGAACCAATTGCAAGAATCCTGGGGAAATTATTAGGATGGACAGAAATGAACGACGAAGCGGGCATATGACTCAGCGGGCGGCACAGGACAGTAACACAGCGGCAGTCAAGACTCAAACGTTCTCACGCCTTCAAGATTGTTCAATTTGGACGATTTTGATGACGGGTTCGGGGTAAACGAGGAGAATGGTATGTTTTCGAATCATCCGTTCGTTTTTGGAATAGCGTCGGGTCAAGTCGACAAGGAAATTGTTCGAATGACGCATCCTAATAGAGCCTCCTGAAAGAGCGTTTCGATTGGATGAAACGCCCACAGGGGGATAAGAAGTCCAAGTTGTGCATTTTGGACTACGATGGGAACAAAGTTATCGTCGTTATATGGGTCGAGCACGCATGATCTCAAGGCGTTGAAAGTTCATATGCAGGTTCTCGGCGTCGGCCCCGTGGGTTGAATATAGTTGTATCGGAGTTCTGATGAGAATGGACTCGGAGATAAGGTACGGGACGAGAGTAATACTAAGATAGATATGCTACTTATAGTGGTCTGATATTATGGATTGTTTGGTAGGCCGAGGATTGCCGAACGTAGAGACGTGCGTATTCGACTCCTTTTCAATTTTTCATCCCGTTCTGATCAGGCCGTGCATAGATTATCTGATTGACTCACGTCAACTTAGAAGTAGGCTGCGGATACCTCGTTGTAACCTGTATCGGCGTCGCCAACAACATATCCCCGACGATAGCATCACGACAGCATGAATGAGGGAGAGATCGATAGGAAAAGGTACATGATCTTAATGCTTACATCTTCATCTGAATAATAATACTGGAAACCAAGAGACCTGCGACGTAACTGAATATCCAAGGTACGATCATTATCCCAGGCTGGAGTGCGATAGGTAAAGGCCACCCAGCTCATTCATCATGTCACCTATACGCATTGACACCACGAGCGTACAGCAATTTCATCTAGCGAAGCGCCCGTATGTCAATAACAGCTCCGGATATATCGATTGTTTTTAGCAACGTCACTAGTCTCAGTATCGCCAACAACATATCCCCGGGCGATAACATCACGACAGTCAATTCTTAGGGCGATGATCGGCATATCGGGCTCGGCATGATCCTATCGACAAATGCAACTGTACAAGCAAGCGTGGGAAATGGATACTTCAAGTTCGTTTAAAGACTGCTATGTATCTACTTGCGACATCATCACATCGCATTAAAGTTGTTCTCTGCACAATCTGACTGCTGATATATGGCTCAACCAGGTGAAACCACTCCCGCTAACCGTCCGAAGGTAAGGCTGGTTGCATCGACACTATTATCAGGCTAACAAACTTCACTTATTAGGCCAAGGCAGTCATTGCGTGGGTATTCCTACTGTTATTCCAGTGAATAATACCCCTAAAGTGTTTCTTGCCCTGTAGCGTCATGGGCCAGACCGGTAGCGGAAAATCGTCGGTAAGCGAGTAACATTTCTTCGCCTGGGAATTCTTAGACTGCTCAAATCAGTTTATCAATCTCGTAACCCAAACGGATAAGCTCACAGTGGGCCACTCCATCACGTCGTGCACCAGCAGTGTTGATGTCGCCGATGTCTTTGAATTCGAGGGTCGAAATATACTTCTGTACGATACCCCTGGATTCAACGACACCACGAAAAGCGAAACAGAGATTCTCAAAATTATTGCTGCCGAACTCGAAAGCCTCTACGTCCACAGGATCTCGGACGTTCGAGTCGGCGGTATCGATAGATCGAACTTCCATATCTTCAGGAAGCTTTGTGGTGACACAAACCTGAAGAATGTCGTTATCATGACGAACATGTGGAGTGAAGTTTCGGTGGAACGAGCTGAGAGGAGGGTTCAAGAATTGCAAACGTTGGATGATTTCTTCAAACCTGCTCTCGATAAAGGCGCCTCGATGGTGCATAATAGGCTCAACACGATCGAGTCTGCACGCGAAGTAATTCGCTTGATCCTGCAGAACCATCCTATGCCGCTTGTGATTCAGCAGGAGATTGTCGATGAAGGGAAGAATATCGACCAAACAAGTGCCGGCATTGAGGTTGATAAGAAGATCGCGGAGGTGGTTGAGAAGTATGAACAGAAGTTGAAAGACCACATAGAGGCGGCGCAGCAAGCAGCATTGGAAAGAGATGAAGAGACGAGGAAGGAGCTGATGGCGGAGGCAAATAAGGCGAAAGCAGCCATTGCGAAGCTTGAGGCGGAGCGGGCGAATCAGGCGGCGGAATACCAACGTTTCCGACAGCAACTGGCCGACATGGAGGAACAGAGGAAGAGGGACGCGGAAGCTAACAAGGAGCGATTGATATCTCGCTCCATCGTTTCTGGGTACACTCACGCCGTTTCCAATAGCAACTGGACAGGTGGGCCCCACCTCTACATGAATCCGCAGGATACGAGCGATTGTAAGCTCTTCATAACATCTTGTGTAAATCATATACTGACCGTTACGATTAAAGGGCTCTACTGCAGTCCTAATTTCGTTAACAACGCTCAGTACAAGGTTTGGTTTCTTCATGTTTATTTCGCCTGTTCGCTGTAACAATCTTCAAATCAGTGGATCTTTGCCAGGAATGGAAAAAATTGGCGGGTTCAGTCTGCCTATAACCGCCGATACTGGTGGTTCAACCCATACCACAATGGCAGTATTTATCTCTCCATTGAACCCCATGATTTCGTGATAGAACCGCAGGATGGATACAACCGGTTTACGTCAGTTTTCATGGTTCTGGTTGAATGATCGTTTACCAGTTTTGCAGAGTTACGCAGGTCGATGGCACAGGATATTGGCAATCCCTTGTAATTGAACGTCGGGACTAGTTTGAGAAGACCCTGTCTCTTCTATCTGTTGTAATGGAGATCATCTTCGATAGGCATATACGCACCTCATGCTGACTCGTCCGAGTCCCCCGCCTGATACCAAGAACTCCGTTCCTTGCGATTGAGGGTTTGATGTCCGAGCAGCGTGATCTGGTAGATGACGAATTTAGTTGCAACACCATATTTTGGCTTTCACGTTGGTCTCCGCTGTAGGCTAAGGGGATCAAAGGCCATCTTTGTTCCAGCCTTCCAGGGGGGTGCTTTTACTTACCGCGCAATCTCCTAGTGCTCCCGTCAGGGTTGGAAGGAGGTGACATGTCTCCAAAATTAGTTGACGTTTTCAAGCTCCGATTCGGGATCGTTGCTTTTTTTACAACCGCGACTCGTATACGGAAGTTACTTTTATAGTTTAGCAACACATTACGCAGGAGAGCATATGATCTGCGAACAAACTTGTCGACGTTTCCCGGATTCTCCTTCGTAACCTCAAATCCATCCTATGGGTATGCATCAACTGTATAAGACTTAAACAGGCTTTTCCCCCAGGCTGTCAAATAAGCTCGCCATGACAGATGCGCATTTAATAACTTTACGTTTGTCCGGGTCTGCACCACATCTCAACTGAGCCAGCTATGCCCAGGCGCAAGGCACTCCTCGTTTTTGTCACTTGTGATTTCCGTCGCTGACTACCATCTCGTTCCTCGATATTCATAGCCAAATTCTTTGCTCAGTTCCCCGAGTTTGACTATAACCCGACGGCACCTGTGAACCAAAAGTGCTTTTTCTATCAGCAACTCGGACGTTCCGAAGATGAAAAGAAAGCTTTCAAGTCGGCATTCGGTAAAGCGATGCGTCGTTCTACGGGTCAAGCGCACATAGAGCGATGTTTGCATATATGCTCAGAACTGTGCATGTCGGGTCGTTGACCGGGTACGAAGAACCAGGTTGTATAGTTCATCAAGCGGTGTGCTGCTCAACATATCATTGCAGCGCCAAGATTTAGGATAACGAGGAATACGCTTAGCTCAACTCTGCCATGGCTACTACTCCGTCGACCTCCACATCGTCCCCTTCCGTAACAGTCACGGCAGATACACTAGCCCATGCACTTGATAAAATGGGTCTGACAGAGTTGGTATCAGCGACATTGCTATATGACACAATTCTGCAAGTGCTGTCCGCTCAGTCGCCACAGTCTCCACAGCATCCACCAGAGTCTGCGCAACTCCCGCCTCAAATCACCCAGAGCCCCGTCCCTCAGAGTAAGTCAAATCACGACATTCTTTATGCCGATGAATAATATAAAACTGATTCTTTAGCCCAAATGGCGAAGACAGATTACCCCAAAGGCGTTAGATCCACTCTTTGGGCAGGTCCCGGGCCCTTTAATCAACCAAGGAGTTACACGACGAGACCAGGCCCCGACTTTTTCGACCCAGCTCGTGTCGAGAAACGCCGTAAGCTGCTGGAAATGGCGAGGGCGGATTTTCCCAATGGCTTTAGTTGAGAAGTGCGGGTGGGGTACCTGCCAGCTCCGGGGAACGGATGAAAGTTAGAGAACAGGGGAGGTGATCAATGAACGAGGTCGCTCATTCATCAACGATGACCAATTAGCCTCTTTCCCTAATCAATATAGACGATGTATCGTGGCGCATATATTAGCGTTTTGCAGCGGCGCGAGAAAAAGAACGATAATTGCATTATCATAAACGGATGTTCATTACTCTATCAGAATAACGGTTAATCTTCTTCTCAATGATTCTCGTGCGGAGAACGCAATCTTCTCCAATTTCGATGCTGAGGTGGTGTCATAACCGAGCAACATGTTCTCGCTCTCCTGATTCGGCGGAGACATGCCTGTGCCAGAAATCGTGTCCGAGGAAGACGTATGGACCCGAATACAATGTCAGTTGGTTGAAAACGTCGAAACGGGTTCGAATGGCTCACGATTGCTTTGGAGGAGAAGGGAGACCCGTCTGGGGTACTGTGCGATCAAACGCACACTTTAATGCCGCCTTCAACTTTGATCATGATCATGATGTTGTCTGCGGTGGTAGATGACCTGAACGGAGTCGTTGAGGCGAGAGTTCGTCAAGATATAAGGCGCTAGACGGTAACCTGAGTCCTTGATCTTTTGGGCGGGAGACCGTAATACGGGCAAACATGGCAGTAGGGAGTCGAGGTCCAAACCCGTTCCCACGCCGTTAGTACTACTTGGCGTACATGTTCGACGGTATTGTATGTACCATTGTGTATGTCTTTGCACTGAGCGTCCGAGTTGTTCCACGCTCCTACCCGTACCACCGCAACCGTGCTCGCAGCGGTCAAAGCTATCTCATCGCACGTGATTAGAGCAGCTGAGATACGGAAATGGTGGAAAAGACAACGAGGGCTAGAATGGATATAGAGGATGCCAATCCGAGATTGATTGGAACGGCAACGAAAACGAAAACGAAACGGATATGGCACTTGGGAATCACTCACTCCCGCGAACTCACTCCTAAACGTCGCAAGACGTCATTATAACGTCGAATTGGAGCAGGGCAAGGCGAGCGCCTTATGCCGCATTGTTTCTTTCTCCCGGGCCCAAACTCGGATCCCAGACTCGACCTCGAGGCGGACTCGGATCCAACAGGCTACAGCCCCAACTACCGATTCGGACCACATATCCCTCGCTGATTTTCATCCACACCGCTCACAAAGTTTACAGCACCAGCCTTCCCACCTTCCTATCCCGGTGTCCTCATCCCATCTCCTTCTCAAGTGTTCACAGTTAACAACACTTGGGACAGGTGGAAGTGAAGAGGAGGTTGATAGATTGTGAGGACTCGGGGCTAGAGCGATATCCGTGGTTGGCGCAGTTAGATTGAACTTTGAAAAAGGCGGGAAAGTCGAGGGGTGTGGTGAGCTGTGCTTTTTTTGTTACTCTTTTTTTTTGCTCAGGTTACGTCAAGGCACTAGAATCGGTGAACTTGAACTTGAAGTACATGACGCATTGCAAGTACCGGAAGATTCGGTGTGGCTCAGTAATCTCGTTATCTCTCGCTCCCGCAGAGTCCCACTGCTGCTCAAGCTAGCTTACAACGGCTGTCCT
>WNGI01009208.1_pt1 | contig 15671 bp, 16 predicted proteins | sample 5400621 | NCBI WGS metagenome assembly WNGI01 (sample SAMN13153374, study PRJNA577476) | soil metagenome | isolation source: 20 cm soil or saprolite under Garry oak tree replicate 1 | place: USA:California | collected 2016-06-15 | reverse complement strand
CCGAACCCGGAACCCAGATCACCTTCAACGCGCGCGCCGACCAATCGGCAGTGAGATTCGAGGTCTCAGACCAGGGGGTCGGAATCCGCAAGGAGCACATGCCCCGGCTGTTCGAGAAGTTCTACCGTGCCGACGACCCGGTCGTGCGCCGTACCTCGGGCACCGGATTGGGGTTGTACATTGTGCGTAGCCTGGTGACGATGCTCGGCGGCCAGGTCCACGTCCGCAGCCGCTACGGGAAAGGCACTGTGTTCACCGTCATCTTGCCCCGCGCCGAGGCCACCACCCGGACGCGGCCACGCGTTGCCGTCGGCGCGCATTAACCGATGCCGCCCGCGAAGAAGATCCTGATCGTCGACGACGAGGCCATGATCCGCAAGGCAGTCCATCTCGCCCTCGAGAAGGAGGGATACGAGGTGGTCGAGGCAGAGACCGGCGGCGAAGCGCTACGCCGGATCGAGCTGAGCAAGCCGGACCTGATCCTGCTCGACATCATGCTGCCCGACGTCTCCGGGTTCGACGTCTGCCGCGACATCCGCAAGGCTGGCCTTCGGGTGCCGATCATCATCCTCAGCGCCAAGACTGAAGAGATCGACGTGGTCGTCGGCTTGGAGATTGGCGCGGACGACTACATCACGAAGCCCTTCCGGACTCGCGAGCTGCTGGCTCGCATCGCCGCCCACCTGCGCAAGGCGCGCCAGGAGGAGGAGGCGGTCAACCAGGGGCGGCTGGAATTCAAGGACCTGGTGATCGACCTCAACGAGCGCCGCGTCTTCCACGACTCGAGCGAGGTAATGCTGACGCACACCGAGTTCGACCTGTTGGCCTTCCTCGCCTCGAACGCGGGCAAGGTGCTGTCTCGCGAGAAGATCCTCAACCACGTGTGGGGCTATGAGTACCCGATCGAGACCAGGGTCATCGACGTTCACATCCGCAATCTGCGTCGGAAGATCGAGCAAGATCCCTCACACCCGTTCTTCATCCTTGCGGTACCGGGCATCGGCTACCGCTTCACCAGCGCCGGCAAACTCGGCTAACGTCGCGCCGGCGTCGGCAATCAACCAGCTGATAGGCGGAGCGCGCCGGCTTCGATTTCACCGTCATCTCCGATCACTTCCATCCGTGGCTCGAAGAGCAGGGCGAAAGCCCCTTCGCCTGGAGCGCGGGGCGGTGGCGAGTCATATCTGGTGGCACCTGCGTGGTCGCGGCTGGATGGCGCACGAATACCTGACCTGACCCGCGTCAGGAGGCTGCGGCGCCCGCGGCCGGTCGCAGCTGGCGGTAAACCGACAGCAACCGGTCGAGGTTGTCCGAGAGGCTAAAGCGCTCTACGGCGCGGGCACGGGCGCGCCGGCCGAGCTCTCGGCGGAAGTCGGGGAATTCGATCAACGTGCGCAGCGCCAGCCGCAGCTGTCCGTCGAGATCCCTGGTGTCGAGGACAATGCCCGCCCCGCGCAGCGCCTCACCGTCGGAGCCGACGTCGGTCGCCGCAGGAGCCACGCCGCAGGCCATCGCCTCGAGCAGTGAAAGCGACAACCCTTCAACCATGGACGGCAGCACAAAGATGTCCATGGCCCGCAACATGGCGATCCGCTCGGTTTCATCGAGCACCTGTCCGGTGAAGACGACGCGGTTGCTTCCATAGCGTCGATCCAGGCGACGCTTCTCGCTCCCGCTCCCGACGACCACCAGCTTGACGTCGTCGGGTGCATCGACATCCTGAAAGGCGCGCACCAGGAGGTCGACGTTTTTCTCGGGATCGACGCGGCCGAGGTAGCCCACCAGCGCACCGGCGTCGAGCGTCTGCTTGTAGTCCGATGCTCCGGGCGAATACTTTTCCACGTCGACGCCGTTGGGGATCACGGCGATATTGTCAGCCGGGACGCCGTAGTGCTCCAGCAGGCTCTTTTGCTGCTCGGAAAAGATGATGACCCGGTCGAAACTCGCAAGCGACTGGGCGTAGAGGCGGTAGACCGCCGTGCTGATGCCCTGCCAGAGCCCGAAGCGAGAGTCATAGGGCACGTGGAAGGTGGCGACGGCGGGCAGGCCGAGCTCGTGGCACAGTTCGGGGAGTCCGAAATCGATCAGTGTCGAGAAACTCAGCGAGACATGGACCAGGTCGACGTTCTCGCGGCGCAGGAGATCGGTGATACTGCGCTTCGTCCTGGGCGAGGAGATGATGTATCGGTGGCTGCCGGTTAGGGACCGGAGCGTGAGCCCGTCGTCGGTGATCGCCGCCAGCGTGCCGTGATGGACGAAGAAGATTTTCACCCCGCGCGCCCGAAGCCCGGCGACCGTCTCGCGCGAATAGGTGAGAAGGCCATCGCCCGCGCGGCCACTCTGATGCCCGAGCCAGGCGACGCGTAACGGTTCGTTCATCTGGCCTTCAGGTCCTCGAGGAGTTCGAGGAGAAAAGGACGGTTCTGCAGCTCGGCGTGGGGGATGTGCAGGCCGGGCTCGTCGACGGACCGACCGTCGTAGCGCAGGATGTCGATGTCGATTTCTCGTGGCCCCCATCGTTGGCGGGTGGTGCGGCCAAGCTGCCGCTCGATGTCCTTCACGGTGTCAAGCAATGGCCGAGGTTCGAGTGATGTCTCCACCTCGAGCACCTGGTTCAAGAAGCGTGGCTGGTCTTCCACGCCGATCGGCTCAGTCTCCGCGACGCGAGACGCCCGCCGCACCGTAATGCCCGCCTCGGGCAACGCCTCGCGCGCTCTCTGCAGGTACGCGGCTCGATCGCCGAGGTTACTCCCCAACGCCAGCCACACCCGTGTCACGTTCCCCGGATGGCATCCACCATGCGCGCCACGCGGACCATCGCCTTGACGTCGTGCACCCGGACGATATCCGCGCCCCCCGCGATGCTCAGCGCGACCGCGGCGGCGGTCCCTTCCAGCCGTTCGCCGGCAGGCAGGTCCAGCGTCTTGCCGATGAACGACTTCCGCGAAGGGCCGATCAGGAGCGGAAACCCCAGCCGGCGCAGCTCGGGCAGACGGCGGATGATCTCGAGGTTTTCCTCGCGCGTCTTCCCGAATCCGATGCCGGGGTCGAGAATGATGCGATCGTCGCGGATGCCGGCGGCTCGGCCCACCTCGACGCTCTCGAGCAGGCTCTGGGCGATCTCGCCAATCAGGTCTCGGTAGCCGCCGCCGGGCTTGTTGTGCATCAGGACGACCGGGGCGTCGGCGTGAGCGACGGCCCCGGCCATCGCCGGATCGCGCCGGAGTCCCCAGACATCGTTGACCAGGGTGGCGCCGGCCGCGAGCGCTCGCTCCGCAACCTGAGCTTTATAGGTGTCGATCGAGACCGGCACCGCGACTGCGGCTGCCACCAGCTCCACCACGGGGATGACGCGCGACAATTCCTCCTCGGCGCCCAGTCCCGGACCCGCCCAGGTCTCCGGACGGGTCGATTCGCCACCGATGTCGATCAGGTCGGCGCCATCCTGTTCCATCTGCCTGGCCTGGGCGACGGCGGTCTCGACATCCGTCACGCCATCTCCCGAGAACGAGTCCGGACTGACGTTGACGATGCCCATCACATAGGTGCGCGCGCCCCACGTGAAGTCACGCGCGCCGATGCGGGCCGATCGCATCGTGGCGGCCATCGGCCTGAGCGTAGCATCATGTCGTTTCGGTGACTGGCATCAAACTGAGCCGCCTCCTCGAGGGCCTCGAGGTGCTCGAAGCACCGCCAACGGACCCCGAGATCACCGGCCTCTGCTACGACTCCCGGCGCCTGAAACCGGGCGACTGCTTCGTCGCCATCCCGGGCACGCACACCGACGGTCACCGCTACGTCGAAACGGCGCTGCGAGATGGGGCGGTGGCGGCCGTGGTGCAGCGCCGGGCCGGCACCGCCTGGCCGCAGGTGGTGGTGCCGGACACGCGCCGGGCGCTCGCCCTCATGTCGAGCACGCTATACGGTCACCCCAGCGCGGACATGGTGGTCATCGGCGTGACGGGAACCGATGGCAAGACGACCACGACGACCATGATCCACCAGATGCTGCTGAGCGCCGGCCGGCGTGTCGGCTCGATGAGCACGGTCGACATCCGTTTGGGCGACGCCGTCGATCCAAACGACTCGCGCCAGACCACGCTGGAGGCGCTCGAGGTGCAGGGGCAGTTGGCTCGCATGCGCGATGCTGGGCTCAAGTACGCGGTGATCGAGACCAGCTCGCACGGGCTCGCCTTACAACGCGTGCTGGGGGTCGAGTATGATCTCGCAGTTTTCACGAACATCGCGCACGAGCACCTCGATTTCCACAAGACGATCGAGGCGTACCGAGAGGCGAAGGCGCAGCTGATCGACCTGACAGCCGTCAGTGCCCGCAAGGGCATCGAGAAAACGGCAGTGCTCAACCGCGACGACCCAAGTTACGCATACCTCGTCGACCGACCCATCGCCCGGCGGATCACGTACGGGCTTCAGCTGGATGCGGATCTCAAGGCTGAGCGGGTCGAGGCGACCCCGGAGGGCTTGCGGGTGCAGGCTACGACACCGCTCGGGCCGCTGGCTCTGCGGTTGAAGTTGAGCGGCCGCTGGAACGCCGCCAACGCGCTGGCGGCGGTCGCGGCCGGTGTCGCCATCGGACTCACGCTTGCCGAGATTCGGACGGGGCTTGAGAGTTACAGCGGTGTCAGCGGCCGGATGGAGCGCGTCGACCTCGGTCAGCCGTTCAGCGTGATCATCGATTACGCGCATACGCCGCAGAGCCTCGAGAAGGTCCTGCGCGAGCTGCGGCCCATCACGCGTGGGAAGCTGATCGCGGTCTTCGGTAGCGCGGGTGACCGCGACCGCGAGAAGCGGCCCTGGATGGGCGAGATCGCCGCCCGCCTGAGCGACTACGCCGTTTTCACCAACGAAGACCCGCGCGAAGAGGACGCCATGACCATCCTCAGCGACATTGCGGCGGGTGCGGAAGAGGTCGGCTGGACTGAGGGCGAGCAGTATGCCCGCATCGAGGACCGGCGGCAGGGGATCGCGCATGCGGTCCGCCGCGCCGGCCCTGGGGATACCGTCCTGCTGGCCGGCAAAGGGCACGAACGCAGCATCCTCATCGGCCGTGGCAAGCAGCCCTGGGACGAACGAGGCGCGGCCGAGGCGGCGATCCGCGGACTTTCACCGTAGGAACGGGAAAGAGATGAGCCGTGCCGTCGAGGAGGTCAACCGGCGGATGCTGCGCGCCCGCGACGCTATGGACCGCGCCTATGCCGAACCGCTCGACCTCGCGACGCTCGCCCGGATCGCCAATGTTTCGGAAGCGCACTTCATCCGCACCTTCCACGCTACCTTTGGCGAGACGCCGCACCGCTACCTCCAGCGTCGGCGGGTCGAACGCGCCATGTTTCTGCTGCGCGCGACCAACCGGAGCGTGACGGACGTTTGCCTGGATGTGGGCTTCACCAGCCTGGGCACCTTTAGCCGCATCTTCCGCGACATCGTCGGCGAGGCGCCAACCACCTACCGCGAGCGCGGGCCGATCGTCGCCGTCCCAACCTGCTTCGCGATGGCCTGGACACGACCGAGCAGTTTTGGAGAAGCCAAAGCAAGAGACATCGTCTAGCGTCGGAGACGACATCAATCCCGACATCACGGAGGTCTACCAATGTTCAACGCTCTTCTAATCTCATCGATCTACGTTCTCGACCAGGACAAGGCGCTCGACTTCTACGTCGGCAAGCTTGGGCTCGAGGTCAACACCGACCAGGACCTGGGCTTCATGCGCTGGCTAACCGTCAACGTGCCCGGCGATTCCCGCCAGATCCTGCTGGAGACACCGGGGGCGCCGGCGTTGGATGGGAAGACGGCCGAGCAGGTACGCGAGCTGGTGACGAAAGGCGCGACCGGCGGGAACCTGTTCTTCACGACCGACGATTGCCGGAAGACCTACAACGAACTTCGCGGGCGGGGCGTTGAGTTCACCGAGGAGCCGACCGAGCGACCCTACGGCATCGACTGCGGGCTGCGCGATCCCTTCGGCAATCACATCCGGTTCTCACAGCTACTCCAGGTCTCCCCACCCGTAGCAAGCGCGACCAAGGGAAACCGATGAAGTTTCGCGCCACCATCGAGCTCGCAGGCAAGACCGCTACCGGCATCGAGGTGCCGGCAGCGGTCGTTACCAAACTCGGCTCGAGTAAGAAACCGGCGGTTCGTGTGACGATCAAGGGCTACACATACCGCAGCACCGTGGCCTCGATGGGTGGGCGGTTCATGCTCCCGATCAGCGCCGAGGTTCGTGAGGCCGCCAGTGTAGCCGCTAAAGACAAGGTGGATGTCGATGTCGAACTCGACACTGCCCCGCGCGAGGTCACGGTTCCGCCCGATTTCTCGCGCGCGCTCACCCGCGACCCAGCCGCCAAACGTCTCTTCGAGGGGCTGTCCTTCAGCAACAAACAGCGAATCGTGATCGCGATCGAGTCGGCCAAGACGCCGGAAACTCGTGAGCGCCGCATCGCGAAAGCGGTGAGCTCACTCCGTGACGGCCGGAGCTAGCAGTCCGGAAACCTTACCGGCGCGCCGCCAGCACCAGCTTGCGGTCGGTAAACGACTTCACCTTGGCGTTGCTAACGACGATCTCGAGATCGCGCACTGCCGATGCTGGAGCGTCGAGGAAACGGGAGCGCACCCGCTGCTGTGTCGCCGCGTCCTCGCCGCCGCGCTCGAGCCAGGGCTCGAAGTCGTGGGCCTTGCGCACCACCTCAGTTTTCTCGATGCGGAGGCCGCCCTGCTCGCAAAACGCGATCCACTCTCGCTGCGTGTAGATGCGCCGGTGGGTCGGATCGCGCAGCGTCTCGACCTCGTCCTGGTAGGTCGCGCTCTCCGCGTCCTCAGGCGCGAGCGTGTCGACGAAGATGAAGACGCCGCCCCGCCGCAGCACGCGCGCCACCTCGCGGAACGCGAGCGGCACATCATCGAAGTGATGCGCGGCCAATCGCGTGGTGACGATATCGAAGCTCGCGTCTGGGAAGGGTAGCCGCTCGGCGATCGCTTCGACAAAGTCGGCATTACGAACGCCCGCCTCAGCAGAGAGGCGTCGCGCCGTGGCCAGCATCGTTGCGACCGGGTCGGTCAGAACGACGCTCGACACGTGCGGCGCGAGCGCGAGCGCGGTGTGGCCGGCGCCCGTTCCGATATCGAGCGCCCGTTCGTTTCCGATGGGCGCCGCGAAGTCGACGACCAGTTGCAGGTCGCGCCCTGACTTGTGCTCGCCGGTGGCGTACGCCTCGGCGGCTTTCTCCCAGCGGGTGCCGCTCACACGCTCAGCTTAGGGCGACGCTGTCGAGGACCTGCTTGACCACAGGTGAATTGGGGTCGGCCGTAAAAAACGAGAACTGATAGTTGCGCCCCTTGGTGTGGATGTACACGGATGACATGAACGGCCAGCCCTGATCGGGACGGGCCCAGGCCGATGTGACCTTGCAGGTGTCGAGCGCGACCCTGGACACTTGCTCGCTGAGCGGGGTGTAGCTCCAGACCTGGACCGCGGTGGTGTGGTCGGCGACCGGCGCCACGTCGGCGCGCAGCTGCGCCGGCAGCTGCACGGTGAGCGTGTCCGAGGAGGTCGTCTGCAAGATCAAGAACGGAAGGTCGTCGCCGCTCTTTGTGATCGTTGTCAATGATTGATCGGACGAAGGGCCGACCTGGTAGCCCTGCGGCAGCATCAGGCTCCAACCGAAGCCGCTGGCCGCGTGGAGCGCCGTCGACACGACCAGGTCCGAGCGCACCCACCCGGCGAGGCTCGCCTGCTTGACGTGGTACCAGACGTTGCCTGAGGCATCAGGCGCGCGCTGATCGGCGGTCGCCTGGGTGCCCTGCGAAAGGATGCCCAATTGTGCCGTCGATGAGCTCGCTCCGGCGCGCACCTTTGCGCCCAGTGGCTCGTTGACCCACACCGTGAAGGGCAGCGCGGGCACCGTGGGTGGTGTGACGGTGGTCGCCGTCTTTGGCATCGGGAGGGAGGCCGGGCACGATGTCGGCGAGGCGTGCGGATCGATGGTCGCCGAGGCGGAGGGTTGAGGCCGGCCCGCCACGGCGTGGGTCTTGTAGAGAGACGTCAGCGGCCCAGCCAGCAGGAAGGCCGCCGCGGCGCCGATTGCCATCAGGGGAATTAGGCGGAGAGCCGACCTCATGTTCATGCAACGCCACCTCCAATCGGTGCGTTACGCGAGCGGCTTGCGGCCCGGCAACCCGCTTCGGCGCGGAAAGCGCGCCGGCGTGGGGACCAGCTTCGGCACCACCATGAGGGCATGGCCGCCGGCGGGGTGCTCGAGGCGCGGAATCCCCCCGCCCAGGAGGCGGGCGGCCGGTTCGAGCGCGAGTGGGTCGAGGGGGCTGACCTGGGCAACGAGATCTCCACCGGTTCTAACGAAGGGAAGGGCAAGCTCCAGCAGCACCTCCGGTCGTGCCGCCGCTCTCGAGATCGCCCGATCGAATTTTTCGCGAAGCGCGGGCTGGTGGCCGAGCTCCTCCGCACGCCCGGCGGCGACCGCGACGTTCGCCAGGCCGAGCGTCCCGGCCACGTGCTCGAGAAAGGCGCACTTGCGCGTGTTGGCCTCCAACAGGGTGAACTGGATATGCGGCATCTCGACCGCCAGGGGGATCGCCGGCAGGCCACCGCCGCTACCGATATCGATCACCCGGGTGACGCCGCCCCAGGGCGCCTCGACCAGGACGCCGGCATCGTCGATCAGCCCCTCAACCTCCTCGAGCGTCCGCGCCCCGGTGAGATTGATGCTTCGGTTCCACTCGAGAAGAAGAAGCGCGTACTGCTGAACTTTTGGGCGCACAACATTACAATATTGACGTGCCGATCTACGAGTTCTCCTGCCTGAGGTGCCGCCAAACGTTTGACGTCTTCGGCGGTTATGCGAGCCGGGACGAGCGCCAGGTCTGCCCCAGCTGTGAGAGCACCAACACCATCTCGACCTTCGCGGTGGTGGGCTCCGCCGAGGCCTCGAGCGCATCGACCTCCGGCGGCTGCGCGTGCGGCGGCAGTTGCGCCTGCTCGAATTGAGCGTAAACAACTAGACACCGGCGCCGCCTTCCGCCATGATGGGGGCCGTGGCATCCACCCCTGCGCCGATCCGCTTCCGGCCGATGCCCCTCCCCGAGCTCCTCGATGAACTGTTCCGACTCTACCGGCGGCACTTCTCGCTCATCGTGGGCGTGGCCTTGCTCGTGGCCCTCCCTGGCCTGGTGTTGCAGCTGATCACCGGTTCCTACCGGCTGACCAGCGCCTCCTATGCGAACCTCTTCACTACCAGCGGCGGTACGCAGCCAACCTTCAACAGCCAACAGTTCTCGAATCTCGCCGGGACCTACACGCTCGCCGGCCTCGCGGCGCTACTTCTATCGCCCATAACAGTCGGGGCGGTTACGCGTGCTGTGACGGACGTTGCGCTCGGCCGGGCCGCCAACATCGGGTCGGTCTTGCGTGAGACGTTGGCCCGCTACTTGCCGTTATTCGGCTTCATCGCGATCGTCTTCGGCCTGTTCCTGGTCGGGGCCGTGGTGTTCGGCATTGGTCTGGTGCTTCTCGTCTTGCCCGGGCTCGCCGCCCTTTGTGGGGGCATTTATTTTGCGGTGCGTTGGTCGCTGTCGGTCGCCGCCATGATGGCGGAGGACATCGGTCCGATCAAGGGCATGGCGCGAAGCTGGAACCTGGTCAAGGGCCAGTGGTGGCGCACCTTCGGCGTTATCCTCATCGTCCTGATCATGCGGTTCATCATCGGGATCGCCCTGGGCTTCATGCTCGGAATCATTGTTGGGATAGTGACCAGCGGCGACGTCCGGCTGGCGGTTGTGGCCGTCGGCACAACGATCCTGAGCGCACTCATCAGCCCGATCGTCACGATCGCCCTCGTGCTGCTCTACTTCGACTTGCGGGTTCGCAAAGAAGGGCTCGACCTGGACCAACTCGCCCAGCAGACCTCCCCGGGCCCTGCTCCGGCGTAACGCCTTTTCGCGCGCGCGCGGGGGGCCGCTGTTGGCCGCGCTTGTCCTCACGCTGGCGGCCGTCGTGCCCGCGTCGGCGAGCCAGGCCGATGATTACACCAACGCCGTCCATCGGGCGCTGACGCTGGTCCAGTTCGCGGAACGCGGCGACACCCCCTCGATCGGGCAGGCCCTCCAGGTGCTGGCCAGCGCGCCGGGTCCGAGCCAGCCCGAAATCCTGCGTGACCTGGGCGTGGAGCCGCCCAATCTCACCGATGCAGACCAGCGTCTGCAGGCCCTGTACGCCGCGCTCCAGGCGCGTGTCGATACGCCCGACCCGGAGCGCGCGCGCCAGCAGCTGAACGATGTCCTGTCGATGCCACGCTATGTCGGGTTGGTATCGGGGCCGTCGATCGTGGAGCGGATCGTGGATACCATCACAAGCGCGCTGGGACGCTTCTTGCGCTGGCTCGGCGTGGGCAACCTCCATCTGGGCATCCCGCTCTGGGTCTGGCTGGCACTGGCGGCGCTCTTCATCCTGGGCATCATCATCTGGCCGATTCGGGGAACCCTCGGTCGCGGCGGGCGCGAGGCTGTCCCGCGACCGGCGCCTTCGGCCGTCCGCCCATCGGTCGATTTCTTTGCCGAGGCGGACCGGATGGCGGCGGCCGGCGACTTCCTGGGCGCGATTCAAGCGCTGACCGGCGGCGTGACAGTCAAGATCAGCGGCGAACGAGCCTGGGACCGTAGCCCCTTCACCGTGCGCGAGCTGTTTGCGCGGACCGAGCATCCGGAGCAGCTGCGGCCGCTCCTTCGCTCCTTCGAAGAGGCGAGCTACGGCCAGCGTGCCCCCGACCGGCCGATGTACGCACAGGCGGTCGAGGCGGCACAACGCTACCGGCAGAGCGCCGCGTGAGCCGCCGTCGCTGGATCCTGCTTGGCGGGGTCGTCGTCCTGATCGCGATCGTCGTGGTACTGCGCGGCACCGCGACCGGTGATTCACCCGAGCACAGCTCGGCGAGCGACGCCGGCAACGGCACCTCCGCACTCCGACTCTATGCCGAGTCGCTCGGCCACGCCACCAGAGCGGTCGAGGGCGACTACACCCTTCCTTCTTCGCCCGCCCTGCTGTTCGTCTTCCGGCCGACGGAGGGCTTCAGCAACGCCGAGAGTCAACAGCTCGACACCTGGCTGCGAGCCGGCAACGTGGCGGTGTACGCCACCGAGGAACGCGATCCGCAGCTGGACAGCCAGTTTGGACTGCACCTGACGAGCCGCACCGTTGACGCTTCGGCGCACGCCGCGGCGCCCGTCTTCGGTGGCGTTGGTTCCCTGTCTGGTTCCTCAACCGCCCTCGCCTTCAAGCCGTCGCCGTCACAGGTGCCCCTGCTTCGAAACGCGGCCGGCGACGTGATGGCGGTTCGCACGGCGGTTGGCTCCGGCCAGTTGATTGCCATGACCGATCCCCTCGTGCTTTGCAATGGCTACCTGCGATTGGCCGACAACGGCCGCTTCGCCGCCGATCTGATCGCGCTTGCGCCCAATGGCGGGGCCGTGCTCTTCGACGAGTTTCATCACGGGCAGATCGCCGGCAACGCGCCGACCGCGACCGCCTGGGTGCTGACGCCGTGGGGCGCGGCGCTGGCGCTGGCAGTGATCATCATCGTGGCGGGCCTCGCCATGCGCGGCCGCGCCTTCGGTCCGCCGATTCCGCTGCGCCAGGCCGGGGACCGTTCCAGCGCGGAGTACGCGGCCGCGGTGGGCAGCTTGCTTCATCGCACGGGGGCTCGCCGGGTCACGCTGGAGACGTTGCTCGCGGCGACGCGTCGCACCGTGGCGGAACGCGTCGGGCTTGGCAGCGAGACGCCATCCGGCCAGCTCCTGGAAACGATCGCCCAGCGCTCGCCCGCCGCGGCCGCCGAATTAACCCGGGCTGAGGCCGAGCTTCCTGCGGCGCTGGCCTCGGAGGCCGCGGTGCTGGACATGGCCCGGCGGCTGCACGACCTAGCCTATCCACTATCGACCGTCGAGAACCAGAAGGAGTCCGCATGAAGGCTGCCGACTTTTACGCGCGGTTTCGTTCCGAAGCGGCGAAGGCGATCGTGGGCCAGGAGGAGGCGGTCCGCCTCTGCGCTCTGGCGCTGATCGCGCAAAGCCACGTCCTGCTCGAGGGCGTACCGGGTGTCGGCAAAACCTTGCTCGCCAAGACCATCGCCCGGCTCCTCTCAGTGCAATACGGCCGGGTGCAGTTCACGCCCGACCTCATGCCCGCCGACATCGTCGGCACGTCGGTTTACGATCTGCAGTCACGCTCCTTCCGCGTCCGCCAGGGACCGGTGTTCACCAACATCCTGCTGGCGGACGAGATCAATCGCGCGCCCGCCAAGGTCCAGGCGGCCTTACTGGAATCGATGGAAGAGCGCGGCGTCAGCCTCGAAGGTCAGCAGCTGCCATTGCCCGACCCGTTCATGGTGCTGGCCACCCAGAACCCGATCGAGTACGAGGGTACCTACCCACTACCCGAAGCACAACAGGATCGTTTCCTCTTCAAGGCCGTCATGGCCTACCCCAGCCCGACGCAGGAGCTGGAGATGTTGAGGCGGTGGGACGCCGGCATCGAGCTGAGGGATCCGGTGCGCGCCGGTGTCGAGCCAGTGCTGGATGCGGCGGCCATCCGCGAATGCCGCGAGGAAGCGCGCAAGGTCACGGTCGAGGAGAAGGTCCGACGCTACATCATCGAGCTGGCCGTCTCCACCCGCCAGGCGGCCGAGTTGGTGCTGGGCGCGAGTCCTCGGGCCGAGGTGCTCCTCATGCTGGCCGCCAAGGCCGCCGCGGCATTCGACGGGCGCGATTACGTCACCCCCGACGATGTGAAAGGGTTGCTGCGTCCCACCTTCCGCCATCGCCTCCTGCTTCGGCCGGAGGCCGAGGTCGGCGGGCAAACCGCCGACAGCCTGCTCGACTCCGTCATTGCCCGAGTTACACCACCGCGCTAGGGTCCACAGGTGACGCTCGTCCCGCAGCCGCGCCTGCTGATCGCCCTGTTGCTGGGGGCGGTCCTGATCCTGCTCGTCCTGGTGCATCCGGTTTTTCTCATCCTCTTTCTCGCCTACTACGCCGCGCTGCTGGGATTTGCCCTGGCCGATGGGGCGCGGCTGCCGAAAGAGTCCGGCTTCATGGCGAGCCGCGTGCTACCCCAGCCGTTTTCGCTGGGCGAAGTCCAGTCGGTCCAGGTCCTGGTTGCGCACTCGGAGGCGGCCGGTCTTTCTGCCGAAGTCGCCGACCACGTGCCCGCGGACCTCCAGCCGGACCGTCGGGTCCTGAGTGGCGCGTTCGATCGGGAAGGCCTGTTGGGCGTCGAGTACACGGTACGGCCGCCGCATCGCGGTCGCTACCCGTTCGGGCCGGTTGACTTGCGTTGCTGGAGACGCGGAGGTTGGCTCATCCGGCAGGTGCGCATCAAGGCCGATGAGCCGGCCGCGGTGTATCCCGACGTGCTCGCCATCAAGCGATACGAGCTGATGCTGCGCCGCGGCATGCGGATCATGATGGGGCTCCGCCGCGCCCGTCCGCCGGGAGCGACGACCGCGTTCGCGGGCCTGCGTGACTACCTGGCGGGGGACGACGTCCGGCGGATCAACTGGAAAGCGACGGCACGGCGCGACAACCCGGTCGTGATGGAGGTCGAAGCCGAGCGCGGTCAGCAGGCGATCATTGCGCTCGACTGCGGGCGGTTGATGACGGCTCCCGCCGGGTACCTCACCAAGCTGGATCACGCGGTCAATGCCGCCCTGCTCCTGGCCTGGGTGGCGCAGAGCCAGGGCGACAAGGTCGGCATGCTGACGTTCAGCGACGGCGTGCGCCGGTTCGTGGCGCCGCAACGTGGGCCGGCCCAGGTGACCCAGCTCAACAAGGTGCTCTACGACGTGAGGGCCGAGTACACGGAACCCGATTTTTCTGAAGCCTTCGCACAACTCGCCCTGCGCGTCAGCCGCCGCTCACTGGTGGTGGTCCTCACCGACGTCCTCGATCCGGAGGCGTCGCGCGATCTGGTGGCCCATGCGATCCGCCTGAGCCGGCGCCATCTGGTGATGGTCGTCGCCATGTCCGACCCCGAGGTGCTGGCGGCCCGCGACGCGCCCATCGTGCGGGTCTCGCGCGCTTACGAGTGGGCGGCGGCGGAAGAGTTGCTCGCCGCGCGGCGGGCGAGCTTCGAACAACTGCGCCAGGGCGGTGTCCTTGGGCTCGATGTAGAGGCTGGCAGGCTCAGCCCCTCGCTCGTCGAACGTTACCTGGAGCTGAAGGAGCGCGCGCTGCTCTAGCGCGTTCGAGTAACTTCCCCGGGCCCCAAGCGTTGCGTTCACCGGAGCCGACGTGAAACCGCTCGAACGGCATCGAATTGACGAAATCGCCGGGAAGCTGGAGACCGGCGCGTACGGCCTGGCTGTTGGCCTTGGCCTGGAGCCAGCGTCGGCCGAACGGATCCTTTTGGAGGCGTTCGCCAGCATGGCGCCGTCCGTGCCCAGGACGACCCGTATTGACCAGCTGCGCAAGGAGCTCTACGCACGTATTCGGAAACGTGCGCCGCAGGAATGGGTGCCCGCGAAGACCGATCGAGCCGAGGCCCCAGCAGCCACGGTCAGCGAGAACCTCCACCTCCGCCTGGTCGACATCCTCGAAGAGCACCAGGCGGATGAGCCGGTCGGACGGCGCCGGGCGATGCTGGTCCGTTTCATCGGAGTCGCGCTGATTGCCGGCGTCATCGCGTTCCTCAAGGTTCATGGCGATGCCCTGGCCGCGGCACAGCCGACGATCAACGAGCTGAGCCCGGCGGCTGCCGCGACCGGAGTGCCGCTCGACGGCGACGTCAGGGTGAAGTTCGACCGCCGGCCCGAGGGTATCCCGACGCTGCGACTGGAGCCGCCCCACGCGGTGTTGGAGTCAACGCATTGGGACGGAAACACCCTGGTCGCGGTCTATGCCGGGCTGCATCTTTCGACCCGGTACCAGGTCGTCCTGCAGGCTGAGTACCGCAGTCGCCTCGCTGACGTGGCTCACTTCGAAAAGCGCTGGACGGTGACGACCCAGGGCTATCCCGTCCTGGCGCTCATGCCGGCGCAAGACGAGAAGCTTGTGCCACGCGTTGGAAAGCTCTCCGTCGGCTTCAGCTACGTGCCGCCGGCAAAACCGCGCCTAACCATTTCGCCGGCGGACGGAGTCTTGACGCTCGGCCAATGGACGGGGACGGCGTGGACGGCTGGCTACAGCGGGCTCAAGCCACTTACCCGGTACGAGGTAACCCTCACCGTCGACTACGGCACCGCTGCGGCTACTTCCCAGCGGCAGTGGAGCTTCTCGACCGAGCCTGGCTGGCCGGCGCCTGGCGTACCCGTGATCTGGTATGCGACGCAGCCACCATGGAACGCCACCGATCAACGGTTGCTCGCGGTCGACTGGCAGGGGAACCTTGCGGGGACCATGTATCCAACATCGACCCTGCTCCAGCAGGCGCCCGACGGGTCGTCCGTGCTCACCCCAGACGGCGGCTCCATCGACGGCAATGGCGCCGTTGCAGCCGGAACACCCGCCCACGCGTCGACCGTGTTCGCCGCGGATGACAGCCAGAGTCTGTGCCGAGTCGCCGGAAGCGGCCCCTTGTGGTTGGAAACCGGTCGCCTGCGTGGGGCGATGCGGCGCGTGGCCCTGGTGGGTTCCACGGGCGCCCGGTC
>WNGI01003143.1_pt1 | contig 15675 bp, 14 predicted proteins | sample 5400621 | NCBI WGS metagenome assembly WNGI01 (sample SAMN13153374, study PRJNA577476) | soil metagenome | isolation source: 20 cm soil or saprolite under Garry oak tree replicate 1 | place: USA:California | collected 2016-06-15 | reverse complement strand
AAGCGGGGCTACTATCGAAGCGCGACCACTGCAATCAGTGTTGAGAAAGTGAGAGATGCGGTTATGGCGCAGTTGGACGCGTTGGTTGTCAGCGTTCGTTAATTTTACGTGATGACGGTTAGCCTCTTCAGCGTCTGAAGGGTAAGGAGTGCATGTCTGACGTCGAAATAAACCTTATCTTACTCGTCCTTTTGCTCCTGCTCTTCAGGACCAAGGTCGGGGATGTGGGCAGGAGCATGAGTAAGCGGCAGAGTAAGCGCTTAACACGCGAGCACCGATGAGCGACACATTAAAAGCTTTGTCAACCGCAACGGTGACTTCTCAATTGGCACCAGCCGCGCCGCGCCGCGCATTGTGGGGCCTGCTTGACCGCAAGGAGCGATGGTCGCTTTCGTGGCGTGGCCGACTAATCCTCGCTTCCGCTCTGTTGCTTGTGGGCGCTCTGATTTTTAAAGGCGTTTACCCATTTCTTGCAACAACCCACCGCGTCGATGCCGAGGTTTTGGTCGTGGAAGGGTGGATACACGAATACGCAATCCGCGCGGCGCTTAAAGAATTCCAAAGCAATCATTATGCGCGGATTTTTACGACGGGTGGGCCAGTCGAAGGAACCGGAGGTTATATAAACGATTATTGCACCTCGGCCAGTGTAGGCGCCGATCTTTTGAAAAAATGGGGCCTTCCAGATGAACGCCTCCAGATGGTCCCTTCCCGTGTGATGGACCGTGATCGAACGTATGGGTCGGCCGTTGCACTGCGGAACTGGTTTCTCGACCACAATATGGCCGTGTCTGGCATCGATGTTGTTACCGAAGATGTACACGCGCGCCGTACTCGCCTGCTTTTCCAAAAAGCGTTCGGAAAGGACGTACAGGTCGGGATCATTGGCGTGGCGAACGTGGATTATCCCGCGAACCGATGGTGGCACTACAGCCAGGGTCTTAAGAATGTAGTCAGTGAGTTCGCTGCTTATCTATATGCCAGGCTGTTGTTCTTTCCGTCGGAACAGGCGCATCCAAGGAAGATGGCTCGGCTCTCGCCGGTGCATGATTGAAAAATGAAAATCGCAGTGGTCGGTCTCGGTTACGTAGGGCTACCGCTCTGCCTTCAGTTTGCACGCTCGTGCGTTAACGTGGTGGGGATCGATGTCGATCCTACGAAGGTTCAGTTACTAAACAACGGGCAGAGCTACATCAAACATATTGAACAGCCAGCCATCGCAGAGTTGCTGCGTTCAGGAAAGTTCTCCGCCACAACAGACTTTAGTCTCATCAAAGAGGTCGAAGCAGTCATCATTTGTGTACCGACACCGCTGAACAAAAATCGCGAACCCGATCTGTCGTTCATTATGCAAACAGGCCGGTCGATCGCGCCGCACCTCGCAAAGGGGGCCCTGGTGGTTCTGGAATCGACTACCTATCCTGGAACGACAGAAGATGAGCTGCGCGTTGTATTGGAGGAGGAATCGAGGATGAAGGCGGGTGTGGATTTTCACCTTGCCTTCTCGCCAGAACGCGAAGATCCGGCCAACGAGCAAAGCAAACTGAAACAGGTTCCGAAGGTTGTAGGAGGTTACACGCCCGCCTGCCTTGAGAGGGCAATGGCGCTTTACAGCCAGGCCATCGATACGCTGGTTCCAGTCTCATCTTGTCGCGTTGCTGAAGCTACGAAACTGCTCGAGAACATTTTTCGGAGCGTCAACATCGCATTGGTTAATGAGCTGAAGCTCGTTTACGGCGCGATGAGCATTGACATCTGGGAGGTCATTGAAGCGGCCAGAACGAAGCCATTTGGGTTTATGCCGTTCTATCCTGGCCCTGGGCTTGGCGGTCACTGCATCCCAATCGATGCGTTCTATCTGACCTGGAAAGCGCGCGAGTACGGTCAGCATACGCGTTTTATCGAGCTGGCGGGCGAGATCAACACACGGATGCCAGAGCATGTCGTACATCGCGTCGCCGACGCGCTTAACTCCCAACAAAAATCCATTAATGGTTCAAAAATTCTCGTGCTCGGCTTGGCTTACAAGCCAAATGTTGATGATGAACGCCAATCGCCGAGTTACGTGCTGATGGATTTACTTCAGGACCGCGGCGCGGAAGTCGCTTACTACGATCCCTATGTGCCGTTGATCAAACCAACCCGCGAGCACCCGAGATCTGCCGGCAGACAATCTGTTCAGTGGAACCGCGCCACGATTGAAAACTTCGATTTGGTCCTCATCGCCACCAACCATTCATCGGTGAACTACCACGAGCTTGGCGAGTGGGCGCGGTGCATAGTGGATACCCGAAACGCCATGGCCGGCGTCTCTGTTGCGGCCGGAAAAGTGTGGAAAGCATAGGCACTCACGAGAGAAACGAAGTTACCACGACGCAAGGTTTTTCCATCGTATTCACCGCCTCCCTCACATGAGTTTCACAGTTTGGCTGATTGGCTTCTTCTTTACACTTGGTTTGGCTTGTCTCTTCCAGAAGATCCTTGGGAGAAGCTACTGCCATTCTTGGCGATCATTATCGTCTGGCCGTTGGTTCTCGGGGACATGCTTCAGCGAATGCTGAAATGAACGGCCGCTTCGTCCTTGCATTACGAGTCTCGCAGCCGCAAGGCCGCAAGGTGATGGTGCGCTCTGGCGGTTTGGTGTTCTCGACCGCATTACGTCGAAGCGGATGGGCGTTGATCTCTGGTTCTGGTGAGACTTCGATGCCAAATCCGCCGGAGGAATGGTACCTGGATGACGCTTTGGCGAAGGAAATGGGGTTGGACCTCGACGCAATTGAGGCTGAACGGCGAACGCTGATGATTTAGGCCGCCTGCTTCCGGTCGCAGAAGGCGGGCAAGATGGCGGTCTTATTCCAGCGCCCCTCGCCTTCGTGTCGAGGCTGGCGTAGCCGGCGACCGCAAAGCGAAATCTGTTTTAGGTTTCACCGCAGAACTCTTATAAAAGCTACGGGTGCAAACGGCCAACGCACAGAGACCGCCCGCCACTTCGGAACGGTTTCATCAATCACGAGAGAGTTTTCACAGCCCCTACCTAAACAATTCACATCTATTCACAGCGCACCCCTAAGAAAAAATATTAAAAGTGTTGACACGCTATATCCATTCTAATACCACCGACGCTGGCGAATCGCGAGGACCACCGATAAGCCGCAATTATGAAACGGACCGGGACGCTTCTGCTAGCCCTGTTTTTGGGCGTTTGTTTCGCCTCGCACTGCGGAGCCACGGTTTACCATTCCGACGGATCAGCAGTAAACGTTCAGCTTATTCACGACATACAAGCTATGGATGGCGATACCATCACGATTCCTGCCGGGACTTTTATATGGATGACTGGCGTTGCACTTACCAAAGACATAACGTTACAGGGAGTGGGAGTTGGTCAGACTATTATCAAAGACGATGTGCAGAGTAGTCAATTGATTAATTGGCAGTTATCTCCGAACGGAGTGGCGAGAATCACTGGGATAGAATTTCAGGATGGCGGTCGTGTGAATGTTGGGGCGGCTCCGGCCGGTATTATCCGTATTAGTGGAAGTAATACAAACGGTAGCCAATTCCGATTCGATCACAATAAGTGGGTCGATCTTAATGGTTATTTTGTAACTGATACCGTTATTGGGGTAATGGATCATAATACAGTTTTGACCGGACAGAAAGTTGATGAATGGATTTATCCCTACGGGAATAATTGGAATGGCGGGAATTATGGAGATGGTAGTTGGGCTGCTCCGGCTAACTGGGGTTCATCGCAATTTTTGTTTCTTGAGGATAATGTATTCACTAATGTTGATTCAATATTTGAGGGGCAATTAACAGATGGATTCAATGGGGGTCGATTTGTTGTAAGGCACAATACAATTACTAATTTTGCGGTTGGCAATCACGGAACTGAAACGCCAGGACGGGGGCGTAGTGGTCGGGCAGAGGAAATTTACAACAATACCTTTGACTGTAACCACGTTAATAGATTCGTGTCTGGAAACCGTGGCGGTGGCGAACTATTTCACGATAACACAATCGTAAACTGTGGAGGGGCTGGGGCATCTAATCCTACTTTGAGTTCGTTCCGAATGCTTGGTTCTTTTAGTCCGTGGGGCGGTGCTGATGGAACAAATGGGTGGGACAAAAACAATATCGGAAATCCGTTCTATTCAGGAACTTTAACTGGCGTTTCGGGAAATACTGTAACGATCAGTGGCGCGAATTGGTCAACTAATCAATGGACAGGATTTACTCTTAAACGTAATGCTGGAGGATTCTCATATATCCAAAGTAATACTAATAATACAATTACTTTTGCTAACGACATTTTCGGTAGTCATCCCCCGTATGCTATAGGTGATGGAATCGTTATTAATAAGGTAGATCAATCCTTGGATCAAGCGGGTGCTGGACAAAGCACGCTAATTAGCGGGGACAATCCAACGCCTCCTCCCGGATTTAATCAAATCGCAGAACCTTGCTACATCTGGAATAATACGAATGATGGAAGTCCATTCAATAATTTTGTGCCTGAGACTTCCAATATCCAACAGGGAATCCATTACTTTAATAATACGATACCAACGGGATACATGCCTTACACTTATCCACATCCACTGGTCGTTGGCGCAACTCCAAGCCCGACTCCATCTTCTACTCCATCACCAACTGCGACTGCAACAGCAACCGTACCGCCCACCCCCATACCAACTCCAACCGCGACAGCCACGGCAACATCTACTGCAACCGTATCTCCAACTCCAACTCCAATTGGAACGGCAACTCCTCATCCAGTTGGATCATTTGTTGCTACAGCAGTTAGTTGTACAGAAACTGATCTAAGCTGGAGTTATTGCTGCCTGGATTTAGCCAACGGAGGATTCAATATTGAACGTGGAACTGACAACATTCACTTCACTCAGATAAATCAAGTTGGATTTTGGGAGCGATCATATCAGGATGTTACCGCTCCAAGCGGACTGAACTATTATCGGATACGTGCATTTAACGATTATGGTATGGACGGCTACAGTTTTGCATCTGCTACACAGCCAAGCTGTCAGTCTCCGACACCTACTGCAACTCCTACCCCAACACCTACGGCCACACCTACACCTACCGCAACATCTACACCTACCGCAACATCTACCGCTGCATTTACGCCTAGCGCAACGGCTACAGCTACGGCTACGTTCACACCGACCCCCACGGCGACGGCCACAGCTACGGCTACATTCACGCCGACACCGACTCCTACAGCTACTCACACGCCGACAGCCACTCCAACAGCTACCTTTACTCCGACCCCGACTCCTACAGCTACTCACACACCGACAGCCACTCCAACCGCTACATTCACGCCAACACCGACTCCAACAGCTACTCACACACCGACACCTACACCGACAGCCACCTTTACTCCCACTCCGACGCCAACGGCAACAGCTTGGCCGAACACGCTGAGTTGAGACAAGCGCTGGAACTGCAAACTGTGCCCGATTACAGCACATTGTTTCGTTTTATGCTGCGAGTGCAGGAGCAAGTGATCGCCCAAGTTTTGGCCGAGGTGGTGCGCCGTTTTCAAAGCCGCAAGCCTCCTGCCCCTGACAAAGCCAAAAGCACCGTGGCGGTAGATGCTACGGGGCTGGCTCCTGGAGCCATCAGCACGTTTTTCATTCGTCGACTACATCTCGACCTCCACCCCCGCCCACATCCAGCCCTGCACCTAAGCGCGACACGAAGCTCGCCACACCTGACTGAACGCCAGGAAACGCTGGACCAATGAAACTTAACCACGGATAACCCAGAGCGGCTCCGCCGCAACCGAAGTTTAGCCCGCGAATCACGCGAATAAACGCTAATATAGAGCCAAGGAGCTGCGGTTTAAGAACCGCCGAGATTAGGGATCGTTTGAACAAGGCTCTCCTCTTTGATTCGCGTGAATTAGCGCGATTCGCGGACAAGTCTTCGCAAAACGCAACGAATTTCGCCTATAGCAGTGCGGATTCCGCAGATTAGGTCCCCTGACTTCTGATCTCTTCTCATGACGCCTTTGGTTTCAATTTTAATACCGACGTACAACGCCGAGTGTTGGATCGCGGAAACGATCCGCTCGGCGCTCGGGCAGACATGGCCCAACAAAGAGATCATAGTGGTTGATGATGGGTCGACCGATCAAACCGTTCGAGTGGCACAACAATTTGCCTCCAAAACGGTCTCCATCGTTAGTCAGAAAAATCAGGGTGCAGCCGCGGCCAGAAACAAGGCGTTCGAGCTTTGCCAGGGAGACTATGTTCAATGGCTTGACGCCGACGATCTTCTGTCACCAGACAAGATCACCTACCAGATGCGAGCAACCGGGGAGATAACAGATGGAAGGACGCTTTTCTCTTCGGCGTGGGCGTCTTTCCGATATCGGCCAGCTAAGGCAACGTTCATTCCGACTCCGCTCTGGTCCGACCTTGCCCCGACCGAGTGGCTGACAAGGAAGTGGGAAGGAAATTTGCATATGCAAACCGCCACCTGGCTCGTTAGCCGGGAGCTGACCGAGGCGGCGGGACCGTGGGATACACGACTCACGCTCGATGACGACGGCGAATATTTCTCTCGCGTGATTAACGCTAGCACTGGCATTCGGTTTGTTCCGCAGAGCAGGGTCTATTACCGCATCGCCCCAACGAGCCGCCTGAGTTATATCGGTCGATCAGACAAGAAAATGGAATCGCAGTTTCTCAGCATGAAGCTGCAGATTGGATATCTGCGTGCCCGGGAAGACAGCGACCGCGTCCGCGCGGCCTGCGTGACCTATTTGCAGACCTGGCTCCCCAATTTCTATCCAAACCGTCCTGACCTGGTGCAGGAAGCGCAACAACTTGCTGCCAGTCTGGGAGGCCGGCTGTCTCTTCCCAAGGCATCGTGGAAGTATGCCTGGATTGAAAAGGTCTTTGGCTTCGCGGCCGCAAAGCACGCGCAATTATATTACAATCGTGGCAAGTCTTCCACGCTAAGAGCGTGGGACAAGATGATGTATGCATTGCAACGCCACAGCTGGAGCAAAGGCAGGTCAGCTTCATCGAACCGGAGGGCCGTGGTAACCGACGCGGGTATCCTGACAAAATGAACACACTGGAGAGCAAAGAAGCGCGGCTGGAGATGGCTGTGGCAGCCGAAGGAGCCGAGCGACTTCGGGTTTGCCTGCCCACCACGAGAAACTTCGCCCGAAACGCATTTCGCTGCGGGATGTACGAGGCGGAGGATGTGCTCGCAGACTGTGCCGATGTGGACCTCCTCTATTTGGAGCCGGGCAAGCGCTTCCAACTGCGCAGCAGACTGCAGTGGAGGCTACTGTACAAAGACGTGTCCCGGAGACTGGCCTACGTGAACCCAGGGCTACAACCAGTCCAGCTTGCGAAGGACTACGATTTGTTCACGCTTGTCTGCCCGATCTATTCGGATCCGCTTTATGTCAATGCAATTCGAGGGTGGAAGGAACGTTGTGGGACGAGCGTCTGTTGGATTGACGAGTTGTGGGGGAATCGCGTTCCGCAGTATAAATACTGGCTGCCCCTGTTGCGTGAGTTCGATCATGTTATTCTGGGAGTCCGTGGTTCAGTCGAAGCGGTGAGTAACGCGATCGGCCGCCGTTGTCACTATGTGCCTGGAGGGGTGGACGCCCTCCGGTTCAGCCCCTATCCCGATCCCCCCGCCCGCGTAATCGATGTCTACAGCATCGGCCGCCGATCCGAGCCGATACACCAGAGCCTTCTGGAATTGGCGTCGGGGAAGCAAATCTTCTACGTTCACGACACGCTTCAAAACGTCAGTAACAACCAGACACTGGACTACCAAGCGCACCGGGACCTTTACGCCAACATGGCGAAGCGAAGCCGCTTCTTCATGGTAGCGCCGGGGCTGATGAATAATGCCGAACTAACCGGTGGCCAGGTGGAAGTTGGCTTCCGGTACTACGAGGGCTCGGCAGCGGGAGCGGTCCTGGTGGGGGACGCACCCGACTGTGAGACGTTTCGACGGGCGTTCGATTGGCCGGACGCGGTAATCGAGATTAGGCCCGACAGTTCGGACGCGGCCGAGGTCTTGGCAGAACTCGCGGCGCAACCGGAGCGACTCCACGAAATCAGCCGTCGCAACGCGGCGGAGGCGCTGCTGCGCCATGACTGGGTGTACCGTTGGAAGGAGATCCTTGCCATCGCGGGGCTCAAGCCGACGCCGGCGATGGTGGCGCGGGAAACGCGATTGAAGGAGCTGGCTGAGTTGGCCAGAATCGAGCATTTGGTTTAGCGATACTGCGTGAGGGGCGAGCGGTGGAGCAGTTTTCATGAAGCCAAGACAGATCACTTTTTTCGGCAACTTTGGCACCCAAAACCTGGGCAATGAATGCACGCTCCAGGCGATTGTCCATAATACCTTGAAGCGCTTGCCGGATGCGAAGCTTCAATGCCTATGTACCGTCCCCGAGGACACGGTGGCAAGACACAACATAGCTGCTCTCCCTTCCACCGCGGCGTGGCCGGATTGGGTAACAGCCTGCTTGAAACGCTACCGGAGCCGCCACGCGAGGGGCGTGGCCCAAGCGGGTTCCCTGCAAAGCGGATCCTCCGATACGCCTCCTTCCCCGGCCGGGGATGGCTCCAAACGGGCCCTCGGCGTCGGATATGGGTCAGGCCAAAAAGCTCCGCTAGCGAAATGGCTACGAATAATCCTTGTCCAAATACCCAAAGAGGTTTTGCACTGGGCCAAGGGGCTGAGGATGGTGAAGGGAAGCCACATGCTCATCGTGCCAGGTACGGGGCTGGTGTCCGATTATCTGACCGGCCCATTTGGCTGGGCCTATGACATATTTAAATGGTCAACCATCGCCAAAGTCTGTCGAGCCAGGGTGCTCTTTGTCAGCATCGGAGTTGGGCCAGTTTACCACCCACTGAGCAAATGGTTTATTAAGACCAGCCTTCGTTTCGCAGACTACCGAAGCTATCGGGACACGGCCTCCAGACAGTACATGGTAGGCATCGGCTTCCATGCCAATGGGGATCGGGTGTGTCCTGACCTGGCGTTCGGACTTCCCCGCAGCATGTTTCCTGAATGTCCCCTGGGGACTGGCCAGAAACCGGTTATCGGCGTTGGTCTGAAGAATTATGATGGTCCGCGCGGCGTCGGTGATCGACCGGATGCAAACGCCTATCGTTATTACCTCAACACGATGGCCGCTTTCGTAACCTGGTTGTGCGCACATGGGTACCCTGTGCGGGTGCTGATCGGGGACATTTTATACGACAGCAGCGTGGAACAGGATTTTATGAACCTGCTGAAAGAGCGCGGTTTGGCGCCGGACGACGGCGGGCTCATCTCTCAGCCGGTGCTGACGGTCGATCAGTTATTGCGCCAGCTCGCAGCAACTGATATCGTGATCTCACCCCGGTTCCATAACCTTGTGCTGGCGCTCATGCTCAATAAACCGGTGATCGCGCTTTCAGACCATCAAAAGCTGGATTCGCTGATGGCCGGCTTGGGATTGGCGCAATACTGCCACGACATTAATCATATGAATGTTGGCAGATTAATCGAGCAATTCCAAGACGTGGAGAGGAATGCGGAGAGACTGAAACCTCTCATCAGGCAAAGAGTCGAACAATCACGTAAGGCTTTGGACGAGCAATACAGCCTTATCTTCAAAAACGTTTGAGCGAACTTTCGCACGTGCATCATGCGCTTGCGCAGCCGGCGGTGGCCGACCTAAAGCGGAAGTCCGTGGTAGGGGGAGTCGCTGCCGTGTCCGCGCAAGGTGTCAAATTTGTTGTGCAGACCGCAACAACAATGGTGCTGGCGCGGTTGCTGTCACCAGAGGATTTTGGATTGATGGGAATGGTGGTCGTGGTAATCGGCTTTCTCGGGCTTTTCAGAGACGCCGGCTTGGGGATGGCGACCGTGCAACGGCTTGAGGTGACGCACCAGCAGACGTCAACCTTGTTCTGGATCAACGTCGCAGTCGGGGCGATACTGGCTATACTCTGTGCGGCTCTCGCTCCGGCCCTGGTCGCTTTCTACCACGAGCCCCGCTTATACTGGGTCGCGGTGGTCTCGGGAGCGACGTTTATGTTCAACGGGCTAGCAGCCCAACATAGCGCGTTGCTCCAGCGGGGTATGCGATTCGTGACGCAGGCAAAGATCGATGTGTTGTCCCTTACGGTTGGCTCAGGGACCGGCATCGTCATGGCGTTACTCGGTTGCCGTTACTGGTCCCTGGTGGGTATGGCGATGGCCATTTCAGTCGTCGGCGCCGCCGCCTTATGGCTTGCGGTTCCCTGGGTGCCAGGCCCTCCACGGCGCAGGTCCGACATCCGGTCAATGCTCCATTTTGGGGGATTGGCCACCTGTAACAGCTTCATCGTATACCTCGCGTGGAACGCGGAAAAACTCCTCCTGGGTCGTTTTTGGGGAGCGGACGCGCTCGGACTGTATGGGCGGGCGTTCCAACTCGTCACTCTTCCGGTACAACAATTGAACTCTGCGGTGACCGGCGTGGCCTTCCCTGCACTGTCACGAATGCAGCATGATGCCAAGCGCCTGGCCAGGTCTTTCCTCAGAGGCTTCTCGTTGCTCATATCTGCGACGATTCCGATCACCATCACTTGCGCCCTGTTTGCGGAAGAGATAGTCCGCGTTGTGCTCGGCGCGAAGTGGATGCAGGCGGCGCCGATCTTCAGGTTGCTTGCCCCGGTAGCAGTGGTGTTCGCCGTGGCGAACCCGTTTTCCTGGTTACTCATGTCCACGGGCCGGGTTGGACGATCCTTGAGTCTGTCTGCGGCGACAACGCCGCTGGTAATCGTGGGGATCGTACTTGGCTTGAGCTATGGACCCAAAGGAGTCGCCCTAGGGTACTCATCGGCTATGACGTTGCTGGTGATTCCGATAGCGGCCTGGTCCAAACATGGCACCGGAATCACCTGGGCGGATCTTTGGGGTGCCACTAACCCGCCCTTTCTGTCCGGTTTGCTCGCAGGTGGCGCGGGCTTGCTCGTGAAGCTCACGCTCGCTGGCATGTTGGCACCAATGCTTTATTTAACAGTTGGGCTTGGTCTTGTTTTAGGCACTTACGCATGGGCTCTTCTGATTGTTATGAGACAGAAACACGTGTACATGGACGTCCTGTCCCACCTATTGCCACGGCTCCAGCCGAGACAGGAAGGAATCGCGGAACCGGCCGCGAGGTCGCTGTGATCGTCACAAAACGGAAGATGGAGCGGTATCGTGAAGCTTTGGATCAAAAAGGGCTCCGCAATTTTCTGCAGGGAGCGGGCCTGTTACCTGTCGAAGCGACGGCCTGGTCGTCGAAGCTTCGTTCATAGATGTTCATTATGGTAAACAGCCAAGTGTTTAATCCGATTCTAGAGAAAGCTGCAAGCGTGCAGTTCTTCGGAAAGTCTCCTGCCGGCCTCTATTTGCGGCTGAACAAGTGGGTCTGGGAACATCTCCCTTCTCGCGTGCGTAATTTGTATCCTATCCGCTACTACGGGGCGTGGTTGCACACCTTGGTCTGCCTCCGCGCCGGGCGCGAGCAGTATTTCGGCACGTTCTTCCTAAGGAATCGTCCGGCCCTTGAATTGATGCGCCGACTGGCCCGGCATAAAGCCCACAGCTCGACTTTGAGAATTGCGGTGTTGGGTTGCAGTATCGGGGCCGAGGTTTATTCAATCCTCTGGACCATCCGCTCGGCACGTCCGGACTTGAAAGTGCTCCTGTGTGCGGTGGACATTTCGAAAGAAATACTGAGCTTCGCCGAGAAAGGCATTTACACTCCCGACACTTCCCAGTTGGTCAATGCTTCGATTTTTGAACGATTGACCGAGGCTGAGATGGTTGAAATGTTTGATTGGGAAGGGGCTCAAGCCAAAGTCAAATCGTGGCTCCGGGAAGGGATAGCGTGGCAGCTTCGGGATGCCGCTGATCGGGAACTTATAAACATTCTTGGGCCTCAGGATATGGTGGTCGCGAGCAATTTTCTCTGCCACATGGCTCCAACCGATGCCGAAAGGTGCCTCGGCAACATAGCACAACTGGTTAGTCCCGGAGGATACCTTTTTGTTTCAGGAGTCGATCTGGACGTTCGAACGAAGGTCGCAGTTGACCTCGGCTGGGAACCGGTGCGGGAGTTGACAGCGGAAATCCACAACGGCGACCCCTCCGTGCGGGCCGACTGGCCCTGGCAGTGGTGGGGGCTTGAGCCTCTCAACCGAAGGAGGCAGGATTGGCAAACCCGTTATGCGGCAGCGTTCCGGATTGCTAGGCCGCAACGCCAGTGATTTAAATTCGAGCGCAATGGTGCGAACAAATCGAAAGATTCAGTGTAATGCGCCGGGGTTTAGGTCCCGTAGCAGTCGTAGGCGGGCGGGCGAAGCTTGTCATGTACACCGCGCTGCTCGGTATGAGGCTCGGGAAGAACCAGTGAGATAGATATCAATACACGCATTCTTGTAACCGGAACCGAAGGGTATCTTGGTTCGTTGTTAGCGCCGGAGTTGCTCCGGCAAGGCTATGAAGTCATTGGCTTGGACACTGGCTTCTACAAAGAACGTGCGTTCTATCGGGACGATGGAACGACGCCCGTGACTCTCGCCAAGGACCTTCGTCACATCACGGTGGAGGACCTGAAGGACGTGGAGGCCGTCGTTCACATGGCCGAACTGTCCAATGATCCGGCTGGCCAACTGGCGCCGACCATTACTTACGAAATCAACCACAAAGGTTCGGTTCATCTCGCTGAACTTGCCCGCAACGCGGGAGTAAAGCGCTTCGTGTACATGTCGTCCTGCAGCGTATATGGTGTCTCTGAAGGGGACGATGTGACTGAGGAGTCCCGCGTTGATCCGCAGACGGCTTATGCAATATGCAAGACCCTGGTTGAGCGGGACGTAAAATCGCTCGCCAGGAAGGGATTCTCACCCACGTTCATGCGCAATGCCACTGCCTACGGCGCTTCGCCGCGAATGAGATTTGACATTGTCCTGAATAACCTGGCTGGGTTGGCATGGACGACCAGGGAGATCAAGATGACTAGCGATGGGACACCTTGGCGGCCATTGGTCCATGGGTTGGACATCGCGCGTGCGATTATCGCGGTGTTGCAGGCTCCCACCGAAGCGATTCACAATGAAGTATTCAATGTTGGCGATACTTCTCACAACTATCGGGTGCGCGAGATTGCGGAGGTAGTGGGCGAGGTGTTTCCTGACTGTCGCGTGAGTTTTGGAGCTCCCGGCCAGGACAATCGGAGCTACCGCGTGTCCTTCGAGAAGATTCGCAAGCATTTGCCAGGGTTCAGATGCGCCTGGGACGCGCGACGCGGAGCGAAACAACTCCATGATCTGTTCAAGCGGATTGACATGACGAAAGAGGTCTTTGAATACCGGACGTTTACGCGTCTGAAACAGCTGGAATACCTCATCCGAACCCAACAGCTCGACGACCACTTTTTCTGGACGGATGCCCCTTGACATCCGCAAGCGGCGATCAGCGGGTGTCGAAAGTCGCAGGTCCAAGGTCGCGGGTCTCAGCCAAGACATCGAGTTCAGGGGCGCAAGCTGCAGGTCGCGGATCGAAAGAACCACAAATGGAATTTCAATCATGAATTCAGCTGAATCTCGAAGCTTGGCATGGCGTATCCTAGGGCTGGGCGTTGTGGTACTGCTTGTTCTTGGAATCGCGTGGAGCTTCGCGGATCGGCGTCTCATCGCGTCGCTCCGGCACCATCGACCCCACCCGGCTCCGCCGGCCGACGTCACCTTCTCTCAGTCATCCGGTGAGATTGTCTGTTACGAATTCGTCGAGGTGACTATTTCGGTCGGAAAGCCCACGGCCGAGAATCCATTCACCGACGCGACAACCTCTGGTCGTTTCAGGCGGATCGACCAGGGAAGCGACATCGCCGCGGAAGGCTTCTGCGATTCGGCGGACGGGACCGTCTACCGCGTTCGGTTCATGCCTTCCAAGCCGGGCACGTACGAATGCGCCGTTGCGTTTCGTCAGGACGGTCGTGACTGGGTCTACCGAGGCAAATTTCAAGCGGTCGATGGCCGCCGGCGGGGTGTTTTGCGCGTTGACCCCCAACACCCCTGGCACTTCGCCTGGGAAGGCACCGGTGAGCACTATTATCTGAATGGCACCACAGCGTTCTTTTTGATGGGATGGGAGGATGAGAAGGTAATCCGCGATTGCATCGACCGGCTCCATCGGCTCGATGTTAACCGAATCCGCATACTCCTTGACGGTCGGACGGACCTCATTCCATGGGTGGCCAAGCGCCCGGATGATGTCGAACGTCCAGGTTTTGACTACACGCGATTCAATTGCTCCTACTGGCAAGAATTCGAGCGGATGCTGCGTTATGCCCGGGAAAAGGACATGATTATCTCCGTGATTTTCGGATGGAACGACACGAAGGTTCACCCGGCTGCGGGTAGTGAGGATGAACGCCGCTACTTCAGCTACGCCGTGGCGCGTATTGCGTCGTTTTCCAACGTCACTTGGGATCTCGGCGATGACATTGACGGTTTCCGTTCCGATGTTTGGACACACGAGACGGGGACCATGCTGTACCAAGCAGATCCTTATCGCCACTTGGCCACAAGCCATCCGGTAGATAACCGATACCAGGATCGAACGTCGTTGTGGTTCGGCATGACTAGCTTTCAACGATGGGACCGGCCATTGCACCGCTGGATGTTGGATCAACGTCGGCAGCAGGAAGCGACCGACAGGATCATCCCGCAGGTCAACGAGGAATACGGCTATGAAGACCACTACCCGAAGTGGGCCCCGTACACGGCACCCGCGGCATCGGCTGATGAAGATCGCCGGGCCGCGTGGGAGATCGCGATGGCAGGCTGCTATCAGACCACCGGAGAAACGGCTAAACGTGGAACTGGTGTGCCACCCGACACCGGTGGCGGCTGGGTGAATGGCCGGGGTGACGAAACGATGACCATGCTTCAAGGGTACGCCAAGATCGTGCATTTCTTCAAAAGCATCGAATGGTGGACAACGAATCCACACGACGAGCTGGTGAATTCCGCCGCGTTCTGTCTCGCGGACCCCGGAAAGCTGTACGTTGTGTACCTGCCGCATGGCGGCGGGGCAACCGTGACGCTAGGCCCTGGCCGCTACGAGGCGAAGTGGTTCAATCCTCGCACCGGCGAGTACGCGGTTCTGTCCGCGGCAGATGGTCCCGAATGGACATCGCCCGTCGCCGCCGACCACGAAGATTGGGTGTTGTTGCTCGGAAGAATCGAACTAGCACATGAAGGCTGAATGACTCCACCATATCACGGGCGATTGCGCAACCGGACCGTCCTCGTCAGCAGACGAGCAGGGGATCGGTCAACGCATCACCACCGCGCTCGCCGGGGAGGGCGGAACCGTTGCCTTGGTCGCGCGGCGGGTGGGATCGCTGCGCTTGGTTGCCGCCAAGCGCGGCGAGCTGGAGTCGAGGGCCATTTGCTATCCAGTGGATATCCTCGAGGAAAAGGAGATTCGCGACCTGGAAAAACAGGATCGGTGACTTCGGCGGACTCCCCGACCTACCTGCAACATTTCGGGCGTGGATTTTGTGGGCCCAAAAACCGCCGCAATGAGTTTAGCTCGCGAAAGGCCACCTACTTAAGCCAGAAACTGTCA
>WNGI01002615.1_pt1 | contig 15675 bp, 11 predicted proteins | sample 5400621 | NCBI WGS metagenome assembly WNGI01 (sample SAMN13153374, study PRJNA577476) | soil metagenome | isolation source: 20 cm soil or saprolite under Garry oak tree replicate 1 | place: USA:California | collected 2016-06-15 | reverse complement strand
CTGTGGCCGAATCTGTCATTGAGATTTTTGAAATGATCGAGGTCCAGCATCGCCACCACCAGAGGTTTTCCCGAACGCTCGGCGCGGTTCAATTCGCGGTCCAGCGAATCCTCCATGTAGCGACGGTTGAACAAGCCCGTTTGCGGGTCGCGGATGCTTTGGTTCTTGAGGGTTTCCCTCAAACGCAAATTTGCCAATATTAGAGACAGTTGTTCCGATATCGCTTTCGCAGAGTTGGCTGTGATGTTTCTTCCGACTTCGTTTTCACGGGTGTAACGAATGTGGAGTAATCCCATGATGTCGCCGTGGGCGACCATGGGTAGGCACAGATAGGGATGGGCGGGACTCTCGGCGTCCTCGACGTGTTTGCAAATAAGGTCGGACTCTTCGGATTCCATTCCATGCGGCTTGTTGCGCCGCAATGCCCAGCAGTCTTCGGGATCAAAGGTCTTTTCAAACTCGCAAGTCGGTTCACCCCAACAACCCACGTAATCGAGGAAATTACGCGACGCCCTCATCATATAGAGCGCCCCACTCGTGCTGTGCAGCAAGAGGGGCAGGCGCCGAATAATAATTTCATAGGCTTCGTCCACACTACGGCAAGACTCAAGCAGCTCGACCATCTCGCTGACAAGACGCATCTCCTGGTTGTGGCGTTCCAACTCCAGCACCGAACGCTGAAGTTCATCATGGGCGTGTTGGAGTTCACTCTCGATGGATCGGCGCTGAGAGTTTTCCGTCTCAAGTTCCTTTGTCCGTTCAATAACGCGCTGTTCCAAAGTCGCGTTCAAAGCTTCAATTTCCTCGGTCCGCTGCTTCACTCTACGTTCGAGGGTAACGTTGAGCGCGCGGATTTCCTCTTCCACCAATTTTCGCTCGCTGATGTCCAACACAGAGGCCAGCACTTGCAGCCCGCCCGACGAATTGATCGGATTCAAGCCGATCTCGACCGGAAGTTCGCTGCCGTCCATCCGTAGGGCGAAAATTTCCTGTCCGCGGCCCACGGTGCGAGCATCGGGATCGCTGAAGTATTCTTCGCGCAGTCGCTGAAGGGAACCGCGAAAGCGTTGAGGAATCAACATGTCGACGGACTTGCCGAGCAGATCGTGCCGGCGATAACCGAACAGTTGCTCGACTCTTGTGTTGACTAATGTGAGGGTGCCTTTCGAGTCGATCATGAGCATGCCGTTCGGTGCCGACTCAACGACCAAGCGCATCTGTTCTTCGGCTGATTTCTGCTCGCGATTGTCCACGTACATGGCCCGGGTACCAACGATCGTGCCCTCGTCATCGGCGATCGGATCGCCGCGCAACAATACCGGAATGATTCGTCCGTCGCTGCGAACAAGTTCGCGTTCGCCCGAGACGATTCTGCCTGCCATCGCGCCGCGATAACCACTTTCGCTCAGCAATCTTAGCCGCGATTCTGGGGAGTGGAACTCGGCGAGTGAATGGCCGATCACTTCCTTGCGTTCATATTTAAGAGTCTTCAAAAATAAGGCGTTACAGTCGGAAATAATCGGCACGCCTTTTTCATCGCGCGTGATGACGTACATCGCCGGCGCAGAATCAAAAAGCTCACGATAATGCTTTTCCGCATTTTGCATCTGAGTCAGCGCGCGATCGCGCATTCTCAAATAAACGATGAGCGCAGCGGTGATCAGCCCGCCGATTAACATGATTCCGATCACATCCCATATTCCCTCGATCCAGGATTGGCTTGATGAGGGCCGCACCACAAACAGAAGCTGGCGTCCGCCGATCTCTGTTTGCGAAGCTTGATTGGAAGACGATTGCAGCTGCGCCAATTTGTGCGCGCTGAGCGCCGGTAAAGACTCGTTCGCTGGCACGGGCCAAACCACGGAAGCGGCTAAGAACAACGGCTCGTCTTCATCCGTCACATCAAAGAGATAAACTTCGCGTTGCCGCAGCGCGCCGGCACCCAAAAACGTTGTCAGAAAAGTCGTTACCGGGATTTCGGTCCGGATATAACCGAGGAAATGCTCCCGGCGCGCCGCCACCGAACCGTCGTCCATTTGATTCTGGTAGACCGGATTGTAGAGAAAAACCTGCGGTGGTTGGTTTTTCTTGGGCGGCGACGGCGTGGAGAGTGCTGCCGTCAAGCGACCGCTGTCGCGGACCGAATTCAGCACCGCCAAAGCGTCTGGAATCGAACCGAGGTCCAGTCCCAAATCGTCCTTGGATTCGCCATGAGGCTCGCTGTAGAGAATCGGATAATACTCCGGCCGGCTCTCCGCCGTGACCCGCTGGCCCAGGGCGGTCCTCTCGAAAACCGTAAATTCCGGCATTCCATCCCGCCGTGCCAGAGCTTCAAATTTACCTCGCTCTTCGAGCTTGATTCGCGGCGCCCATTGAAAGACAAGCCGCGATTTATCGTCTGCGCCGAGCCGAGCAACAAACTTTTGAAAATCCTGATGCTTAATATTCTCGGAAGCGATCAGAAGGCCTTCGACCGCCTGCATCTGTTCCGCCGCGTGTTCGATGCCTCTCTCGAACTGACTCGCAACTGCTTGCGTGTCCTGCCGCAACCGCTCCACCACGGCGAGGGTTTTATTTTGCCAGACGATATAGGAAACAACGAGCGAGAGTCCCAACCAAACGGTGGTGAGCGGAAACACAATAGGCTCCACAACGTTCCGCTGGCGCCATGTCAAAACGATCACCATCAATAACGGCGTCAGCGTGAGAATACCGGCGTAATCGCTCACCCACCAAGTCGCCCATACCGGCGCCAGATCGTTCCATCCAAGGAAGCCAGCGTACTTGAGGCTCAACACGGCAACGGACGGCGATAGCAGCGAACTGACCGCGGTAAAACCAATGAAGAAAAGTATATCGCGTCCGGTGCTCGGCGTTCGTAGATCACCCTGTGCTTGGTTTTGAACGCAAAGGTCGGGAACAAATTTTCGAATCAGGGACGTTGCGACGAGCAATTGGACCGTCGAGCCGGTCGCCAGCGCCGCCGCAACCGCCGGTCCTGCCGGACTAAAGACCCAATGATAATTCAGAAGAAAAGAACCCAACCAGACGCCGACACCGGCGCGGTAGCCGACAATTAAACCAGCCGCTAGAGCAATGGCTGAAGGGGGCCATAAGGGAGTTCCACCGCCCTGCGGGATGGAAATGTGGGGAGTAATCTGCCCGCTGATAATATAAACTCCGGCGATCACGAGCCATTCCGCGATCAACCGCAGCGGCAGTTTGATCAAGAACCTATTCATTCAATTCAGAAATCGGCGAACTTTTCTTGTCCTTTATCTAGCTGTCCTAAGTTGGTCCATGTGTACCGATCGCTTAAATGTTGCGCGCAATGCGGCGAAAAATTGACGCTGAATTCAGCCCTCAGAGACATATCGCACCGCCCGCCCTACCCAAGCGCATGCGCTAAGTCGTGCTTCATTTAGCAGAAATCTTCGCGCGCCAAGCGTGAATTGTAGATCAATTATGTGCTCTATTTAGAACTTGTCAACGGAAGTGAAAACACCCTCAGTTCATAGGCAGTTTTGTCGATACGCAAAGGGCTGACGAAACTGCGCCATCGCGACTACGATTCACAAATTTCACAGAAATAATTTGCCGTAGGATAGTTCACGCGTGCTTGACGTGAGACCACTATCGCGTGTTAGGAGTTAGGCAACACGGTCGCTGGAATCTGGTGTCAGCGCTGACCCCAGTGAGCGTGATTGTACCGGAGGATTGATGACCGAGCTCATACCCCTCAACGCCGGTTTCGCCACGATCGGCCAAGGTGCCGGACCGATGATGGTGACTTGGAAAGCCGGGTTTTTCGCCAAGCACGGATTGGCAATCGACCGACCGCGGATCATGGGCGGCGCGAAGGGCGTTGTTCGCGGCTTAATGGACGGCGAGATTCAGTTCGGCAACATGGCGGCGCCCGCGCCCTTACGAGCAAATCTCAAGGGCGAGGCGGATGTCGTCTTCTTGACCGGTGGAATCAATCAGCAGTTCGTCGTCGGCCGGCCTGGTCTAAATAACCGTGAGGAACTGGCGGGAAAAAGAATCGGCACGGTCGGCGACGGCGGCATTGGCGATATGCTGGTTAAGTTCGTCATCGCAAAATTGGACGCGGCGGGCATCAAGGGGCTGCGCAAAGAGCCTATATCTCACACCGCCGAAGCCGAGCTCGAAGCGCTGCTCAGCGGTAAAGTCGATGTCGTGGTCGGCACGCCGCCGGAGTGCATCGACGCGATCCGGCATGGCTGCAAATATTTGATCGATTTCGCAGAATACGGTCTTAACTACGCGCTTGGCGGCATCGCCGCGCGGCGCGACTATGTCGAAAAGAACCCCGAGATCGCGCGCAAGTTCGTCAAAGCCTATGTCGAAGGCATGCACCGTTACCGCACCGACCGTGAATTCACTGTCGACGTTCAGGCCGATTACAGCGGCATTACCGATCGAACCATCGCGGCAGAAACCTATGATCTCACACAACCCGGCATGCCGCGCGCACCCTATCCGGTCATCGCCTCGCTGCAAACTTTGCTCGATTTCATGGCCAAGGAGTTGCCGGAGGCGCGCGGTGTCAGCGCCGCAAAATTCGTCGACGACCGCTTCATTCGCGAGCTTGAAGACAGCGGCTTTATCGATTCGTTGGCAAAGTAGAGGGGCTTTCCCGCATGGCCGGACAAAAAACTCGACTGGATTTTTGCCTTGTCGTTCTGCTCGTTGCCGTAGCGCGACCGGCTTTCATCAGAGCGGCGGGGGATGACCGCCGCATCCACGCAGCAAAACGCGAAGGCGAAGTGGTTTACTACGCGTCGATGAATCTCAGTGAAGCCAACGCCGTGATCGGCGAATTTGAAAAGCGCTATCCGTTCATCAAGGTCAAACTCAACAGAACCGGCAGTGAAAAGCTCCTGACGCGCGTCCTGACCGAAGCGCGCGCAAAGAAAACTCTTGCGGACGTCATTCAGACCGTGGAATTCAGCATGCACCTATTGAACCGCAGCGGCGTATTGGTGCGTTACACGCCACAGGCTAATTCGTTTTATCGCGAAGAGTTCAAGGAGGAGGGATTTTGGACGACGATTTATTACAATGCTTACGTGACCGGCTATAACTCTAGACTCGTCGCTATGCGCGCCTTGCCGAAAACTCATAACGACCTGCTCGATCCCGACTGGAAAGGTAAGTTGATGATGGAGGGGACTAAGGCGGAGTGGTTTGCCGGCATGCTGCAAATCATGGGACAGGAACGCGGCTTGAAGTACATGCGCGAGCTCGCCAAGCAACGGCCAAGCCCGCGCGAGGGCCATGAACTACTGGCCCAGCTCGTCGCCGCAGAAGGCGTTTTCGATGTCAATATTCCAGTGGCTTCCGTGGAGCGCATGAAGGAACGGGGCGCGCCGATCGATTGGACGGCGCTGGGCGACGCGCCGGCGGTGATGGTCGGCATCGGTATCGTTGCGCAAGCGCCGCATCCGAACGCCGCCAAAGTTTTCCTAGATTTTGTGCTATCGCGCGAAGGGCAAAAGCTGATGCAGACTCCGGGGCGCCTGGTCGCGCGCGGCGATCTTGCGAACGAACAAGCAGCCATGCTGAAAGGCTTGAAAATTGTCCCGGTCAATCCCGAGATGGCGGAAAAACTGGACGAATACGCCAAACAGCAGCGATCGATCTTTGGCGGATAAGAGTGAGATCTATGTCGTATTGGCCCTGTCAGCTCTATACATAAATTTGAACGACTGAAGGAGATAAACCATGCGCTTTATGTTTTTAAACCATTCTTACCAGCGCCACTCGGCCGAGCTCGAAAGCCATATCGTCAAGCTGCTCAAGAGCTACGCTTCACCGGACACGACCTTCGAGTTGGCCTATCCGGAGGACCTTGGCGGCGGCGCAGTGTTGAGCCTGCTCGAAGAACGCAAGGCGTTGTCGGGTTTGCATCATATCCTCGAAACACCGGCGTTGGTGAAAAAAGCGATCGAAGCCGAACAAAAAGGATTTGACGCCGTAATCCAGAGCAACACCTTCGACCCCGGCGTCGAAGCGAGCCGGTTAGCGGTACGCATTCCAGTGATCGGTCTACTGCGCGCGTCGCTGCATTTCACGGCAAGCATTTGCGACCGCTTCGGGCTCATTGTGCCGCTCGAGACCCACATGCCCCACACCATGAGAATGGTTCAAACTTATGGCATGACGCCGTTTGTCAGCGGCATTCGCACGGTGGGTCTGTACGACACCGGCGATCTTTCCGGCTACCATGACGTCGTTGTCGAGCGCACTCTCGAGATCGGCAAGGAACTAATCCGGCAGGGCGCCGAGGCGATCATCCCACTCGGAGGAAAAATTTATCCTTATGTCGTCACGCCCGAAGAACTGGAGCCTCATCTGGGTGTGCCGGTCATTAATACCAAAGCGGTCGGAGTGAGTTACGCCGAGCTGATGGCGCGCAACCGGATCAGGCACAGCATCAAAGCTTATCCGTGTCCTACGGGGCTGAACCCGGAGGCCGTTTCCCACCGTTCGAAATGACTGGGAGCGCTTTCAGCCGGTTGAAAATAATATCAAAAACAGAAATTGTCGAAACGTGTGTCATTCGTCTAAGTTTAGAGCCAAGCGATTAATGATTTGGAAAAGGGTCGAACTATGATTATCGACGGTGACGGGCATTTTTTTGAGAGCGAGGAAATGTTCGAGAAATATATGGAACCGGCGCTCAGAAACTATCGCCCGAGATTGCTAAAAGACGACCAGGGCCACAACTTTTGGGTCGTCGACGGCCAAACGCCCTACAAAAGACCGTCGATCAAGGGCGCCGGAGCGCCCGGTACCGCCGCTCCTCCGGGCCAGGCGCAATCCGCGCGGCGCGCTTCACCGGGAAGTCAGACGTTAACAAATCTAAAAGAGCGCTTGGAAGATCTCGACAAAGAGGGGATCGACTTGCAGTTTATCTATCCGAGCTTTCTTTTGCACGTCAACGCATGGCCCGACGGCGTCCTGGCGATGGGAGTATGCCGCGCTTACAACACCTGGCTGGCCGAAGCTTGTAGCCGCGCGCCGGACCGGCTCAAGGCCGTAGGCGTGGTATCGCTGCAGGATGCCCAGGGCGCCGCAACGGAACTTGGGCGTTTGCGCGAACTGGGGGTTAACGCGGTCATGATCAATGGCACGGTCGGCGCCAAGCGACTCGACCATCCTGATCATGAAGCCTTCTTTGCCGCCGCCGACCGGTTGAAGATGCCGATCGCCGTTCATTTCAGCCTGCAGTTTCCGGTCGTCGATAAACTTTTCGAGCACCACTTTCCTAACCGTGTATTGGCCGGCATCTTACCGATCATGGCCGGCCTGACGAGCGTACTGTGCTCGGGATTGCTTGACCGTTACGAAAATCTCAAATTTGCTTTTCTCGAAGGCGGCATCAGCTGGGTGCCCGCCCATATCGAGCGCATGGACGATCACTTTGAAAATCCGCGCTACGGCGCCAAAGATTTACTCAGCCATCCGCCAAGTGATTATCTCAAAGCGGGCCGTATTTTCTTCGGCTGTGAGGGCAATGAGTCCTTCCTCGGCCGAGTTGTCGAGGCAGTGGGCGAAGATTTGTTCATTTACTCTTCCGATTACCCGCATGCCGATCGCACCGAAGGAACTGCGAGATTCCTGCGCGATCGCGATGATCTTCCGGCCACGGTGCGAAAGAAGCTGTTGGATGAAAATTCGCGCAAATTTTACGGGCTCTAGCCGATTGGCGCTCTAAGAGATGGCCAATGCCGTGGCGCCGCGCCGTCAAACCAACCGTTCTTGCCTTGTGTTTCGAGAAATTCCGTGGTGATCTGAATTAAAGTGATGATGCTACGTCTAAGCTTCGAAAGGAGGTGAAACTATGAAAAACGCGATTAAAGTTTTTGTAATTGCAGTGACGACACTGGTATTCAGCGGCGTCAGCTTCGCACAGGCGACACCGGCCACCCCCGCAAAGCCAGCCACTCCTGCCGCGGTCGAGAAGAAGAGCGAAAAAGCTATGGAAAAGGCGGCTGAAAAAAGCGACGATGCCAGCAAAGACAAGGCTAAAGCCAAGGCCAAAAGCAAAACCAAGAAAACGACCAAGAAAACGACGGAAAAGACGACCGAGAAGATGGAAGAGAAAAAGAGCGATATGACGGAGAAAAAAACCAACTAATCTTCTTGGATCTCCTGCACCAAAAGGGGTGACCGATCGACTCGGTCACCCCTTTTTTGTTCGGACTGGACCCCTGTTTGTGTATCAAACGCGTTTTGGAATGGTTGCTTGATTTAGCCTACCCGCTCGACTAAACTTTTTATCAGATGGCGCTTGGTGCGAGCTCTTGGTGGCCAAGCGGCAAGGAGGAGCGGAGATGGACCTGCCGAAATGCCAGAAATGCAACAATGGACTGTTGATTCCCCTATCGGACTACGGTCAGGAGGGTGCTTCGGTGATGTATAAGGCGTGGGCATGCACCAACCCGGACTGTGGATTCTCGCTTCGTATCGACAAAGGCGAGGTGACTTACGGGAAAAAGATCGAGCCAAAGCACTGAGGCGCCGATCGAGCACTTCTAGACCCTCAGATTCACTCGCTCCAAACCAATTCAATCGCTCAAACCCGCACATGCCGCGCGAATCTTACGTCGGCAGACTCTGATTAAAGCTCTGAATCGCCTTGCCAAACAACTCGCAACCCTTTTTCAAGGCCTCCAGACACTTTTGCTGCGTCGCACTATCATTGGCGTAGCGCGTGAGTATCTCCGGAGCGATCCACTCATGACCCTCTTCGTCGGCGAGCAGGGTGTCGCGATATATCGCCGCGGTCTGCGGATCGACGGGCGTGACCCGTTCGATGAACGATTTCGAGGTCCTGGGGAAAAATTCTTCATGGCCGAACTGAACGCTGGCAATCAGCTCGCACAGCGAACCCAACGACGCGTGAAAATCCCATAGCTCTTTTAGCTCCCTTAATGGATGATTCCACAGCGCGTCAGGGTCGCCGCTAAGCTCCCCGATTCTCTTGCGTAAGATCGACGCGTGTTTAAGCTCGTTGACGACGTATTCCGACATCGGCTGTTGCAGGTCGATATCGGGGATTTTGCCGACCCACGGCGCGGTCACCTCAGCGGCCTTGCGTTCCATGACAACGCCAAACTGCAAGCGCCGCAAGACCACGGCCGGACTCAGTGGCTTTTCGGCGCCGTAGCTCTTGCGCTCGGCGTTCATTTGTTCCCAGAACTCTTCCCGAGTCGCGATCAATCGGTTCAAAAACTCATCCGGTTTCAGAGCATCCATCGATCCCTCCGCTGGCGCCAAGCGCGCTGATTGACACCAAGATTATTTTAGGTATTAACAATACAGGAAAATCATTCCGTCTAAAAGCTCAGAAAACGATCCAGCCACGAGTAACTCCACGAAAACGAAGTTCTTAATGGAATCAGCCGACGCCAAAGCATTCGTCGATAATCTTTACCAAGACGTCTACGCGCACTGGGATAAAAGGATCAATCACGGCGCCTTTATGACGCAGTTGCGCGCCGGCACGCTGCCACTGCCCTGCTTACGCCGTTTTTTCAAGGACTGGGGGTTGTTTTCCATCGAAGTCGTGGCGCTCAACGCCGTCTCCTATTACGTTCATCTGCCCTTCTTCGTCGATAATTATGATCTATTGCCGGCGTTTTCCGACAAGATCGCCGAAGAATTGATTGCGCCGAAACCACCCGGCCATATTTTGATCTTACTCGAGACGGCCAAGTCTCTGCACCTTTCCAAGGAAGAGTTGTTCGAGGAGCCTGCTTCCGCGGCCGGAAGAGCGATCAGCGATTACTGCCGGCGGATGTTTCAAGACGGTTCGTTGATCGAGCTTTGGGGCACCCATGCCTACGAAGAAACGCTGGGCCATTGGGCCAAACAGTGGGGCGACGCGCTGGTCACGCATTACGGCATGAACCAACGCCAGGCGATTTACTTCACCGCCCACGCTGAAGCCGATCTGGTGCAACACGAAGAGCGCATGGGGCATGGCCCGCTCAACCGCATGATCCTGCAGCGCATCGTGGAGCAGGGAAAGACCGCAAAAAAGTTAGGCTACGACCCCAAATACTGCGCCTACACTATGGTCGACCTGCACGCGCTCATGGAGCAAAACGCGCTGGAAAATCCCTATCCGCTCTAGAGCCCCCGACAGCTTCGTGCGATTTCATTGCGAGTCACCGGGACTCATCATTTTCTGTAAAGACCAATGGAGAACACTGTCGGAGTCTGCGGCCGTGTAGTGATCCTGGGCTTGTTGAGCCTATTGCTCCGGCTAGGCGCTAGTGACGCCGCGCAGCTGCCTGGCACGTGGCAAAAGCGCGCATCGATGCCGTCAGCGCGCACCGAAGTCGCCGCGGTTGAATTGGGCGGAAAAATTTATGTCATGGGTGGGTACGAAAAGGGCGGCGATCTCGTCGAGGAATACGACCCGAAGAACGATACCTGGCGAACACGCGCGCCGCTACCGAAGGCGCTACACCACATTGGCGCCGCGGCGGTCAACGGCAAAATTTATGTCATCGGCGGCTACATCTCCGGCGTCGGTCCGGTCGCTACCGTCTACGAATACGATGCCGCCGCCGATCGATGGAGATCAAGGCAACCCATGCCGACACCCCGAGGCGCGTTGGCCGTCGGCGTGATTGAGGGAAAGATCTTTGCGGTCGGCGGCGTCGGCGCCAATGGTCGAAACACCAACGCCAACGAAGAATTCGATCCGGCGCAGGATCGCTGGACGAAACGAGCGCCGATACTGACGCCGCGCGATCACCACGCCATCGGCATCGTGGATGGGAAACTTTATGCCACCGGCGGCCGTATCAATGGTCGGCACGACCGCAGCATTGCGGATAGCGAACAATACAACCCTGCGACCAATCGCTGGAAACCCTTTCCTCCCCTGCCGACCGTGCGCAGCGGCATCGCCGCTGCCACACTTAACGGCAAAGTTTTCATCTTTGGCGGCGAGTCGACGCGAGGAACACACAGAGAAGTCGAATCCTACGACCCCGCTAAAAACCGCTGGCAACGCTGGTCGCCGATGCCGACGGCGCGCCACGGCCTCGGCGTCGCCGTGCTCGGCCAGTCGATCTACGTCATCGCCGGAGGCCCTCAGCCCGGCGCCACGTTCTCGTCGGTGAATGAACTTTTCACGCCGTAAGCATCGCTACCGAAAGAACTTCAAAACCCGCCTCGGCAACCAATCAAGGTTTCCGGGAAATCTTCCGGAAACGAAACCGACATGGCCGCCGGTCACGGGAAAATCCAATATGACAGAATTGGAAATTTCAGTTGAATTGGGTAGCGCGTCGCGGGGTAAAAATGGATCGTTCTGCGCGTTGATGAGCAGCGTGGGTACGGTGATTTTTTTTAGCCAGGGCTTGCTGCTAGAGCGCATCCAGTAATCGATGGCGTCTTTGAAGCCATGAACTGGCGCGGTGAAGAGATCGTCGAATTCACGGAATGTCAGACTGGTGCGAATCGCTCGGCCATCGATCGCCAGATCGTGCGCCGCGATTTTCGCCAGCGCCATCGGTCTGAGGAGGTTGAGAAAATGGCTCGTGTAAAAAATTCTATTGAAACCGGAGTCGAGCGATCGCGCCGCAGCCGTGAGGTCCATTGGCACCGACACCGCAATCGCCCGCTCAATAATCGATAGAGCCGCATCCTCTTCCTCGCCAAGCCATTTTAACAGCATGTTGCCGCCGAGCGATACGCCGGCGACGTAAATTCTCCGCCGCGGGTTCGAGCCTTTGATGCGCCGCAAAATCCAATCGATCTCACGCGAATCGCCCGAATGATACGAGCGCCTGAGCCGATTTGCTTCGCCACTGCAGCCGCGAAAATGTGGCACCACACCGCCCCAGCCTTCCCGGGCAACCGCCGCCATCAGGCTGGTCGCGTAATGACTTTGCGAACAGCCTTCCAACCCATGAAAAAGTACGACTAAGGCTGAACTTTGCGGAGCGTCGTCGCACCAATCGAGATCAATGAAGTCGCCATCGGGCGTTTCCCAGCGCTCACGCCGGTATCGAACCGAATAGTTTCGCCCCAGGGTGCGCGCGTAAATCGTTTGCAGATGTCTGCCCGGCAACCACCACGGCGCGTGGTAGGTCGATTCCAAAACAACGCAGCGCGGTTTTGCCTTCGGGTCTCGGTTCATCGATTTGAACCTTTTGAACGGCTTGAACGATTTGAACGTCTATTTTGCCTTCAGTCTCTCCGGCGGTACAAATCCATGGCGCAGAGTGTTCTCGGAAACCGTGCGTGGTTCGAGAAACTGTAAGAGATAATCCGGACCGCCAGCTTTGGAGCCGATCCCGGAGAGTTTGAGTCCGCCGAACGGTTGGCGCTCGACGACCGCGCCGGTGATGCCGCGATTAATATAGAGGTTGCCGACGCGAAACTCCTTGCGCGCTTTCTCGATATGCGCCGGGGAGCGCGAAAAGATCCCGCCGGTCAACGCGAAGTCAGAGTCGTTCGCGATCTCCAGGGCATGTTCGAAATCGCGCGCGCGAATAACCGAAAGCACCGGCCCGAAAATCTCCTCCTGGGCGAGCCGACTTTTGGAATCGACATCGCTGAAAATAACCGGACCGATGAAAAACCCCTCCTTCGGCGCATCCATAGCTACAACGCATTTCGCTTCTTGCTTGCCCAGGAGAATGTAATCGGCGACCCGCGCTTTGGCTTCGCGGTCGATCACCGGGCCAACGGCGTTGCGCGGATCTTCAGGGGGGCCGATCTTCAGGCTACGCACCGCTTGCGCGAGCCGGGCGAGCAAACGATCGTGCACCTCGTCGAGCAAAATGAGCCGCGATGCTGCCGAGCATTTCTGCCCCTGGTAACCGAAGGCGGAGTCGATAATATAAACCACGGCTTCGTCGAGATCGGCGTCGTTGTCGACGATCACGGCGTTCTTCCCGCCCATCTCGCACACCACCCGTTTCACGTGACTTTGCCCCGGGCGATAGGTGTAGGCTTCCCGCAGAATTTCTAAACCCACGTCCCGCGAGCCAGTGAATGCAATCAGATGAATCCGCGGTGAACGCACGAGATGCGCGCCGATCTCGCCGCCGCCTTGGAGCAGTTGGCAGGCATCGTCAGGCAAACCGGCCTCGCGCAGGATGTCGAGCAAATGCAGCGCCATGATCGGCGACTGCTCCGCCGGCTTCATCAGCGCGCAGTTTCCGGTTACGAGCGCCGCGGCCGTCATGCCGGTGAGGATGGCCAATGGGAAATTCCACGGCGCAATAATCGCGGCGATGCCGCGCGGTTCGTAGAAATAGGTGTTGGCTTCACTCGCCAAGGGCTGGGTCTCGCGTGCCTGGCCCAAACGCAGCATCTCGCGTGCGTAGTACTCCAGGTAATCGATCGCTTCGGTGACATCGGCATCCGCTTCACGCCATCCTTTGCCGACTTCGAAAACTTCCCAGGCCGCAAGCTCCCAGCGTTTTTGGCGCATGACGTCCGCCGCATCGGAAAGAATCTTGGCGCGTTCCTGCGCCGACGTGCCGCGCCACTTGGGAAAGAAACGCATCGCGGTTTCGATCGCTTCTTCCACCTCATTCAAACTCGCGACGCGCACTCGCCCGACGATCTCTTTGGGGTTCGCCGGATTGACCGATTCGAGCCATTGACCGCTGCTGCGCTTTTTGCCTTGATTTTTGAATGCGGCGCGCACTTTTTCTAGGGTCTCAACGAAGCGTTCGCGGTTTTCCCGCCGCGAAAAATCGATCGGCGGCTCATTGCGGAAAGGGTTCGAATAACCCGATTGCGCCGGCGCAGGCACCGCTGCGTTTGTCATCGGTCCAATTGCCACCGACGGCGCCTTGATCAAACTCGCGATGTCTTTTCTGTCGGCATAGGTCTGCCGAAGAAATGAAGTATTGGAAGTGTTTTCCATGAGCCGGCGGATTAGATAGGAAATCCCCGGCAACAACTCGCCCACCGGCAAGTAGACGCGCACTCTCTGGCCGTTTTGAATCATCGCCTGGCGCACCGGCTCGGCCATGCCGTAGAGCATTTGGATTTCATAGCCGTTGAGCGGAATGCCCAACTCTTTTGCCGCAACGACGGCATGGGCCAGGCTGCGCAGGTTGTGGCTGCCGAATGCGGCGTCGATCACGTCGTGGCCCTGGAGCAACAGCCTTGTTAATCGCTCGTAGCTCGCGTCGGTCTCCGCTTTCTCCAAAAAAACCGGTATCGGCCAGCCTTTTTGTTGGGCCCAGGCGATCTCGCTGTCCCAATAGGCGCCTTTCACGAGGCGCACGCCGATACGCCGCTTTTGCCGGCGCGCCCAGCGGATCAAGTCGCTAACGTCGCTCTCGGCGTCTTTGAGATACGCTTGCAACGCAATCGCCGCATGGGGCGCGGCACGAAATTCTTCTTCCGCCAATACGCTGCAGAAAATTTCCAGAGTTAAATCCTTGAAGGCGTACTGTTCCATATCAACGGTCAGGGCCGCGCCGAGTTTGGCGGCTTCGCGAAACAGCTCGCGCAGTCTTTCGCGCACGACCGTTTCCGTATGCGGATCCAGCGGATCAAAGCGCGCGCACAATGATGACAGCTTCACCGAAAGATTGACGCGTGGAATCATGCCGTTCAGCGAATCGTCGATCTGGGCGCACTCCGGCCACCCTGCACTGACCTTCGTCAAACGGCGCAAAAGGTCGAGATAGCGCGCTTGCATCGCGCTCGCTTCTACGTCGCTCACGGTCGCTTCGCCGACAACATCGAGCGTGAACGCCGCGGGTTCCTTTCTTAGGGCCGTCAGCACTTGGGTCAAATGACCACCACTTTCTTCGACGATGAAGCGGCGCGCCAGCTTCAAGACATTGCGCCGTACGACGGGTGCGACGAGGGTTCCAGCGTGCAGCGCCTGAGCGAGAAAGACCAGACCGCTCAACGCATGATCAACGCGCGCGAAGTATTCTTCCAGGTGCCGGCCGATCTCGGCCGACGATTCCAAGCTCGGCAGCACGTCGACGAAGCGAAACAACGCAACGCGCAGCGACTCGTCTTCGAGAGACCAGTCGATCATCCGGCCCAGCAAATCCTTGGCCTCGAAAAGGGACGGCTTATGCTGCGCCGCGTTCCGGTAAAGCGCCCGCGCCAGGGCCTGCACGGCTTGTTCGGTCGAATCAGTGGGCGGAGTCATCATCGAAAGCCGTCGAACCAAACCAGATTGAATTCACCGCCTTCATCATAATACGATCGGGAAAATTGCTGAAGCCCTTGGCGACGATTGCCGTTTAGTCCCTGCGCTCCCGGGGCAGAGAGGCCGCAAAGAATCATGAGTGAAGCTGCTGAATCGAAACTCACGACACTCACCGGCGCCGAAGCCGCCGTGGAAATGTTGAAAGTCCACGGCGTCGAGATTCTCTTCGGACTTTGCGGCGACACCAGCCTGCCGTTTTACGACGCCCTGGCGCGCCTGCCGCACGGTATGCGTCATATCCTCGCGCGCGACGAGCGCTCGGCCGCTTATATGGCGGACGGCTATGCGCGCGTCTCCGGCAAGGTCGGCGTATGCGAAGGTCCGAGCGGTGGCGGCGTAACTTATATCCTGCCTGGTCTCGCTGAAGCCAACGAATCCTCCGTGCCACTTTTATGCATCAACTCCGACATTTCCGTCGCCGCGCGCGGCCG
>WNGI01010380.1_pt1 | contig 15676 bp, 16 predicted proteins | sample 5400621 | NCBI WGS metagenome assembly WNGI01 (sample SAMN13153374, study PRJNA577476) | soil metagenome | isolation source: 20 cm soil or saprolite under Garry oak tree replicate 1 | place: USA:California | collected 2016-06-15 | reverse complement strand
CTGAAGAGATTCGAGTGGAAGGTGGAGGCCGGCGCCGAGTACGCGATCACACAACCAGTGTTCGACGTAGAGCAGCTCGAGAGATTTCTCGACACGATCGAGCACACGCGCATCCCTATCGTAGCCGGAATCTGGCCGCTGGTCTCGCTCCGTAACGCCGAATTCCTCGCCAACGAGGTTCCCGGCGTCGTCGTTCCAAAGCCGATCATCGAGCGCATGCGCGCCGCGAGCACGAAGTCGAAGGAGCACGGCGTAGCCGAGGGCATCGCCATCGCGCGGGAGATGCTCGAGCGTGTCCGCCCGCACGTGCAGGGCGTTCAGGTATCGGCGCCTTTCGGAAAGGTCGAGCTCGCACTCGAAGTGTTTCGCGATACTCTAGCCGCGGCTGAAGCGCGGACGGCATAGTGTCGGCTGCCGACATCTTCCTCTCGCGCTCGCGGTACTGGCTCACGAAAGAGTACCCGATCAAGCTGCGTCATTGCGTCAACGCGCTACCAGCCGGCACGACATGGGCGCGGCCCAATGATGGCTCGAACAGCATCGGCAACCTGCTGGTTCATCTGGCCGGCAACGTCACCGAGTGGATTCTGGGCGGCGTCGGCGGACAGACGATCAGCCGATATCGAGCCGGTGAATTCGCGCAGAAAGACGGACGCGACGGTTCGAAACTGCTCGACGATCTGGAAGCGGTTCTGCGCAAGGCTGATTCCGTTCTGGCCGGCCTCAGCGCTAAAGATCTCGAGCGTTCGATCGTGATTCAGGGACGCCAGACGACGGTTGCCAGCGCGATCTATCACGTGGTAGAGCACTTCGCGATGCACACCGGCCAGATCGTGTTGCTCACCAAGATCTACGCTCCCGGAAAGATTCATTTCTACGAGGACGCTGGCGGCCTCGCCCGGCCAATCTGGCACCAGGGAACCGCGCTCGACGAAGCAGCGCACTAGTCGGCGGACTTCCGTCCCGCCATTTTGCACAGATGAAGGGAATACTCATAGTCGATCACGGGTCAGTCAGAAGCGAAGCGAACGAAATGCTGCGCTCGATGGCGGATGTGATCCAGACGATGGCCGGCCCGGACGTCGTCGTGCGCTATGCCCATATGGACCTGGCTGATCCCAACATTGCCGCCGGATTCTCGAGGTGCGTCGAAGCGGGCGCCACGGACGTGACCGTTTTCCCGTACATGCTTTCGCCAGGCCGGCATTCGACATCCGACATCCCTCGCATGGTCGCTGACGTCGCGCGCACGTTTCCTCACGTGAGTTTCAGCGTGACGCCGGCGTTCGGGCTGCACGAGAAGCTGGCGGAGGTCGTCCTCGAGAGAGCGGGTGTTGGCGTCCATGCAGACTGACACCGGCGCTTCATCTTCCGCGCTGACTCTCCTCTCCGAAGAGGAGACGATGTTCCGCGACGCGGTCGCGGCGTTCGCCGAGGAGGAGGTGCGACCGCGCGTCGCCGAGATGGAGAAAGCGGGAAGGATCGATCCCGCGCTCATTCCCAAGTACTTCGAGCTCGGCCTCATGGGCATCGAGGTTCCCGAGCAATACGGAGGTGCGGGTGGAACACTCTTCATGGTTACGCTCGCCGTAGAGGAGATCAGCAAGGTCGATGCGGCCGCGGCGATCGTCTGCGACGTCCAGAACACCCTCGTCAACTTTCCGATCGCGACTTACGGAACGGAGGCGCAGAAATCGAAGTACCTGCCGATGCTCAACTCGGATGTGATCGGCGCCTATGCACTGTCGGAGTCGGGCTCGGGGTCCGACGCGTTCGGTTTGGCCACCAAAGCGGAAAAGCGCGGCGGCTGCTGGATACTAAAGGGTCAGAAGCTCTGGATCACTAACGGCGCCGAAGCCGGCGTGTTCGTCGTATTCGCAAATGCGGACCCGACGGCTGGCTATCGTGGCATCACCGCCTTCATCATCGAGCGCGATTTCAAGGGATTCTCGGTCGGCAAGAAGGAGGACAAGCTCGGCATTCGCGCGTCGAGCACCACCGAGCTTCTGCTGGACGATTGCGAAGTCCCGGAAGAAAACGTGCTCGGCCCCGTTGGTCAGGGCTACAAGATCGCCATCAACACCCTGAACGGGGGGAGGGTTGGGATCGGGGCTCAGATGATCGGCGTCGCGCAAGGAGCGCTCAACGCCACGATCAAGTACCTCAACGAGCGCAAGCAATTCGGAAAGCCGCTCGCGGACTTCCAGGCCATTCAGTTCCAGGTCGCGCAGGCAGCGACGGATATCGAGGCCGCGCGACTCATGGTTTACAACGCCGCGCGGCTCAAGGATGCGGGCAAGGACATCGCCCGCGAAGGCGCGATGGCCAAGCTCTTCTCGTCACAAGTGGCGGACCGCATCACATCGCTCTGCGTCGAGCTGTTTGGCGGCTACGGCTACACGAAGGATTACCCCGTTGAAAAGTTCTACCGCGATGCAAAGATCGGAACGATCTACGAGGGCACCTCGAACATGCAGCTGCAGACGATCGCCAAAGCGATACTGAAGTAGCCTAAGGCAGGATCGTCCCGCGCAGAAGTCCTTCCCTCACCCTGCGCGCCTTCGCGGAAGCTCGCCGGTCTTCGGCCAGCCGCGATTCCACCCGCGCCACGTAGTGAAGCTTCGCCGCCAGCGCGAGCTCCTGACCATTTCTCCTCACCAGAATTGGAATCGGCGATCCCTCGGGAGAATGCCCGTATTTTGCCCGGAACTTCGCCGACCAAGTCGGATCATCGGCGCTGAACCCGCCCACGGACAGCAGCTGATCGCCAGGTTTTACTCCAGCTGCCTCTGCTGCGCTGCCGGGCACGACTTCCGAGACATGGAGGCCAGTGCTGTCCTGCAGCGACCCGATACCAAGTCGCGGCTCGTTGACGGTGTCGCGCGCGAGACGCAGTCCGGCCAGCGGCAGCACGGCGTCCCACGGATAGGGATCACGGCCATCGATGTAGCGCGCGTAGAAGTCGGTGAATGATCGTCCGTTCGCGGCTCGGCTCACGGCGCTCCACCATTCATCTGATGTAAATCCGCGATTGCTCTTGTAGTCCGTGTTGTACAGCGCGCGCATCACGTCGTCGAGGGAGCGCCGGTTATCGGTAGCGTCGCGAATGATGATGTCGAGGAGGAATCCGGCGAGCGACCCCTTGGGATAATAGATGTATTCCGTTCCGTCCCGGGGATGAATCCAGGTCGACAGCGACGCGTCCTCGAGCGCAGTTGGAGGCAGCGCCGCGACTTGCGCAATCTTGTCGTTTGTCGCGGCGTAGAACTCCGTGGCGTTGATCACTCCCCCGCGTACCTCGGCGAGGTCTGCGTAGTAATCCGTGATTCCCTCGCTGATCCACAACAGCGGCGTCGGCTGCTCCTGATCGTACCGGTATGGCCAGAGATCGCTCGGCCGCAGTCGCTTGACGTTCCAGGCGTGGAAGATCTCGTGCGCGTACAGCGAAGGCAGCACCGGAGTGCCGAGCATTCCCGGGCCGAGCACATCGACGTGGGAGTTCTGGTGCTCGAGCCCCGATCCACCACCGTAGGAGAGATCGGCGATCTGGAGCACGCTGTAGGTGGTCCACGGCACTTCGCCGAACACTCTCACTTCCGCCGGTATGACGCGCTTGAGCGCTTCCCAGACCGCGACGCGCGCGCCACCAGTGACGCTTCCGGAGGGATAGGTGGCAAATCGCACCCAGGTTCCTGATATCTGCGCGCTGTCCAGATCGAACTGCCCCACGAAGAAAGGCATGTCGACCAGGTCGTGATAATTCGACGCGGCGAACCGGCGTGGTCCGGCGGAAGTCATGCCCGTGACGATCTTCCACCCCGTTTCCGCGTTGACGCTGACGGTCGCCGGAAAATCGAGCCCTCTCCCCTCCGGATAGAGGAAAAGGTTGGTTCCGTTGAAGAGCAGAAAATCGGGACGCGACCACGACGCCGCGTTGTCCAGACTGTCGGCCTGATAGTCGAATCGTACCGTGACCTCGCCGGCGCCGCGGGGGCGAACACGCCACGTGTCCGGATCGACCTTGTCCCAGCTGAGTGAGTTGCCTGCTTCTTCCGCCGAGAACCCTGAAATGTTGCGGGCAAAATTGGCGATCTCGTAGGCGCCGGGCGTCCACACCGGTAGCGACAGGATGACCGGCGCGGTTCCTCCCACGGTGAACGTCATCGCCGACGACACCAGCCGCCTGTCGGCGTTCGGACGAGTGAAGGTCACCTCGTAGCTGATGTCAGTGACTGGTGCGGAAGTCGCGGTGCTCTGGCCGGCGGCCACGTGAGGCAATCCGGTCGAGACTGTCAGCAGGAGGATGATCTTTCTGTTCATTGGATATGAGATCGACGCAGACCCGTCGGCATGCAAGAGTCGTTCGCGTGCGCAGCGGACGTCGCGGAGGGAGGGCTATATTCGAGCGTTCCCTCGGAAACTTTCCCCCCGTCCAGCCATGAATCCAGCCACAATCTGATGATCTCGTCCGAGTCGCTTTCCTTTCTGAAGAAGCTCCTCGATACCCCAGGTCCATCCGGGTTCGAGGCCGCGCCAGCCAAGGTGTGGCGTGAACACGCAAAACAGTTCGCGAAAGTGTCGGGCGACGTCGCGGGAAACAGTCTCGCTGAAGCGAATGGCGGTGGCAGACCCACGATCATGCTGGCCGGACACATTGACGAGATCGGTGTCATCGTCAGCTACGTCGATGATCAGGGCTACGTCTACATTCAGCCGATTGGCGGATGGGATCCGCAGGTTCTCATCGGACAGCGGCTCCGGTTCGCCGGGCGCAACGGAGATGCATTCGGGGTCGTTGGAAAAAAGCCAATGCATCTCATCAAGCATGAGGAGCGCGAGAAAGCCTCCAAGTTCACCGACCTGTGGGTCGACCTCGGCGCCAAAACGAAGAAAGAGGCCGAGGAGATGATTTCCGTCGGAGACGCCGGCGTCATCGACTCGCGCACGATGGAATTTCCGAATGGGCGCATCGTGTCGCGGTCGATCGACGACCGGATCGGCGCCTTCGTCGTTCTCGAGGCGCTCCGCAGGTACACCGACAAGCCGGGCGCGGCAAAGGTAGTCGCTGTCGCAACGACGCAGGAGGAGATCGGGTACCGGGGCGGAGGAGCCGGGATTTGCGCGACCTGCATTGGACCGCAGATGGCGATCGTCGTCGACGTGACGTTCGCGATCGATCATCCGGGGGTCGAGAAGAAGGAGTACGGGGAGGCGGCGATCGACGCCGGCCCCGTACTCACTCGGGGGTCGATCATCTCACCGGTGGTGTTCAATCTTCTTCGCCGGATTGCGGAAGACCGGAAAATTCCCTTTTCGCTGCATGCCGCCGGTCGCGAAACGAGCACCGACGCGGACGCGATCCACATCGCGCGCGAGGGCGTCGCAACCGGCCTCGTGTCCGTGCCCAATCGCTACATGCATTCGCCGAACGAGCTGGTGAGCATCCAGGATCTGGATCATGCCGCCGAGTTGATCGCGGAAGCCTGCCGGGCCGTGACGACAAAGACCGACTTCACCGCGCGGTAGTTGGGGGTGTCGCCGCCCTGGTGACCCCGCCGATCTGATTGTCGATGCCAAAGCCGATTCCCCCTCCCCGTGAGGAAGGATTCACGACCAGTACAGCGGCGCCGCTCTACTGGGCGAAGTATGGACGTAAGGATGCTCCGAAGCTCGTCGTTCTGCACGGCGGTCCCGGCGCCGACCATCGGTATCTGCTCCCACAGATGCTGCACTTGGGTGAGCAGTACGATGTGCTCTTCTACGACCAGCGTGGCGGCGGGCAGTCGAAGGCGGATGCGAGAGTCCCGGTCACTTGGCACACACATGTCGAGGATCTGGGCGCGATCGTATCTGAATTCGGTCTCGAGCCCCTTTCGATCGTCGGTTATTCGTGGGGCGCGATGCTGGCGCTTCTCTACACCATCGAGCAGCGGGCAAACCGTCAGCTGGTGCCGCCGGCCCGACTCGCCCTCATCAACCCGGCGCCTTTGACGCGCGAATACAGACGGCAGTTCGAGACGGAGTTCACGCGGCGGCAGCAGAGCCCTGAGATCCAGAAGCTGCGCGAGGAGCTCGCCGCATCGGGATTGAAGGAGAAGGATGCAGCCGGTTACCGGCAGCGCGCCTTCGAGCTCGGCGTCGCCGGTTATTTCTCGGATCCGCGCAAGGCGCGCGACCTCACGCCCTTCAGAGTGGTCGCTCGGGTGCAGGAATCAGTATGGGAAAGTCTGGGCGATTTCGACCTCATCAGCAACCTGCAAGGGATCAGAATCCCATCAATCATCATTCATGGGCGTGACGATCCCATTCCATTAGCGTCTACCGTAGAAGCTGCGCGCGCTCTCGGGACCAATCTCGTGGTTCTGGACGAGTGCGGGCACGTGCCGTACGTTGAACAACCACAAAGGCTTTTCGCGGCACTCGACTCATTCCTTGATGAAACCAATCCGCCCGAACGAAGCTGAAACTCGGCTATGACATCAGACTCCGGCGTCACACAGCACGCGATCAGCTCGATCACGGTCGACGGCAAGGAATACCGGGTCGCCCTCCGGCTCGCCTATGACGGCGTGGAATACATCGGCAGGTTGTGGTTCAGCGATCCATCCAGTGATCAGATGGGAATCCCCGATCACGGCGCGGTTCCAGGCCGGACGATCGCTGAAGCGGTCGAAGTAGCCCGGAAGCTCACGCCGCAGGACCTGGAGAGGCGTTGTCACCGTGCTCTCGCCGACAAGAGACGCTACATCCGACTCCGCCGCGCGACCGAAGAGATCATCACCAAGATCAAGTACATGAATCGCGTCGCGGTGACGATGCGCCACGGAATGCTCGACAGCGAAGGCGCCAGTCAGGAGCTCGAGCTGATTCAGAAGCAGATCGAGGAGATCGTAAAGACTCTGCCCTTCCACGCCGGAATCGAAGAGGGTAGCGCGTAGGACTCAGCGTCGCCCTCATATATTGGGGGATGGATTCCCGCACGGCAGCGCACGTTCTCTCCCAGATCGGCGCACTCCTCGAAGTAAAAGGCGAGCAGAAATTCAAGGCGCGAGCGTACGCCGGCGCGGCGCGCTCGCTCATCGCCCTGAGCTGGCGGACACGCCAGGCATCGGACCCTCGACACTCTCCGTCGTCCGCGAGCTGGTCGAGACCGGTGAGTCAGCCTACCTCAACAAGCTGCGCGAGGGAATCCCGGAAGGATTGCTGGAGCTCCTTCGGGTTCCGGGACTCAACGCCGCCAAGGTCCAGGTCATTCACGACGCCCTCGGCGTCCAGACGGTGGAAGACCTCGAGCGCGTGGCGCAGAACGGCCAGCTCGCTGAGCTGCCGAAGTTCGGCAAGAAGACGGCGGAGAGGATTCTCAGAGGAATCGAGATCCTCCGCCGCAATGCGCACCTCAAGCGGTTTCCGGCAGCGGCGGTCGAAGCACATCTCCTGCTCGCCAACGTCCTGAAGCATCCCGATGTCATTCACGCCGAGGTTGCGGGATCGATCCGCCGCCACAACGAGGTCGTGGCCGACATAGACATTGTCGCCGAGTGCTCGGCCGATCCGGTCGAGGTGGCGGCATCGTTTACCCGATCGCCCGGCGTCAGCGAAAGCAAAACACGGGAGCCGGGCTCAGTGCACATCCGCTTCGTCGACGGCACGCACCTCGACATGCACTGCGTCATCAAGGCTGACTACCCGGTCGCGTTGTGGCGTGCGACTGGAAGCACGGCCCACGTCGAAGAGATGAACGTGCTGGCGCTGGAAAGGGGATTCGAGATAAGTGGGAATTCGCTGATCCGGAAAGGCGGCAAGCGTGTTGGGCTCAAGGACGAGGACGCGTTCTTCACAACCCTCAATCTTCAGCCGATTCCGCCGGAAATGCGTGAGGGAATGGGCGAGATCGAAGCCGCGGCGAGGCGTGAGCTGCCAAACCTTGTAACCTTCGACGATCTGCGCGGCGTGCTTCACTGTCATTCCGAGTATTCCGACGGAACCGCCACGATCGAGGAGATGGCGACCGCCGCAAAGGAGCGCGGCTGGGACTATATCGGAATCTCAGACCACTCCGAGTCCGCGTTTTACGCTGGTGGACTCAAGCGCGACAAGCTCCTCAGGCAGCTCGAAGAGATTGACGAGCTGAATGCGCGGATGGATGGTTTTCGAATCCTCAAGGGAATCGAAGCCGACATCCTCGCCGACGGCCGGCGCGATTACGATGCTGTGATTCTCGACGGCTTCGACTACGTGATAGGATCGATCCATTCGCGATTCAGCATGGACGGAGACGCGATGACGAAGCGGGTGCTGGCGGCGCTCGACGATCCCCACCTCACGATCCTGGCGCATCCGACCGGTAGATTACTTCTCTCCCGCGAGCCTTACGCGATCGAGGTCGAGGCGGTGCTCGAGAAAGCGGCAAAGACCGGAGTCGCGGTCGAGCTCAATGCCGATCCCCACCGGCTCGATCTCGACTGGCGCTACTGCCGTCAGGCGAAGGAACTGGGAGTCACGATCGAGATCGGGCCCGATGCCCACTCGCCCGCCAGTCTGGACAACGTTCACTTCGGAATTGGCATGGCGAGAAAGGCATGGCTCGAGGCAGCGGAGATTCTGAATACGCGCAGCGCGGACGACGTCGTCGGCTTCGCGCGGAAGAGAAGGGTGAAATGAGAAAACGCAGCGTTGTGAAATTGAAGAGAGGAAAGCCGCTGACCGTAAAGGGGAAAGTGAGAGTGCGGTTGTCCCGGAGTGCCCTCGGCTCGCATGCGTCCGAGGTGTTCGCGCGACTCAGGAAGGCGCATCCCGATGCCCACTGCGAGCTCGATCACGAGACGCCTCTTCAGTTGCTGATGGCGACGATCCTGAGCGCGCAGTGCACGGACAAGCGCGTCAACATGGTGACTCCTCTGCTTTTTCGGACTTTTCCGACCGCTGCTGGGCTCGCCGATGCCGAGCCGGAAAAACTGGAAGAGATCATCAAGAGCACCGGATTCTTCCGCAACAAAACGAAAAGCCTGATCGGCTTGGGAAAAGCCCTCGTCGCGCGGCACAACGGTGAAGTGCCCGATACGATGGCGGAGCTCGTTCAGCTGCCCGGGGTCGGTCGCAAAACGGCAAACGTCATCCTGGGGAACGCATTTCGGAAAAACGAAGGAGTTGTCGTCGACACTCACGTTGGCCGGCTGAGTCTCCGGCTCGGCTTGAGCAAGGAAACGGATCCGGTCAGGCTGGAGCAGGAGCTAATGCCGCTGTTTCCGCGCGAGGATTGGGCGATGCTGGCGCATGTGCTCATTTTCCACGGACGGAGAGTCTGCGACGCAAGAGCACCCAAGTGCGACATCTGCGTGCTCAGTGAGATCTGCCCGTCGAGTACAGTGTAGTGTTATCATTCAGCGCTGGATTTTCTTTCATCCGACAATGACGAAAATCGCTACAATAGAAACGAACAAGGGCACGATGAAGGCCGAGTTGTACGAGAAGGAGGCACCGAAGACGGTCGCGAACTTCGAGAAGCTCGCCAACTCCGGTTTCTACGACGGGACGAAGTTTCACCGCGTCATCAAGGACTTCATGGTGCAGGGCGGCGATCCGTATTCGAAGGGCGGTGAGCACGCGAAGGGTCCGGTGGGGACGGGAGGGCCCGGCTACAAGATCGACTGCGAGACGAACGGGAATCCCCACAAGCACGAGGTTGGCGCGCTGTCGATGGCGCACGCCGGGAAGAACACCGGCGGCAGCCAATTCTTCATCGTACTCAGCGAACAGAACACCAGACACCTGAACGGCGTGCACACCGTTTTCGGAAAGGTGATTGAGGGACTCGACGTGATCCCCAAGATCAGCCAGAACGATACAGTGTCGAAGGCAAGAGTCTCCAGCAGCCCGGGAGCGAAGTGATGGCGACGAAGAAGAAGACCGATCTCAGCGCCGCCTTGACAGGACTGATCCTCGGCGCAGTGAGTCTCTTCCTGATCCTGACCTCGATCGTGATGATGACCAACGCGCGTTACCGGGGGAAGGAAGCGGTGGAGGCTCCCCACCGGTAGGTTTCTGCCCCGAGTCCATTGACGCAAAAGCTTGGGCGTACTATCTTACTGACTGGTCAGTTACTACGTCTGTTTAGATTATGCCCCGAGCAAAATCAGCCCCACCAAAATGGCGCCGGTGCCCCGAAGACCGGCCTGAGCAGATCATCAAGGCCGCGCTCGAGGTTTTCGGTGAATGCGGCCTCGCCAACGCCCGCCTCCAGGACATCGCCGAACGAGCAGGCGTATCCAAAGGCACGATCTATCTCTACTTCCCCAACAAGGAAGAACTCTTCCGTGAGATGGTCCGCCAGACCGCCGTCGCCGCGATCGAGCGCGCCGAGCAGGTAGTTACTCAGGGAAGTCCCACTACCCAGCTCCTCACCTTCATGCGCGGCTACTGGACGTTCGTCCGCTCGCCGGTCTTCAGCACCATCTACCGCCTCGTACTCGGAGAGCTGCACCAGTTCCCCGACCTCGCCAAGTTCTACGCCCACGAGGTTGTAGCTCGCGGGCAGAATCTCCTCGGCGGAATCATTCGCCGCGGCATCGACGCCGGCGAATTCCGCGAGATCGATCCGATGATCGCCGCGCGGATGCTCGTCGCTCTCGTCGTGATGAATGGCATCTGGCGCGACGAGCACACCGGCGTCCCGCTCCTCGCCCACAAGAGTGACGAGGAGGTTTTCAACGAGCTGGCGCAGTTTTATCTCCATTCAATCGCCCCATCCGAAGGCGCATTCGCTCAGGCCGATGGCGCGCCTTTGGATGCGGTTTCGTTCATCCCTTTCAACAATGACTGAATTCTTCTCCCGCGCTGGCCGCGCCGTCCTCAGCGCTGTCGCCTCGATCGCAATCGCCTTAGCGCCAGCATACGCGCAGCAGACGCCAGTGATGTCTCTGACCCTGGGCGACGCCGCACGGCTCGCCGCTCGTCAGAGCGCTCTCGCTCAGGGCGCCAGACTCCGCGCTGACGAAGCGGACGCCCGTGTGCGCCAGCGCAAGGCTGACCTTCTGCCCACGGTCTCCAGCTACGTCCAGGAAGCAGGCCGAACCTTCAACACGTCGACGCTGGGAATCGACTTCCCCACTCCGCCGGGACAGAAACCCGTGTTCGATCCGAAAGGACAGATCGAAGGACCCATCAACACTCTCGACGTGCGCGGAAGAGTGCAGCAGAACCTGGTGGACTTAGGCGCGCTGGGACGCGTGCGCTCGGCGCAGGCCGCCGCGCGCTCCTCCAGCGCGGACGCCGATGCGACGGCTGAGCAGGCGGCGACCATCGCGACCAATGCGTATGTGAGAGCGATGCGCGCGGACGCGGATCTCCGCGCGCGGCAAGCGGACACGCTCCTCGCGACCGACCTGCTCGGAATCGCGCGAGCGCAGCTGCAGGCGGGAACCGGAGTCGGACTCGACGTCACGCGCGCACGAGCGCAGCTCGCCGCGACGCGCGCCAGCCTCATTGCTTCGCGCACTGCCCGCGATCACGCGCACCTGGATCTTTTGCGATCGCTGGCGCTTCCAATTGGATCCGACATAGTGCTCGCTGATTCACTCACCGGTGTGATCGGCGCCGACTCGGTCCCCGACGAGGCGACTCTCGTGGCCCAGGCCCTCCGCAACCGGCCCGACGTCGTCGCCGAAGAGCAGCGCGTGCGCGCGGCACAGCAGGGACTGTCGGCGATAAAGGCCGAGCGACTCCCCACTCTGGGCCTTGTTGCCGACGACGGCGTGATCGGCAAGAACGGCGCGAGGCTGCTCAACACCTACACCTGGGGCCTTCAGGTAACCCTGCCGATTTTCGACGGCTTCCGGCGAGAGGGGCGAATCCAGGAGCAGAGATCCGTGGTGAAGGAAGCGGAGATCCGGCAGCGCGATCTCGAGCAACAGGCTCAGGTAGACGTGCGCGGCGCCCTGGTGGACCTGGCTGGCGCCCGCGAGCAGCTCGACGCGGCGCGCGAAAGACTTCGTTTCGCGGAACAGGAGGTTTCCCAGGCGCGCGACCGTTTCAACGCCGGCGTGGCGGGAAACGCAGATGTAGTAAACGCGTCGCTGGCGTTGACAGCTTCGCGTACGCTGGTGAACGATGCGGAGACGGCGTATCAGCTCGCCCGTGTGTCGCTCGCGCGCGCGATCGGCAGCGTCACGACACTCAGATAATTCAACAACCACTTTTTTCGTTACACTTCATTTAGCTCAGCAAACGACTATGGCAACCGCACTCGAAACCGACGTCCCCGGCCCCGCTTCCGCGGCAGCCCGCAATGGAAGAACCGCCGCGGTGGAACCCGACCAGCCTTCGACCAAAAAGAAGATCGTTCTTTCGATCGTCGGAGTATTGGTCCTCTTACTTCTGTTCTGGGGTTTCCAGAAGTGGAACTACGGCCGCTCTCACCAGACTACGGACAATGCGCAGGTCGATGGGCACATCGTGCCGGTGCTCGCCAAAGTCGGCGGCTACGTGAAGACGGTGAACGTCAATGAGAACGATCATGTGAACGCCGGGCAGCTGCTCGTTCAGCTCGACGACGCGGACTATCGAGTGCGGTTTCAGCAGGCGCAGGCGGATCTCGCCGCAGCCGAAGCGACCGCGGGTGGCGGCGGTTTTTCCGGACAGGCCCAGTCCCAGGTTCAGAGCGCCGCCGGCCAGCGCGCCGCGCTCGACGCGCAGATTGGCGCCGCCCGCGCCAACGCCAACAAGGCGGACCAGGATCTGGCTCGCGCGCGTGAGCTCGCAGCGAAGCAGATCATCTCGAACCAGCAGCTGGACGCCGCCCAGGCAACGGCCGCTGTCGCGCACGCAAATCTCCTTGCCGCGGAGCGTCAGGCCGCGGCCGCCGGCGGAACCGTGAATACCGCGGAGGCAGGTGTGCGTGTCGCCAACGCCCGCACGCTCGCGGCTCGCGCCGCTGCCGAGAACGCGCAGCTGCAGCTCGATTACACCCGCATCACCGCGCCGGCTTCCGGCGAGGTATCGAGAAAGCAGGTGGAAGTCGGGCAGCTCGTTGCCGCCGGCCAGCCGCTCATGAGCATCGTTGCCGACACCGGAGTGTGGGTCACCGCCAACTTCAAGGAAACGCAGCTCGCCAAGATTCGCCCGGGCCAGCCGGTCGAGTTCGAGATCGACGCCTACGGTGGCTGCATCGGCGAAGGAAAGGTCGCCAGTGTCAGCGGCGCGACGGGAGCGAAGTTCGCGCTTCTTCCGCCTGACAACGCCACCGGAAATTTCACCAAGGTCGTGCAGCGCGTCCCTGTCCGCATCGCGGTGACGAAGCCGTGTCCGGGACGCCAGTTGCGACCAGGGCTCTCGGCGGTGGTCCACATCGACACCTCGAACCGGTGAGTACCGCCGTACTGCGTTCTTCCGGGGCGGCGTCCTCGGAAGATCGCTACGCGCACAAGTACATCATCGCCGCCACCGTCACGATGGCGGCGATGCTGGAGCTGATCGACACATCCATCGTCAACGTCGCGATTCCGCACATGATGGGGAATCTGGGCGCGACTCTCGACGAGATCGCCTGGGTATCGACGGCGTACATCATCGCCAACGTCATCATCATTCCGATGTCGGGTTGGCTGTCGGCGTACTTCGGCAGAAAGCGCTACTTCACGGGTTCGATCCTTCTCTTCACCGTCGCGTCGTTCTTCTGCGGCTCGTCGAGCTCTCTGCTCGGTCTCATCTTCTGGCGCGTAATTCAGGGCATCGGCGGCGGCGCCCTTTTGTCCACTGCGCAGGCCACTCTCTACGAATCGTTCCCGCCCGAGGAAGCAGGAACCGGAATGGCGATCTTCGGCGTCGGCGTGATGGTTGGTCCGACACTTGGTCCTACGCTCGGAGGCTGGATCACCGACAACTATTCCTGGCCGTGGATCTTCTACATCAACGTCCCGCTCGGAATCATCGCCGCGATCCTGACCGTCACCTACGTCCACGATGCTGCGCACCAGGAGCGTGTCGACAGGATCGACTATCTCGGGATCATCCTCCTCACGCTCTGCGTAGGCTCGCTGCAGTGGATGCTCGAGCGCGGCGAGCGCTACGACTGGTGGGACTCGCGCTTTGTGACGATGCTCGGATTCACCGCCCTCTTCTCGGGAATCGCGTTGATTTGGCGCGAGCTCACGACCGACGAGCCGGTCATCAATTTCCGCATCCTGAAGAGCCGGCAGCTGACTGCAGGCGTGACATATGGATTGCTGCTCGGCTTCGCGCTCTACGGCTCCGTCTTCATCCTCCCAGTCTTCCTTCAGCAGCTGCTGCAGATGACCGCCTGGCAGACGGGAAAGATCATCCTGCCGGGAGCCATCGCTTCGGCGGTGACGATGGCAGTAGTCGGAAGAAACGCGATGCGACTGGACGCACGATATACCGTCGTCGTAGGTGCATTTCTCTTCTTCTGGTCGATGCTCAAGATGTCGCATCTCACGTCGGCGAGCGGGCAGTACGATCTGTTCTGGCCTTTGATCCTGCGCGGTGTCGCGCTCGGACTGATCTTCGTCCCTCTCACCAACGCGACGATGGCGGATCTGCAAGTGAAGGATCTGGCGCAGGGCACCGGCATGTTCAATCTGATGAGACAGCTCGGCGGGTCTCTCGGAATCGCTGTAATGGCCACTCTGCTGGCGCGATTCATGGCGAGCGAAAAAGCGGTGTTGACCGAGCACGTCGGCGCCAATGATCCCGAGACCCTGAGCCGTCTGTCGCTGTTGACGCGCGGGCTGATTTCGCGTGGAATGAACCCGATGACGGCGCCACAGCAGGCGCTGGCGATTCTGGACCGACAGGTCACGGTCCAATCGAGCATGCTCGCCTTCTCGAAGATCTATTTATACAGCGGACTCGTGCTCATATTCGCGCTGCCCCTTCTACTCCTGTTCAGAACCGGCCGTGCCCGGGGATCCATGGGGCCGGTCCATTAAGCCCCTCAACGGTTGACCCCACCCATACGTATTTCTGATGAGGAAAGAGAGCTCGTAAGTCTGGCCCGAAAGGGGGACGAGCGGGGGTTCGCGGGTCTCGTGCGTCTGCACCAGCGGCGGGCCTACATAGTGGCCCGCTCGATCGTCATGACGCATGAGGACGCCGAGGATGCGGTGCAGGACGGATTCCTGCGCGCTTATCAGGCGCTCGATCGGTTCGATCCGGGACAGACTTTCGGCGCGTGGCTCAATCGGATAGTGGCGAACGCGGCGCTCGATCTGGCGCGGCGACGAAAGGTACGGAATGCGGAGGAGCTTTCGGAATCGATTCCGGATGCGTTTCGCGATCCGGCTGAAGGTGGGGAGTTGAGGGAACGGCTCGAAGCAGCGCTCGCGCAGCTTCCCGAGCGGGCGAGATCAGTGATAGTTCTGCATGATGTCGAGGGCTTTACGCACGCGGAAATCGGCGAGCTGTTGGGTATACCGGGCGGGACGGCTCGCTCGGATCTTCACCACGCGCGACAACGTTTGCGCCGGTTGTTGGGAAACCTGAAGGGTTAAGGACAGGAATGGATATGGAAGATCGTACCGATTTGCAGCCGAACGACGAAGCCGATGTGAAGCTCGCGGGACTTCTCCGCGGCGTGTACGCACCGCCCGCCGAAGGCGCGTATTGGGACGGCCTCCAGGGCCGGATCATGGCCAACATTGCCCGGCATCATGCATCGGTGATT
>WNGI01011661.1_pt1 | contig 15679 bp, 16 predicted proteins | sample 5400621 | NCBI WGS metagenome assembly WNGI01 (sample SAMN13153374, study PRJNA577476) | soil metagenome | isolation source: 20 cm soil or saprolite under Garry oak tree replicate 1 | place: USA:California | collected 2016-06-15 | reverse complement strand
GTTAAGGTAGTATAGCCCGGTCCGCGGCTTGCGGGAGCCGGCCGAGAGTATGCACGGCTGTCACCCGTGCGACACTCGAGGAGCAGTCGAGCGCACGGCGGGTTCGAATCCCGCCCTGGGCGCCAACTCACTACGTGAACATTAGATCTGTGCTTTGAAGAGGGTTCTCTCTAACGCTCTTGCGTCAAGCCTGACTGCTGGGAACTCTGCCGATAATTATGTCGAATAAGGAGAAGAGACCAAGCGTTGTCACTGCCCAGAAGATATAATCCCAGAGGATTAGGGCCGGACGGGAAATGACACATTGGTACACGACCGTATCGAATAGACAGGAGCTTGCTCCGGTTGTAAATGCCATAGGATATCCAAAGAAGGCGCTTATCGTCAAGAGGACAACGCCTGCGAAAAGAGACACGGATAGATGGTGAAGGAAACGGCTACGATACCTGGTTGATTTAGCAGAGTCTCTTTTGAGCTCTTCCATTAGTCATTCCTCAGACGGGATAGTTCTCCAAAAAATTGGGGAAATTGGGTATGCTCCTCGCGCCGGTGGTTATAGTCCAACGATTATTGCGACAGTTAGTGTGGTTGTAGCTGTTTTTGTCAACCCGTTTGCGTCTACAACAGTTAGGGTGACTGTGTAACTTCCGGGGAGTAGATACGAGTGGGTCGCGGTTGCTCCCGTGCCGGTTGTTCCGTCACCAAAGTCCCAGCTGTAGCCATATGGCGCTGTGCCCCCGGTCGCAGTGGCAGTGAATTGTATGTTAGTGAGGGGAGCAGGGTTTGATGGCGAGTAGGTAAAGCTGGCCGAGAGCGGCAAGGTGACAGTTACTGTATTGGTTGCGCTGGCGACGTGGCCTGCGGCATCGGTGACGGTTAGGACTACGGTGTAGACGCCTGCAGTCTGGTAGACGTGGGATGCCGAACTTCCTGACCCGGTGGACGAGTCACCGAAATTCCAAGCGTAGCTGTAGGGAGCAGTTCCACCCGAGGCCGAGCCCGTGAAGGAGACTGTTTGTCCTACCACGGAGTTCGAGAGACTTTCCGTGAAGCTCGCGGTTAGACTTGGCGGAGGAGGCGGACTCGTGACGGTGATGGTTTGCTGGGAAGTAGCCGTCTGCTGGGATGGACTAGTATCCTTGACTGTCAATACTACGCTGTACGATCCTGTTGTCGAATAGGTGTGGTAGGCTGTGGCGCCTGTTCCAGTCGCTCCGTCGCCGAAAGCCCAGCTGAAACTGTAGGGTCCGGTTCCACCAGAGGCGGACGCGGTGAAACTAACCTGCTGGCTTACTTGGGGCGATGTGGGAGAGTATGTGAAACTGGTCGAGAGAAGGACCGGAGGCGTGGTGCTCTTGAAGAATTCTGTCATCGGCTTGGCGTTGGCATCGTTAGATGTGAGACTGGCTAGGTTCCAGTTTGTTTCAATCGTCTTGGTCCATGAGTAGTGGTTGTAGAGATTGCTGGTCGCAAATCCGGTATTGGCCAAGGGTCCAGCCCATACCGCGTAGACACAGTCCTCTGAGCTTCCGTTGAGCGGGCACCAGCCGTTGCCCTCGTCATAGACGATGAAGAGAGCTGCACGCTGGGTAGTGAAAGTGTTGCTGTTCAGGATGTTCGGCACCAGGCTCTTGAGATAGTTGTCGCCTGTCGGGATGGATGACGCGCAGATGCCTGTGAACCCGTGCATGTTGTCGCAGTTGTTGGGTGTCAGCCACATGAGATTGGGTGCAGAGGCGGAGTTCAGGTCGTTGACGAGAGAACAGTCTGTCACGGTGCAGCTGGTCGGATTTGCCAAGACTACGTTGGAGCATCGCGTAGGATTGTTCAGAATGTCTGTGAACCCGACGAATGGATTGTGCTCAAGCGTGTAGGGCTCGTGGTAGGTGTTGTCGCAGCCGCTCGCAACATTCTGGTTCTCCATGTATCCCTTCCAAGTCAAGCCTGAGGCCTCAAGACGGTCGACGAGATTCGGGTTCGAAACCGGTGGACAACCGGTGTTGCCACAGCCAAACGTGTCACCACCTAACAATGCTAGATAGTTAGCTTGGCTGAAGTGATTGACGCCGAGATACTGAGACCCGATCGCATAACCGTTCGCTAGACCGGCCATGTAAGGAGCTCCATTAGCACCCGAACACGGCGGTGGGTTCTGAGCGCAGACATCCTGGACTCCGTGGTCCTCCATTATGATGATCACCGTATGGTCGAAGTACGCGCCAGTCGCCATGCTGGTCTGAGGCGCGGTATTCGACTGTCCACTTGCTAGCCTCGATAATTGCGACGCTGTGACGATTCCCATAGCCAGCATCGTGACGAAGAGTGTTAGGACTAGGATCCGAGGAGCTGAATGTCGGCTTTGTTCCGTCATCTGTACCTTCCAGAACACAGATCACCACGGAGATATTTGGGTCGCATGTCTACAATTGCATGAGGGTGCCCCTACAATGCTAACGACAGTGGAAGAGCACACAAGGTGTGCCACTAGTGTACATGGTGGTCAATCCGATCATCAGGGTCAACACATGTAAACGTGGAAGTAATATTCTGAATTCCATTAGTACCAATAGTGCTAATGACCCAAGAACAGAACATTCATGGAGGAGCATGTTCGAGCTGCCTCGAGCCTACTGAGCTGATCTGTACTGGTTGCTCACTCTGCCTCGTGCGATGCTGTAGCTGCTCCGTCGAGACGGATCCGCAAGATACGCTGGCAGGCTAATCCAGAGTCCCGACACGCGATGGTATCGCATCAGAATCTTCACGATCCGCAATAGCTAGAGACAATGATGCAGGCTTCTTGAGTAGTACGCTGCATATGTGTCCACTTGTGTTCTTCAGTATCTTACTGTCCCAATACGTGCCAAAAGATTCTCGATTGTAGACGTCTCGGTTATATGAAAAGCCGCCTAGAGTGTCTGTCATCATGAGCAGGCTCAACATCGCAGTCATAGGTGCTGGCTACTGGGGAAAGAAGGTCATAAGCCAGATTCTTGACCTAGCACGGACAGGAGACGAAATGAACCTCTATTCCGTTGCGGACAATTCGCCGATCGCACTCGAACAGTGCAGAAAAGAATTCGGCCCCCTAAACTATCGCTTAGATTATCGCGAACTACTCTCGGATCCTAAGGTGTCAGCGGTGCATCTATGTTCCCCGAATCAGACCCATTTTGAAATTGCCTCGGAATTTCTCAGACAGGGAAAACACGTTCTGGTCGAGAAACCGCTAGCTATGAAATCGAGAGAGGCCTATGAGTTGGTCAGACTCGCCAGAGAACATGGCAGTGTCCTCTGCACCGGCCACGTCCACAGATTCAACAACGGCGTCAGAGGACTACGACGACTAATGGCTAGTGGAGTTCTGGGAGACATCTACTACCTCCGCCTCAAATGGACAGGCTTCATGGCCATCCAGAATAACAGAGAAGTAATCACAGACCTGGGACCACATCCCTTTGACATCTGCAATAACCTCTTTGAAACCTGGCCCAAGAAGATCTCTTGCAAAGGCAGAGGCTACAGAACAAGCGCGGGATACGAAATGGCATCCATCTACTCCGAACACCCGGGCGGATATGACGCTGGCATCGAACTAAGCTGGCTGGACATGGAGAAACACCGAGACGTGACAGTAGTCGGTAGCGATGGCACTGCAGAACTGGACTGCATCGAACAGAGACTAGTTCTACACCGGAAGGGAGCTGTGGAACGCGTGATGGTCGTCCCCAACAACACCCTCCGAGAAGAGATTCTCCACTTTGCCAGATGCATCGAGTACAACTCGTCTACTGAACACTATCCCAACCGGGCTGACGGAACACTAGGAGCCAACGTCGTCAGAGTCCTCGAGACGACGAAAAAATCTCTTGAGGAGGAACGCACGATCCAAGTTGAAATTCCTCGCGGCGAACCTATACCTGCTAGCGAACCGATGCCTGGACTACACGCGGAGCCGCCAAGTATGGGGAGCTTCTGAACGAACCGACAAAATAACGGTAAGGGTTGAGGAACTCATGATAGGGGTTATGGCGTGCGTTAGATTCGCCCGATGAAAAACACGCGCACAATCTAACCCGGTCAACCATTCTAATGTGCGACAAATGCCACCGTTTCTTCTTAATTAGTTACGAGAAGAATGAGAAAGGAGAAGTCGTGGAGATCGGGCACGAACTCGATATTCGAGTAAAATCATCCGGCGGCGTCCGGCTCGATGAAGGTGAACACGCGAGAGGCTCTGAACGAACCCCTCCGGTGAGGAAATATGAAGAAGAGACTTGTTGGTAAGCATTGAAATTCTCTCGCTATGCTGGTTTTAGAAACGCCGACTAAGATCCTCGTCAACGTCTTGCGCGCGGACTAGCGTCGCCCGCTTTGTAGAAAAAATGGGCTTCGCGGGAAAAGGGCGAAGCCTTGTGGAACTGGATTGAACTATCGCTGTGTGGCCAGAGGAGATACTGGTGCAGGCATCGTGATCCGAAACTCGTTGGGACCCACGATCTGCGCGAATACTTGGTGCTCGCTCAGTCCAATGTCGACCTGAGTGTTAACTAAGTCCTTGAGAAGGGCTTTCACTGCTTCGCTGTAGAACAGTGATGCTTTTCGGCCGAAGCCGTGGTTCAGTATTACAGTTGTCAGGTGGCCATCGTTGGTATATTCGAAACGGAACGCTTTGCCGTATCTGGGACCGAGTAGCTCGAGGGCCCGGACTGAGGTTTCGAGGTCCACTCTCTTGAAGAGGAAGGCTATCAGGTCCTTGGCCAGGTTCTTTCCGAACCAGCTGCCGAGCTCTTTGGCCTGTTCGTCAGTTGTATAGCCTACCAGCTTCTCGAAAATGTCGGAAGGCAGGGTGACGAAGCCCAGGCGGTCTGCGAAGACGTCCCACTCGACGAATTTCCGGAGTGCTTGGTTTGCGAAATAATTGACGCTTACGCGCTGCTCGTGTGCTAGCTTTTCGAGTTGGAAGTCGATATCTTCGTCTATTCGGATAGTTCTAGTGACGCTCTTTGTCTTATTCTTGAACTGATAGCTTCTCAACATGGTTATAGAAGACTGCGTCGGCGTAGAATATATGCATAACTCATCCTTTGTGTTCGGACTGAAGACACATGTACTCTATTGTATTTGAATCGGTGAGGTCCCTTCGCATGTGTTCTAATTGACCCCGTTTCTGTTCTGCCGTACATTTGACGACTATTGTATTCCGATATATCACAGTGTGACAGAAGCGACCCAAGCTAACCATCTATGCATGAGATATAATCCACAATGGGTCTTTGTATCCCAAACAAGCCCAAGTCGAGCCATGTGAGATGGGACCGCTTACCGTTGGTGGAACCAGGCTACAAGTGCCCACATAGACGGCTAACTGAGGACAACCTCCCCAGTTCAGTGAGCCTTTCAGATTTAGGACGATCCTCATGTGGAATTTTGAGGGGACGGGAGTCGTCTTTGGATACCTGCTAAGGCTTAACACTCCGGGACGATAAAGCCTTCTTCGGCTCAAGCATGGTTTCGATTATTCACGCTCCTCCCCAGGAGATTGTAGTCACTGGTCTTACCAGCTTTAATTCTCAGCAGAACCTCGCCTCTATGATTGCCTTCACCAGTCGGCTTCCGACAAATCTTAACTAATCACTCAAGCCGGGGTAGCCTCGGTCCCGGGGTAGCTCAGCCTGGAAGAGCTTCCGGCTGTAGTCCTGCACTCAATGTGCGGGTCAGCCAGCCGACCAGGCGTACAGATACCGGAGTGGAGAAGGATCCACGGATTGTCGCCGGAGAATCGGACGTAACCGGTTCGGCGAGTTCAAAGTAGAGGTTTTCCCTCTATGGAACTCCGGCCCCCGGGACCAGCTCCGCTACACCGGAAAAATCATGGATGGACCTGGAATCTCCAGGCTACTATTTCGACTTGATAGTTGTGGGTCGTGACTCGAGCTCGCGGAGGATGAGTTCGTTCTGCTTCATCATGATATTGTTCTGGTCGGTAAGGATTCGCAGCGCGCTCGCGATCAGCGAGAGAGATGGGTTATCCCATCCGAACTCATTCTCTTTGACGGCAAGCGCTTGCTTTCCCTTGATAATCGACCCTCGCAAATTCTCATCGCTAGAGTCATCCGCAAAGGCGACACGCTGTCTGCGGTCCACCTTGTCCGACATGCTCGCGGCGGCGTGCTCCCGTTTGACATCTGGATAACAATCTTCGCAGAACCTTTGACCTTTGAGTTCAAGGAGAGGGTCTATGAGGCTGAGGGTCTTTCCACATCTCGAACAGAAATCTGCCAAATTTGTTCTGTTAGCTCCGTTAACGGTTTGAGTCTTGGAGGGCTATTAAAGAGTCTTGTAACCAACAGCCGAAGGGCGACTCTGCGAATGGAAGACGGGAAGTCTGTCTTAGTGTCTAAGCCTGGCGACCGGCGAGACGAGAGTCCTGGAATTGCGGGATTCTCCCCCGTAGATCGAGGGTTGAAGCAGGTTGGAGTCATTCTCTCCAATGGGTTGTCCGTTCGAGTTCTGCTTTATCCAATCAGGCACGACAACCGCTCTTAGGAGCTGTTGTACAGTCACGTCCCGGTTCTTCGCCTCGTTCGATAGAATATCGTAAGCGTTCTCCCCGATTGACATTATGAACTTGGCCATTGTTGGTATCAGTCTCCTAGTTGTCCGGGTTCTCGCCGACGAGGAGTCTGTTCTAGAGCCAGAGTTCGGGAAGGGTCTGTTTGGCCCGCCTCAACTTGTACGACCATTGAATAGTCGACGCCAATCCACTTGAGATATTCGACCATAGCTTTGAACTCCGTCAGAATGTCCTGACCGGTGTCAACTGTCGTCTCACCGTTCATTCTGAGGAACGCCTTCCATTTACGAGTCTCCATTGTTAGACGCTCCTGGATGCTGCCTCTTCCGGACCGTTCTGGCCGTCCACCTTTCCTTCGACCTTGAAGTAGACTTCTCGGCCCTTCATCCACTCTCGGTGAGTTCCTGCATTCTCAATGTCTGTGTAGACTCCGTCGAGCCAGACCCTCACATTCAGGCTTGCGGATGAGGATATCAGCTCTGCAAGGAGATCCTTCAACTGGTCGTCGGTCATGGTATCTTGCGGGGCCGTCTGACTCGGCGTTTCGGGCGGATACCCCACGTTAGCTGCTTCTTCCAATGCGATTCAGATATAGACACTCACCGATTTGATATAATCCCAACGTTTACACTCAATAGCATAAGCATGCCGGAGATAGCCAATCCTCAAACTTCACTCAAATGTGTTCGAGTCTAACACATTGTAGACACTCGCTTATTATTATCCAGCGCCCTGTAACCGTCGAAATTCCAAGGGTTCCTTCTTGCGTAAATTCATGGTAGCGTTCGACGAGAAAGTGTTTAGAGAACTCGACAAGGATGCGAAAAGCCCGCAACATAAGCCTCCAAGCATTTCTTAGAGCAGCATTCATTCTCGAATGGATCCAAAACGGAAACGGAGCGATTACCGATCCTCCAACTATGGGTGAAACCTAGTCACAGCAAAACTGGTTTCAGACACTATTCTGAGCTGGGAAGTAACTATTCGGCTGTCTAGCCTTTGAGGCCCCAACCCGCTTTGAAAGAAGGTGTGACCTTGATGAAAGGTGCCTCGCCTTCCTTCCAGGGGTCTCGCTTGACCCAGCTTAGCTTCGAATAGAACAGTTTGTACAGCCGCTGGTACTCTCCTCCCTTCTCGATAATCTCCACAGGTCCACTGATCAATAGAAGTTTCTGAGTTCCCGCAGAGTCAACGAGAAGCGCTGCGTGAGGGTTCTCACGGAGATTCTTCAGTTTCCGGGTCCCATAGTCAGTAACAATATACGCGTAATCCTGGTCCCAGACGTATGAGACAGGAACAACATGAGGTTCGCCCGTTCGTGATGCTGTCGCAAATCTGCACAGCTCATTGCTCTTTAGGAAATCGATTTCTTTCGCGGACAACTTTACTTCAAGCGGGACACCGTTCGGTTTTCTTGGCAAGGTTTACACCCCCAGACAGGCTCTATTATTTGAGTATCTCGGAAAGCAGCCGCCTTCCGAGAGAGAAACAAAGGCTGCGTTTCAATCAGCGCGCAGTCCTACGATTCGACTGGTCTCTCTATGACTGCTTGGCTAGTTGCTCTTTGAAGCTCTTTGGAGCTATCGTCTTCAGCATGCTAGCGCTACTGATCTTGCATGTCATTTGATCTTCGCTCTCTTCCAACTCGCATTTCACCCCGAGACGGTCACAAAGCGCTTTCAAAGAGGCACCATAGTATGCTGATGCGCTAAGTCCCATACTGTGCCTTAGGATTATTGTGTGGCTGTCCTTATCGCCGAACTGTGAATAGACATAGGCGTTTGCGTATTCTGCCCCTATTATCTCGAAGGTTTTGAGAACAGAGTCTAGGTCGAACTTGCGGAAGTAATAGAGGATAAACTCGACGACCGTATCTTTCCCATTCTGGGTGCCCATCTCTCTCGCATCTCCAACAGTGACGTGTGACCACAGCGTTTTCATTAGTCGAGGGTCGCTTGTGACCAGTTTGAAGCTGTCGACGTATCTTCCCCATTCTATGTATCGTCGTATTGCTTTGTTGACGAGCACGTTGACCTCTAGATTATGACCGCCTACCATCTTGTCTATTTTCTCGCTGACGTCAGGGTCGATGGTGAAGGTCCTGCGCGTACGTCTTTCCAAAAGAGTTTCTGAATAGACCGACTGGACTGCTCGTTATAGGACTTGCTCAGTTCAGCGAGAATCATGTGAACGCTGATATGGACTATCAGCAATCCATAACATGTACAATACAAATAGGAAACGAGATAATCGCCGCAACGTCTATAACGAAAAACGCGCTGTCACGGCGTAATGCACGATAATTCCCCAACACAAACGTGGCATTTATCGGAATCGCATACCGCGACTCTAAACCCAGTGATAGAATTATCACAAGCCAACTGGCTTCTTTCCGCCAGCCTATCGTGGCCATGTAAAAGGCTATACATCTATAGCCCGGGCAATCCGCGTCAAGCTTATACATGCTCGGACTCCGAAACGTTCATGAGCCAATCCTAGCATGGGTTGCTGAGACAAGCCCATGGAGTTTCTAACAGTTCTAGTCTTGGCCCTAGCCTTCTCGAATTCTCTCGGTCCCACAACAGCCGGCTTGCAAGGTCAAGCGAATCACCCGTTCAACTATGTAGTGGTCATTGTAATGGAAAACCAGGGACTCGGGGACATCATCAACAATCCTTCCGCTCCTTTCTTGAACCAACTGGCTTCCTCGTACGCGCTCGCCACTAACTATACTGCAGTCAACCATCCTAGCCTGCCAAACTACCTGTCACTTGTCTCCGGGCAGGATTTTGCATCGTGGAGCAAAGCCGATTGTAGCCCAAGTCCCGGATGCAGCGCGGGAAACGCCTCGAACCTTGTTGACAGCTTGGAGAACCGAGGACTCTCATGGAAGGCGTACATGGAAGACTATCCCTCCAACTGCGGGTCCCAGTGCTCTCCTGGAAACTGCTTCCTAGGCGATACTGGAACTGGGCAGTACGCAGCTCGACATGATCCCTTCGTCTATTTCGACGACATAGTCAACAGCACAGCCCGGTGCTCAAGAATCGTCCCCGCCAACTCGGGAGGCAATGGCGGACCGGACAACCTCTTCCTCTCCGATTTAGCCTCTCCATCTACTGCATCGAACTTCATCTGGTTAACCCCCAACCTTTGCAATGATATGCACTCATCTGCGACATGTACAAACGGCTGCACCTCAGACGGAAATGCAACTTGTCTGAAAGACGGCGATAGCTACCTTTCCTCGGTAATCCCTCAGATTCTGGGCAGCAATTTGTTCACCCATCAAAAAGCGGCTCTCTTCGTCACGTTTGACGAGGGCAACGGTTATTGTCCTATCAATGGGAGCTCACTGGATTGCGTGTACACGGTCTGGGCCGGGCCGGTTGTCAAGACCAACTTCCAATCCACCAATCAGTACAACCACTATTCATTCTTGAAGACACTAGAGACTGGCTGGAACCTACCTCCGCTGACCAGTAACGATAGAAACGCGACACCAATGATAGAGTTCTTCGCGCCCAATGCCCATGATGGACAAGGGGATCACGAGGGCGCAGATGGCGAGCATAGCAGAGCGAACGTTGAAGATCATCAAGATTAGGAGTCCCGTGGGGTCTGCAACTGCAAGCGCTTCTCCGACTACCATGAGGCACCCAAGGAAAACGTAAGAAACTCGTTGAACTGCAACTAATTCAAATTCTCTGATACTCTCGGAAACCTTACCAATACTAGGTGGAGACAAAGCAGAGAAGCCGAGCATCCGCAGTTATGATAACATGAACTGCACCCGACGGATTTCTCACTTCAGCGAAATCACGCGTAAATAGTCTGGCAAATCAGATCCCGCTATCCTCTCTTGACTTCCGATTCACCTTGGATTCATCCTGAGTATGGCGCTGTGGGTCGATGACGAGCAGGACCGGTTCTTCCCAGGCCCGATTGGTCGGAATCTTCGTACTAGTCCTCATCATATCGCTCGCTGGGTTCGCTGCTCTGCTCCTCGATTACCAGAACAACCGGTACCTCCGCCAATACGTCTCAGACAATCTTGCAACAATAATCGTAGCCGGGATCGGCCTTCTCATCATCGCAGGGGGAGCAGGCTACATAGTCTTCAGGAGACTTGGAGTCTCGAAGACAACAGGACCCCGTGCCCCCACGTTCGCGAGAATCAGCTCGTTCGTGGGAAGAAGATACAAGCTGATCATCATCTTTTGGATTCTACTATTCGCAGCAAGTTTTCCCTTATCTCAACAACTCTCCCAAGTCACTACTTCAAACACCAGCGGCGGCCAATCCAGCAGCTCTCAGTCTGCACTAGCCCAGAATCTTATGACCCAGGAGTTTCCCCGTCCACAGTCGAATGCAAGCGCGATAATTCTCATCCAAGGAAACAATGTTACCGACAATGCGACCAAAATCTTCACTCTTCACTTAGAAAAACGCCTCGAGGCACCGGGAGCTCTCAACAGCCTTGAGAATGTCACGACAATCTACACTATCGCCAGGATAGCCCTCACCGGAGGCTATTTGCAAAAGGGCTACAACTTCACTGCGGCGCAATCAAGTGCCAACCAGACCATATGGGCGGATACCCTGTCGGAAATCCTGTCTCAATATCTCAACCTAATCCCACCCGCTATCATCCAGAACTTCATCAGCCCGAATCGGAACGCAATGATCCTCTTAGTAACCTTCTCTCAGGCCCCCGGCTCGTTCGGCAAAGCAGACACCGATCCGATTCTGAAGAACGTAGTAACCATGCGGAACATCATATCCCAACTCAAAGCGAGCGATCCCGAACCCTTACAGACATACGTCACAGGTGACCTAGCTACCACAGCCGACTCTTCTCTGGGAAGCAACGCCGACTTGGGCCGCATCGAACCCGTCACAGTCGGCGCCATCCTTGTTCTAGCTGGACTGTTCTTCCTCGCAATCGTCACTCCCTTCATCCCACTTGCTACGGTCGGAATGGCGCTACTCATGGCAGAGGGAGGACTCTACCTCATTGGGAAATACATCATCCCAATCCAAGACACCACCACCACATTCCTGTTCACCATTATGCTCGGAGTCGGTACAGACTATGCCATCTTCCTAATGGCCCGTTACCGTGAAGAACGCGTAGAAGGCCGCGACAAGGCCCAAGCCGTCCAGACTTCCGTCACTTGGTCCGGAGAAAGCATCGCCACTAGCGCGACCACTGTCATAATCGCGTTCGGGGCAATGACGTTAACCAGCTTCACGCTTCTCCGATCTATTGGCGTGGGTCTCGGCTTCGGCGTCCTAATCGCTCTTCTAGTAAGTCTAACACTGATCCCATCTCTCATCCTAATCGCGGGGGACAGGATATTCTGGCCGACATCCGGCAAGAGATTCGAGATGTACGCGACTAGGGCCCGCAGGAGGAGAGCGGAAAGGCCCGGATACTTCCGTCGAGCTGCAAGCTTCAGCGTCAAGCGACCGGTACTAGTCTTAGGATTAGCGCTCATCATATCCATTCCCGCCGTTTACATTTCACTAACCGGGTCCACCTCGTACGATTTTGCCGCGGGCCTCCCACAGGCCGAGAGTGTCAAAGGTATCACTGCACTGGAACAGAGTTTCGGCGCGGGCCAGATAGGCCCCACACAGGTACTCGTACAATTCCCAGCCGCAATTCTCGTAAACGGGAACCTCACTGCCGCCGCACAGGCGAGCCTGGAGATGTTGAGTCAGAACATTACTAGTTTGTCCAACGTGAAAGAGGTCATAGGACCCACTCGCCCTAACGGAATCCCGGCGAACACGACCAATCTAGGGAGCATAGGAAAGGACAATCGGACCGCCATACTGACGGTCCTATTTGCTGAAGAACCGTTCACGCAAGACTCTCTCAACACAGTCACTCAAATACGGAACCTCATAACGAATCTTCAGAGATCCGACGCCTCCCTAGCCCAAGACACCATACTTGTGGGAGGCGCTTCGGCGTCCACCCTCGACTTCGCCAATGAGACCGTCAACCAGTTCAACACTATCAGATTATTGACGGTAGCAGCGATATTCGTCGTCTTGCTGGTAGTCCTCGGTTCGTATCCTCTGGCAATCACTGGGATACTTTCGATTGGACTGAGCATAATCTGGGCCTATGCGGCTACTCTACTCTTCTTCAACAACGTGCTCCAATCAGGGGTCCTCTTCATCATCCCCCTCGTGCTCTTTCTGCTCCTCTATGGAATCGGCATGGATTACAACATCTTCATTCTAACCCGGATCAGGGAAGAAGCACAGAAGGGTAAGGAGACCCGACAGGCAGTTGTAGACGCCGTCGACAGGACCGGGGGAATCATAACAGCCCTCGCTCTCATTCTTGCAGGAGCACTAGGGTCACTTTTGCTGTCTTCAAATCGTCTTCTCGAAGGCTTCGGCTTCGCGATTGCCCTAGCAGTGGTCCTAGATGCAATGGTTGTGCGAACCTATCTCGTTCCAGCAATCATGTCACTATTAGGCCCTAGGGCATGGTGGGGGCCCAATCGGTTGAGAAGGGTACGATTCGACAAGAAAAGCAATCCACAATCCTCCAGCGATGCCTAGAGTTTGAGTCTGTTAGTTCTAGAAGACTCATAGTCGGGGCGAGAAGCGTTCTCAAATGGAGCCTTGACCTACAGGACAGAGTACACTCTGGGCTTCCTCGCCCTTCTGCCTCTTCTGGCTACTGGTGTCGCCAAGGGCACAGGCTGGCTCGTCACTATCATTGTCGTGTACGTCGGTATCCCTCTTCTCATCTGGAGTCTTCTGGTAGATCGTCTTGCCTTCCTAGCCTTGAGAATAATTTGCCGACTCCGTGAATCCTCGGGACATCAGTACTATTTTGAGAGACAGGTGGGAAAGCCGGGCGTTTCGCGTAGAATTCTAAGAGACATTCGCGTGTTAGTGTTTGTGTTCTTTCTGTCCGCGCTGATCGTTCCACAAGTTACTCAGGTCAATCCCCAAAATCCCCAAAATCTCGTCATTGTTAGCAACGCGTTCATCTATGTAGCCATTTTCCTGCTTGCCATCCCATCCTCAATACATGTCCTTCTCTGGGTCCTCGAGGATTCTGGACTCCGATGCCATCACAACACATCGAGACTCACAGTTACCGTTCCAGCCGCTTGGACATCGAGATGGCTGTCCTCTCTAGGAGGCATCGGCGCTTTCGTTTCCTTTGCTGTAGCAATGGGCGGCAATCTTGATAGAGCCATTTCGCTCGGATTTACGTTAATGATCTCCCTTCTACCATCCTGCATTTTGGCACCGACTCTCTTCTATCGCAGGCTAGAGCCTGGAATCATAGCAAAGATTCGCTCGAGTAAGGCGGCAATGACAATGGCACGCCTCTTCCCGCAGATCTCTAATCCATCTCTTCCCCCTTTATCGGCGCCAACTCTGCGCTCGGTTAGAGTGACTGAAGAGACTAAGCAGAGTTCTGAGCCTCACGCATAGTACTTTCTGGTATTCGCTCGGCTAGTTACTATTCGCTTAAAGAGCACTGGGACAATGCTGAGGCTCTATGAGCCTGGCCGAGGCGGCGAAGCCAGCCCCCCCGAGTAGCACGATTCGCAGCTATGCTATGATCGGAATAGTCCTTTACGCCTTCGGCCTTGTCTTGAACGAGATCGGCAACGGTCTGACACAGCTATGGCTAGTCCCCTATGCGGACACGATAAGCGCGCTAGGTTTCGTTATTGCACTTTACACCGCCGCTCTTGCTGGGCTCGGAACGCGGTTGACTGTGTTGATAGGACTCATCTATGGCATTGGAATCTTCTACGTGAGCGAGCCCGACGCTACCTACGTCGCTTCGGATCTCAAGATTTCATCTTACAACACGACCCACTTTGTCGGGCTTGGTCTGATCGGCTTCACGATGATACTATTGATTGCCCTCGCGTTCTATCTGACGCGTGCGAAGAACCCCGGACCTCTAGCCGGAGATTTTTCGAATCTCCTACAGCTGACTCCGATGGTGAAACCCCACTTAGGGGGCTGCCGCTCTATCCAGGCTGAGCTACGGGCCCAGAACAGACCCGGAGCGAAAGGATAGTTAATGATTCCTGACGGATGACGAGATAGCTATTCGAGATTAATTGTCTGATTCCCAAAGAACTCCTTAGGATCGACAATGTGAACCCTCTTTCCCTTTTTCATCAAATCTTCCGCGACCTTCTCGTCGGTCGTAAAATAGCAGCCGTCGCCGGTGAAAAATCGGAGCAATCCATGTGACGAATCTCCACAAACTAGGAAGTTAGCCATGGTCTTGTCGTCGTCAAGATCCTTGCCGCATAGTGGACACTTGAACTCCACCCACAAAAGCCCGACGCTCTACATCCGTCCAATCGCTCTAGCCGCCTTTAAACTGTTGACCTAACGAGAAAAATCCGCCCTCCGGGACCATTCCAGACGGAATCTTGTCACACCTCAACGGTCTGGTCCAATATCAGAGTGAAATCTATATGAAAACCGATTGACGGCGTGTATGGGAAACTTGGACGAGAAGATCGTAGTCAAGACGAAGCATGGAGAGCTTACCCTAGAGCAACTCGCCGAAGTACAACCTGGCCTAGCCCGGTTAATGAAGGAGATCGGCGATCGATTTCACATACTATACTATGCTGCTAAGGGTGGAAACTGGAAACTGGCCGAACACGAACAGAAGGTAACGATCAGCATCCTCAAAGCAGGAGCGACCTTGAGGCCAAAATACCATCAAGACATCACCAGTTTCATTCAATCACATCTGCATCCGCTAGGTGAGAGCATCAAGGCCAAAGACTGGCAAACATTCGAACATTGCTACAAGAACGCGGTGGATGAAGCCAATGAGCTCCACGAAAAATATGGATACGGATTCATCCATTACAAACTGTCCAAGAACCCGCCTGATTACTACGACCTAAGCCCTCGAGATTGAATCTCTGCACGTAGAGCAAGCGGATGTCGTTAGTAGCGAGACGTAGCCGGGGTTTTTAGTGATTTTTCAGCCTGCTGCTGCTGAAACATGAATGAGGCGTGTACGAAATTCTCTCTTGGTCCGCCTTCGCTTCAGTGCCTTGGATCTTGAGCGATGAT
>WNGI01011481.1_pt1 | contig 15679 bp, 23 predicted proteins | sample 5400621 | NCBI WGS metagenome assembly WNGI01 (sample SAMN13153374, study PRJNA577476) | soil metagenome | isolation source: 20 cm soil or saprolite under Garry oak tree replicate 1 | place: USA:California | collected 2016-06-15 | reverse complement strand
CGGTATCTTGAAGGTCTCGGCCGCCGACGACAGAACGTGAGTACATTTGGTTCATCTTGAAACGTTTATCTAACATGTTCGCAGAGGTAAATCTAAGTGTTTTACCATCAAGGGACACCTCGTGTGGTCGCCGACTCACGAGGCTGAGCGATTCGCAGCGGAAGACAAGGCTCAACGCAAGCGCATCGAAGCGCTCAACTCTCTATCGTCTTTCATCTGCCTCAATCCAACCAATCGTGACGAGCATGAGCTGATGAATCATTGAGGACGAGATGGACTTCCCGACGCCGAACTTGGGTATGATCGCGGCAAGCAGATGATTGTACTGGTCCAACTCAGGTTCTTCCCGGGCGGGAGCACACATTGCGACCGCTGTGGACACGAAGTCTTCTACACCCGTCAGCACGTCTTGGCAGCATGCGGCGGGTACATTTTTTTCCCTTTCGCCATCTCAATAACATACCCTCGGTCTGTTCAAGGCTCTCTCTTCCTTACTACGTATACATACTTCCTCTCTCACATAAATTAACTATTTGCCAGTGTACAGCCGCTCGCTGCCAGATTACTTTCACGACATGTGTTACTGCACCACCAATATGATATGCTATTCGGGAAAAACAAAAACAAAACAAAGAAGCCGGAATATGCTCAAATGCTGTGTTGCGCGCGCCGGGTCCACGCAATAATGTCTCAGCTTTCCCTCGTCGATCACGTTGCACGAAATTGCCATGGCGAGGTGCAAGACATGTTCGCGTTCTGCCTGGTTCAGAGGCCTGTCTCAGCTAACGACCAGACCGACACCTGCTCCCTGTGGTACCTTATGCAGCAACAAGTGCGCTTGCAACTGTCGACGACTTGCATCAGCCCTATGAGCTCGTAGCGCACGCAGGGCCCGTAGACTCGAAAATGCCGTTCTCTGCTTTATCTCTTTCCGGATCTCAAAGCTAACAAGTGCGCTTGCAACTGTCAACGACTTGCGCCAGCCCCATGAGCTCCCAGCGCCCGTAGACTCGGAAATAACGTCCTCTGCTTAGTCTCCTTCTGGATCTCAAGTTGTCTCAGCCGTTTGCAGCCCAGATCCCCTCAATTGTTAAGTATCGTGTCTCGGTGTCTTCTGGGCCTTGTCCCATCTCTTCTATAGTACCCCTCGAGCGTTACGGACGCCGGCAGTCTTCTTGGTTCAGCCACCTCCAACGAAGACAGAACAGCTTCAAGTGTCGTTCTGCGGTGACAACAAAATAGCGGGACGAGAAAGGCCGCGAGGGTTAAGTGCCCAACTAACCTCTACTCGACTTCTGCTCACTCAGTTCCGGGCCGCTACAGTACGCTATTGACATCATAGTTTCCGCCTAGAGGCTAGCTCCTTTGAGCAAGAGCTACAGAGATGAACGTCCTGAGACTTCTTTTCCGGTAATTTTTGTCACGCTCATTCAACTTCCTCAAGATTAGTTTCAAGCAAACTATTCCGGGAATGGCAGCAGCCGCTGCGAGGACAGTGGCCGTTACGAGGATGACATCAGCTTTGCAATAGAGCCACATTGGCGTGGTTTTATTGATCAGCGTTGTGCTCACTTATCCAGTTTAATTTGTTCCACGGAAAATTTGTATTGGCAATGAATGAATCATGTAGTGAAACCCTCCAAACAAGACCCTCCCTTGCAGGCTTCTCCCAGCAGCTATGCGCCACTACTGCCAGAAGTATCAGATGATGCGGAGGGCCGGGAAACCTCTATTAAGAGTTCCACTTTCTTGTGCAATTCGTCTACAAGTGCTTGTAAACCTTCCATTTTCTTGCGTAATTTGACTACAGATGCCTCTAAACCTTCCTTCTCCTCAGCTCTTTCAACTTTGTGCAAAGTTACCACATTAGTTATGGAAAAAAGACTCAATGATAATTGACCATACGTACATCGAGTATTAATGATTTCTGACATATGCGTGACATTCTCCCTGATCAAAGCTTCACGTTCCCTGTCTGCTATCCAGTTTGCGATAATCATTGCCTCCGAAACTCCCATATCTCTTGATGCGGCGTACACAATTGTCGACAGGAACAAAGACCATGATGCCAGCGGCGTTGAATGCACGCTGTTCTTTTCTCGGTCTTCAATGTTCGTTCCTACAAATATAGTGGAACCATCCATATTTATGACATTTGGGATACTAGTTCCATGCGGCGTACCTTGTTCTCCTTGACCACTCTCATGCAAATGTTCATTATTGCCAGCGATACCAGAGAGAAACTACCAGAAAATGATAATTGATTCAAACTTGTGTGATGGGCAAGTACCTTGCTGTATGAACCGAGGGGGGAACTCATCTTGACGTTGGTTAGTTGCGCCGTGCATACCTTCTTTTAAGTGATTGGAATCCAATATGGAGGACTCATGTCTCGCCAAGAGGTGGTTCTGATCTTCCAAATTTCTCTCTGATGTAATCTAGTAACAGGAAGTTCAGAAGAAGGCATTCGATCTTCCTTTTCGTGAATCTGAAACCTAATTGCCCTGATCTTCCAAATTTCTCTTTGATGTGATGGTGAATTCAGAAGGCGTTTCATCTTGCTTTTCGTGAATCTGAAAATCCAATTACTCACCCCGAGTCCGTGGGACTCCATCCTGCTTCGACAACATGCAATATTAATGGGGGTATTTGTCGACCAGCAGACCTGCGCCACACAACGATACAACATCATCGAGTTCAACTCCGTTTTGGTTGCTTCTTTTTCCTACCGTGACGCCGTTCTCGTCTCTACTGTACTTGATAGCTACATTCTCCGAGTCGTCGACGGCGGTGGCGATCTGCGGGGTTGCCGAAGCCTTTCCAATGTCACATCGCCACGCGAACTAGTATGCTGAACGAAGACGGGGATTCCACGGTGCGGCAGCCTGCCTGGATTCTATTCTATAGAAGATACCGGAATGACCCTTCCTCTGCCCAGAATAGGAGAAGCTGCTACGGCCAGCTCTACGATCGAGTCATAAGTCTACCTTGCGAAGTTGTTTCGTTCCAAGATCTGCATAACTGCTCATTTACTAGATTAAACTTAACGTTTGTAACTACGCGATACTACGTCTTTCACCTTAACGCCACAGCCTTTGACTCCCTTATTTTACGCATACGGTTAATTCGATTGCCTTGTCTGTTACAGTCTGTGCACTGGCAGGTCGTGCCATTGCGAAATAGTTAAACGGAGTAAGTCAACGTTTTCCAATTGATACCCTCACCCCATCATGCAGACGGTCCCAGACCCCGTCGCCACGCGAGGGTGCGGTTATGATCCCCGAAGACTCCCTCAGGAGCGGAAGCAACAGGTCATGGTGCACGTGGTACCTACACCCGTTTGCGGTTGCCATACCAAGTCTGACTCATTACGGACGACGGCGGCGACAGCAACGATGCGCATTTCGACGTGCTTTCTCCGAGTTGTGCGGCAGTTTACATGCTACTAATGTGCTGCTGCTTGATAGGCAGGTTTAATAGCAAATTAGCAATGGACAGAGACAACGACAGCAGCAATGAAAGCATTGAGAGGGGCGTGGAGGATGGCGGCGACGATATTGACGACGTGTGGGGCTGCCCGGGGATCTATTTTTGGGCTGGCACAGGCATGTTTACGACTTTTAAGCCCGGGTCACAATTCAGCTTATATATGTATGCCGACGATGATAGTGGCGGGGGAGACGCGGGAGACGTCACCGACGACGGGTGGCGTGCTCACGCTTGTTCCTAATATAGAAGTGGTGGTGGGCGTGGGCGCGGAGAGCCGAGTTCGACAAGAGCGCTGTAGCTGTACTTGTGGTTTGTCCCGTCTCTTTATCTGGCTCAGTGCCATCGTATTAAAGGGTGGGAAAATTGTTAACCTCGCTCCCCCTGCTTCTCGGGCCAGTTCCCCCTTAACTTAGCAACGACAAAATTCGATGCATCAGCGGGAAGGCTTAGGGAAGCCAATAGTGTGCAGTGTGAAACTCGCACGGGCTCCAGCGGACCAAATTCGCATCAGATTCACAGTGCAGATCAGCAAACTCGCTCAATGCAAACTGAATCTCCGCGGCGACGCTTGTTTTGATCATGACTCAGTCACTCAGACTTCTCTCAACACCTTTGCACTACGAACGTGAAAGCCTCAGAGCAATTAGTAAATCTGGAAGTTAGCAGTAATACTGCACATAAACATATGGATGAGGATGCTCCACGCCCGCTTAAAGACTTGGAGCCGCTTCATACGGGGCACATCGAATTCGCAGTGGACCAGCAAAAGCTTTTCCAGCTTGTCCGTCTGGGAGGTCAACCAAAAGAGGAGCACCGCAAGCTTTCATGCAAGGAATGTCGAAGGTAAGTATTGCTGCTGTGGTCGTCTTCTGCTGCATTTTACCAAATTATGTACGCAGGTTGAAGATCAAGGCGAGGAATCTTGGCCTGGACTCGAATATTCTGCTGTCGCTGATCACTTGTCCTGTCTCCAGTGCGATCGTGTATTTCCATGCTCGGTTAGGAATTTTTGAACTCAAGTCCCTGCGGGGACCTGTAGACTTGGAAGCTCAACGATTGTCTCTTCTAGTCGTGCGTCAAGAGAGGATTGCGTAGCCTCTGTCCAGAAGGTACGAATATTCCCATCGGGATGTTCAATGGCACGCATTTCACTTCTATCATTCTAGGTGCTCTGATATCTGGACAGCCTGGTAATCGGTAGGCTACTCCCGATCTCTCAAATCTAGTCCTTTGGCTGATCTACATTAGATACATTCTCGAAAGCAAAGAGCAATTGGAAGACAAAATATCTCAACTGAGCGGCCGGATGTGGCAGCTAGAGGATGCTTTAGAATCGTTGCAAGCATCATGTTCTAATCAGCCACATCCATTGTTGGCGCCTGGGCTGCGGAGCATCAAAACATCACAGGATTTCCATACCTCTCAGAGCGTCCTGACCCAGCAAATGATCCCGGCTAATAATAACGCTTCAAGAGCAGAACCTCTCAGAAAGTTAGTTTTTACGACACTCCTTGGAATTGACTGTCGTTCTTATTTTTTCCCGACGCCAGCATGCATCCCCATAACGCTAACTCGAAACGGACATCGCGACAGGTATCTATACCACCAGAGGCCCCTTCTGATGCTCTCCAATTAAGCACTTCATTTCCATTCCCCTGGTCGATGGATCTCAGCGTCCGGAAGCGTATACGAGATGCATTACCCCCTCAGGCCGAGGCACAAGCAACCTGCGCAGAAGCCAGGAAGAACGCTCTTTGGCAGTGAGTTGATTAGCTGCCTGACAGAGTTTATGTTTTTCCAACTCCTTTTCATTTGCTGAAGGTACAACGTTGATCCGTCGGAAACATTTTTGCAAAACCTTCTTAATTATTGCTATGTGACCCCCGTGCATGATCTGAGCCCTCGACGTCTTGCACTCTTGTTGATGGTCCTCTCGATTGGCTCTCTCGTAGATCTTAATAATCCGCTGGGAAACCTGCATGGAGAAGCCTATCATCATCTTGCCCGCGTGTCGGTCTGCGAAATACCACTGATAGAGAAACCTGATTTCGACCTGTTACATACTTTGGTATGCATGTCTTTGTGTTGAGTATGGTGTAACGCAAACAATTTAGTTCCTCATGATTTGGTACCATTTGACGTTTTCTGGCGACGAAAAAGCTCTGGTTTATGCTTGGAATCTTATGGGCTTCGCCGCTACGTTGGCGCAACGGGTTCGTACATCTGCATTTCTGCTCTTCCTGTGATCTCAGCGTAGGTTTGACAGCTTGGACTTCGTGCGTAACGAATTTTGTTTTCAGGCAGCGTGCCATTGCTTCATAAAGACACGAACTCAGATCGTGATGAATCCCGAATGAAACTTATTCCAGAAGAGTTTGAGAAGCGAAGAACTATCTTCTGGGCATTGCTGGATTTGGATTGTCGAATGGTAATGGAGTTTTGATACACCTGTACCGCGCTAACAGCTATTCTAGAGTTTATCGCTTGGCCTACCGCCATCCATATCCCTTGCCCATGTCGATACAAAGCCGCCCATATATGATGGTCTAGGGCTGTACGGACGGAGAGAAGAGGTCATTTGTACGCTTCTGCCACTTCAGATGCCGTTCACGCATTGACATTGAATGGGAGACTATCCATGGAAGATCTCGTTTTTCGTCAACTGCCTAACACCCATCTTGCAAACTATGGTCGATGCGACACTTCCCGATTATGCTCATATCCTACACTTGGATAGCAAAGTTCGGGACTTTGATATGCCCAAGTTACCCGGAACAAACGGGAGTTCGACTAATGCTTCACGCTTTTTGAATATGCAAAGGGCACTATTCAGCATGAATCGCGATCTAGGTACGGATCGTTTCCCACTTATTGATAAGGATGCTGAATATTTCGGAGCATTATTGCAACTACATCATTGTTGTTTCACACAGGCTATGAGGGCCCCAGAGTCGTTAGATCTGCATCACAAATATTCTCCTTCTGTTCTCGCGACGTATCTTGGGGCATCCTCGCTGATCAAAGCCGTACAAGCACTCTTTGACCAGGAGCCCAACCTGAGTGTCCGGTTTTTGCACTTCTGGCGCAATGCGCTTTCTGCGGCTGTGAGTCATAAAGAATGGCTCCTGTGTGGAGTGAGACAATCAGGTCGTTCTTAGGTAACTCTTGGGCTTTTCATATCGCGGGCACCATCGACCTCGGTTGCTCCCTATGCATTGCAGGACTTGGAGGCTATATCTCGTCTCTTCATGAAAGCGGGAAAGATGCTTCCCTTTAGCGCTAAGACTTTGGTGAGCCGGTTCGCAGCATCAAGGACCTACGTTGATCTAACTGGAACTAGCCCATCATCGAGAGGCTTGTGGGAAAATGCCGACGTAGTTGCCGACAGCATCGAAGCGGTACTACCGATAATGGTACGTCTCCATCTTCGCAAAATGTATATGGCGGTAATTACGTCTTGCAGAGCGATCTTTTGAGCTGCTTCCATCTTTCCAAAGTGCTCATCCTACACTCGTACAGTTTGCTGAACAGATCAAGTATACATCGCCAATATCGCCGTTCAGAGGCAGACAGGACTCAAATACAGATCTTGCTTCCGATGCAGGGATGCCTGACATCTATCAGTTTTCAAGCGTCGGATTGGAGACCGATGGACGGTACACCTTTACCTCGACGCGGCCGACACTGTTTATTCCCTCTTTGCCGAGGGTTGGGCAGAATGAAAGCTTAATACTTCATCAGGGGGCGTCAACGGCAGATTTTGAGGAAACAAGCTACATGGCCGCATGGTTCTAAAACTTGAAATGAATGTACTCTAGACTTACGGTGACGGTCCGCATCGGAAAAAATCTACCTTGGCTCATGGTGATGCAGCCTGAACCGCCGTGAACCAGCATGGACCTCCATGATCTAGCGTGATCCAACATGAGCTAGGCATAGCCCAGTCCATTTACTCGGCTGAGATTTAGCTGACGAAGATTCTGAGGGCGACTTTTTTTTTTTGTAACCCTTTAAGATGCCGATGATGGCCGAGGCCTTCTGAAACAAATAAATTAATGTACAAGTAGTACAATGGTCTGTACTGAACAAATTAAAATGAACATAAAATTTACATGACCATGTCCCACTGTGGCCCGTTGTTGAGTAGGGTGAGTTGCCATGACCCAGCATGGACTGTCATGATCTCTCCAGATTTCAGAGGAGATATCGGCTATAGCCGGGCCTCAGCTTTCGCCGAGCAAGCCGGGGCCCAAATTGGGACAGCTTCTTTCGGCAGGCCATGGGTTCAACCTCATCCGCAAGACGCTTGCCATGTCATACCACGCCGGACCTCCTTTACCTTGGCCATCGTTGCCAGGTGAACCCCAGAGGTTCTGCTGGTATGGATGTGGCAGGAGCAGTGGATCGCTACACTACCCAGCCCCACCATTCATCCGCTGCCCTTCTCTATCAGCAGGTAGTAATGAATGCCTAAGGAAGTAGGGCTTTGAAAAGTTGTTACATGAGAACATACATGTTTGTACACTAATCTCTATACATCAAGTTTAAGAGCAAATTCCAGACTGTCAAAATCAGTCTCGGAAACAGACTGTCAAAATCAGTCTCGGAAACATGAGAGAAGTAGCGCGTGGCAAACGAGTCACGACTGAGGAAACGGGTATGTACGAGCAGGCTATATAGCAGTAACGAGTAGGGGTCGAGAGCGACCCTAGAGTTAACGGTAAGGATCGTATATGTAGGTAAGGGTACCGAGATAGCGTAAAACGAAGGGAGCGTATGGTAAATACGTACTAGAACATATATGACATGGTACAGGCGGGCGGGGGGGTATAGCGTGCTTGCCGAAGGTTGCGGCTGGGCGCGGGAATGGCGGGACTTACCAAATATAGAAGGTTCCCGTTATAGAAGTCATAGAGTGGGCGTAGCCGCAAAGATCGGTTCGTCCATATATTCTTTCTATTGCTTACTTCCGCTACTGTACAGTTCCTCTTTTTATGTGGCTTAGAGTACACAGACGCACCTCAGTCGATTCTCCTATCCGACTGAGGTGAGTAGCTTACATTGCAGCGAGCGAAGCTGGTAAAGAAGTCGCCTGGCTCCGCCAATTACTTGCCGGCATCGGATTCCCTCAAAACAAACCCACAATAATGCGTGCAGACAACAACGGTGCAATTTGCCTATCAAACGATCCCTCATTTCACGCACGCGCAAAACATATTCACGTTCGATATCATTACATTCGAGAATTGGTCCAAGATAATATTATCAAGCTCAAATACGTCTGTACCAAGGATAACTTAGCCGACATCTTTACAAAACCTCTGGAACTACAACCGTTCACTAAACTACGAAACCTCTTACATTTGACAACCGTACACTCCGTTGAGGAGGAGTGTTAGAATTACAATACAACGAAGGTACGGTACACGGTCACGTGACATTCACATATACTACGCGTCTCGTTTAACGCATACCTCAGTCGTTCCATCACCACGACTGAGGTACGTACATACTCAATTATTCCATACCACGATACTGATTCTTCATAGTATACGTTGTAAAGTTTAACATCCCCGCTTGATATTTTACCTTGGTCCTTATTCACATTACCTGTGGTATAGTATTTAGACTTTCTACAGGTGAAATACGAGATTTATGCATGATGAGGCTATGCATTACGAGCAAGTCCGCTGTACGTGGGGTTTTCGTACCTATTTCACGCATCGCAGGCAATTTTCCGAGGCTGAAGTATAAATGGCTGAAGTCTAAATGAATTTGGCTGAAGTCTACTAAATGAATTTGGCTGAAGTCTACTAAATGAATTTGGCTGAAGTCTTATGTTGTTCATGTGGTCATTCCGTGGCCTGAAAGGGCTCGATCTCTTCCTTACTATTGAAAAACGGAATTTCGGCTGAGCTGCGGGAATCTTACATCAGCGATCGTGATCTCGATCGCTCACGTTCACATTTGGCATGCAATCGCGCCGGGACACGGTGATTCACGCTGGGACATGGTAATTCACACCAAGACATGGCGGTTCACGGCCATGTTCACTCCCATACAACTGAATTTTGTCCGATGTGGACATTCATATAAGTAGGTGCACGGCTTCAAGTTCCACTTCACGTCAATTACTTCCACCATAAGCCGCTTCAAACATTCCTCCGGTAGCAGCTCAAAATATGTCTCCTCAGCTTCTCGCCTCTCTTTCTCCATCCTTTGCGCCGTCGACGGCCCAAGTTGAACGGCCAATGGAAAACGGCATTGCGCATGAAGCGTTGCGTCACAGGCAGGCATATGGATGGAATACAACTGGGTGGCCCGCACCCGTACAAACACCTGACAATTCACCACCGCCTCCACCCGAAACGTCTGCTTCTCCGCCTCTGGAGACGATTCCGTTGCCGATGGAAAATGGCATCGCGCATGAGCTCCATGAAGAGGGATGGCCCGAAGAGGTATGGCCCGAATGGGGAACTTGGATAGCGCCTACATTACAAACGCCCGACTATGGCAATTTGCCACCGCCACCTCCACCCGAACTCTCCGCTTCTCCCCCTCTGTCAGAGACGATTCCGTTGCCTGACATGGCCGCGCCCCAACCAAGCCAAGAGAGGACCCGCGCAGGACGTCGTAATGGAGCCTGAGGGAATGCCCTCCCCTCTCACAATCTGTTGGATGGTACAATCCTGCCAAGTACGCGGGCGTGATGGGTATGATGCGTGATGCCGAGGACGTGATGATCAGTACTTGATGCGCTCAGATATTTACTACGTTTCTATTTTCGTCTGCAGCGACGCTAAACGTCGTTTGCCCTTTTCTTTCCGCCGTTCCGTTTTCCCATACGCTGAGCCTGCGCGCTTCTCACTTATAGCCTAGACATGCTAGATGTCACCTCAGTGAGCTTTTACGATACATATTCTTCTCTTTATAGTTTTACTTCCTATACCCGTAGTTACTCACAAATCACAGAAGATCTTATATTTGCTGCCGAAATGTCTACCAAAGAAAGTTCTGCGCCCTCATTAGATTTTGCTGCTGCCTGGGATAAGCTGGACCCGATTGGTTCCAACTGGGTAATTTGGTAGAATCGTTTCATGATCGCCGTTCGTCAGAAGCAAGTCTGGTCATACCTCGATGGCATCAGGTTTTCGGCCGTTTCCGTTCGGGCCGCTTTCCAGAGCGCTCAGAGCAACCAGAGCAGCCCGAGCACTCGCTGCTTTTTTAGGTGAGGTACAACCCTCTCAGAGCGGACAAATTTGCGAGTCTGAGAGTGCTTGTTTAAGCAGTTCATAACTGCTCAATGCAGCACGAAAAAGCTGTTTATTACCGGTGGTAACAAATACAAACGACGACGTGAGTGATGAATAACATAGTGGATACCGAGTCTGAAAGCAATTCGATGACGAGCGTAAAGCATGAGAAAACAAAGTGGTTTTTGAGATTAATGACTAGCGTAAAGCGCGCGAGAAAACAGTGGCTCTTGAGAGTGAATGATGACTAGTGTAAAGCGCGTGGGGGAACAGAATGGTTCTTGAATCTTGAGAGTCATCCTCTTTGACGAGGGTGCTAGCTGCGCTCGTTGCACAGAATTGAGACTTGTATGCTTGGCCTGTCCTTGCCTTAATAACGATGTGTCGGTGGCGATGAATTTTTCCCAGCTTAACTCCCGCAATGAACGTTATCGGCAGAGAAGCGATGAAACAACGTTACGTTTGCGGCGTCATGTTGCTGATCGACCGGCGAGATCATGTCGAAATTTTTCAGGCATTATCATCATCGTCCGACTTAGTACTCTCCTCGTTGCCGGCGTAGTCAATACCCGAGAGGCGTATGGATGGTGCGTCAATCGGTTCATCAGAATGCATTAGCACTTTGACCCTGTCAACGTAGATTTGATAAAACTGTGGCATGGTCAGCGGGCATTAGGACATCAGAGATGAAGTAAAGACCTTTTTCTGGGTGTAACCTTGAGAAATCGAGTAAGTGTTCCATCATTGAAGCGGGAAGGCGAGTCGGGGACATACATCCCAGTGCTCAGGCTGCCGCCTTAGGATTGACCGGTGACCACTACACTAGGTGTCCCTGCTCAGCACTCTTCCATTACCATATCGGACCTCCGTGGCTAAAAACGTTGGGCCCAAGACATCAAGATCCCGTGTTTCTGGGTCACCAGAGAGAAGACGTCGTCAATTTCTCGAATTTGCTATGTGCTTTGGCCTTCCCATGATATTCGTGGCTCTTCGTGTGTATTTGTTCGATATGAGGTACTTTGCATCCTAATACTGTCACGAAGATTACATTGTGCAAGGGCACCGTTTTGATATCATTGAAGCCTACGGATGCCAACCCACAACCGACTTCTCTATCCCGGTCATTTTCATCGTGTCACGGTATTTACCACTTTTGGCCGTGGCCGCGACTGCAGTGTTTGCTGGTATGATTTTCATCACTATCGCATGCATGCTGGTTCGAATTGATGATGCGCCAGGCCTTTCTTTAAGCCATTTCATCAAACGGCGCATGTCTTTTGCTGCGCATCTTTCAACTTATTTCGCTTTGACTACTTCTTTATACCTACGCCTTGTGTTTATGTCAATACTTCAAATGTTCTGGTCCTACACCCTCGTACTCGCTGCAATGAACTTACCCCTACTTCCCTGGACGTCATGGGCGGAGGTACATTCCGACTTTTCAAGGATCGACCAGATCGACCAATATCCGATGATCGCCATCCCTGCCTATATAGACAGGAATTATCACGCCCAATGGTGGATGGTTCCTGCGTTTTTTTCTTTTGGTCGAGACGCAATCGTCGTGTAAAAGAAAGGCTTGACGTGGTTGCAGCAGTGCTTTTTACCCGGCGGGCGCTTTTCTAAAAGGGCTGGTTCTACTACAATAAACAAGTATGCATATTTTCTCGGGTTCGGCGTGCATATATTGACTCCGATTTAGAAAAAGCCCCAAACCAGCCATATCGGTATCTCAATCAATGTCAACTTTCGGCTCTCTAAATGATGTCCTTGATGCATTTGAAAAACAATTCGATTCTCTTTCAACCTCGAATGTTGGTCTGGAAAACGTGGAGATTCCTCAAACTCCAAGTTTCATTTACACAGGTGGAGAAGCTCCTGGATCATTCTCGAACATGAGCGCGACCGTTCCTGCTGCACTTGAATCGCCTACGCCCTCAACGGGACATTAGTGACGATCGACATTTGCGAACTCAACCTCCAAAGGGGTTTTTGGTTATTCTTTCATGCTCCTTTCGTTTGATGCTGTAGATTTTTTCAATTTTCTGATGCCAGTATCTTTGTATTCTTAGTAAGCACGTCCTGTTCAATCTGCGGCATAGTATTCACCTTTGCGATTTACAAATCCTATGTTAACTCATAATGGCGACCACGATGAATTATGTTTATGCGGTTTCGATTAGCTGAACTCGAAAATCCTGGTATGACACAGGAAGGAAATATTTCAACTCCCATTGATGAAGCGCCCACCGTGAAGCTGACAATGGTGGTCGCACAATACATTAAGCAACCTTTGTGGTAAAATAAATATATATATATATATATATATATTGTGCAAGATTTTTTTTCGCCACACTTTCGATCTTTACGCCTTCAATGGATACCTTCGAAGCCATTGACTTCACTGTCATGGACGAGTCTTCCGACTGGTCCATGGCATTCCAACGATATCTTGTGATGGGAGCGGCCTGGGAGTCCCCATCAATCATGACACAGTACGCGGCGGTGATAGCGGGACACTCTATTGCACTATCGCTTGATATTTCCCGTCCGTGGTTCCCCTTGTTGCTGTCCCTTTATCTCCGGAAACAAAGCTTATATTGCCGTTCTTCGCCAATCAGTCAGTAACGACATTTACTACGTGATGGCATGCAGCCGGACCTACGATTCTCGCGGTTCAAGGGGCCGTACCCATGTATTGGCAGGCAGTTGCGCGAGCATAATGATCATTTATGTACCATTTCACGCGCAACTTCATAGCGTATGTTAGCGAAAATCGACAACCCAGGTATTGGACAGTATAATACGTAACATCGTCACTTGATTTCCATACTAGAGGGTACAGTTGTCCGACTGATCAATAGATAGATAGAGTATCCACATACTTCGACATAAATTTACTGTCAAATAAAATAACTACAGCTGAACCTGCTTGGTTGGAACATAATACGTTCAACTAGGACTTGTACCGCCAGACGATCATCTTCTCGGCAACAATTGACAAACCGATTGTAGAATCTAAGGCCGCCTTCCACGACAACCGTGAGCGAAGAATCAATCGAGATGCAAGGCGGGATCTTGAGATCTGAAATCAATATCAATCTCGTCAGAATAGTAGTAAAGGTCGTTTGGAGGAACTATTACTAACAATGTCACGCTGATTTTTTTCCTACGATTTTTTGGCAGTGTTAAGATAATGGAGCACGAATTCTTTCAATTCGGTGCATAGTAACAATGGAGATCCGCAGGGGAGGTCACGAAACCAGTAACCCCAGTGGTATGGTTCAAATCTCAAGCGCCGCAACGAATTAGAATGTCGAGCTAAGATGGGAGGGAGCGATTTCGCCGAGTCTTGGTTGCGTTGTTGGTCCTCAGTAAGGTCGTAGAGAGACAGGCAAGTTGTCAGGTCGGCCAAGATATGTAAATAGTTGAGCATATCCTGTGTTATGCAATTTGTTTTGATCTCGGATACCAAGATCCCTTCGGCGTGCAAGAATTGGGTGTGGATGCCGATTGTAAGGAAAACAAACATCTACGGAGCTCAATGAACGGCCCGGGATATGTGGTGTGACGGTCGGTGTGATACGTTGATAGAAGAAGGGCGAGAACCGCATATGCCGAAGGTGTAGGGGATGATCTGCCGGATATCTTCAAATAGGTCAGATATGGCGATAAGCTGTTCTCCTTCCGAGTCCAGGTGAATAAGTTCTAAGTAGGTCAAGTGGGGGTTGTGGGCAAGCGCTTGCCTGAGCCAACGGAAACGATGGTGCTCTACGTACACTGTCGGATGGAATCATCCGAACGGTAATTTTGCGGAGATTATGTAGCCGTCCCATGGTGACAGCAATTTCTTCTCGCAAACCGTTGTTGGATGAATGGAATGTCAGGTCCAGTTCGGTGAGGGACGGCAACGTCTCCAACACCCTCAAATTTAGAAGAACCGATTCGGGATCGCGCAAGCTACTTTTGTTAGCGCGAGCACGTATCGGTATACAGATTCTCACTTTACACGGTCGACACTTGGTAATTGAAAGGAAACTTGATCAATGTGTTGGGCATAGCGTTTGGCTCGTGCACGGGCCAACCCTTTGCGAATTTGCCGTGGTAGAACTGTTGGGTCAATATACAGGGTCCAGGCCAGGTGTCCAAGAGGGACAACTGTTGGAGTATGCTGGTTATCGCTGGCAATCACGGAGTGAGTGGTTTGCCATGCTACGAGCATTTAGCGCTTGGGCGCATGCGCGGGAAAGTCGGATTGATCCGACGTTCCTATTTTGGTATGCTTCCTCGTGGTATATTAACTACATAGTTAATTTCCCGTTCGTTGACGTGTGGCTTGGGCCACACAGTCGTTTGTCGTACACGACTGAGCATGTTACTACTTCTACAACAACAACATAGTCCCACAATGTTGCCTTTATGAGAGCCTTAAGGTCAGTTTCCGATCGATAAATATATCCATAGCGGCCATATGCCTTAAAGACCCAATCCCACGAATGCAACACGAGGGTCTCGACGCACGAGAGTCCGTTCGAAGCTGCGGTCAGCGCACGTAGTTGGTGGCATCTAGCCAATAGTTTCCCGGTTGACGAGCTGGGATAGAACACACGTATGCTTGCAAGGACGATGGGGGCGAAAACGATATCCAATGGCTTGCAAACCAGGCGCAAATTTTTAAAGTCTAACAGTGTCCATTCGGGTCCCGTAGAACCTAGACATTGCAATCAAAATTTCGTCGGAGGTGATGCGAATAAGTATTCCTACCTCGTAATCGATGTAAAGCAGTATTTTAACTGGGACTCGGAGACGTGCCAGGCCTACTCCTAGTACATCATCACTTGATTCTCGTTTCGAACCCCTCAGGGCTGAAAGAGCGCTCTTGAACGTCGAGTTAATCTTCTGCACCGCGGGCATCTTGCGGAGGGAAAGGACGCTCA
>WNGI01002614.1_pt1 | contig 15680 bp, 11 predicted proteins | sample 5400621 | NCBI WGS metagenome assembly WNGI01 (sample SAMN13153374, study PRJNA577476) | soil metagenome | isolation source: 20 cm soil or saprolite under Garry oak tree replicate 1 | place: USA:California | collected 2016-06-15 | reverse complement strand
CGCCACTAACACTGAGCGAACAGGTTCAGGCGTGTTGCACCATTGCCCGCGAAAAGCTTGAGATCTGTGACTATGATGCTGGATGTGCCGCGCTTCAACCCTGGTGGACGATCGGGGAATGGCCAAGGCAGGAAGGCCTCAGTGCGTTGGCTGCCGCGGATCTACTGCTTATCGCCGGAACCCTCGATGGCTGGGTTGCCAGCACGAGGCAGATCGTTGGCGGTCAGAAGTGCGCAGAACGTTTGTTGAGCGGCGCAATTGTTCTGTTTGAAAATCTGGGAGAGAAGGCGCGCGCTGCGGAAGGCCGCATAGAGCTTGGCTACTGCTATTACCGGCAGGGCCTATTCGATCTGGCTCGTAACACCCTCCGCTCTTCTTTACATGATTTAACCGACCCGGAAATTGAGCTAAAGGAAATAGCTCTGATTCGTATCGCGTCTGTCGAACGTCATGCCGGTCGGCTAAATGATGCTCTTGGTATTCTGAAGGAGGCAGGTAGGTTTATTGATTTGTTATGCCCTTGGACTAAGGGGCGATTTCATCTCGAATTCGCGACTACGCTAAAGGAACTCGGAATTGCTGAAAACCGCAGTGAGTATTTCGACAAAGCCCTGACTCACTATCACGATGCGCTCTCACATTTTGAGGGGATCGGCAACGACCGCTATACGGCGATAGTTGAGAATAATCACGGCTATCTGCTTTCAGCCCTGCAAAGATTTGACGAAGCGCAACTCCATCTCGAGCGAGCGCGCAAACTCTTCGAGGAGCTTGGCGATCAGGTAAGACGCGCTCAGGTTGATGAAACTCTGGCGCAACTCTATCTCGCGTCGGGGCAGTACGTTTTAGCTCAACGTTCCGTCAGCCGCGCCGTCGAGACCATGGAAGCGACGGTTGAAGAAGCATTGCTGGGCGAAGCACTGACCACGCAAGGTTTAGTGCTCTGTAAGCTTGGACGCCGCCATGAAGCAAAACCCATTTTGAATCGGGCCCGTCGAGTCGCTGAACGCTGCGGGGATTACGAAGGCGCGGGCCGGCCATTGCTCATCTTGATTGAAGAGATGTGCCAGCAGCTGGACGAGGATGAGCGCCAGGAGATTGGAGCGCAAGCCAGCCAGTTGCTCGCGAATTCTCAACAGGCCTCAACCTGCGAACGTCTTAGAAACTGCCTTGCGAAGATTTCCGCAGCTCACGCAGAGCACGAAGAAAAACGCGAGAAGGCGACTCACGCCGAAAAGATGGCCGCCCTGGGCGAACTCTCCTTTGGTGTTGCCCACAATGTCAACAACACCCTGACCGGTATCCTGGGCCGCGCGCAGCTACTGCTACGGACGAGGGATGCGGAAAAAATCAACACCGGTATCGAAATGATCATCAAGAGCGCTGAAGATGGCGCTCACATTATCCGTCGCATTCAGGACTTTGCTCGTAAACAACCCAGCCGCAGATTTCAATTGGTCTCTGTGGGAGAGCTGATGAAAGATGTTTGCGAAATGAGCCGGCCCCGCTGGGAATCACGGGTTGACGGCCCGCAGATTCGCGTGGCGCTGGTTGCCGACTGTGCTGCGTCGGTAATGGGTGATGCAGTGGAGCTCCGCGAAGTGCTCGTTAACATGATTTACAACGCAATCGATGCGATGCCTTCTGGCGGTGAGATTCGCATGGCTTCGCAGGAAATAAATGGCCGCGCAGTGTTGATGATCACCGATAGCGGTACCGGCATGACGCCTGAAGTCAAGTCGCGTCTGTTCGATCCTTTCTTTACCACCAAGGGCAGGGGTGGAACAGGCATGGGAATGGCAGTCAGCTTTGGCATCATTCGCAGGCACAACGGTTCAATCGACGTGGAAAGCGAACCCGGCAGAGGCACCACTTTTCGTATTTCTCTACCGGTGGCCGAAGGTGCTGCGGTAAACGCCGATGTTGCTCAGGTGACATCCGAGGTTTCAGGCGGCGACGAAAGAATTCAGGTGCTGGTGGTCGACGATGAAGTGGCCGTAAGGGAAGTGCTCCGCGAGGCATTGGAAGCCGAAGGCTGCGAAGTAGTTGTAGCCGAAAGCGGCGAGATGGCTCTCAAGATCTTCGACGCCAGGAAAGGCAGACTCGATGTGGTGTTTACCGACATCGGAATGCCCGACATGAGTGGATGGGAGCTGGCCAGCGAAATCCGCAAGCGCTCAGAAACAATGCCTCTGGCAATCGTCAGTGGTTGGGCGGACGCAATTAGTTGTGATGCACGTCAGGCGATCAAAGCGGATTGGGTAGTGGCAAAGCCATTCGACATTTCCACAATCGCCGGGATTGCTAATGAAGTTGCCGCGCGACGGGACAACCCGCTGAAAACCTCAACTAAACTGGCAAACAGGGAAGTACGCAAACTCCTGGGAATGGCCTAAGCTTAAGCGCTGGCGCTGAGTTGGTAACGTTCGAGTTTAAGGTAGAGGCCGCGCCGAGTGAGTCCCAGTTCGCGAGCGGCGCGTGAAATGTTACCCCCATGCTTACGCAAGGCGTCTGCGATCATTCGACGCTCAACATCCGCCAAAGCATCAGCGAGCGTAACGTTTTGCAATGAGCTCGCCGGCATTGAGGCGAGGGTCGAGGCGGGTGAACTAGGCGTAGCAGGGACGGATGTTCGCTTGAGTTCCGGAGAAAGATGATCGGGAGTAATGACCGTGGCATCGTCCGCGCGCGCAACGACTCGCTGGATTTCGTTGCACAGCTGGCGAACGTTGCCGGGCCAATCGCTAACCATTAACAGGTCAACTGCCGGTGGCGTGATTTGAATGTCCCTGCGGCCAAACTTCGCCGAGTAATGATTGATGTAGTAGTTGACGATGGTTGGGATTTCTGAGCGACGCTCGCGCAGAGGCGGCACCCGCAACCGAATCACGTTCAGACGATAGTAAAGGTCCTCTCGAAAACGACCCTGAGCCACCATCTCTTCCAAATCAGTGTTGGTTGCGGCAATGATGCGGACGTCTACCTTTAGCGGGCGCTGCTCACCCAGCGGTTGAATCTCGCCTTCCTGCAAAAATCGTAACAGCTTTGGTTGTAAATCAAGCGGAAGGTCCCCGATTTCATCCAGGAAAAGGGTTCCTCCAGCGGCGGTGCGAATGACGCCGGCCGAATCGGTAACCGCACCGGTAAAGGCGCCGCGACGATAACCAAACAGATAACCCTCAGAAAGTTCTTTCGGAACTGCGGTGCAATTGAACGGAACAAATACTTTTGAACGACGCGTCGAAAGTGCGTGAATTGCGCGTGCTACCAACTCCTTGCCGGTACCGGATTCCCCGGTCACCAAAACAGTGACGTCTGAAGATCTGATCTTGTGAACCTCTTCCACGAGTTTAGTCATTGCCGGGCTTGAATGAATGAAACCCGACATAAGACTCGTGCCGGCAAGCTCTGCAGGTTGTTGAACTCGCGAACCCTTCAGAGAGCCGGCCCTAAGAGCACAAACATCCAGCCCGAGTTCCGCGACACGCATTAGCGGTTCCAGCGAAAGTCCGCCGGGAAGAGTCGCGCGGCTGCGCGGGGATATGTAAAGCGTCGCTGGTGGGGCGTGGACTGAACGAAGTTGCAGGATGGCGGCATCGTTCTTCTTTGCGTATGCAGTTTGCGCCTGATCATCAATTAACTCATCGAGTTGTTCAGCGATCTTGGCGCTCTCATCAGCTGTGCAACCATGGGCTATCACCACCCGCCGCCGGTTGTGCTCGCCGGGCTCAGTGATCACTACATATTTCGCACTTGTCTCCTGACGCATGATGGCAGCAAGCTCACGCAACAAGAGTTCTCGCGAGGTGACCGCCTCGGCGAGCCGGAGGGTAAGAAGTTGGGGCAGGGCCGTCTGCTCCTCGTTCCTTTCGGGCGCAGTACGGTCGAGGTTGGCGAGTGCCGCTTCCGCTCGCTTTTGATCCAGCTTTGCTCCGAGTTCGCGAAAGGCGTTGACCGCGCGCGAAAGATGTTCCATCGCCCGACTGGGCTGGTTGGAAGCGTAAGCGCGTCCGAGTTCGGTGTGGGCGCGAGCGGCGCGATAGCGATCACCGAGCATATCGAAGATGGAAACGCTACTGCCGAAATGTTGTGCCGCCGAGGTAAAGTCGGATTGCGCAATCGCCAGCATGCCGAAAAGTCGGTGCGACTCTCCTGCAAAACTGAGGTCGGTTGTAGATTCTGAGGTTTCGCCGGTCAACTTCTCCAGCTGTGCGGCACATTTATCAGTGTCACCGTGGCGCAGATGTGTTTCCGCCAGAATCAAGCGTGATTCTGAGATGGCCTGGCGATCGCCAATGCTTTCGGCAAGGGTAAGCGCCTCATTTCCATTTGCGAGCGCCTTTGAGTGGTCCTCCATGGCGAGGTAACAGCGAGCCAGCGTTCTCAGCGCCTGGCACGCGTACCACTTATTGCCGTCGTCCGTGGCGAGTGCAACAGCGCGCAACAGGTAGTCCTTGGCTTCATCAAGCTCGCCGCGCAACATCAGCAACTCGCCGAGCGAGTCGAGAATCATCGGCGCTTTTACGCTTCGTTCGTCTGACTCTGAAGCCAGCGCTAAAGCGCGTTCCAGAGCTTCCTGCGCTCTGCTCCATTGACCAATTAGAATCAGATTAATACCGAGATTGTTATAACCATTTGCTGCACTTCCCTTATGGTCCGTACGCTCGTAGTAACTGATTGCTTTCTCAAGATAGCGAATGCCTTCCTGAGGCCGTTTTAGAAACCAGCATGCGCCTGCCATGTTGGAGTAGATTCGTCCAAGCATATAGCTTGCTGGATGATCGCCGACGAGTTTAAGAGCTTGCTGAAGATTTTCGAGACTTGCTTCATAGTCGCCCTCCTGCAAATCGGCCAGAGCGATTCCAAAATAAGCCTCGGCAAGACCGTGCCATTCGCCGGTTTGCCGGAAATGCTCCAAGGCCCGCTGCGCGTAGTCGCGGGCAATCGGGTATTCAGTGATACTGCGATAGACGCGTGACAGCGCCGCATAAACGGGACCGTTATTCTGCTCAGCGTCGCCTTCGGAAAACTCACGCAACGCGCCCTTGAGAATTGAAATCGCCTTGGGGTGGTCGCCGTTGTAGTTGTATGCGAGACCAATCTGAACCTTGAGAGATTGGATAATTTGCTGGTCGAGTTTAACTCTCGAATCTGGAGCTTCGTACATCGCTACTGCCGCCAGCGAGTCGCGATACTGACCCTGCATTTCGAGCGCAGTCGACAAAGCACAACGCGCAAGAGCGAGGATCGAGGGATTGTTTTGAGCGGCAGAAATAAGTAGGGTGATCCGAGACTTGGCTTCCGCGGAGAGGCCCTGATCAAGAAGTGAGCGAACGCCGTCTAACTCCTCCAGCAAAGTCTGGTTTGAGGGCCGTGAACGTGAGCGCAGTCGGACCCGCGCGTCAGCGAGATCGACCACACTTTTCCCGCCTGAGGATTCTTCCGGGGGCGAGTTGGTCCCGGACCTTTCTTTCTTTGTCATCTAGTCCTTCGGAAACGGTCAATTCAGTCCGTTTTTCAGAGCACACTCTGTTGAAGAAGGCGGCAGGTCGGTTGCGTCGGCAATCTCCCACGAAGCCGCGCATTTTTCTAAGCTACAAACAGTCTAGAATCTAACACACGCATCAAAAGGCGTCTACCAGCGTTTCCTTTCATTTTGGCTTGGGAAAGATGAGTATTGCGTCGCTAACGGGCCGCTCACCGGTTTGATCCGACGGTCTATTAACAACCTTATTGTGTATGACCATCGTGGTTGAACCGCCCCCATCGAGATTCATGGCCTCATCTGCGCCAAACTCAAGCAGCAGTTCGGCAAGGGTAGTTAGAGGCATGCCGATACTTTCACCCGGCTGGCGTCCATCAATGGTTACAAGCAAGAGCTTCCCCGACGCCAATTTCGCGATGGCGGTTCTTGGGTGACCATCGTTGACGAAAGCTGCGGTGATTTTCTCTTCAGTGTTGGTGATGGCGACCTTGCCATCTTTGATAAGTTGGGGGCCGGCACCGAGTATGCTGTAAGCGCGTCGCCATTTTTGGTTCTGGCCGGGTTCGATTGAACTTAAGCGCCAGGAAAACTTGACTAGCGATCCTTTGCGGACGTTTTCCTTCAGCCATTCGCGCGATTTCCCAACAGCGGAAATAACGAATCCGTCCGCAGGAATCGCAGTACTCCCTCTAAAATCATCGAAGGACACGACTCTATTTCGTCGCACAACGACTTCAATCACGTCCGGGTTGGTCAAAGTAGTGCGATGAAACTGGGGCGTAAAGACAATCATCTCGTCTGGTGAAATAGGCCTGTTCAAACCCTGCACGACATGTTTCACCGATCCAGCTGAGATTTCGCCAGTGAATCTTAAATGACCAAAAATGACTTCGGTTTTGTCTCCACTTTCGATCAGCCCAAACTCAGCCCGCTCGTTGTAAGGTTCGCTCATCAACTTGTGGTCAAGGACCAACATTCCCATTGACTCACCTCGATAGGTCCCAGCAACTCGGAAATAACCGCCGTTGGTGGCCGCCGGCGCCTGGTATCTGGCGGCCAGGGAACTGACAGTTTCGAGGCCAACGCCCTCATCAAGTGCATGAACAATCTGCAGCCTGGCGCGTTTGAGATCAATTCGGAGGACGTTTATGAACCAGGGACCGGTCCGCTCATCCTTCGATACGTGTCCGCTGGTGGTTTGCCCGTATTCAATTCCCGGCTCGATTTCCTGTAACTTTAGAGACTCGGTGAACCGAAGATTCTCGGTGGTTTGCCCCTGAACAATCCTGGTCGGAGGTTGCCAGACGCTTAGAGTCGACAGAACGATCAGCAGCACCCAGTTCAGCGGATGGGAATAAAGTCTGCCGCGGACAATATTTGTTCTCGATTGGTCTGTAGTTTTCAAGAGGTGGTCTCCATAGAACCTCAGGCTCAGGTAACGCGGCCACAGGGATGTTCAAAAACTTTCCAGGTCAAACGTATCAACAGATAACGCGAAAGGTGCACAATGCCGCGGCTGCGCTGTCCAGAAGTGCTTGCCTTGACACCCTTTAAGGCTGGCCGCTATCATCTTCGTTTCCGTCGCCGGCAGGAAACTTTGCCTAGAGCACTATGTTTGAGTCCTTATCTGACAAGCTAAAACGGACTCTCAAAAACCTGCGCGGTGAGGGCGTGCTGACAAAGGAGCACATTGACACCGCCCTGCGCGAGATTCGTCTTGCCTTACTTGAAGCCGACGTCAACTATAAAGTCGCAAAAGACTTTATCGTCTCTGTCAAGGAAAAGGCTGAGGGACAGCAGGTTTGGCAGGAGCTCAAGCCTTCTGAGCAGGTAGTCAAGATAGTTTACGACGAACTGGTTGATTTGCTGGGAGGCCAATCTTCTCGCCTGGTCTTTACAAAGCAGATCCCCAATGTCGTCATGATTGTGGGCTTGCAAGGCTCCGGCAAGACCACTTCGACCGGAAAGATTGCCCGCTGGCTCGCAGCAAATCAGGAGCGCAAGCCGCTGCTTGTTTCGGTTGACGTTTACCGGCCGGCGGCCCGCGAACAGCTCAAGGTCATTGCGAAGGCTACTGGCCAACAGATCTTTGAACACACAGAAACGAACGATCCGCTGACACTGGTGCGCGAGGCTTTCAAGCACGCGCAACAGACAGGCTTCGACACGTTGCTTATTGATACCGCCGGGCGCTTACACATTGACGAAGAGTTGATGGACGAGCTGGCCAATATCAAGCACGAGACGCATCCGGTTGAAATCTTGTTTGTTGCAGATGCGATGACTGGCCAGGACGCGGTTCGTTCAGCCGAAGAGTTTCACCGGCGCATTGGGATCACAGGCGTGGTGCTAACCAAAATGGACGGCGATGCGCGCGGCGGCGCGGCGCTCTCCATCAAGCAGGTCACTGGTCAGCCGGTAAAGTTTGTGGGCGTTGGCGAGAAATACGACGCGCTCGAGCCTTTTTATCCTGATCGCGTGGCCCAACGAATCCTGGGGATGGGCGATGTGTTGTCGCTCATCGAAGAGGTCCAGTCGAAAGTTGATCAATCTGAAGCCGAGGAACAATTAAAGAAGCTTCAGAAAAATGAATTCACTCTCGACGATTTTCGTTCGCAGCTTCGCCAGGTCAAGAAGCTAGGTTCTTTCTCAAAGATAATGAAGCTTCTTCCCGATCAGCTTCTGGGCGGTATTGGCATGCCGCAGATGGACGAGGAACAAACGAAGCAGATGGAGACGGAGATGAAGCGCACCGAGTCGATCATCGATTCGATGACTCTCGAGGAACGGACCGACCATAAGATTCTGAATGCCAATCGGCGCCGCAGAATAGCGCGCGGGTCCGGGACCAATGTCGCAGAGGTGAATAAACTCATCAAGCAGTACACCGAGATGCGGCAGATGATGAGACAGCTCACCAGCTCGGGTTTGTTTGGCGGCAGTGGTCTAAAAGGGAAAATGATGCGCCGCATGGCTGGCATGCCTGATATGGCCGAGCTGGCTGGAATGGGCGGCGACGGCGCAGATATGCCGTCCTTCCCTTCGTTGACAGCAGCGGCCGGGCCATCAAGAAAAAAGCTTAAAAAGAAACGCAAAAAGAAAAGAAGATAGCCAGGCAGTAAACGAGTAAAAGCAACGGGCCGCCATATCTCTCGAAAAGTTTTAGAGAAATTGGTTGGCGACAACTGGAGGTAAGGATTTGTTAGCAATCAAACTAATGCGCACCGGCGCGAAGAAGAGGCCTTCATATCGAATTATCGTGAAGGAGAAACAATCAAAGCGCGATGGCGCCTATCTCGAGAATCTGGGCACCTATAATCCAACGCGCGAGCCGGCTGAGATTAAGCTGGACATGGATCGCGTTCGCTATTGGATGGAAAAGGGAGCGCAGCCTACTGAGACGGTGGATAGACTGATCAAAGCCAGCGGCAAGCAACAGGCAGCCGTTCAGCCTGAGGCCTAAGAGCTCGGCGTTCGCGTCAAAGAGAAAGACAATGAGAGAAGCCATTGAGATGGTTGTGAAATCATTGGTTGACGAGGTTGACGCGGTTGATGTGCGTGAAGTGGATCACCAGGGAGCCACACTCATTGAAGTGCGTGTAGCTCCCGGCGATATGGGAAAGGTGATTGGCCGTCAGGGACGGACCATACGCGCCTTGCGCTCCCTGGCTTACGCTGTGAGCCTGAAGAGGAAACATCGCTTCATGCTGGAAATCGTGGAATGAGTTCGCCGAGCGAGGAAACTCGAGACGATTTAATCATCGTTGCTCGCGCAGTCAGGACCAGGGGCCTCAAGGGCGAACTAGTCGCCGATATTTTGACAGATTTTCCGGATCGATTCGAGCATATTTCTGAGTTGACAGGTGTGGGTTCCAGCGGTGAGCGGAAGCGATTGGAACTCGAAAACTATTGGTTTCAAAATGATCGGATGGTGCTGAAGTTTGCGGGTTATGACACTATCGAATCGGCAAAGGCTCTCGTGGGCTACGAGTTCGGTCTTCCGGAAGCGGAACGCGTTCAGCTCTCCCGGGATGAGTTTTATGATTGGGAACTCGAGGGATGTTTAGTTGAAGACAAACCTGGCTCGATTATAGGCAAAGTCAGCGAGGTAATGAGAACGGGTGGGGTCGAACTACTTGTTGTCGAAGATGCGGCGGGAGAAGAAATCCTTATACCAATGGCCCAAGCGATTGTTGTGGAAATTGATATCTCGCGCAAGAAAATATTAATCGATCCGCCAGAGGGTTTGTTGGACTTGTAGCTGTCTTTGAAATTGCCCTGTGCTGCGCTGCGATATCATAACTATTTTTCCGGAGTTCTTTCGCGTCGCGTTTGATTACGGGATTATTCGCAAGGCTCGGGCCGCCGGACTGCTGCAAACCAGAGCACACGATCTGCGCCGGTGGACGAGCGACAAGCACCACATTGTTGATGATCGTCCGTTCGGTGGCGGGGAGGGCATGGTGCTGAAGCCCGAACCGATCTTTGCTGCTGTGGGAGAACTAACGGGCGCCGGAAAGCGCGAGGACTACTCGGCACAAACGCGGGTGGTTCTTTTGTCACCCCAGGGCCGGGTGTTTACGCAGGAACTAGCCCAGGATCTTTCACAAAACGCGTCCCAGATTGTTTTGATTTGCGGTCGCTATGAAGGCGTTGACGAACGCGTAAGCGAAGCCCTGGCAACCGACGAGATTTCGATTGGAGATTATGTTTTGTCAGGTGGAGAGCCGGCGGCGGTCGTTGTGATCGACGCAGTCGTCCGGCTGTTACCGGGTGCGCTGGGGAATGAAACCTCGTCAGCGAACGAATCGTTTTCCGAAGGAATATTGGATCACCCGCACTATACGCGGCCAACTGAGTTTTCGGGATTGAGCGTCCCGGGCGTCTTACTGACAGGTAACCACGGAGAGATCGCGTCCTGGCGCCGCGAGGCGGCTCTCCGGAAGACGCGGCGGAATCGCCCGGATCTCTTGAAATAGTATTGCTGGAGTTTCGCAACCGTAAGCCCGAAGCGTAAGACTTTAGAACCGCTGGAGTAATGAACATGAACCGATTAGATAGCATTGAAGAAACCCAACTGCGCAAGAATATTCCTGATTTTCAATCGGGCGACACTGTACGCGTACACGTTCGTATTAAAGAATCTGAGACGAAGGAACGGTTACAGGCGTTTGAGGGAATAGTCATCGCCCGCAAACATGGCGGTGCGCGCGAGACGATCACGGTCCGCAAGACCAGCTTTGGCGTCGGGGTTGAACGAATCTTTCCGCTTCACGCTACCATTGTTGACCATATTGAATTGGTGAAGAGGGGTCGAGTGCGTCGAGCAAAGCTTTATTACCTGCGCGGGTTGCGTGGTAAGGCAGCACGGATTCGCGAGCGAGACACTCGAGGTCAGCAGGGTGGCGATTCACAGGCATCAGCGGCGAAGAAGTAGCTGGACTTGACGGCCATGTTCTTTCTGAAGAAACCGTAAACCTCTTCTCATCGTCGCCAACCGTTGCATAGTGGAACTTCTGAAACGATCTCCTTCTGCAAAACCTGATCCAAGAGTCAACCTCAGCACCTGACCATTTAGTTGCTCGATCTAAGGGAGCCGGCGACTTGCGAATAGCAATTGACGCCCACTCGGTTGGGACGGGACTTGGCGGCAACGAGAGCTACGCTACGAATCTTATTGAAGCTCTCGCGAAGGTCGATTCCATCAATCAGTACACGCTGTACGTTACCAGGCGAGAGGCCCTTGACCGCTTCAGCAACAGGTGGTCAAACTTTTCCGTGCGGGCTACCTTGCCACACACGCCCCTGGTCAGAATTCCACTCACCCTAAGCGCCGAGCTCAGAAGAAACCCAGTCGATGTTCTTCACGTTCAGTTTACAGCCCCGCCTTTTTCACCCTGTCCGGTCGTAGTAAGTATTCATGACCTCTCGTTTGAACATCTTCCGCAAACTTTCAAATGGCGCAGTCGCAATCAGCTCCGCATAACCGTGCGCCGTTCTGCGCGAGAGGCCGCGCAGGTGATAGCGCTCTCCGAATTCACGCGGAGTGACATAATCGCCAGTTACCACGTCAGTTCCGAAAACGTTAGTGTTATCCCTCTGGCCGCTCCCGCCCATTTCCGGCCGGTCCAGGACGAAGAAGAACTTCGTCGCGTTAGACAAACTTATGGCATAGAGGGCGACTATATTCTGTCGGTCGGGGCGATTCAGCCGCGCAAGAATCTAAGTCGCCTGGTCACGGCATATTCACGCTTGCGCCGGGCCAGACCAGAGGTTAAGCTGCCTAAACTTGTGCTCGTGGGAAAATGCGCCTGGCTATATGATGAAACACTCCGCACCATCAAGGAACTGGAAGTAAGTAACTCGGTAATTCTGACTGGTTATGTACCGGAATCCGACTTGCCGGCACTGTATTCAGGAGCGCTCTGTTTTGTTTACCCCTCATATTTCGAAGGATTTGGCTTACCGCCGCTTGAAGCAATGAAGTGTGGTGCGCCCGTAATCGTGGGCGATAAGACCAGTCTGCCGGAAGTAGTTGGAGATGCGGGCTTACTGGTAGATCCATTTGACGTGGATAGCATAACTTGCGCTATTCAGAGCGTGATTTATGATTCAAACTTGCGGTCGCAGCTTCGCGTCAAAGGCTTGGAACGTGCGAAACTCTTCGACTGGCAAGAGACAGCACGTCAAACTCTCTCGGTTTACAAAAAAGCCGCCAGGATGGACTGAATCAATTTAGTTGAATGAGTCCAGTTACGTAGAAACGTAACTGGCAGGTTTTTCAGGCTTATGCGCATCGCTATTCTCGGAACGCGTGGCATTCCAGCCAGCTACGGAGGATTCGAAACCTTCGCGGAGCATCTTTCCACAAGACTGGTGGCGCGTGGGCACGAAGTTACGGTGTATGGCCGGGCCCACTACGTTTCACCACGCCAGTTGGAGTACCACGGAGTACGGTTGAAAGTACTACCGACTATCCGGCACAAGTATTTTGACACCGTCGTTCACGCCTTTCTTTCCGCCGTCCATGCTGTCTCCTCGCGATTTGATGCGGCGTTGATTTGCAACGCTGCGAATGCCCCTTTTGCTCCCATACTCCGATTCACGGGCACGCCAGTCGCCATCAACGTAGATGGACTCGAGCACAAACGGAAGAAATGGGGCTGGTTGGGAAGGCGCTACTACCTGGCAGCCGAACGTTTGTCTACGATTCTTCCCAACGTCACAGTGACGGATGCACAGGTTATTCAGGATTATTATCTTGCTCGTTACAACGCAAACTCCGAAATGATTGCGTATGGCGCGGAAGTTGAGCGGCGGCCGGATCGGGCCTCTGTACGGCGTTGGCGGGCAGAGCCAAATCGATATGTGCTTTACGTTTCGCGGCTTGAGCCAGAAAACAACGCGCACCTTGTGATCGAGGCCTTCAAGAAAGTACGTACCGCCTATCGCTTATTGATAGTTGTCGATGCGCCCTATGCGCACGATTACATCAGCGACTTAAAGGCGCGCGCTCGCGGCGACAAACGGATTGTGTTTACAGGTTTCGTTTTTGGACAGGACTACCGTGCTCTTCAGCAGAATGCTTATTGTTATGTCCATGCAACCGAGGTGGGAGGAACACATCCAGCGCTCCTGGAAGCAATGGGCTATGGCAATTGCGTATTGACTCTGGCGACGCCGGAAAATATCGAGGCGGTGGGGGATGCCGGAATTGCTTATGCAGACGAGTTGGACCTGGCAGAAAAGCTCCAGCGCGTTTTGCGAGACGGTTCCCTGGTACAAAGTTACCGCAATCGAGCCCAGGTTAGAGTTCAGCGATATTATGATTGGGAACGAGTTGTTGACCAGTACGAAAAACTGTTTGCTGAGATGATCGGTATTGGGAAAGATATCCGCTCTTCGGCTTCCGGTATGGTGTCAGAGTTGACAAAAAAGCCGGAGCTCTCCAGGAAATAGTCCCCATTTTTCATTGAGCAAAAGAGAGGCGCCCCGCTAATCAATTAAGATTGGCGGGGCAAACTTTCCGGCAGGTTCGGGTAAATACAGGTGTGGTGGCAAAGAACTGAGAATCGTCACTTAAGCCGATCCCGATGAACCAGGCGGTGCGTTTTGCGGGTGAGATAAAGCCGCGCGGCATCCAATAAAATAAAACCGCGTCCTTTGTCTACTGGCGCCTTTTCAACAAAACTGCTCGTCAGTGTGTGAAATTATACCGAACTTTTGTGACGTGTCAAGCACAATGTTAACCATTTCGCGAAACTTCTGTAACATTCTGCCTAGGGCCTAATTGAATGAACCTATTGGGCTAACGTGCTTTAGTTGCCAGAGCGGGCCCCGGCCAGTCGCTCCGCCTGGCGGCGTACGGCCTCCGAGATGTTTTTGTTTTGCGAGAGGTTCTTGAGATCCTTCGTTCGAATACGGGGAAGGATACCAATCACAGTAGGGATAGGCGTGCGAGGGTTACGACAAAGGTTGTGAATGATTGGGTACGATCGAGCCCAATTTCGGTTCATGGAGATTAGGCGCAGTACTTCATCGGTCACCGTCCTCATGGCGGCAATGTTTTCGACTTCCTGATCAGTGATTCGCGGATTCTGTATCACCCCCGTGGCTACCACTCTGTTTGAATCTCGAATCAGAATTCCGCGAGCCTCGCGGTCTCCCTTCATAGCCATCTTCACCCGGTCTTTAGCATTCATGAGCATGAGGCGCCGAATCAACGACACACGCTCGGGCGGAATCTCGCCCGATTCCAGTTTTTCAAACTCGAGGACTCGTTTAAAGTTGGCGGCATGTTCCTCAGGGGTTTCCCGTATCAGATCTTCATAACGTTCAGACGGCAACCAGGATAGGTCTAGATCGGCATCGGAGACCTCAATGTGTTCGGCAATTAGCCAGGCATCTTCGACAGACAGGCCTCCCGTGAGGTCAGCACTCTCAAAAAATTCAGCCGCGGCACTCTTGCCCCTGGTCCGAAGCTCCTGAGCAATTTGCTGGGCGCCTCTTTCTTTCTCAAAGAATTCTCGTTTCGTTTCGCGTGCGCGCCGTTCCGCTTCCTGGGAACGATCGGAATTAGCGAGTATCGCATCAATAATTTTGGGAAATCGTACCAGTCGCTGCTGGTTGTTGGCGATCAGTTCCAACAGCGAACCGTCAGAGGTGGCTGCCGCCAACCCTGCAATGGCTTCATCGGAAGTCTTGCTATTGAGAATTACAGCTTCATGAATTTGACGACTGTCTTGTGAAACGGTTGCAAGATAATTGAGAACGGCCAGGGAGCTTTCATCACTTTTGGCGGCGGCGAGCAGATCCTCTGAATTCTGCTCAGCGAGCGTAGCCTTTGCGGCAGTGGCAATTTCCGAGTCATCCGACTGACGCAGTGCAACCAGCACTTCCAACAAATCAGATTGCGGTAGCGGCAGCATCCCGCTGGCGGCTGCAAGCCTTGCCTGATGTGGAGCTGTCCCACCGATAATGGCCTGGACCGCGGGGTTAGTTGATGTAATGGTAGTCATTGCGAAAGCAGCCGAATAATCAGGTCCAACGGCAGGAGGAGTTTACTCTAATCGACTCGAAAGCGCTTAGCTTTCATTAGAGATTGAAATTGTATTCGAGTTGAACAAACATTGAGACCGGTCGGCCGTCAATAGTCGCAGGAATGAACTTGATTTTTGGTGCTACTTTCACTGAGGCGTCGGTTGTCATTTTAGTCTTCACCATTCTTGCTCAATATCAACCACTCAAACTAAGCCGGCGCTCCATGGCACTTCTTATATTTCTTGCCTGAACCGCAGGGACAGGGTTCATTGCGACCGACTTTTGGCTGATCGCGAACAACGGTCTTGACCTTTCCTGCTTCTTCGCCGGCAGCTGCCGCACCCTGATTTGGCCCGGTGAATGTCATTGGCGTAGGACGGCGTGGCGAACGGCGTTGACGTAAGGCTTCGGGCGGTTCTTCCGAAACAATGTGAAGATTGAACAGCGATCTAATCGTGCTCGTATCGATGCGGTCGAGCATCTCCTGAAACATATCGAAGCTCTGCTTCTTGTATTCAACCAGCGGATCCTTCTGACCATAACCAACCAGACCGATACCTTGCTTGAGATGATCCAGCGAAAGGAGGTGGTCCTTCCACTGCGCATCGATGATGTTGAGCATGATGATGCGCTCATAAGTGCGCATCGCTTCGGG
>WNGI01002611.1_pt1 | contig 15688 bp, 16 predicted proteins | sample 5400621 | NCBI WGS metagenome assembly WNGI01 (sample SAMN13153374, study PRJNA577476) | soil metagenome | isolation source: 20 cm soil or saprolite under Garry oak tree replicate 1 | place: USA:California | collected 2016-06-15 | reverse complement strand
TATCACTGAATCTGCCCCGGCGAGGGCGCATCACGGGACAGCAATATGGTCGAAAACACCCAAGTGGACGTCAGGAAGCTGAGCTTCGAGCGGGCGATGGAGGAGCTCGAATCGATCGTCACGCGGCTTGAGGGCGGCAAGGTGCCGCTGGAGGAATCCGTCACCATCTACGAGCGCGGCGAGTCCGTGAAACGGCGATGCGAGGAGCTATTACGGCAGGCGGAGGCGCGGGTCGACAGGATTACCACCGACGCCAACGGCCAGGTAACCGGTGCGGAGCCGCTCGACGTCCAATAGCGGCCGGCGGCGCCGGGCTGCGCGTCGCTCCCCGGCAACAGATGGGATTATTAGGCGAATTCGACGCTGGCGCGTCACGGACCGGGGTCGAAATAGCTCTTGGCGCGTTACCTGGCCTGTTATAGTCCCGGCCGTTAGGCCCGGGGATCATTGTTAAGTGCGCGTTCAGCACCGCCATATCATCTATGTGCAGGGATACGATCCGCGCGGTCTGGCGCAGTATTACCGCATGTTTCGAACCGAGCTGCGCAAGTTTGGCCGGCTGTATCAACTCGCCGCCACCATCAGCCGTCCGCAGGTTGCCCCCGACGGTGAGACCGCGTCCTGGAGCATCGCGACCAAGTCGGACGACTGGGAGACCCGCACCAGCTACGATTTCCTGCGCTTCGAAGACCTGATCCAGCGCGACCTTGCCGCACCGATCTGGCGCACGGTTCTCCACGCCATGTGGATCTATTGGCGGCTGGTGTTTGGCGGCACCATTGCGCGGTTCTGGAAGGCGCATTGGCGATTCGCGACCTTCATCAGCTATCCGCATTTCCTGCTGTTCAACGAGGCGATCTGGTCGCTGGGCATCGCCTACGGCTTCGCAAAGGGTCTCGAGGCGCTCGGCATTCCCAATCTATTCAGCATCGCCGCGGCGACAGCCCTATTCGTCGCCGCGCTCGGCACCATCCTGAAATACACGGAAAACCGGACCTACCTGCTCTATCTGTTGTCCGACACGATCTGGACCTGGGAATTCTCCCACCGCCAGCGGCCGGAATGGGATCAGCGCATCGACCGTTTTGCCCGCTACCTCACGGAGGTCGCGCGCACCAGCGACGCCCAGGAAATCGTCATCGTCGGCCACAGCTCGGGGTCGTTTCTGGGGACCGAGATTCTGGCGCGCGCGCTCAAGCTCGACCCGGCGCTTGGCCGGCGCGGCCCGCGCGTGGTGCTGCTGACGATCGGCGGCAATTTCCCGATCGTCGGTTTTCACGCTGCGTCGCAGGATTTCCGCGATCACCTTCGGCTGCTGGCGGTGGAGCCCTCGATCGACTGGATCGACTGCCAGTCGCGCAAGGACGTGATGAATTTCTATCCGTTCGATCCGATCGCGGGCCACGGCATCGACGTCGGTGCCGCGAGACGCAATCCCACCATCGTGCCGGTGCGGTTTCGCGAGATCATCAAACCCGAGCACTACAACCTGTTCCGCTGGAAGTTCTTTCGGGTCCATTTCCAGTTCGTGATGGCCAACGAACGGCCACATGCCTACGATTTTTTCATGATCGTTTGCGGGCCGGTGCCCTTGAACGAACGCATGGCTCGTCCCGAAGCGGCGCTCGCCATCGCGACCGGCGACGCGGCCGTGCGTGACTGGGCCTGGAAAAAACTCGAAACCGCCGCCTCCGATCGAGGAACCGCCGCCATTTCAGGCGAATTGGAACCCGAACTGGAACCAACGGCACGGCGCCGGGTTTGAGCCTGACGGCTTCGCTGACCTCGATCCATCGCAGGCCAAGGTTCCCGTTGGGTTGGCTTTAAGCGCAGCTTTGGTGTAAAGGTTTCGCGGCTGTGGGCTGTTGAAAGCGACCTGCCGTTGCTGACCGACGGCATTAAACACTTGAAATAGCTAACGAAAATGGCTGAGAAGGGTGAAGCCGCCGAGGGTGATACACATCACATTAACCAATCCGGAATGCCTCTAAGTTCCCTAATCAGGCTTAGGCCTGCTCAGGTGGCATCCGGCGTCTGGGTTTCCGCTGCGCTTACTCCGCGCACCCCATCTCGCGTCGGGGACTTTTCCCGACCTGCAAAATTGGAATATCGCCGTGACCGTATTTAGCAAAACGCCTCTTCTCGACACAATCCGCACCCCAGACGACCTGCGCCGGCTCAAGGTGGACCAAGTCCGCCAGGTGGCCGATGAGCTGCGCCAGGAAACCATCGACGCCGTCTCGGTGACGGGCGGACATTTCGGCGCGGGTCTCGGCGTCGTCGAATTGACGACGGCCTTGCATTACGTGTTCGACACCCCGCGCGACCGCTTGATCTGGGACGTCGGCCATCAGGCCTACCCGCACAAGATCCTGACCGGCCGCCGTGACCGCATCCGCACCCTGCGCACCGGCGGCGGTCTGTCCGGTTTCACCAAGCGGACCGAAAGCGATTACGACCCGTTCGGCGCCGCCCACTCCTCGACCTCGATTTCCGCAGCGCTCGGCATGGCCGTGGCGCGCGACCTCTCCGGCGGCAAGAACAACGTGATCGCCGTGATCGGCGACGGCGCGATGTCGGCGGGCATGGCCTATGAAGCCATGAACAATGCCGGCGCGATGAACTCGCGGCTGATCGTCATCCTCAACGACAACGACATGTCGATTGCGCCGCCGGTCGGCGCGATGTCGGCCTATCTGTCGCGGCTCTATTCAGGCAAGACCTACCGCTCGCTGCGCGAGGCCGCAAAACAGATCAACAAGCGTCTGCCGAAAGTGCTCGCCGACCGCGCCAACCGTGTCGAAGAATATTCGCGCGGCTTCATGGTCGGCGGCGGCACGCTGTTCGAGGAACTCGGCTTCTATTATGTCGGCCCGATCGACGGCCATAATCTCGACCATCTCCTGCCCGTCCTGAGGAACGTCCGAGACATGAAGGACGGCCCGATCCTGGTTCATGTCGTCACCCAAAAGGGCAAGGGCTACGGCCCGGCAGAAGCCTCCGCCGACAAATACCACGCGGTGGTCAAATTCGACGTCGCCACCGGTGCGCAGGCCAAGGCCAAGCCGAATGCGCCAGCCTATCAGAACGTGTTCGGCGCGAGCCTCGTCAAGGAAGCCGAGAAGGACGAAAAGATCGTCGGCATCACGGCGGCGATGCCGTCGGGCACCGGGATCGATATTTTCAACAAGGCGTTCCCCGACCGCACCTTCGACGTCGGCATCGCCGAGCAGCACGCGGTAACCTTTGCCGCGGGTCTGGCGACCGAGGGCTACAAGCCGTTCTGCGCGATCTATTCGACCTTCCTGCAGCGCGGTTATGACCAGATCGTCCACGACGTTGCGATCCAGAGCCTGCCGGTGCGCTTCGCGATCGATCGCGCCGGGTTGGTCGGCGCCGACGGCGCCACCCATGCCGGCTCGTTCGACAACGCCTATCTCGGCTGCCTGCCCAATTTCGTCATCATGGCGGCGTCCGACGAGGCCGAACTGGTGCACATGGTTGCGACCCAGGTCGCGATCAACGATCGCCCGAGCGCGGTGCGCTATCCGCGCGGCGAAGGCCGCGGCGTGGAGATGCCCGAATTTGGCGTGCCGCTCGAGATCGGCAAAGGCCGCGTCGTTCGCCAGGGCAACAAGATCGCCCTGCTGTCGTTCGGCACCCGGCTTGGCGAATGCGAAAAGGCCGCCGATGAACTGGCGGCGCACGGCCTGTCCACCACGATCGCCGACGCGCGCTTCATGAAGCCGCTCGACGTCGACATGATTCTGAAGCTCGCGCGCGACCACGAAGTCCTGCTCACCATCGAGGAAGGCTCGATCGGCGGTTTCGGCTCCCACGTCATGCAGACGCTGTCGGATCACGGCATGCTCGATGGCGGCTTGCGGATGCGGTCGATGGTGCTGCCCGACGAGTTCCTCGACCACGACACGCCGAACGCGATGTATGGCCGCGCCGGACTCGACGCCAAGGGCATCGTCGCCAAGGTGTTCGAGGCGCTGGGCAAGGATTTCAAGATCGAGACGGTGAAGCTGGCCTGACGCCGAGCCGACCATTTGGCTCGCGCCGGTGCCAGCGGTCTGAACCGGCATTGACTGTAGCTTGAGGGGGGCGGCGCGTTGCCGGCCCCCGTTCTGCCACGCAGCTTACGAATTGCCGTCGCAAGGCCTTCAATGCTGCGCAGAATCCGCGCAATTAAAAATGAAGATCTACTTGGCCGGTCCCGACGTTTTCCTGCCCGACGCCGTCGATATCGGGCGGCGCAAGGTCGAAGCTTGCGCGCGTCATGGACTGACCGGACTTTATCCGCTGGACAATGCCGTCGATCCCACCGCCAAAGACGCCTCGCTGCGGATATTTCGCGGCAACGAGGCTATGATGATCGAGGCCGATGCCATCATCGCAAACCTCACACCATTCCGCGGACCGGGCGCCGATGCCGGGACCGTCTACGAACTCGGCTATATGGCGGGACGCGGCAAGCTCTGTCTCGGCTACTCCAACGATCCCTCGTCCTATGCCGACCGGGTGCGCGGCTTCACCGGCGTGAACATGCACGATGGATATCTGGTCGATGCGCTGGGACTAACCGTGGAGGATTTTGGCTTGACCGATAATTTGATGATGATTCACGCGCTCGATCTGCACGGCTGCGCGCTGGTGACCCCAGGCAAAATGCCCGCGGACATCTGGCACGATCTGACCGCCTTCGAGACGTGCGTGCGCATGGCCGCCGGGCGACGAGCCGCCCCGGCCCGCGCGCCTGCGCCGAATTGACCTTGGCCAGCCCCGACCGCGACATGCGCCCTCCCCGCAAGCGCGCCGATCTGTTGCTGGTCGATCGCGGCCTGTTCGAAAGCCGGGCCCGGGCACAGGCCGCGATCGAAGCGGGCCTCGTCACCGCGAATGACAAACCGGTTCTCAAGCCATCCGAAAGCATTGCCGCGGACGCCGTATTGCAGGCGCAGCCCGCCCATCCCTTTGTCTCGCGCGGTGGCGTCAAGCTGGCGGGCGCGCTGGAGCGGTATCCGATCGACATCGAGGGGCACGTCTGTCTCGATGTCGGCGCCTCCACCGGCGGCTTCACCGAGGTGTTGCTGGCGAACGGCGCCAGCCTGGTGTTTTCGATCGACGTCGGGCGCGACCAGCTGCATCCATCGCTACGCGGCCATCCCAAAATCGTTTCCATGGAGGAAACCGACATCCGGAGCTTCGAAGGCAAGCGCCTACCGATGCGGCCGGACGTCGTCGTCATCGACGTCAGTTTCATTTCGTTGAAGGCGGTGCTGCCGGTGGCGCTGTCGCTGGCGGCGTCGCCGATGCATCTATTGGCATTGATCAAGCCGCAGTTCGAGGCGGCACGAAAGCACTCCAAGCGCGGCATCATCCGCAACGCGATGGTGCACCAGGAAATCTGCGACGACATCGCGGCGTTCGTATCCTCGCAGGGCTGCACCGGCATCCAGGTGTTTCCATCCTCGATCGCGGGCGGCGACGGCAATATCGAATTCTTCATCGGCGCGCGCCGTGGTTGAGCGTCTCGTCATCGACCATGTCGGTCATCGCGGCGACGGCGTCGCCCTGGTGGACGGCGAGAGCGTATACGTGCCGTATGCGCTTGGTGGCGAAACCGTCGAGGTGGCGGCGGTGCCGGGCCATCATCCCGATCGCCGGCGCCTGCTGGCGGTCGAGAAGGCGAGCCCGGAACGGGTCGCGCCATTTTGTCCGCATTTCGGCATCTGCGGCGGCTGCGCGATCCAGCATTGGGAGGGCGAACGCTACCGCGCGTGGAAGCGCAGTATCGTCGTCGAGACGCTGGCGCAGGCCAAGCTCGCGTGCGACGTCGGCCCGCTGCTCGATGCGCACGGTGCGGGCCGGCGGCGGATCACGTTGCACGCCCGGATCGGCACCCACGATGTGCTCAAGGTAGGATTCGCCGCGGCGAACTCGCACGACATCGTTCCCGTCGACCGCTGTCCTATTCTCGATCCCGGCTTGAGCGGTGCGCTGGATGCGGCGTGGGCTTTGACCGAACGGCTGAACACAACCGCAAAGCCGCTCGATATCCAGATCACCGCCACCGGCAACGGGCTCGATGTCGACGTGCGCGGCTCAGGTCCGCTGCCGGCGCCCGCCATCGCCGCGTTGTCGGAGGTCGCCGAACAGCATCGTCTGGCGCGGCTGACACGGCATGGCGAACTGGTGCTGATGCGGGCACCGCCAACGATCGCGATCGGCGCCGCGCAGGTCATGCTGCCGCCGGGCTCGTTCCTGCAGGCCACCGTCGCGGGCGAGGAAACGCTGGCGGCGCAGGTGGCGGAGCATTGCCGGCGCGCCAGGCACATCGCCGATCTGTTTTGTGGGGTCGGACCGTTCGCGCTGAGGTTGGCGGCGAAGTCACGGATTTCGGCATTCGACAGCGATGCGGGCGCGGTCACCGCGCTGCAGCAGGCGGCGAACTCGACGCCCGGACTGAAGCCGGTCAGGGCCGAGGCCCGCGACCTGTTCCGCCGTCCGCTGATGCCGCAGGAGCTGCGCGACTACGACGCGATCGTGTTCGACCCGCCGCGGCAAGGCGCGCAGGCGCAAGCCCAGCAGCTTGCGGCCAGCAAGATTCCGGTCGTGGTCGCGGTGTCCTGCAATGTCGCGACGTTCGCGCGCGACGCGCGGATTTTGATCGACGGGGGCTACCGGCTGGAAGCCGTGACGCCGGTCGACCAGTTCCGCCATACGCCGCATGTCGAGCTGGTAGCGCGGTTTGCGCGCTGAACCGGCAAGACAATCTATTCCTTAGTGCAACGCCAAAAGCGTATGGTGATCGAGATCGCCTGGAAGGTCTCCGCATGCAGTACGATACGCTTTTGGAACGCATAGTACCCGCGCTCGCGGATGTACCCGGCATCGATGCGATGGTGCTCGGAGGGTCGCGAGCGCGGGGCACCGCACATGACACCTCCGACTACGATATCGGCCTGTACTATTCCGCGGCTAACGAGTTGGACACTGACCGACTCCTCCAGGTCGCGAGAAATCTGGTCGACGAGCCCAGCGCGGCAGTAGTTACAACTGTTGGCGGCTGGGGACCATGGATTGTCGGAGGCGCGTGGCTATCCATAACCGGACGAAGAGTGGACCTGCTTTATAGGAGCGTTGAAGCCGTAACGCAGGTAATCGATGCGTGCCGAGCAGGCCATATCAGCATGGACTACCAGCCGGGACATCCCCACGGGTTTTGCTCGGCAATATGGATGGGAGAGATCGCGCTCTGTCAGCCGCTCCACGATCCACGGGGAACCATCATTGGACTGAAGGCCCTCGCCTCGCCCTATCCGAAGCCGCTTCGTGACGCGCTGATTCGCCGATTTCAATGGGAAATTCTATTTAGCATCGAAAATGGGGAAACTGCAGCCCTCCGCGAAGAGCTAACAGACATTGCGGGCTGCGCCTATCGGGCTTTGGCGTGCACTGGACAAGTTTTGTTCGCGCTCAATGAGCGCTACCTCATCAATGAGAAAAACGCGCTGCAGGAAGCGGCCAGCTTCACATTGACGATTCCGAACCTGTCGGACCGGGTCGCAAATGTTTGGCAGCTTATAGGAGCTAAGGAGTTCGGGCCGGCGCTCGCGACATTGCGCACGATCGATGAAGAACTAAAGGCGGTGACGAACGCGTTCGCTTGAGATCGCAGGGTGGGCAAAGCGAAGCGGGCCGACCGTCCCATGTAACGATCTGAGGATAGGTGGTGGGCACGGCGCAAGCGCGCCTTTGCCCACCCTACGTTATCCGCCCCTCACCGCCCCCACCTGTCCTGCCAGATTTTCTCGCCGATCATGCAGGGGACGCGCGGCTCCTTGTCGGCCACCGGAACGATGCGGTGCTCGGGCGTACGGCCGGCGACTTCGAGCAGCAGCTTGGTCCGGATCGCCTCCTTGAACTTTTCGCGGTCCTTGATCGTCACCACGAAGGAACCCGGGCCGCCGATGACGCAATCCTCGTAATAGAAATCGAGATTGTCGATATCCATCGTCGAATAGGACGGCTCCTTCACCATGATCGGCAGGCCGTTGATGGTGATGCCCTTCTCCAGCGCCGCGTCGCGCGCGCCGGTGACCGGCGCGCCATTGTTGTTGGGGCCGTCGCCGGAAATATCGATGACGCGCCGCAAGCCGCGATATGGATTCTCGTCGAACAACGGCATCGCGAAATTGATCGCGCCCGATATCGAGGTGCGCGACGCCCGGCGGATCGGCGTCTTCATGATCTCGTTGGCGACGGCGTCCGCGGTTTCCGGCCCGTCGATCACCCGCCAGGGAATGATGATCTTCTGGTCGCTCGAGGCCGCCCATTCGAAATAGGTCACCGAGATCTTGCCGTTCGGTCCGGTCTTCAGCGCCTGCAGAAACTCCTTCGAGATGATGGCCTGGGCATATCCCTCGCGCTGGATCGCGAGTTCGTCCATATCCATCGAGTAGGAGACATCCACGGCGAGGATCAGCTCGACGTCGACGGACGGAACGCTGTCCTTGTCGGCCGATTGAGTGCCGAATTGATCACCGAATTGATTCCTGGGGTTCGGTGCGGCGATACCCGCGACATCGCCTCCGGCCATCGTGCCCGCGACCAGCACCGCCCCGATCGAGACACACCAGCGCATAGCTGCCCTCCCGTCGTATGCTGCGATGGTGACACGCAAACCAGCGTTCGGAAAGCGGGAACATCGACTGTCCCTACACATTCGAGTTAGCGAGATCGCAAGTTAGCAGGATCGCAAGCCAGCCAAATCGCCCTAATTTCAATCAGCCTCATGCTTCGCCGTTTCAGATGAAGCGACATAGGCGACCACACATAAAGGGGCCATGCCAACCCCACAGGTTTGCCGTCAATAAAATCGTCCTTCGCCGCATCATACCCAGCCTCGATCACGCCCTCGCCTGCCGCGATCAAGCGATCAGCCCGAACCCGAGATTCGCGGCCTCGTTCAACAATCGCGGCATCGACCGATAGGGACGCACCGCGATCGCCTTTTCCGACGAGGCGATCAAGCTCAACGCCGGATGCGCCAAGCCTGGAACAATGCCTGAAATGGTCGGGCAATGCCCAGTTCCAAGACCGGGCGAGAGCCTGTAAACTGATCGAGACGGCCGCCCAACGCGGCGATCAGGTGACGGCGCGGTGCTTTGACGGAATGCCGCGCCAACTGATCGACGCGCACGCGCCGCCGTCAGGGCCTTTTCCACTTCGCTTGAAAACGCTCCAGGAGATGCTGCCGGGAATGATCGATACCGTTACCACGCCGCGAACCAAAGTTAAGACGAAGACCGAACGGCCGCGCCTGCATAAGGTCATCCTCGTCAACGACGATTACACGCCCCGCGAATTTGTCGTCACCGTCCTGAAGGCGGAATTCCGCATGACCGAGGACCAGGCCCACAAGGTCATGATTACCGCGCACCGGCGCGGCGTCTGCGTGGTCGCGGTCTTCACCAAGGACGTCGCCGAGACCAAGGCGACCCGCGCCACCGACGCCGGCCGCGCCAAGGGCTACCCGCTGCTGTTCACCACCGAGCCCGAGGAATAATGCGCGGTTTTGCGCGTCGTCTTGCCAAAATCAATTTGCTTGCAATTTTATCGATCGATGCCACCGAAGGTTCAGCTTTGGGTGGTACTCACGCACCATGACAATCGCGCTTCGCCGAGGGCTGCGGCAACCGCTGCCGCAGGTTTCGTTCGGACCATTCCGCTTTCTCGAGGGCCTGCCCTGGCTGGTGCTGGCTGCGGCGATGCGGGTGATTGCGTTCGGCGGAGGGCCGGTGGCCCTTCCGGCGATCGTCATCGCCAGCATCGCCATCCTGCACGCGTTCCTGGTGGTGGCGCAACGTTCCATCGAGCTTACTGACGGCCAGACCGGCCTCGGCGACCTCGATTTCAGCGAGCAAGCCAGATTGTCGCTGGCGATCCTGTGGAGGATCGGACTGCTGATGGTGGTGATAACGCTTGCACTCTATCACGCCGGATACCGGTCGTTCGCACCCAACATGATGGACGGGATCGACGGCATGGCGTTCGATCAGTGGACCGACGCCGGCAAGTTCTGGAGCGCGACGGTCGCAGCCCTGATATTGCTGATGGCCGTCGGCGCCGAGCGCAATGACGGCAAGGTCCGCTTTTTCAGGGCGGTCGGCGAATTCGCGCGGCGAGGCCTCTGGGTTGGCGCTGCCGTGCTGGTGCTTGGGCTGGTCTATCTCGGCCTTGGCCTCGGGCAGGGTTGGGTTCGCAGCGCGATCTGGAATTTCTGGCAGACCTCATCTTCCAGCCAGTTGATCAAGAATCTGATCTACTTCGTGTTCATCTTTAGCTTCGCGATGCTCAGGCTATCGGTGACACTGGTGATCCTGACCTTTGGCCTGAAGCAGTCCTACATCCACGGCGCCAGCACGTAATCCGATGCCGGTGGCGCGTGCGCAAAAGCCGGACCGTGCGGACACTTCGTTCGGGCCATTCCGCTTTGTCGAGGCGGTACCCTGGCTGATGGTGGCCCTCGCATTCCGTATCGCCGGCATGAACGAGACGCCATGGTGGCCGCTGGCCCTGGCCGGCGAATCCATCGCCGTCCTGCTGGCGTTCATCGCCATCGCACGGCGCGTGTTCGAAATGTTCGGCCACCCCGCCCGCTTTCACGACCGGACCTTTGGCCAGCAGTTAAGGCTTTCGCTCCGGCTGTTCGGCGCCATTGTCCTGGTGATGGTCGCCGCGACCGCGTTGATGGCCGTGTTCGGTCATGCGCCGATGGCGTCGTATTGTCTGTTGGGCGTGGACGGGATGGCGTTCAGCGGGCCGACGGTTTTCGGCAGGATCTGGGGAGCCGTTGTCGCAGCATTGGTGCTGCTCCTCATGCTCGGCGTTAACAGCGACAGCGGAAAAATCAATATCGGCGCGACGCTGCGCGGCGCCATCGACCATGGGGCGCGGTTCGGCGCAGCCGTCGTTATCGTGATTGTATTCTACATGGCGCTGGGTCTCCTCCAGGGCGCGGTTCGAAATAACGTCTGGGGTTTCTGGCCGATCACGGTGTCCAGCCCAAACACCAGAAACCTGATCTATTTTGTGTTGACCCTCGGCTTCGCGGCACTGCGATTATGGGTGGCGCTGCTGGTGCTGGCCTCCGGCCTGAAAACCTTCCGGCGCCCGCGCGTGAAATCGCGCTAGAGATACGCCGCCAGCCCGGAGCCGGAGCCGAGGCTGTTCTGTATCGACGACATCGTGCGATAGTTCTGCATGACCTTGTTGGCGAAATCGTCGGTAACGCCGAGCACCTTCTTCTCCTCGGCGCTCATGGTGGAATATTGCTGCAGCAGCGCCATGGCGCTGGCCTGAGCGCCACCGCCTGCATTTGGGTCGAAAGCATGCAGATAGCCGCTGCGGGTGCGCTGATTGAGCTCGGTCTTAGCGGCGTTCGCTTCCTCAGACGAGAAGGATGCGTCGGCGTTCAGCGTCATGATCGCCAGCGTTCTGTTGTCGAAATCCGTGAAATCCGCCTGTTGCCCGGTTCTTGCTTTGCTGAAAACCAGTTCGGTACCGCTGTCCCTGGCCTTGCTCGCCTGTGCATCAAGCATCGCCCGCGCACTGCCGGACAGCGTAGCCTTGTCTGAACCTGCAGCAGCGGGCGTCTGTACCGAGGTTCGATCGAGCAACGATCGGACGGGATCGGCGTCATTATCGGTCACCGGCGCCTTGCCGAAATTTCCCTTGGCGGCGGCGATGCCTTCCAGCACGGCCTGCTTCTGATTTTGCCAGGCGGGCGTCGCCTTCTCGTTGGCGTCGGCCTGATCGAGATAGTCCGACGCCGCGGCGTAGAGGCTCGCATAGTCTCCGGTATGGCGGGCAATCACGACATGGGGCGCCATGGCGTCATCAAATCTTGCCTGCAGCGCCTTTGTCGCCGCCGTCGCCTCGTCCGCCGTGAACTGGCCCAGCGCGTTATCCGCCACCACGGACAAGGTGCCGCGCGGCTGGCTGGAAAAATCGACGGCGACCTGCCCGTCGAGCATCGCCGATGAGATGCCGAGCGAGGCATATTGCTGGTCGAACCACGACCGCGCATTCGTGGTCAGGGTCGCGACCGACGGGGGATCCTCTGGGGCCTGCGCCGCCTGCACCATATAGGCCTTGGCCTCGTCGGACAGCGTGACGTTGGTCGAGGCGGACGACGACGGCGAGGATGTGTCGGCATTGTCGGTCGCCGGAGCGGATTTCGACGCGGCGCTGGCGGCTCCGTAAGCGTTACCCGCATAGCCTGCAGCCGCGGCGGCGCTTGATCCAACCGAAATGGACATTCTGTTCATATCCTGCGGCGTGGGAAGGTAAGGGAGTGTTGAACAAACATGGTTAATCAATCGTTAAGCAGCCCTTGACCAGCCCCGCCAACGCTCGCACCAAAACGGAATGGCCGCCTGCCGGCGTCACGACGCCGGCTGTTCGTCCAGCAGCCCGAACACCCGCTCGGCTTTTGAAAATCCGGCGATCGGAAATTCGCCGAGCTCGGCCCAGCCGCCGGAGCATATCCCGGCGAATCCGGCCGACGCCACGATGGTACGATTGAGACGGCTCGCCATTTTCTCCAGCCGCGCCGCGAGATTGACGGCGGGACCGATGCAGGTGAAGTCGAGCCGGTTGCCGCCGCCGATATTGCCGTAGAGAATTTTCCCGACATGCAGCGCGACACCGAAGCGGAAACGCTCGACGGTCTCGCCGATCGCATACTGCATGTCTTCGACGCTGGCGCGGGATTCGCGCGCGGCTTCCAGCACATGCGAGCAGACCTGCCTGACATCGCCGACATACTCGTCGATCGGAAACACCGCGAGCAGCCCGTCGCCCATGAACTTCAGCACCTCCCCGCCGTGATTGCGGATCGCGTGCACCTGGCAGTCGAAGTAGCGATTGAGAATGTCCACTACGGTCTCGGCCGGCAGCCGGTCCGACAGCGCCGTAAAACCGCGCAGATCCGACAGCCAGATCGCGGCGTCCATGGTGTCGGTGTGGCCGCGGCGGATTTGACCGCCGAGAATCCGCGCGCCGGCGCGGTTGCCGACATAGGTATCGAGCAGCAGCGCGGCGGTCCGGCGCAGGCTGACGATTTCGATCACCCGCACCAGCGGCGGGATCAGCGACCGCAGCGCGCTCATTTGTTCGTCGCTGAATCCGCCCGGCTGCTTCGTGGTCCAGCTCGATGCGTGGATCGAGCCATCGATGAACATCAGCGGCAACGCGATGTAGTCGGTGACGCCTTCGGCATCCAGATCGGCGAAAATCGGAAAGCGTCCGCTCTGCAGTTCGTCGAGGCGGCCCCTGACCTCTTTTCCTTGCGTGAAGACCAGCGCCAGCGGACTGTTGATGAATCCCGGCGTGTCCAGAATGTCGAAATCAACCGTGCCTATTTCGACCTCTTCGTCCGGCCGCCAGATGAAGTTGCGGCCGAAAATATCCGGATGCAGCGTTCGGATGAAGACGCCGACCCGCCATAGCGGCAAGCCCGCCTGCACCATGCGCTCGCAGATCTCCTCCATCATCCGGGGCGAGTTGACCGCAGACCTCGCGCCGTCGATCAGCCACTCGGTGAGTTTCTGCAGATGCGGAATGTTCATGGCATTGCATTTGCGGCGCAAGTTCGGGAGACGTCAAGACACGTCAACGGTCGTAGACCCCGTCATTGCGAGCCATCGGGTCGGCGCAAAGCGCCGCCCGAGGTGCCGTCGTTGCGAGCGAAGCGAAGCAATCCATCTCACCGCGCAAAGAAAGAATGGATTGCTTCGCTTCGCTCGCAATGACGATCTCCAGACATGCATATAAATCCCGCGGCGCGATGCGCCCGACCCGGTGCATCTATCGCCGAGCCGGAGGCACGCCAGACCGATACCGTCTGCATTTGGTGCATGCCGACGAGGAACGCTAGGCCAGGGTTAACTCGAAATCCGGCTGTGCGATTGTCGCAATGCGCCGTTCAAGCACCGCGATGGTCGCCGTGAGGTTGTCTCGACGCGCTGCAAGCGCCCTGGCAAGGGACGGATATTCAGGGTGGAGACGATCGAATATCCCGGCCTGTTCCTGCTCGCGGGCGATGTCGCCGTTGAGGAGCTGGACAACGCGATCGAGGTCGGCAATCAGTCTTCCGGTTTGCACCGCGGTCGAAGTCTCATAATGACGCTGGTGTTTCATTGTGCTGTTCCAAAGTGACCTGATTTGGCACACGAAGCCGCTGTTCGCGAGCCGCCCGGAGGGCTTCGCAAGAACCCTGCCAGGGAACGGCCGGTGGGCCCTGTACGAATTCCGCGACGCCGCGTTCGCCGATCTTCACCATAACGAAACCGTAGATGAAGCCACGAAACCCCGAGCGGCTCACCCCCCAGAGATCGTAAGGCGGATTGAGCCGAAGGCGTAATCCGCCATTCGGCGGCTTTAACGGCGGATCACCTGAAGATTACGGGCTATGCGCCGAGTTCAGCATTTGCGCCACGATCGGCTGCAATCTGGGCAGGTGAACCGTCGCGATTTCCCAAAGCTGTTTGTCGTCGAGGCGCTGGTATTCGTGCCGCAAGATGTTGCCGATCCCGATAATCGCGCTCCACGGCGCGGCAGCGCTTTCGCCGCTTCCGAAACAATTTGCACGGCGCGTTCCACCGCGCGGCGATGCAGGTAGCTGGCTTGGTATTGCACGAACGAAAGGCCGCGAACGATATTGGCGACGCCCTCGATCTCATCGCGAATATGAAGCAGACGGGCGCGGGGGCTCTTGCTGGCAGCCATCAAAAAATCCGCACTGCCTCTCGTTCGACATCTCCGAGGATGTAAGGCGACAAGCCTGTGCGGGTCGAATAACCGATCTCGACAGCGTCGCCAAACGCCTTTTGGATGGTTTCATATGCATCCATGAACGGCAGAAATCCAAAGTCGCCGTCGGGAGCCGGATCGACGAAGATATCCACGTCGGAACCGGGTTTGGCTTCATCGCGGGCATGCGATCCGAACAGATAAAGCGCCGCCACCCCGAAGCCCCGCAGGGCGGGTTCGGCTTCCTTCAATTTTGCAATGACCTCATCGCGGCGCATGTTCCAAATATATGCCAAAGGTCATGAATTTTCCAATGCCATCGCATTCTTCGTTTCCAGTCGGTAGGGCAAATTGAGAAGGCATAATCCGCCAACTCGGCGGCTTTAACGGCGTATTGCGCTGACGCTAATCCGCACATTACCCATCTACACGCTGAATTAGTCGCCGCCGCGAGCGTCGGTAATGGCTTTTAGTTTCGAAGTTAGTTCATGCAGCTCGACTTCGATATCGTTGATGAATATCCTGCCCTTGACGTCGACCGAAAGCTGCAGAGGCGTCTTATCCTGACCCAGACTACTGGCCTGGGTTTGCGGCAGATCAGGCGCTACCCCCCCGACCTGCCCGCGATGTCTGAGAAAATGATCGGCCAGCACGCAGGCCATCATGGCCTCGCCGACCGGCACCGCGCGGATGCCGACGCAGGGGTCGTGGCGGCCCTTGGTCGTAATGTCGGTGTCGGCGCCCTTGCGGTCGACCGTGCGGCGCGGCGACAGGATCGAGGAGGTCGGTTTCACCGCGAAGCGCGCCACCACCGGCTGGCCGGTGGAGATGCCGCCCAGAATGCCGCCGGCATGGTTGGACA
>WNGI01002610.1_pt1 | contig 15691 bp, 16 predicted proteins | sample 5400621 | NCBI WGS metagenome assembly WNGI01 (sample SAMN13153374, study PRJNA577476) | soil metagenome | isolation source: 20 cm soil or saprolite under Garry oak tree replicate 1 | place: USA:California | collected 2016-06-15 | reverse complement strand
GACCTGGGTCGCTATGACGCCAGGGTCATCAGCAAGGCCCTTGGTATCGACCTTGTCGCCAGCGCGATCGGCCCGAGCCGGGGCCCGGGTCGACTATGACGCCACGGTCATCAACGACAGATGTCTCGATTCCGAGGCCGTCGTTAACGGCGCTTCAGCGCGCCAGCATGGTCCCGAGGCCCGCGAAGTCGGCGCGGCGCAAAATCGCAGCCCCAAAAATGAGATCCGCCAGACCTACGCCGAGATGGCTGACGACGACCCGCCCGACCGCCGGCCGAGGCGTGCCGGCGACGATCGCTTCGCCGATCGTGGCCGTCGGATCCGGATAGCCATCGAACAGGCCGGCGTCGCGATTCGCCAAAAATTGCTCGCGGTGGTCGACCAGGAACAGCGGGGCCTCGCTGGCGACCGCCGCCGAGCAATAGGTCGCGTAGTCGACCGGCACGACCAGCGCGTCGCGGGTCAGCCAATCGGGGGTCATGACCTGGCGAACCGGCCCGAACGAGGCTGCCGTGATGACGACGTCGGCCGATCGAACCGCCTCGCGCGCGGTCGAGCTGACGTGAGCGGCGGCGATGCCATCGATCGTGCGAGCCTTTGCGGCCAGCGCCTCGGCGCGGTCGGGGTGGCGATCGAAGACGGCCAGGTCGACACCGGGCAGCACTCGCCCCAGGACGGGCAGGTGGCTCCGCCCCTGGACGCCCGCACCGATAAGCGCCGCCCGAGGCCGCCGCCCGTCGACGTTCGGGGCAAACCTGGCGATCGCCACGCCAGACACGGCCGCTGTTCGCTCGGCGGTGATCGGCCCCGCATCGAGAATGGCGAGCGGCACCCCGGTCGTCGAATCGGCGAGGAGGACAAGGCCGTGGAGCGCCGGCAGGTCCCGGCCCCTGTTGGCGGGAAACCCGGCAATCCATTTCATCCCGAGCAGGTCATCGCCGCCGTCGGGAGAGGCGCCGCGAAGATATGCAGGCATCGCATGCGCGAACGACCCGTCGGGCCGCGGATGGAGCGCGACCTTCGGTGGCAGCTCGGCATCATCGACGAGCGCGATCATCGTCCGCTCCGCGAGACGCAGCCGCTCGTCGAGAGGCGGCATTGCCTCCGCGACATCGGCAGCGTTGAGATAGCGGAGCGAACCGTCGCCGGCATTGAGATAGCGGAGCGAACCGTCCGCGGTATCGGGCATGGGTTGCGAGTCTAGCGCCGGGCACGGCCGATGCCACGCCGGTACGATGGATTCATGCCCTCCGAGAACGACCAGAGCCTCGACAACCTGCGGCTCGAACGCGACGCCATCCTGCTCTACGACGGCCTGGCGGAGATCGAGAAGGATCCAACCCGGGCCGCGGCGTTCCATCGGATCGCCGCCAACGAGCGCCGTCACGCCGACATCTGGGCGCATAAGCTCGAGGAACGCGGTGCGGTCGTCCCGCCGGGGCCGACCCGGCCACGGGCCCGGGTGGCCGTCATCCTCCTGCTCGCGCGTGTCTTTGGAACGAAGGCGGTGTCGGATCTGGTGACCGCGCTCGAGGGTGACGAGGAGGACATCTACGACAGCCAATCGTCGCCCGAGGTCGCGGCCATCGCCGCCGACGAACGCGAGCACGCCAGGATCTGGCAGGAGCTCAAGGGCGAGTCCCCGGAGCGCCGGGTCGAGGAGGACATCGCATCGCGCGAGCGCTGGCACCGATCGAGCCGCTCCGGCACCCTGCGCGCCGTCATCTTCGGGGTCAGCGATGGACTCGTCAGCAACCTCGCCCTCGTCATGGGCGTCGCCGGCGCCGCCGGCGACCAGGGCCGCTTCATCCTCCTGGCGGGCATCGCCGGGCTTCTCGCCGGATCCTTCAGCATGGCCGCCGGCGAGTACATCTCGATGCAGTCGCAGCGCGAGCTGTTCGAGCGCCAGATTGCCCTCGAGCGGGCGGAGCTCGCGGCAATGCCCGAAGAGGAAGAGGCCGAGATGGCGGCGATCTACCGCGCCAAGGGCTTCCCGGAGCACGAGGCTGCGTCGATCGCGGCGCGCCTGTTCGAGGACCCGGAAAAGGCCCTCGACACGCTCGTCCGGGAGGAGCTCGGCCTGGACCCGGACGAGCTCGGCTCGCCGATCGGCGCCGCTACCGGTTCGTTCGTTGCGTTCGCCGTCGGAGCCGCCGTCCCGGTCCTGCCGTATCTCGTGACATCGGGCGCGCCCGCCTTCGTCGCGAGCCTCGTACTGAGCCTCGCTGCGCTCTTCGCCGTTGGAGCCGGCGTCAGCCTCCTGACCGGCCGGAGCGTCCTCTTCTCCGGCTCTCGCCAGGTGCTCATCGGAGCAGCGGCGGCCGGCGTGACATTCGCGGTTGGCTCGGTCATCGGAGTCTCGGTGGCGTGAAGGACCGGCCAGCGGGCGAAACGCCGGACCCGGCCGCGAGGCTCCGCGCGGCGGGCCTGCAACCCGGGTCGTGGTCGAACGGGCCTCACGATCGATACGGGGCGCACGACCATTCCTACGACAAGGTGCTCGTCGTCGCAAGCGGCTCGATCACATTCGGCCTGCCCGACCTCGCCCAATCCGTCGAGCTGGCGACCGGCGACCGCCTCGATCTGCCCGCGCGCACACGCCACGACGCCATCGTCGGTGGCTCGGGCGTCACCTGCCTCGAGGCGCACGTTCCGGCCGGGACCTTCGCTGTCGCAATGTTCCGTGCGAGCGAGGAATGGTAAAGAGGCGCCGCCGGACGCCCGGCCACAACGCTGAGGAGCCCGGGAATCGACGAAGCCCCGTCGTTCGGGGCCTCGTGGGTTAGGCTATCGATTGGTCAGATCAGTGGGCGACGAAGCGAATCCACAGCCTGGCGTCATCTCGAATGTCGGTTGCGCGCGGCTCGTCATTGCCCAGCACGATGCTGAGGATTGAGAACAGCGCCAGGAACCCGATTCCGATCAAGATCATCGGTGGTACCTCCGCTGCGTGGTCGCCGTGGACCCGAGCGGGTCCCATCGCAAAGCCGCGAAGGGTCGACAACCAGAAAACCTGTGTTCTTACAGAATACCTAACAGATAGCTGATCGTCAACGGAACAGCCTTATGAATTGGTACTAAATGGTGGGTCTTGGCCGGCTTAGTGCGAACGACGCACGCATTCTCGACATTCTCCAGCGGGACGCTCGGCGACCGTATGCAGAGCTCGGCGCGGAGGTCGGGATGAGCGGTCCGTCGGCCCACGAGCGGGTCAAGAAGCTCGAGGCCCGTGGGGTGATCCGCGGCTATGCCGCCGTCGTCGATCCGTCGGCGGTCGGCCTCGGCATCCTTGCCTTCTCGTGGATCACCCAGGCTCCTGGCACGGCCGCGACGGACCTGACCGACGAGTTCGCGGCGATCGCCGAAATCGAGGAGTGTCACCACATTGCGGGCGAGGCCGATTACCTCCTCAAGGTTCGAGCCCGCGACACCCGCGACCTCGAGCGAGTGCTCCGGCTGATCCAGGCGACCCGTCACGTCTTCACCACCGAGACCGACGTCGTGTTCTCCAGCGGCTTTGAACGGCGCCCGCTCAGCCTGCGGACCGAAACCGACGAGCTCGGCGGAGCGTAAGAGTGTCAGGCGACCGTCACGCTCAGCAGGCCGAGGCGGAACTCGTCCGGGCGGTCGCGGCTGGCTCGGAGGCGGCGTTGGCGGCTCTCTACGATCGACACGTCGACGCGGTCTTCGCGGCGGCGATCCGTCTAACCTCGGATCGGCAGGTCGCCGAAGAGGTGGTTCAGGAGACCTTCCTGGCGCTCTGGAATCGAGCCGAATTGTTCAATCCGTCGGTCGGCTCGCTGGCGGCCTGGCTCCATACGATCGCCCGCAACCGGACGGTCGATCGATTCCGGGCGGCCGGACGGCGGCCCAGCCTGGTGTCCTTCTCGGCGGCAAGTGGCTCGGAGGCGGACGAGACGGCCGCTCTCGAACGGGCGCTCGCCGGTGGCACGGTCCTCGGCGGCGCGGACCTCGGGCCGGGCCCGGAGGGGGAGCTTGCCGCGACCGAGCTGCGGGACGTTCTCCGCGGCGCCCTGGCGGAACTGCCGGAGCACGAGCGAGCGGCACTGATCCTGGCCTACAGCGAAGAACTGACGCAGACCGAGATCGCCGATCGACTGGGCTGGCCACTCGGAACGGTCAAGACAAGGACGCGCCGAGCGCTTCTCCGGCTGCGCGAGGCCCTCGCCGACGAGTTCGGGCCGGCGGCCGAGCTGGCGCCGGTGCCAGTCTCGGCGGGTGACGCGATGGACCGATGATGAAATGGTGATGGGAGACGATGGATCACGCTGAGGCACGCGAGCTGCTCGAAATCGCGGCGGTCGAGCCGGGCGGTTTTGCGCGACTCGTCGCGGGGGACACGCCGGAGGCGGCCGCTCTCGCCGGCCACCTCGCCGGTTGTACGGCCTGCGCTGCCGAGATGGAGCGGCTCCGCCGGTCGGCGACGGTGATCCGCGATGCCATCAGGCTCATGCCGCCGCCCGAGCTTCGAGAGCGAACCCTCGCCATGGTGGCCGCGGTCGGCCGACCGCGTGGCCCGGAGGCGGATTCGGGCGCCGCGGCGTTTGCCGCGGAGAACGCCGCCGCGGTCGGCCTCCCGGGGCCGACGGCGCGAGCGACCGCGGCCGTCGAAACGACGGCAATGGGCGGTCCCGTCGCGCAGACCGGGGAGCCCGTCGACCTGGGAGCCGAGCGCCGATCCCGCGTCGGCCGCACACCGCGGGCCGCTACGTGGCTGGCGTCCCTTGCCGCGGCGATCGTCATCGCCGTCGTCGGCACGGCGGTCCTTGTCGGCGGGTCACGTGACCATCAGATCGATGAGCTGCACGAGGTCGCGGCGTGGACGATCCGCGTCGATCGACAGGCGGACGTCCGGCACGTGGCCCTCGCCTCGACCGCGGCCGGCGGCCCGGCCGGAACGCTGATCTTCTCGCCGTCGTCGGCCGACGTCGTCGTCGTCGCGACCGGGCTGACGCCGCCGGCCGCCGGGATGGAGTACCGCTGCTGGGTCGAGACCGGCGGCACACGGCAGCGGGTCGGGCGGATGTTCCTCGGAGCGGGGCTTGCCTATTGGGTCGGCACCGCCTCGCCGCTCACCGGGCTCGGACCCGGCTCGACCTTCGGGATCTCGATGGTCCCGCTGACGGGCGACTCCGTCGGTGGCGAACCGGTCGTCGTCGGCCAATCGTGACAGTGGTCGCAAGCCCGACCTCGCCACCCGGCGGAGACCCGCGACCCGACGAGCCACTGCCCGACGACGCCGTCGCCACAACCACCTCGAATGCCCGCGGCGGGAACCTGCTGCCGGAGGGCGATGTCACGGCGATGTTCGACGAGATCGCCCCTGTCTATGACCGACTGAACACGATCATGACGCTGCGCCTCGACGGTCGCTGGCGCGCGGCCGCCGTGGCCGCGTCGGGGGTGGGGCCGGGCGACGCCGCAATTGATGTCGCCGCTGGAACCGGCAAGCTGGCCGCGGCCCTGGCCGATCGGGTGGGGCCGTTCGGGCGGGTCGCCGCGGTTGATCTATCGCCCGGGATGGTCGACCGCGGGCGGGCCGCAACAGGCGATCTCGTACAACTCGAATTCGTTCTCGGCAACGCCCTCGCCCTGCCGTTCGGGGACGGCCAGTTCGACGCCGCCACGATCGCCTTCGGCCTTCGCAACCTGTCCGATTTCGGCGCCGGATTCCGGGAGATGCGTCGCGTCGTCCGACCCGGTGGCCGTGTGGTCTGTCTCGAGCTCACCACGCCACGGCCGGGCTGGTGGGGTCGGATCCACCGAGCCGCTTTCCGGCGCCTGGCGCCACTGGCCGGCTCGATGGCCGGCCTTGGCGAGACGTACGACTATCTCCCGGCGTCGCTCGACGGCTTCCCCGATGCCGAGCAGCTGGCTCGTCTCATGGTCGCCGCGGGTCTTGGCGACGTCAGGATCCGGCGGTTCGGACTCGGAGCGGTCGCCCTCCACGTGGGGCGGGTGCCGGGCGGGCAGGTGCCGGGCGGCTAGGTGCCGGGTTCGCGGGGGAACGCGGTCGATGCGCGAACGGGTGCCCCGGGTTGCGCCGAGGTGGCCGACAGGTGATCGGTGCCGGCGTCATCGTCCGGCAACAGAACCGGGTCATCCGGTGGGGGAGCGGCCAGGTAGTCGCGGTGAAGGCGGAGGACCTCTTCGACCCGGTCGGGGGCGATCGGGTGCCCCGAATCGGTCAGGATCGTGGCGATCCAGCGCGCCTCGCCTGCCTGCTCGGCAGCGTCGACGTCCGCGTCGCGCCGGGTCAGGTCGGCCATGACGAGCCACGTGAGGGCGGCGCCGATGACGAGCCCGACGATGAGCAGCCACCAGTTGAACTCGGCGTTCATCGAGCCCGCGGTTGAGCCGGGAGGGATGAGGTCATGCGCGGGCCAGTATAGGCGGGCAGCCTCCGTCGGGCCGCCGGGCCGGCCACCGCGGGCGGCACGTACACTCCGTCCGACATGATCGACATCACCCCGGACCCGATCGCCTTCCAGATTGGGTCGCTCCCGATCCACTGGTACGGCATCTGCTATGCCCTCGGCCTCGCAGCGGTCTATCTCGTGCTGGTGCGAGAGGCCCGCCGGCGGGGCGAGGACGCCGACCTCGTCGGCAACGGCATGGTCGTCGTCGCGATCGCCGCGCTGGTCGGCGGCCGGATCTACCACCTGATCGACCAGTGGGCCCTCTACGCCCCTGACCCGATCACGGCGATCCTGCCGATCGCCCGCCAGGCAGACGGGTCGTACGCCTTCGCCGGGTTCTCGGGACTAGGAGTTCCGGGCGGGATCATCACGGGAACGATCGCGGCGTGGTACCTGACCCGTCGTCACAAGGTCAACTTCTGGACCTGGGCGGACATCGTGGCGCCTGCCCTCTTCATCATGCAGGCGGTCGGGCGGTTCGGGAACTTCTTCAACCAGGAGCTGTACGGCCCGCCGACAACGTTGCCGTGGGGGATCGCGATCGACTGCGCCCACCGCGTGGCGGCGTATCCGTGCGAACTCTTCCCGCTGGCGACCACGCACTTCCAACCGTTATTCCTGTACGAGTCCGTATCGGGCCTGATCGGCGCGGCGACGCTGCTGTGGCTCGCGAGACGCCGGACCGCGAGGCTCGTTCCCGGCGACCTGCTGCTGATCTTTTTCGTCTGGTACGGAACGACACGATTCGTGCTCGAGTTCATGCGGACCGGCAACTGGACCTTCTTCGGCATCCCGACGGCCCAGATCGTCACGATCGCCTTCGTCCTGGTCGGGCTGATCGGCCTGTGGTATCGACACGGGCCAGGTCGCCCGCGACCGACCGAAACGGATGACTCGGTCGACGCCGACGGTGTCGACGGGATCGACCACGACGCCGACGGGATCCACGAAGCCGACCCGGCAAGGGCTGACCGACCGGCAGCCGGGCTCGGCTCGCCACCGGCCTGAACCGGTGGCGCCGCCGGCGGAACGGGAGCCCGACCCGGAATCCGAGCCCGAGCGCCCGGCGGGACTGACCGGAACTCCCCGTCGCCGGCTGCCTCCCGGCCGGGTCTCACCACAGGCCCTCGCCGACGCTCGTGGTGGGGCGGTAGAGGGCCTCGACTGGCTCGGTCGCGTGCCCGAGTCGCGGGCATCGAACCTGTACAGGGTCGTCCGGGTGCTCGCCGAGGTCGTCCTTCGCCTCGTCTTTCGGTTTCGGATGACGACCTCCGGTCGGGAGCATTTGCCGGACGGTGGCTATCTCCTGGTTGCGGCGGCCCATCGGGGCTGGATGGATCCCATCCTGGTTCTTCATGCGCTGCCGGCCGAACCGCGCGTCTGGTTCCTCGGTAGCGCCCCGTCGACCTTCACCTCGCGCTGGCGCGAGCGTTTCGTCCACAGGATCGGCGGGCTCCTGCCTGTCTGGCGCGGCGGAGTGGGCGTCGAACCGCATGTCGCGTCCGCCAGGGCTGTCATCGCGAACGGCGGGGTCTTTGCCCAGATGCCGGAGGGCACCGTCAGCGGACCCGCCGGGCGGATCGGGCCGTTTCGTGTCGGCTGGGCGCTGATCGCCCTGCGGACCGGGGCACCCGTCGTTCCGTTCGCCATCGCCGGGACGGAGGAGCTCTATGTCGGCCGCCGGTTGGCATCGCGGATCCTGCCCGCCACATCGCCGGCCGCGCTCCTCGGCTCGGCCTGGGACGGCCGCCTGCCGGCCGAGGGGTCCCGCGAGGAGCTCGACCTCGCTCGCCGCCTGACCGAGCGCCTCGAGGCGGTCCTGGGTCCGGTCGTCGTCGAGCTCTACCCAGCAACCATCGATCCGCCCTCGCACCCGCGCCGGTTGCGCCGCCGCCTGACGTGGCTGCTTCTGCGGCCGGGACGGCTCGATCGGGAGATCTGAGGCCGCCGACGGCCACCTATACTCCGCGCGATGCAGTACGCCGAATCGATCCTCGATCTGGTCGGCAACACGCCGCTCGTACGCCTGAGCCGGGTCACCCGCGAGCTCGGCCCATTCGATCGCCAGCCGCTCCTCCTGGCCAAGCTCGAGATGCTCAATCCCGGCGGCTCGGTCAAGGACCGGATCGGCCTGCCGATGATCGAGGCGGCCGAGCGCGCCGGGCTCCTCAAGCCGGGCGGGACGATCATCGAGCCGACATCGGGTAATACCGGCCACGGGCTGGCGATCGCCGCCGCCCTCAAGGGCTATCGCTGCATCTTCGTCATGGCCGACAAGCAGTCGACCGAGAAGCAGGCGCTGCTTCGGGCATACGGCTCCGAGGTCGTTCTCTGCCCGACGAACGTTGCACCCGAATCGCCGGAGAGCTATTACTCCGTCGCCGCGCGGCTCGCCCGCGACATCCCGGGTGCGTTCAAGCCGGACCAGTACTGGAACGAGGAGAACCCGAAGGCCCACGAGCAAACGACCGGTCCCGAGATCTGGGAGCAGACGAGCGGCGAGCTGACCCATTTCGTGGCGAGCGTCGGCACGGGTGGGACGATCTCGGGGGCGACCCACTACCTCCGCGAGAAGAAGCCCGGGCTGGTCGTCGTCGGGGCGGATCCAGAGGGAAGCGTCCTGTCGGGCGACGTGGCTCGGCCGTACCTGACCGAAGGCGTCGGCGAGGACTTCTTTCCCGGGACGTTCGATCCGGCAACCGTCGATCGCTGGGTCCGAGTGTCGGACCGCGACGCGTTCGTGGCTGCTCGCCGGCTGACCCGCGAGGAGGGGATCCTTGCCGGCGGTTCATGCGGGACGGCACTGGTTGCCGCGCTCGAGGTCGTCCGCGAGCTGACCGTTGCGGGCGAAGGCGCCGGCAAGGTCGTCGTGGTGCTCCTGCCCGATGGTGGTCGGAACTACCTCTCGAAGGTCTATAACGACGAGTGGATGCGGGTCAACGGGCTGCTTCCGACGACCGGCGCCATCGTCCGCGTCGCCGAGCTGCTGGCCGGCCGCCACCATGACCCGGATCGGCCGCCGGTCGTCCTCGCCCGCACGACGGCCCGTGTCGGCGAGGCGATCGCGATCCTCCAGGAGTACGGCATCAGCCAGGTCCCCGTGTCCGAAGATACCGAGGGTGACGCGATCGTGGGGATCGTCGGGTCGATCCACGAGAAGAGCCTGCTGGACAAGGCGTTCCGAGACCCCTCGATCGTCGATCGGACCGTCGGCGAGGTGATGGACGCGCCGCTGCCGCTCGTCGACGCCTCGGCGACCCTCGATGAAGCCTTCGCCCTACTGTCCGGTGGCGTCCCGGCCCTCGTCGCCGTCCGTGGCGAGCAGCCGGCGGGTGTCCTCACGAAACTCGACCTGCTCGAGTACCTCGCCCACCTCGGCGATCGCCGCGGCTGAGATGTGATGATGCGGCCATGACGGATCCCGACGTCCAGTTCGACACGCTTGCCGTTCATGCCGGAGCGGAGCCGGACGAGTTGACCGGGGCCGTCTCGCCACCGATCTACCAGACCTCGACGTATGCACAGGAGGGCGTCGGGCGGCCGCGCAACGGTTATGAGTACGCGCGCTCGCAGAATCCGACGCGCGAGCGCCTCGAGCGTGCCGTCGCCGCTCTCGAGGGAGCCGCCCACGGGATCGCGTTTGCCAGTGGCTCGGCGGCGACAGCCGCGATCGCCCAGCTCGCGAGCTCTGGCGATGAGATCGTCGTCGGCGACGACGTCTACGGCGGGACGTTCCGCTACCTCGAGCGCGTCCATCGGCCGACGGGCGTCGACGCACGCTACGTGGACCTGGCATCTGGACCGGACGCCCTCTGGGAGGAGCTGACCGCTCGGACACGGCTCGTCTGGTTCGAGTCGCCGACGAACCCGAACCTGCGGCTGATCGACATCGCCGCAGCCGTCGAAGCTGTGCGCCGTCGCGGGCAGGAGCAGTCCGAGCCGCGGCCGCTCGTGGTCGTCGACAACACGTTCGCATCGCCGGCTCTACAGCGACCGATCACGCTCGGGGCGGACATCGTCTTCCACTCGGCGACGAAATACCTCGCCGGTCACTCGGACACGATCTGCGGGATCGTCGTCACGAACGACGACGCGATTGCCGAGCGGCTCCGCTTCCTCCAGAACGCGATGGGCGGCGTGCCCGGCCCGCTCGATTGCTTTCTCGTGCTGCGTGGCCTGCGGACGCTCCACCTGCGGGTCGAACGGCATGCCGCGAACGCTCTTGCCGTCGCTCGTTTCCTCGCCGGTCGAGATGACGTCGAGCGGGTCATTTATCCCGGGTTGGCGGACGGGCCGTCGGCCCATCCCCAGGCCGAGCTGGCGAGCCGCCAGATGCGTGCCGGCGGTGGGATGGTCTCGTTCGTTCCGCGGCCCGGAGGAAGTGGCGGACGCGACGCGCGGCAGCGGGCGGTCGCAATCTGCGAGGCGACCAGGATCTTCACCCTCGCCGAATCGCTCGGCGGCGTCGAATCGCTCGTCGAGCTGCCGGCGGTCATGACCCACCTGTCCGTCGCCGGATCGCCGCTCGAGGTCCATGCCGCGCTCATCAGGCTGTCGGTCGGGATCGAGGCCGCCGAAGATCTCATCGCCGACCTGCGGCGGGCACTCGACGAGGCCTGACGCGGCGGCCATCGTCCGCCGTCCGATTCTCGCCCCACGTGTACATGCGACAGGTTCGACCGGCTGGCCGGCCGGGAAATCACCCGAATCCGTCCATCTGACTCGCCCCACGAGAAGTTCCGACGAATCCAGGGACCAAACCACGTGTCGGACGTCGCAAGTACTCGTTCCGCGAGAATTTGAGAGCGAATGAGGTGTACCTGACATCAAGCTGCGAGACACCGGGACGATCGGCGCAAGGTTGCGATTGCACCGGCTCTGGTAGGATCGGCGCAACCGAACCGCAACCTGCACTGTGTAAGCCGACTCCCGGGTCCTGAACGGCCCGGCACGCGCGGCCGGTCAGGCGAAGCGCCCTGTGGCGGACCGAGTCCGCCCCACCGGAGGTGCCGCCATGGCCGCTGCCAAGATCCAGACGATGACCCACCCACCTGCCACCGAGATCGGTCGCCGGACGCGGTCGAACCTGTCGGTCGCCGAGCTCTATGAGGACGCCATCCGCGCCGGCGAGGGCATGCTCGCAGCCGCCGGCCCGCTCGTCGTTCGGACCGGCAAGCACACCGGCCGCTCGCCGGAGGACAAGTTCATCGTCGACGAGCCCTCGAGCCACGACAAGGTCTGGTGGGGCACGGTCAACCGGCCCATCTCCGAAGGAAACTACGACACGCTTCGGGCGCGCCTCGTCGACTATCTGACCAACCGCGACCTGTACGCGCAGGACTGCTTCATCGGCGCCCATCCCGCGCATCGCCGCTCGCTCCGGGTCTATACGGAGACCGCCTGGGCGAGCATCTTCGCCCGGAACCTGTTCCGGCGGCCGTCGGCCGTCGACCTGGCGACGTTCAAGCCGAACTTCACGATCATCAACGTGCCCTCGTTCAAGGCCGACCCGTCGACCGAGGGGACCCGCTCCGAGACCGCGATCCTCGTCCACCTCCGGCGCATGGAGATCATCATCGTCGGCACCGAGTACGCCGGCGAGATCAAGAAGGCCGCCTTCACGGTCATGAACTACCTCATGCCCGACGAGGGCGTGCTGCCAATGCACTCCGCGGTCAACGTCGGGCGCGATCGCGATTCGGTCGTCTTCTTCGGCCTGTCGGGGACGGGCAAGACGACCCTGTCGGCCGATCCGGAGCGGAGCCTGGTCGGCGACGACGAGCACGGCTGGGCCGACGACGGGGTCTTCAACTTCGAGGGCGGTTGCTACGCCAAGACGATCCGCCTCTCGCCGATGTACGAGCCGGACATCTTCCAGACGACGAAGCGGTTCGGGACCATTCTCGAGAACGTCGATCTCGACCCGAAGACCCGCGAGCTGGATCTCGATTCGGATCGCTTCACCGAGAACACCCGGGGCGCCTATCCGCTCGAATTCATCGGCAATGCCGATCCGACCGGCATGGCCGGCCAGCCACGGCATGTCGTGCTCCTGACTGCCGACGCGTTCGGCGTCATGCCGCCGATCTCGCGCCTGACCCACGATCAGGCCGCCTACCACTTCATCAGCGGCTACACGGCCAAGCTGGCCGGCACCGAGATCGGGGTGAAGGAGCCGAAGGCGACGTTCTCGACCTGCTTCGGGGCGCCGTTCATGCCGCGCCACCCCGGCGAATACGCCGCCATGCTCATCGAGCGGCTCGGTCGTTGGGACGTGCCCGTGTGGCTCGTGAACACCGGCTGGACCGGCGGCCCCTACGGCACGGGCGAACGGATGAACATCGATCACACCCGCTCGATGGTGCGAGCCGCCCTCAACGGCGAGCTCGACAATGTCCCCATGACGATCGATCCGATCTTCGGCATCGAGGTCCCGAGCAGCTGCCCCGACGTGCCCGCGGAGTTCCTCCAACCGCGCTCGACCTGGCAGGACCAGGACGCCTACGACGTCCAGGCTCGCAGGCTGGCCCGGATGTTCGCCGAGAACTTCGAAGGCTACGCCGGCGGCGTCCCGCCGGCGGTCCGCGAGGCTGGCCCCCGGATCGACTGAACCGGCGCCCGCGGCGCCGGGCGTGCCGGCCCCGCAGTAGGATGCCGGGGTAAGTCGGATGCCAGCCAGGAGTAGCGAATGGCCCGTTCTGCCCGCAACAAGGTCACGGTCATCGGTGCCGGCAACGTCGGCGCGACGACTGCCCAGCGGATCGCCGAGGCCGGTCTCGCCGACGTCGTCCTGATCGACATCGTCGAAGGCCTGCCCCAGGGCAAGGGGCTCGACCTGGCCGAGGCGGCTCCGGTCGTCGGTCACGACGCGCGGATCACGGGCACGAATGACTACGCGGACACTGCCGGGTCCGACATCGTCGTCGTCACGTCCGGCCTGGCTCGGCAGCCGGGGATGAGCCGCGACGACCTGCTGGCGAAGAACGCAGGGATCGTGCGGGCGGTCGTCACGGAGACAGCGAAGCAGTCACCAGACGCGATCCTCATCATCGTCACGAACCCGCTCGACGCGATGTGCCACGTCGCATTGGCCGCCTCCGGCTTCCCGCGCGAGCGCGTTCTCGGGATGGCCGGCGTGCTCGACTCGGCGCGATTCCGGACCTTCATCGCCCAGGAGCTGGACGTGTCGGTCGAAGACACGCACGCCTTCGTCCTGGGAGGCCACGGCGACACGATGGTCCCGCTGTCGCGCTACTCCACGGTCGCCGGCGTGCCGATCACGGAGCTCCTCCCGGCCGACCGGGTCAAGGCCCTCGAGGAACGGACGGCAAACGGCGGTGCGGAGGTGGTGGCCCTCCTCAAGACGGGCTCCGCCTTCTACGCGCCGGCCGCGTCGGCCTTCGAGATGGTCGAATCGATCCTGCTCGACCGCAAGCGCGTCCTGCCCTGCGCAGTCCTGCTCAAGGGCGAGTTCGGGACGCATGACCTGTTCGTGGGCGTGCCGGTCGTCCTTGGCGCAGCCGGAATGGAACGGGTCTTCGAGATCACGCTGACAGCCGACGAGCAGGCAGCGTTCGATCGTTCGGCGGCGGCCGTCAAGGAGCTCGTCACCAAGCTCGTCTGAGCCGCCATCCTCGGTGGCAAGGATGAGCCCAGCGTCGCGTCCGGCGTGCGGCCTCAGGCGGTTTGAACGAACACGCGAGCCGCGGAGCGACGCTCGAAGACGTGAGCCGAGGCGCGATCGGCGGACCGTTCGAGGACCCGCGCCAGCGCCAGGCCATAGGCCGCTTCGGTCTCGGGTAGCGGTGGAACGCCGAGCTCGGCCCGCAGGATCGAGCTGACCCGGCGGTACTGGCGGACGACCTGTGAGCGGCTGCCAGTCAAGCCGTAGGCGGCGATCAGGACAGCATGGGCCTCCTCGCGAAGCGAATCGCGGCTCAGGAGCAGCACGGCCGCCCGTCGTGCGGCCCGCAGATCGCCGGCGGCCAGCCGATCCTCCGCAACCGCCGCGAGCGCGTCCTCGTACCGATCCGACAGGCGCTCTCGCTCGACGGCGAAGCACTCGTTTCCGAGCCCCTCGGCGAGATCGCCGCGATAGATGGCTAGGGCCGCCCTGGTCGCCTCCGGTCCATCGTCGAGGAGCGACTCGAAGCGCCACACGTCGAGCTCGACCCGCGCCGCCCTGTGAATCCCAAGCGTGTCCTGCTCTACGGCGAGGATGGCCTCGGGGTCGACGCCGGCATTGGCCAGGCCCGTCCGAACGAGCCAAAGTGCCTGGCGCAGTGACGAGGCGGACGGGCCGGCACATTCGGGCCAGAGATCCGCCGCGATGGCATCGCGGAGGCGAGGACGCGGCTGCAGGATCAACAATGCCGCAAGTGCCTGGGCGTGCCGTCCGGACAGTCGTACCGGCGCTCCGGCGATCTCGACTTCGAGTCGGCCGAGCAGGCGGACCGTGAGTGACGGTGCGGCAATCGGGATAGCGTGATCCATCGCATTCCCCGTGAGACGACCAAGCGCCCGGCCCGTCCCCCCAAGGGCCGGACGCCTGCGCCGTCGTGGATCGAGGTCCCCCCACGGGCCCCGATCACTCCCCCCAAGCTTTCCCCTCGGCGTGCCCCGCACGCCCGCGGCGCCCGCTCCCCAGAACGGTCGTCCGGACAAGATGATCGTCGCCGCCGTGACGAGCGGGTGAGCGCCGGAACGACATCAGAAGTGTCGGCCAATTGACAGGAAGGGGCCAGATGTCCACAGCGCTGCGCGCCGGTCGCGACGGTCGAGCATGTCGGGCTCGTGGCGATGGCGCACGTCCTTGCCATCCGCGCTCGTTACACTGTCGCCCGTGCCGACCGCCGTCATCGCGTTCGACTTCGATCCGTTCCTCCATGTCGGCGATGGCGTCGTCCGCTGGGAGACGCTGGGCATCGCCGCGGCAATCTTCGTGGCCCTCGTCATCGCCGTGATCGGCACCCGTTCGCTCGAGCTCCGGGCGGACGATCTGATCTTCGTCGTCCTCGGCATCGTGCCCGGAGCGGTCATCGGCGGGCGACTCGGGTATGTCGCGCTCCACCCCGCGTTTTTCGCGGCCAACCCGGGCGCGATCCTCGACCCAGGCGTCGGCAGCCTCCAGCTCTCGGTCGGCGTGATCGGCGGGAGCCTCACGGGCGGGGCCGTCGCGGCGCTCCTCGACGGATGGGCCGGACGCTGGTTCCACGTCGCGACCTTGCCGTTCCTGCTCGCGGCCGGGATGG
>WNGI01009027.1_pt1 | contig 15695 bp, 11 predicted proteins | sample 5400621 | NCBI WGS metagenome assembly WNGI01 (sample SAMN13153374, study PRJNA577476) | soil metagenome | isolation source: 20 cm soil or saprolite under Garry oak tree replicate 1 | place: USA:California | collected 2016-06-15 | reverse complement strand
GACGCAGCCACGAGCAGGGCCAGGAAGACGACCGTGAGGCGTCTCAACATGAGGCTACTTTGCCGCAAAGGCGGGCGATTAACGAAATTTCTCAGGAATGGAGTTGTCATATCTTTTGTATTCATTTTTTTATTGAGGTTGGATTGTTTAACTGCAATCCATTTCCGCGCTGAGCTAGGAACCATCCTCACGAGGCGCTTTGAAGAAAGCGGCCTGGCTTCGGCTGACTCGGGGCTCCAGTTGGATCTGGAGATCGCGTAAGGCGGTGTCTCAGCGAAGATCCAGCCCCTGCGGCTTATTCAGCCGTGCCGAAGGTAAGTTGAAACGTCGGATGACGTAATCGACGAGGTTTTAACATAAGCCGCGACAGTTTGTCGAGCCTTATTCACGCTTCCGGAATTCTCTGGGCGTTCCGCCGCAATGGATTTGCAGAGCGGGAAAGAAGATCTGCAAAAATAGTTGCGTCTGCCGCATCCTGGCAGAGGACAACGAAGCGTTGACGGACGCACTCGGACACGAGCGAACGTCAGTAGATTTGTTCTGAATTTTGTTCTGACTAAGGCGCTTTTCTCGCTTATTTTCGGCGCATTTACCTATGAAAAGAGGCGGGGGCGGGAATCGAACCCGCGAATAGCGGTTTTGCAGACCGCGACCTTACCACTTGGCTACCCCGCCATTTGTGCGAGGAATGAGCGTAACGTGGGAGCACAGTGTGTCAACGCGGCGAAGCGATTCGTACCGACGAATGTGATTCGTGATCGGTGATTAGTGAAATGATTAACGATTCAACGCCGAAAGCCGTCGCGAGCAAGCGATCTAACGATTATCTTGACCGGTGACATCTCGCTCCCCACAACTGTTTGCAGCCGCGCAGAAACGAATACCGGGCGGTGTGAATTCGCCGGTGCGCGCGTTTCGCAACGTGGACGGCGCCCCGTTCTTCGTGGCCCGCGCGAAGGGCTCAAAGATTTGGGACGTTGATGGCAGGGAATACGTCGATTACGTGGCAAGCTGGGGACCGTCGATCCTCGGTCACGCTCCGGAAGTTGTTGTGAACGCAGTGCGCGAGGCCGCAACGCGCGGCTTAAGTTTTGGAATTCCGAATCCGCTGGAGGTCGAGATGGCGGAATTGATCTGCGAGTGGATGCCTTCGATCGAGAAAGTGCGGATGGTTAACAGCGGCACCGAAGCGACCATGTCGTGCATTCGGCTCGCACGTGCTTTCACCGGGCGCGACAGGATCATCAAGTTCGACGGGTGTTACCACGGGCATGTCGATGGGCTTCTAGTGAAAACGGGCAGTGGCGCGCTTACTCACGGGCAGCCTGACAGCGCGGGTGTGCCCCAGGCATTTGCAGATCTCACCATCTCACTTCCATTCAACAATGCCGACCTTGTTCGGAAAGCATTTGCTGAGAACAAGGGGAAGATTGCGGCGGTAATCGTTGAGCCTGTGCCTGCAAACGCGGGTCTTTATCTTCCGAACGAAGATTTTTTACCGATGCTGCGAAATGAATGCACAACCAACGGCGCGGTTTTGATTTTTGACGAAGTAATTACCGGTTTCCGTCTGGCGCGCGGCGGCGCCCAGGAAATTTACGGAGTCAAACCCGATCTTACAGCATTGGGAAAGGTGATTGGCGGAGGACTGCCCGTCGGTGCGTTTGGCGGCCGGGCCGAAATCATGGACCAGCTTTCGCCTGACGGTCCGGTGTACCAGGCGGGGACATTGTCTGGAAACCCACTGGCTATGGCTGCAGGTCTCGCGCAACTGCGTGAGCTCGAACGCATCAACGGATGGAAATTACTGGAAGAAGTTGGCGCGCAATTCGGCGACCTCACGCGGAGTGCCATCAAGAGTACGAAAACCGAGGTGACCTTTCACCGGATTAGTTCGATGTTCTGTTTGTTTTTCGCACCGGGACCGATCGTCGATCTCGCCGGCGCGCGGCGTAGCGATTTGAGAACGTTCGCGAAATTTTTTCATGCTTGTTTGGAACGCGGCATCTATTTCGCGCCATCGCAGTTCGAAACAGGTTTTATATCTACTGCGCATACAGCTGATGATCTGGAGCGCACAGACGCGGTAATTCGCGAAGTGCTGACGACCTAGGAAACAACTCGTGTTTTCCAGAGAAAGCGCTTAGAATCTTCGACCGCGCCAGCGGTTCTCTTTGTTATTCCGAGCGGAGTCGAGGAATCTCTTGATTGAATCGCATTAGATATTGAGGGATGTCTCGACTTCGCTCGACATGACAACGGCGGCAAACCAACGAATTCGCCCGGCGGCGAAATTCTTTTTGGAAGGTGACAAAAAGTTTTTCGTCAAAGGTGTCACATACGGTCCCTTCAGGCCAGACGCCGAGGGGAACTATCTCGGACGGCCTGAGCAAGTGGATGCCGATCTTGCTCTCATGCGCCAGGCCGGCTTGAATGTTGTGCGAATTTATCACGCGCCCCCGCCCTGGTTCCTCGAGCGATGCACTAGCGCAGGGATGCGCATACTGGTGACGCTTCCCTGGGAAAAACATATCGAGTTCCTGCGCGAGAAATCGATTCGCAGGCAAATTGCCGAAGCAGTCCGGAACACAGTAAGCAAGTACGCCGGACACCCAGCAATTCTCGGTTATCTGGTCGGCAACGAAATCTCCAGCACAATGGCCCGCTGGCTTGGCGCGCGTCGGGTGATTGAATTTGTCGAGGAACTGATTCGGATCGGCCGTGCTATCGATCCGGATGCCCTCTTTTCCTACGCCACGTACCCGCCAACGGAATATCTGCTGCCGCAGAATGCCGACTTTTGTTGTTTCAACGTTTACCTTCATAATCAACGTGACTTCGAGGGTTACCTGCTGCGACTGCAAAATCTCACGGGCGAGCATCCGCTTATTCTGGGGGAATTCGGCATGGACACGATCCGGCATTCAGAGGACGAGCAGGCCGAGATGCTCGGTTGGCACATAGACAGCGTCGTAAAATGTGGTCTTGCTGGAACGATTTTTTTTACCTGGACAGACGAATGGTTCACGGGCGGACAGGAAGTTACCGACTGGGCGTTTGGGGTCGTTACACGGGAACGCCGACCCAAGAAGGCGTTCTACATGCTGGAAGAGAAACTGGGACGAAACGATTCGACATTACCTCACCGTCCCTTACCGAAGGCGCCGTTTGTTTCGGTAATTGTTTGTTCATACAATGGTGGCCCGACTCTTGCGTCGTGCCTTGATTCGTTAGGTAAGCTGAATTACCCCCAGTATGAGGTCATTCTGGTCGATGATGGATCGACTGACAATACAGCTTACATCGCTGCGCAGTTCCCGTGGGTGCGCTACGTTCATCAAAGCAATCAGGGATTGAGCCATGCCCGCAATACGGGCGCCGCCGCCGCCAAGGGTGAAGTGTTCGCCTACACCGATTCTGACTGCATGGTTGATCCTGATTGGCTCTACTATCTCATCGGTACTCTCGTAAGCGGTGATTATGCCGGAGTAGGCGGACCGAATGTAACCCCGCCGGCCAAAAATTGGATTCAGGCCTGCGTTGCGGCGGCGCCGGGCGGGCCGAGCCATGTGCTGCTCACTGATATAGTCGCCGAGCATATTCCCGGTTGTAACATGGCGTTCTATCGCTGGGCGTTTGAAGGAGTGGGCGGCTTTGATACCGAATACCGCAAAGCAGGGGATGATGTTGATTTTTGCTGGCGAATCCAGCAGGCCGGTTGGGTCGTTGCTTTCAGTCCAACCGCGATCGTCTGGCACTACCGCCGCTTTACTCTTCGCGCTTTTTTGAAGCAGCAGGAGGGGTATGGCGAAGCAGAGTCACTGCTGAGGTTCAAGCATTTGATCTTTTTCGGGCCAACAGGCACGGCGAAATGGCGCGGACAGATCTATGGGACGCCACGGTTCAGCTGGTTCGTGAACCGGCCGGTGATTTATCACGGAATGTTTGGTGAAGGTTTTTTCCAATCGATTTATCCCACGCCCCAATCAGATGTAGCCGCCTACCTAAGCAGCATTGAGTGGTTTGCCCTGACGATTTTCCTGTTCGGTTTGGGCATTTTTCTCCCCGCGTTGCGCATTGTCCCGTACCTCATGCTTGGAGGCACGCTATGCGTTGCCCTTTCCTATATGGTGCGAGCTTCCATTGAACCGAAATTTGATACGGCAGGCGCGCGGCTGCTGGTCATGCTTCTGGCTTTTGTCCAACCGCTCGTGCGGGGGTTCTCCCGTTATTTCACGTGGCTGCATTTCAAGCGCACACCTGGAAGCGTGATTCGGGCGCACGAACATCTTCCGGAGCGCAGCCGTTTTGCGGGCAGTCTAGGTCGCCGAGTTTTTTGGAACGAACAAGGGAGGGACCGCCACTATTTGCTCGGTGCGATCTTCGAGCTGCTGGATGAAGAAGGCTGGCGTTATTCCACTGACAGCGGGTGGAATGAGTGGGACATTCAAATCTATGGTAATTTCTGGTGGAGCATCGCCCTTCAGACAGTCACCGAGTATCACGGCGGCGGTAAGTGTTTGACTCGTGTTCGGCTTCGCAATCGGTTTGTCACCACGACCATTATTTTCAATCTGATCGCCTTAAGTCTATTGATCTATCACCAGCTCAATATCTCGCACGTAGATCTTTGGGTGCTTGTTCCGTACCTGCTCTTTCTGGTGTTTCTCTGGACACGCGCGCGTTTGCTCAAGTCACGGGTAGTAGAGCTCGTCGATCTTGCAGCGCACCGAGCTGGTCTCCAGCGGATGACGCGTCGAGGCAAAGTCGGAATGGCAACGTCGATACCCGTAGTCGAAGCATCGACCGCGACCGATGCTGCGTCGCCGCACCTGCCCGGGTAACGCGCGCGTTCCGCGTGTGGTGATCGTCATCCCGAGCGAAGTCGAGGGATCCCGTTGCATTACCGCTGGTGTCATCGCGGGATTCTTTCGACTCCGCTTCGCTACGCTCAGAATGACAAGAGTGTCCGACCAGTTCCGCGTACGATTTGGCCGATTCGTTTTGCTTTTAACATTAGCCTTGCGCGTTCAGCATCTCGTGCGGAAACCACCGCGACCATTCCAATCCCCATATTAAAAACCTGATACATTTCGTGAGGATCGATCTTTCCGTTTTCCTCCAGGACCTGAAAGATCCGAGGCACACGCCAGCTTTTCGTTTCGATTACTGCGTCACAGTTACCAGGTAAGATCCGCGGCAGGTTGTCAATGAGGCCGCCGCCTGTGATGTGAGCCAGACCTTTGATCATACCGCTTGGAATTTTTACTAGAAAGGGCTGATAATTTTTGTGCACACGCAATAATTCCTGGCCGACCGTTTTCTCCGAACCGGGCAGGCGCGAAGTAGCTTTGAGCCGCATTTTGCGGAACAGAATCTCTCGTGCTAGCGAGTAGCCGTTGGTATGCAAACCATTCGATTCCAGTCCGAGAATTACGTCGCCGGGACGAATTTTCCTGCCGTCGATGATATTGCCGCGATCCACGACACCAACAATGCAGCCTGCGAGATCGTATTCTCCCTTGTGATACATTCCGGGCATCTGAGCTGTTTCGCCGCCGATCAGGGCGCAACCTGCAGATTGGCAGGCGCGTGAAAAACCGCGCAGCAGTTCTTGGAAGACGCGGGGTTCGAGCTTCCCGCAGCCGATGTAATCGAGGAAGAAAAGGGGACGCGCACCCACGACTGCAATGTCGTTTACGCAATGGTTAACCAGATCGGCGCCGACGGTATCATGCTTGTCCAAAGCAAACGCGACTTTTAATTTCGTTCCGACACCATCGATGCTTGTAACCAGGACCGGCTCACGCATTCCCGAGAAGTTCGCTCGAAACAAGCCGCCGAACCCGCCAATCTTACCCAACACCTGGGGCCCATGTGTTTGCCTAACAAGTGACTGGATGCCGCGCTTCAGTCGATTGCCAAGATCGACATCAACCCCGGCACGAGCGTAAGGTTTCTGCTTCTTTGTCATGGCGAGCGAAGTGGAGAGATCTCTTTTTTTGATCTTAACAGCAAGAGATTTGATTCGCTCAATCCCCTTCGCATCAGCCTCCGGCCTTTCCGTCTATGTCGCGGCTCCCCAGTCGCTCCATTCTCGACTCCGCTTCGCTCCGCTCGAAACGACAGACCACTATTTCAGGTCCGCGAACAAGGTCGGATGTGCTTGCTGATCGGCGAGCGCTTTGGCGCGCTGCTCGCGTTTTTCCATAATGAACTTGTCCAGCGCTGGATCAACGGGCAGGGGATAATCTCCGTTGAAACAAGCCAGGCAAAAGGTATTCATCGGTTTTCCGGTCGCCCGTACCATGCCTTCCACATCGAGATAACCGAGGCTGTCGACGCCGAGGTATTTGCAGATGTCTTCCATCGACATCTGATTCGCGATCAACTTTTCCGGATCGGGAAAATCGATTCCGTAGTGACAAGCAAAACGGTGCGGCGGACAGCTCACACGCATGTGCACTTCTTTGGCGCCAGCTTCGCGCAAGTTCACTACGCGCGCTCGCGAGGTCGTCCCGCGCACGATCGAATCGTCCACAACCACGACGCGTTTTCCCGCCACCATTTCCTTGATCAGATTCAACTTTACCCGCACATCGAAATCGCGGATGAGCTGGCTTGGCTGCAAAAATGTTCGGCCAATGTAGTGATTGCGGACAAAAGCGTGGGCGTACGGAATATTTAGCTCCTGCGCAAAACCAAGAGCAGCATAATTTCCCGAGTCGGGCACTGGGACAACGATTTCTGCATCGACCGGAAATTTTCTTGCCAGTTCGCGTCCCATTTCCATGCGCACCTTGCCGACGTTAACTCCGCCGAGCATACTGTCCGGTCGCGCGAAATAGACGTATTCGAACATGCAGAATGCTGGCCGCGCATCCGGGAACGGCCTCTCGGAGCGCAAACCGTTTTCATCAATGATCAATACTTCGCCGGGCTCAACTTCGCGGACGAACTCAGCATGAATCAGATCAAGAGCGCACGTCTCAGATGCCAGTATATAGGCATCATCGAGTTTGCCCAGGCAGAGTGGGCGCCAGCCAAACGGATCGCGCACACCGATCAGTTCGCGTTCACTCATGATGATAAGCGAGAACGCTCCTTGAATCCGGCGCAACGCCGCGAGAACATTTCCTCCATTTTTCGAGGGTTGCGCCAGGAGATGTAAAATGATTTCGCTGTCAGCGGTGGTTTGAAAAATGGAGCCTTTTCGCTCCAGTTCATCGCGCAGAAGATCGGCATTGATCAAATTACCATTGTGCGCAATCGCCATTTGCCCGCGAACGCAGTCGACCACGAAGGGTTGCGCGTTTTTGATCGTGCTGGTTCCGGTGGTGGAATAACGCGTGTGCCCGATGGCGCGTGTCCCTTTCAATCTGGCCAGCTCATCCTGCCCAAATACCTGCGACACGAGCCCCATGTCCTTGTGTTGGAGAAAAGTCGTGCCGGGCCCGTTGCTGGTGACGATTCCTGCACTCTCCTGGCCGCGATGCTGCAAAGCAAACAGGCCATAATAGGTCAGGACCGCCGCGTTCGGGTGGCCAAACACCCCGAAGAGTCCGCATTCGTGCTGCGGGAACGGATTGATCTCCGCTTCGGTGGTGTCGATCTTGTCTGGAGAGATCACACTCAATAATTCACCAAATTACGTTCGGTTCAACGAATCGTTCTAGATTCGAACCTTCATAAACTCGGGATTCCCTCGGCTGCCGAATCGCTTTCCACTGCGCGGCGGATCGTGTTCCACCAATCATCATAAAGATCGCGAACCGGCCACGAAAATTCTTTGTTGCCAAGTCGGATGCGAAGTTGGTTGCCGCCAACTCTGCCAAGTTGCTGAAATGGAATCTGTCTCTCATGCAAAATCGACATCGTCTTCTGGATGTTTTCGGGCGCGACAGAAATGACGATCCGCGACTGCGATTCGTTAAATAAAACCGTGACGGCAGGTGTGTCGCCTGTTTTAAGATCGATCTCTGCGCCGAAAAGTTTTTTCCGATCGAAACAACACTCAGCGAGCGCGACGGCAAGACCACCTTCGCTGCAATCGTGCGCGCTTTTCAGCAGACCTTCGCGAATCAAATCTCGCACAGCGTTTTGGATCTTAATTTCATACTCCAGATCGATGCGCGGCGGCGGGCCAAGTTTTAATCCGTGACAAACCTTGAGGTAACGTGAGCCGCCCAGATTGTAGCCGACAGCGTGAACCTCGGCTTCGTTCTTGTGGTCGGCTTTTTCTCCACCGCGGTCAGCGCTCGCGGCTGCAGGGATGGCGATTTCGCCAACCAGGATTATCGCGTCCCCCTCGTTTTTGAACCACTGAGTGGTGATGTGCTCTTCCTTGTCGATCAAACCGACCATTCCGATGGTCGGGGTTGGATCGACTACACCCGACGGACTCTCATTATATAAAGAAACATTTCCGCCGGTTACCGGTGTGCCAAACGCACGGCACGCTTCGGCGATGCCTTCGACCGCTTCTCGCAACTGCCAAAAGTTCTCCGGCTTATAGGGATTGCCGAAATTTAAGTTATCGGTAACTGCGAGAGGACGTGCACCCGAGCAGGTGAGATTTCGGGCCGCCTCGGCGACCGCAATCTTTCCACCCTGGCGCGGATCCAGCGCGCAATAGAGCGAATTGCAATCAGTAGTCGCAGCCAGGATTTTGTTTGCATAACGCACAAAGAAAACGGCTGCGTTCGAACCGGGCTTCACGAGCGTGCCGGTGCGTACCGTGTGATCGTACTGGCGATATACCCAATTCTTCGATGCGATGGTCGGATCACGCAATAGTTGCCGCAGAGCTTCGTGATTATCGATCTCGTCGAGGTCTTGTAGCCACGGCCCTATGGGCCGTCCCTTTCCGACGCGCCAGAGGCGCGTGGCTACAGGCTCCTTCGCTTCTCTCGAATAAAGAGGTGCTTCGTCTGCCAGCGGCCTGGCAGGGATTTCCGCGGCAATCGCGCCGTTGTCGCGGACACGCATCATGCCGTCGTCGGCGACGTGTCCGATCTCGACGCATGGCACATCCCATTTCTCGAATATTGCGCGGACCACGTCTTCGTTGCCGCGTCTCGCGATGATCAGCATCCGTTCCTGCGATTCGCTCAACAAAATCTCGTATGGCGTCGTGCACGTTAGACCGGCAGCGCCCATATCCTGGATGCCGGCAACGGCGTCATGATTCAAAAGCTCAAGGCACGCTTCGAGCAAAAGTTTCTCCTTAAACGGATCACCGACCTGCACTGCCGGACGATCTTCGCGCGACTGGTCGGTCAATTCACGCGAAGCAAAAGCTGCCCCGGCAAGGCCATCGCGCCCCGTCTCCGCGCCCACATAAAAAACTGGATTGCCAACGCCGCTTGCGGTACCGCGTGCCACTTGTTCATGCCGTAATACGCCGAGACAAAAAACATTTACCAGGGGATTGCCTTCGAAACTCTCATCGAAATAGATTTCACCGCCAATCGTAGGGATCCCAATACAATTTCCGTAATGCGCGATCCCGGAGACGACGCCTGTAAACAACCGGCGATTGGCGGCCAATTTCGAATTTCGTCCTCCTGAGGCAGATTCAGATTTTGAATTCGGCGTGATTGGTCCGAATCGCAGAGAATTCAGGCAAAATTCCGGGCGCGCACCCATCGTGAAGATATCGCGGATGATCCCGCCAACCCCGGTAGCGGCACCCTGAAACGGTTCAATCGCGCTCGGATGATTGTGGCTTTCCATTTTAAACGCTATCGCCCAACCGCCTCCGATATCGACAACACCTGCATTCTCTTCGCCGGCTTTGACCAATATGCCGGCCCCCGTAGTCGGAAATTTCTTCAGTTCTTTCTTGGAGTTCTTGTAGGAGCAGTGCTCACTCCACATCACCGAGAAAATTCCCAGTTCGGTGAAATTTGGCTCGCGGCCGAGGATTCTCTTAATGCGCTCGAATTCTTCCGGAGTGAGTCCGTGTTGCTTGACGAGTTCTGGGGTGACTGCTGGCTCGGCAGTCGGCATCTTGCTGGTCATCGACAGATGCAAGGTAACGAATCCACAAGACCGCTCAATCACTCAAATGAGAATTTTCATCAAATCGTCACATTCTGAAAGCGTCCGGCACGTCTTCGAACTACGAACCTTGGGTGTCAATATGAACATGAGGGAGGCATCTATGGTTAAGAAAGCAATTGTCGCTCTCGCTTGCGTGCTCATGGCATCGCCGGCGTTTGCGCAGACTACTACAACGCGCACAAGATATCACCGGACAACGACTCGGCTGACTACTGTCGAGGGAGTAACAGTAACCGCACCGATCATTTCGGCTCAGGAGGCCACTGCGGCCAGTTATCAGCCTGCCGGAACATTGGTCATTCGCACGGACAGTGCGAATCCGGAGCGGTTTGATATGTTCGGGCCCGGACTCGTGTATGATAAGTATGGGCGACCCGTACGCGGCCCGATCAAACCAGGTGCACGGGTGGTTGTGTTCTACGCCGACAACGGCTACACGCGTCTGGTTGATCACGTCGTGGTGTTGGATTGACGGAAGCGTGTGCCATTCGAATACGTGCGGCTCGCACTCGTCCAAGGGATAATGGACGGGCTTAATCTAGGGATGCCTGTCAAGTCGCCGAGCATGACGCTCGAGAGAAAACACCAAAACAAATAAGGGAGGTATATATGACAAGAACAATAATCGCTCTCGCCTGCGCATTAGTTGCGCCTGTGGCATTTGCGCAGACGAGCACAACAACAACCGAAACAACAACGGAACCAGCAACGACAACACAGACAACGAGCACAACGTACACGGCAGGTACCGTGACTACATATGAGCCCGGTAGAACTGTTGTAGTCAAGGGTGAGCAAGGCCCAGTCAGTTTTGCTTTGGGCACGGCCGCGCGAGTTGTGAACGGCGCGGGCAAAATCGTGACTGCGCCGCTGCGAGCTGGACAGAAAGTGCGCGTTTACTACACCGGACCCGAAAGGGAACGGGTAGTAGAGCGAGTAGTCGTTGAAGACCAAGACTGACCCTTCTTAGCTACAACGCGGCAAGGATCGGTTGATCAAGAATTCAAAAGCCGCAGGGTCGAAATGATCCTGCGGCTTTTTGTTTACCGTGACTGGCAGCCGTAATTTGCGTTTCAAGTGCAAATCGCAGAACATCCTTGGATGGCTTTTGATCTAAAGGAAATTATCGCGGCGCGACTGGGTGAAAATTATCAACTCCACGAGCGGCACCTAAATCGGACGCTGGTCCAGGCGCAGCGAGTAATCGGGTTCGACAAGGTCTATGCGCGAGCGGAAGGCGCGTACCTCTATGACATGGATAATCGGCCGTACCTGGATTTTCTGAGCGGCTATAGCGTTTTCAATATCGGGCGAAATCATCCTGTGGTGAAACAAGCGATTCGGGATGTCCTCGATCTCGATCTGCCAAACATGGTGCAGATGGATTGCTCGCTTTTGAGCGGGTTGCTTGCCGAGGCATTGACGAAACGAACTCCATCCCATTTGAATGCGGTGTTCTTCTGCAACTCAGGAACTGAAGCCATGGAAGGCGCGTTGAAGTTTGCGCGAGCTGCTACCGGGAGAAAACGGGTGGTTTCGCTTGCAAGCGCGTTTCACGGGCTAAGCCTCGGTTCGTTATCGTTGATGGGATGCGAAAGTTTCACTGAAGGCTTCGGCCCTTTGATGGAAGGATTTGATGCGCGTGTGCCACTTGATGATGTCGAGGCGCTGGATCGCCAGTTGTGTTCGCGCGATGTGGCGGCATTGGTGATTGAGACCGTCCAGGGGAAAGGCTGTCAAACTTCCAGGACCGATTTCTTTATTCGCGCGCAGGAACTTTGCCGAAAATACGGGACGTTGCTGATTTCTGATGAAGTGCAGACCGGACTCGGTCGCACGGGAAAAATGTTTGGATTTCAACATTGGAACCTGGAGCCGGACATCATCACACTGGCAAAAACATTGAGCGGCGGCTACGTGCCGTGCGGCGCGATCGTGGCGCGGCGCGACGTTTACCAGAAAACTTTTTCGCGCATGGACCGCTGTGTCGTTCACTCGACGACGTTTGGGCGAAACAATCTGGCGATGGCATGCGGGCTCGCAGCACTGGAAGTAATCGACGACGAAAAGTTGATTGAGAATTCCGCGACGATGGGCGCGCTTTTGATGGAAAAAGTGGATGCCCTACGGGCGAAACACTCGTTCATCAAAGAAGTGCGCGGCAAGGGACTCATGATCGGGATCGAATTTCATGAACCGCAGGAGTTCAAATTGAAGATGGCGTGGAAGCTATTGCACAAGATCGACAAGGTGTTGTTCGCGCAAATGATCGTGACGCAAATGCTGAGCAAGCATCGCATCCTTACCCAAGTCGCAGGCCATGCCATGGACGTGATGAAAATTTTACCGCCGCTTATCATTGGCGAAAAAGAAGTCGACATGTTCGTGAACGCCCTGGACGACGTGCTCACCGAATGCCGCAAATTTCCGGGACCAATGTGGGAGATTGGAAATAATTTCGTCAAAGCTGCGCTTGGCTCAAAGCGCGCGGCCGATGTGCGGCCTACCGTTTCTGCGTAACTCACCCGGCATACGGTTTTGCTTGCGCCGTCGAAGACACGCAAGGGCAAAGGATAGACTTTATCGTTGTCGATTCTTTGATCGAGGCGTACGTTTCAGACGAAGTCCAAACAGAGAATTTATTATGAGCACTGCCATTGCTGAAGACAAAAAGACTGGAGCGAAACTAAATCAGCTCGAGCAACTGAAAAAGTTTACCAAAGTTGTCGCTGACACCGCGGACTTTGAGTCCATGAAGGAATTCAAGCCGCAAGATGCGACGACGAACCCAAGTCTGGTTTACGCCGCCACGCAAAAACCGGAGTACGCTCATCTGCTCGAGGAGGTAATCGCTGATCGAAAGAAATCAGGTCTGAAGGGACACGAGCAGATCGAAGACATTTGCGATAATCTACTTGTTCAGTTCGGCACGGACATTCTCGAGATTGTGCCGGGACGCGTGTCGACCGAGACCGATGCACGCTTGTCATACGACGTCGAGGGTTCGATCAATAAAGCGCGCCGGTTGATCAAACTTTATGAGGATCGAAAAATTCCGCGCGAGCGCGTGTTGATCAAAATCGCGTCGACCTGGGAAGGATTGAAAGCCGCGGAGCAGCTGCAAAAGGAGGGGATCCGCTGTAATTTGACACTGCTGTTTTCGTTCCCACAGGCGGTCCGCGCAGCGGAAGCGAAAGTGCAGCTCATCTCGCCGTTTGTGGGGCGAATTTACGATTGGTACAAAAAAGAGATGAAGCGCGATTATTCAGGATCAGAAGATCCTGGCGTGCAGTCAGTTACAGAGATTTATACGTATTACAAGAAGTTCGATATCCCGACCGAAGTGATGGGCGCCAGCTTCCGGAACGTTGGGCAGATTCTGGAACTGGCGGGATGCGATTGCCTGACCATCAGCCCGGAATTGATGGAAGAGCTTTCGAAATCAACGGAGCCAGTCGAGCGGAAGCTCACTCCGGAGAAAGCGAAGTCGGCAAAAATTGAAAAGCTGGAGCTCGATGAAAAGACGTTCCGCTGGATGCTGAACGATAACGCGATGGCCTACGAGAAAACGGGCGAAGGAATTCGGAAGTTCGCCGCGGATGTGGAAAAGCTGGAAAAATTCGTCGCGAGCAAATTATAGCGTTGCCTCTTCCTTTGGCTGTTCCTCTCCTTTCACGGTCTGCGGGTGAGAGTGAGATTAGAACGAAGCGAAAGGGGAAGAGTAGCATGTTTAATGTCGTTCTGGTTCGCCCGGAGATACCGCCAAACACTGGCAACGTTGGACGGCTTTGTCTCGCGACTCAATCGACGCTGCATTTGATTAAGCCGCTCGGCTTTTCACTCGACGATCGACAGTTGAAACGAGCAGGTCTCGACTATTGGAATGAAGTAAGCCTGAGAATGTGGGACTCCTTCAGGGCGTTGCAAGAGTCGCAGTTGCCGGATGCGAATTACTTTTTTCTAACGACAAAGAGCAAGCGCCCTTACTACCAGGCAAGATTTCAGCGCGACGATTTTCTCGTGTTTGGTTCTGAGACGAAAGGCCTGCCGGAGAGTTTGCTCAGGGCCAATAATGATCGCTGTATTTGCATACCAATGCATGGAACGCGCAGCCTAAATCTCGCTACTGCTGTTGGAATTGTGTTGTTTGAGGCCGTCCGCCAACAGCACGCCTGACTAGAAACATCGCAACCCGCCGGGCACGGCGGGAGTTTAATCGGTAAAGGAAAGTAGAAGGGAAATTATGAAACGTATTGTGTATTTGACATGCATTGGGAGTCTTGCGCTAGTCCTGACGGCGTGGGGGGCCCAAAAAAATAAAGGCGGGCAGGGGTCAGCGAGAGGTGGAGGGGCGCGCAGCGCGCATGTCGTCTCACCCAGAAGCGGTGGAGGCCATTCGGTTGCGCGAGTGAATCGTGCTCCACGGAGTAGTCACTTAAGCGCAACGAGGGCTAGAACTCATGCCGCCGAGCGCAGGACCGTGACTCGCAACAGAGCGACACTTGGGAATAAGAGAGATGCTACTCAGACGACGACGCGGCGAACCTCCCGAGCGGAGGCGGCGAGAGCGCGGAGTTCGCGAGTTGCAACTCGTGAGGCAAAAACTGCGGAGCGGAACAGAGCCGCGCTAAATCGCGAGAGAAATCTCACGCGTGCAAACGCTCAGCGAACCAATCGTGTGCAAGCGACACAAGCGCGGAACACGCGCGTAGCTCAGGCCACCAGAAACGCCGCTCGAAGAAATCTGGCGGTAAATCGGCAGAGAAATCTCAGTCTGGCGCGTAACGTGTTGCATAATCGGGCAGGAAATGTCCGCGTCACCAACAACTGGCGAGACGCTCGTTTCAACAATGCGAGATATGCTGCGTTTCACAATTATAACCGGAATTGGCATGACCGTGGGTGGTGGAGAGGTCACCATTCGAACATCGTCTTTGTGCTCGGCGGGTGGTGGTACTGGAATACTGGCTACTGGTATCCAGCCTGGGGCTACGACTCATACGCCTCGTATCCCTATGACGGACCAATTTACACCGGCTACGCGAATGTGACGCCGGACCAAGTCCTCGTAAACGTCCAAGTCGCATTGCGAGACCAAGGCTATTACGACGGAGCGGTCGACGGTGCCATGGGGCCGCAAACGCGTGCCGCCTTGGCGGCGTTTCAGTCCGACAATGGGTTAACGGTTACGTCCGCGGTTGATCAACCAACCTTGCAAACGTTGGGCGTGGCATAAAAAAGGCATTCTATTAAAGGCCGCATCGCGAACCGGCTGTGCGGCGTTTATTTTCACATTACCACAAAGAACAACCAAACCTTCTTTCCAAGTCACGAAAGACATCCAAAAATGACGCTATGACGTTGAATAAGTGAGACCCTTTACGAGTCCAACAGCCTAGAAGGAAGAAAACTAAAAACTATGAGAATACTTTTCGCATTATTCTGCAGCCTTGCGCTCGCATTCGCCGCGAGTGGCGCGCAACAAGAAAAAAAGAAACCGGCGCCAACGAAACGGACTGCGCCCGCCGCGCGGGTATCGCGGCCGGCAGGCAAACCAGCCCAGGTTCAAAGAGTGACAAAACCAGCTAGGCCCACGGCGACGGGCAGGCAGGCCCAGGTTCAAAGGGCGA
>WNGI01002608.1_pt1 | contig 15696 bp, 17 predicted proteins | sample 5400621 | NCBI WGS metagenome assembly WNGI01 (sample SAMN13153374, study PRJNA577476) | soil metagenome | isolation source: 20 cm soil or saprolite under Garry oak tree replicate 1 | place: USA:California | collected 2016-06-15 | reverse complement strand
ACACTCGCAACGACGATTCCGGAAGCGGCGCTCGCCGACACGTTCAGCACACGCAATCTCTGGAAGGTGGCCGGAGATCGCTTGCAGGCGACCAGTCTGCACTGGTTCCCTGCCGTTTCGCTGGCGCGACTCCCGGCGGCGGTCGGTCCCCCGTCGCAGAGTTCGTTACGCAGAACCTTCGGCGCAGCGGTCGCCCATACCGAACGCGCCGACGAGGTGAACCGCCAGGGCGAGCTCATGCCGATTGGGTGCGGCCTCGACTCGCTGTACTGGCGCAACGCGCTCAGGCCGGCCTACCGCGTCCTCTCGCGATTGGGTGGTCCCCGGCGCGCTCCCGATGTGCTCGCCGGCGTGGCGCTCGACCTGGATACCGCCATGGCGCTTTATCGGGGGAGCGGTTTTTGCGACGCGGATTACCGCGTCGGCCTCGCAGCGTTGGGACTCGACTCGGCCGAGATGAATCGCCTCGCGGCATTGCCTCCGACGGCTCGCTACGACACGCTGATCGAGCGCGGCTGGTTGGGTGGGTATTACGCGGCGCTCGAAGACGCAGTCGCCGAGCGCGCGCTCGCGCTACGCGGCGAGCTGCGGCGCGCTCGCCCGGATCTCCGCTTCGCGTTTCACGCCACGACGCTTCCCACCGACTGGTTCTCCGTCGGCCTGCTGCGCGGCTTCTCGAGCCCCGATGCGCCGGTATTGCTGTGGCTCCGCGACGAGCGCGACCCGCGGCTGGTGCGCCGTCGTTTCGCGGAGCGGGGGATCTACGCGCTGACCGCACTGGGCCTCGAGCCGGATCGCGCCACGTTTGCGCAGCCGCAATTGACACGGTTGCGATTCGCCGCCTTCAGCCAGCATGCGGGGTTTTGGCTCGACGGCGCCGCGACCGACAGTTTGGGGCGCGTGATCCGGCGCCTCGCGAAGGAAGGCTTGCCCAGTGGGCCCGGCGTCCGGTAAGTTCTTCAGTTGGAAGTGGTGGGGCCGATGGTCGCGGGTGGCCGGCTTGAGGGGTCATTCGAGGAAAGTCCGAGCTCCACAGGGCAGACCGCCAGGTAACGCCTGGGCGCTGAGAGGCGACGGAACAGGGCCACAGAGAACAGACCGCCCTTGTATCCAAAGGGTAAGGGTGAAACGGTGGGGTAAGAGCCCACCGCGCGTCCGGCAACGGGCGCGGCACGGCAACCCCCGGTCGGAGCAAGGCCAAATAGGCAGCGAGACCCGGCCCGGGTCGCTCGAGCTGCGGGTAGGCCGCACGAGGTGGCTGGCGACAGCCATCCCAGAGAGATGACCATCTGCTCGTACCAACGAGTAAACAGAACTCGGCTTATGGTCTCACCACTTCCTCCTCTGTGAGCACGAAGACGTCCACGCCTTATCCTCCCCACTGGGAGAACGTCGCCGATCTCCGAGTCTTTCGCACCACGCCTCAGGAGTGGGAGAAGCTCATTGGCTGGCGGACCGACATGCGGAAACGCGGTTGGAAGCTTCTCAAGGTCCTGAGCGAGGAGGCGGAGGTGGTGGCCATCTTCGGGCGTACCAAGACTAAGGAATAGCCCCGATGCGTCGCTTGTTTGTTCTGGCGGCTGCGGCCGGCGCGCTCAGCTGCTCGCCGAAGAATCCGTCGTCTCAGCCCACACCCGTGAACCCGCCCGCGCCTCCGGCGGCCCCGCCGCCGCCGGGCGCGCCGCGACCGTCCGGCCAGCCGGGGCTGCGCCTCGGACCGAGCGCGCTCCGCTACATCGCGCATCAGTCACTGCACGCGGAGCAACAGCTGCAGCCCGGTCAGACCCAGGTGATCGAGCGCGGAACCAGGCTCTTTCTCACAGCGACGATTGTCGGCCCGGCCGACAGCTCGGGGTACCGTCTGACGTTCACGGTCGATTCGATTGCGCTCGACTCCGGTACAACGCTGCCACCGAACATCGATCTCACTGCCGCGCGCGGCCTGGTCTACGACGGACGACTGTCGAGCGCGGGCGTTGCGAGAATTACGCTCCTGTCCGACTCGACGCGCGCAGCGGCATTCGTACAGCTGCTCGGCCTGTTGCGAACCTTCTATCCGCGGCTCCCGCGCGAGGGGTTGGTTCCCGGCGCGGAGTGGACGGACACGACGGCGGCCGACGATCGGGCCGTGATCGATGTTACTCGGCGCTCCGTGAACCGTTCGCGTGTCGCGACCTGGGAGGACCATGGCGGGATACGCGCCTTGCGACTTGACGTGACCGCGTCCTATACCTTGTCGGGTAAAGGAACCCAGGCAAACCAGCCAGTCGAGGTGTCGGGAGCGGGCATCGAGACGACGCGCCATTTCGTTGCCGCGGATGGCCGCTACCTGGGGGCCGAAGACACGGACAGCTCGACGCTGTCCGTGACGTTTCCATACCAATCCGTCACGATTCCCGCGATTCGCGTCCTTCGCTCCACGGTCATCGCGCAACCGTGAGGGTTGCCGCGGGAGGCTTGCTCTGCGCGGTAGCCTTGAGCGTCACGGCGCTGTCTGCCCAATCCGTCGCGCCCAACCGCGCCACCGCCTATCTCTTTCCCACCGACGTCAGCGATGCGCGCGCCATCTGGGTCAACCCTGCCGGCCTTGGGGTGACCCGCGACGCCTCGATCTATGCGGAAGTGGGCGTCGGGGAACCGGGCGCGAGCGGGCGCCTCCGCCAGATCAATGCCGGCTTCAACTCCCGCGGCCTATCGCTCGGCTACCAGCGCGACTTCCTGGACGACGGCGTGAAAGGCACGACGTTGCGCCTGGGACTGGGGGGCGGCGCGGGGGGGCTGGCCGTGGGTTTCGACATCGCGCGCTATAGCGGCAGTGGCGCTAATGCGACGGGGTGGGACATCGGCGCGACCTACGTCGCGTTGCCCAAATTCAATGTCGGTCTCGTCACGACGAACATTGGCCAGCCGGTGGTGCGGGGCCTCAAACAACGCATCACCTACATTCCCGGGCTGACCTGGCATCCCGGTCCGCTCGCCTTGTCGACGGACGCGCGCATCACGCCCGATTCGGTGGAGTCCTACGCGTTTGGCATCGGCTGGCGCACCAACAGCGCGAGCTCGCGATGGCCGATCGAGGTCATCGCCCGCATGGACACCGATAATGGCTTCCGGCGCGGCGCCTTCGCGTTCGGGTTCTCGATCGGGGGAGAGAATCGTCTCGGCGCCGTTGCTTCAGCGCCGGGAGACGCTTCTCAGATCGACTATTCGAGTATCTACGGCCTGATGACCCGAACGCCGACGACCGGGCGCCGCTAAGACCGGTGAGTCCGCGTGCGGTGGCGCGGGGGCGGGGCGGGCTTTGGCTTGGTGGGCGGGGGGGGCGGTGGCAGCGGTGGACGTGGAGTCGCCTGCCGCGGCGCGGCCGCGGGAGTCTTGTTGAGCTGCGGTCTCAGTTGCACCATGTCGCGGAATGACAGGTTGCGGTACACAGTATCCGCGACTTCTCCAGAATGCCGTCCGTAGATCACCAGCCGGAATGCCAGACCGCCGTGAAGCATCAGATCCATGTCCCGCCGCACGCTGTCGCGCGCGTAGGATCGCACGTCGTGCGGCGTGACGACGACCGTGCGCCGCCGCGTGAGCAGTAACAGCGTCGTGTCCTCCTGGCCGGCGGGCCGATACGCGTACAGACCAACGTCCCCGGGGAGCAACGCGCGCCGGCCGCGGAGCATGCGGGTCAGGCTGTCGGGTAGAGGTAACCGCGCCGCGACGCGCGGCGGCTTGCTGAACACGTAGTAGGCCACGACCGCGCCCCCTCCCGCGAAGGCGAGAAAGAGCAGGCATCCCGCAACGCTAAGTCCCACCAATGAGCGGTAGAACATCGCCTTGATCCGGCGGCTCAGCGGCAGGTGCACGCGATCCCGCGCCGCGGTCGGCAGGGCGCCAACCAGCGCGCGACTGACCTCGCTCGCCATCTGAAAGCGGTTGGCGCGCTTTTTGTCGAGCATGCGATCGAGGACCAGCGCCATCTCTTCCGGCGCGTCCGGCCGGAGACGCCGGATCGGCTCGGGTTGCTCGGTGAGCTGTTGCGCGAGAATGTCGGCCGAGGACGGACCATCGAACGGCGGCGCACCAGCGAGCATGTGGTAGAGCACGATCCCGAGGGAGTAGATGTCGGAGCGACCGTCCAGGGGATCGCCCGCCGCCTGCTCGGGACTCATGTACTGCGGTGTTCCGACTACCACGCCTTCGCTGGTGAGGGACGCGCTGCTCTTCTTCTCCTTCGCAGCCTGCGCCGCTTTCGCGATCCCGAAGTCCGTCACCAGGACGTGGCCGCTCCTGTCGAGCAGGATGTTGTCGGGCTTGATGTCGCGATGCACGATCTCGTGGCTATGCGCGTACGCGAGCGCATCCGCGACCTGCCGGGCGATGCGCGCCGCGTCGCCGATGGGAAGCTTCTTCTGCGTCTCGAGGAGCTGGCCCAGCGAGGGACCGTCGATGCACCGCATGATGAGGTAGAAGATTTCTTCCCGCCGGCCGACCTTGTAGATCGGCACGATGTGCGGATGCTCGAGGCGCGCCACCGTCTGTGCTTCGCGCATGAAGCGTTCGGCGACGACGGTCGTCGGCGCGAGCTCCACATCCAGGACCTTCACGGCGACATCGCGATTCAGCACGTTGTCGCGCGCGCGAAACACGGCGGCGAAGCCCCCCTGACCCAGCAGGGCACCAACGGTAAATTCGCTACCCAGCGCCTGCTGCAAGCGTTTTTGGAGGTCTCCGAGGTCCATGGCGGTGCAAAAAGCTAGAAGTGCGAAGCGTGTTCTGCTAGGGACGAGCGCCCTTGTGCTCGTCTGGTTGTTTGGTGTGTGGCCGCCGCCGATCTGGTGGCGCGATCACCAGCCGCGGTGTACCGCGATGATGCGTCTGAGAAGCGACTGCCGGACGGCCCGGCGGCCGGACGGCCAACATCGATCGCAGCTGCTCGAACGCATGATCATCATCGCCGAGGACTCGCGATTCAGAACGCATCACGGGATCGACTTCATCGAGTTGCGCGGAGCGTGGGCGGCGGGCGGGCATCGCGGCGCGAGTACCATTACGCAGCAGCTCGCGAAGAATCTCTATCTGTCGCCCTCACGCTCGATCTTTCGCAAGCTGAAGGAGGCCGTGACCGCCGTGCGGCTGGAGCTGGCGCTCAGCAAAGACCGCATCATGGAGCTCTATCTCACGACGGCCGAATTTGGCCCTGGCGTGTGGGGCGCCGACGCGGCGAGCCAGGCGTACTTCGGCGTCGCGCCGCCGAACCTCACCAGCGCGCAGGCCGCAGCGCTGGCCGCGACGCTGCCATGGCCCAGGACATCAAATCCGGCTTACCGGCCTGGGCGCATGCTGGAGCGGCGTGAATTGATCCTGGCGCGCTATTACGGGGGAAAGACTCCGGTACCGCCCGTGCTGGAGGACTCCATTCCTACGATTCCGCCGATCGAACCGCCCGTCGTGCCGATTATCCCGATCGACACCGTGGTCACCGACACCGTCAGCACCCCGGATACAACACGGGACCACCCAGATTCGGGTGGTCCCGTAGACTCGACACAGCATCCCGCGGTGCGTCTGTTGCCTAGTAGTGCAGCTCCGCGCTTTTTCAGTCCCCGCTTTTCAGTCTACAAGTCGTAGCGGCATCACGAGCGCCATGTAGGAGGCCGGATCGTTCCAGCCCACGGGCTCGATCGTGCTGGCGCGCTCGGGCGCTTTGAAGGTGAAGCGCACCTCGTCGGTGGGCATGTACTTGAGGATCTCGAGCAGGTACATCGCGTTGAACCCGATCTCCAGCGGCTCGCCCTCGTAGGTCACCGCCAGCTCGTCCTGCGCTTCGCCCAGATCCGGCGTCTGCACCGAGAACTTCACGTTGCCGCCGGAGAAGGCCAGCCGGATGCGATGGGTCTGATCGCTGGCGACCACACTCATGCGCCGCAGCGCCGCGGCCATTGCCATCTTGTCGACGGTCGCCTGTTTATCGTTCTCGCGCGGAATCACCTGCTCGTAATTCGGATACGGCCCCTCGATCAGGCGCGAGAAGACGAGCGTGCCGCCAGCGCGGAAGCCGATGTGGTTGTCGCTCTTCGCGAGCTCGATCTCGGCGTCGCCGGCGTAGAGCCGGCGGATCTGCTCCAGCGCTTTGGGGGGAACGATGAGGTCGGCCGTCGAGCCGCCGGTCGCCGGCACGTCCATCTTGGCTAGGCGATGGCCGTTGGTCGCCACCATCCGCATGCGGTCGGGCCGCAGCTCCCAAAGCACGCCGTTCAGGATGGGCCGGCTTTCTTCAGTCGATGCGGCGAACGCCACGTGACCCACCAGCTTTTGGACCACGCCGGCCGCCGCCTTCCAGGCCTTGTCGAATTTCACGGCGGGGAAGGACGGAAACTCTTCGCGCGGCAAGCCCAGCAGCTTGAACTTGGAGCGGCCCGATTCGATCGACACGCGCGCTTCGCCGGCCGCCGTCACGCGGACGGGCCCGGACGGCAGCTCGCGTGCGATGTCCACCAGCTTCTTGGCGGGGAGCGTCACCGCGCCGTCGGCATCCACCTCCGCGGGGACGGTCGTGCTCACCGCGATGTCGAGATCGGTTCCTGAGAGCCGCAGGCCGCCGCTCTGCTTCGAGGCTTCAACCAGGACATTGGCTAGTACGGGCAGCGTCGTTTTGGCGGGGATGGCTGCCGCCACCGCCATCAGGCCTTCCTGTAGCTGCTCGCGCGTAATCGTGAACTTCATGCTGAGCGCTTCGTCTCCCAAATGAGGAAAGTCTTTAGTACTACTTCTCTATATAGAAATACTAGTAGTAGTAGTAGACAACGGGGATATGTGGGCGATGTCGCTAAAGCGCAACCACTGCATCACCTGTCATCTCTCACATGATGTTGGTGCACTGTTGGGATTGTTGGCGCTTTGCGGATAGCGGCCTGACTTTCCCCATAACCAACATCCCACGCTGTTTCCCACGCCACTTTGTTAGTTACAGTGCGGACAATTCCTGTCGCGCCATTTCGACGCGCTCTTTGAACGTCCGGTCGCGCATCATCTGCCGCTCGACCTTGTCCACGCTATGAATCACCGTGGAGTGATCCCGGCCGCCGAACGCCTGTCCGATCTCGACGAGCTGCATGCCCAACATGTCGCGCGCCAGGTACATCGCCACCTGGCGGGGAATGGTGAGCGTCTTGGTCCGGGCCTTGGAGCGGAGTCCCTCCGGCGTCACGCCCCAGCGCCGGGCGACGACCTCCTGGACGCGATCGATACTCGGCGCCGAGCCGCTACCGCCGTAGGACGCGCCTTCTTCGCCCTGGCGGATCTTGTCCGACAGCGCCTCGCGCGCCAGCTCGATCGTCACTTCGCGGTTCTTGAGCGAGGCGAAGAGCAGCAGCTTGATGATGCAGCCTTCCAGTTCCCGGACACTGGAACGGATGTGCTCGGCGATGAAGCGCAGCACATCGTCCGGGATCGTCAGCTCGAGATGATCCTGCTCGGCTTTTTTGCGCAGGATCGCGATCCGGTGCTCGAGATCGGGGTGTCCGATGTCGGCGACCATCCCCCACTCGAACCGCGAGATCAGCCGGTCTTCCAATCCCGGAATTTCCTTGGGCGGCCGGTCGGAGGTGAGCACGATCTGCTTGTGCGCCTCGAACAGGGCGTTGAAGGTGTGGAAGAACTCCTCCTGCGTCATTTCCTTGCCTTCCAGGAAATGCACATCGTCCACCAGGAGGAGATCCACGTCGTTGCGGTAGCGGCGGCGGAACTCGGACATCGTGCGAGCGTGAATCGATTCGATCACGTCGTTGATGAACTGCTCGGCGCCGAAGTACTGCAGCCGCGTCTCGGGGTTTTTCTCGAGCACGGCGTGCGCGATCGCCTGCATCAGGTGCGTCTTGCCGAGCCCCGTGGCGCCGTAGATGAAGAGCGGGTTGTACGTCTTGCCCGGCGCTTCGGCGACGGCGTGGGCGGCGGCCGCCGCGAGCTCGTTCGACTTCCCGATGACGAACGATTGGAAACTGTACCGTTCGTTGAGCGGTGTGGTCCCGATGTTGGTAGCGATCGCGGTCGCCGTGCTTTCACGCGGCGCGACGAAGAAATCCATCTGCGGCCGCCGCTGCCGGTCTTCTTGCACGCGAAACACCACCGTCGTCGGCCGGCCGAGCACGCGCTCGGCGACACGCGCCAGCATCGACGCGTGCTTCGACTCATTCCACTCCGCGGCGAACTGATCGGGCGCGCCGAGAATCAGGCGACCGTCGTCGAGGGCGATGGGCTCGGATGGCTCGAGCCACGTGCGCACCGTCGCCTCGGGAAGTTCACGTCGAGCTTCGTCGAGGAGGCGCTTCCAAGCTTCGTTTACCGATTGCTCCATTACGATTTTCTGATTTTAGGAAGGACGTCCAGCAAGGGCGGCCCGAAAGTACGGGCCGTGTGTGGAAAAGTCAACCTTGACCGGCGCGTCGCGAGCCGGGTAACTTTCCCGGCCTTACTCGAGGAAATTTATGGGTCCGACATATCGGCCGCGCAACCGGCGGCGTATCAATAAGCATGGATTCCGCGCGCGGATGAAAACCGTTTGGGGCCGCGCCACGCTGTCCCGCCGGCGCAAGAAGGGCCGCAAGCAGCTCGTCGTCAGCATTCCATCCAAACACCGGAGCCGGTAAACGAGCGAGCGGTACCCGCGCCGCGTGCGGATCACGCGCGGCTCGGAGCTCACATCCTGCTGGGAGGCGGGAGGCCGGCGGCGCACCCGGCACCTCGATTTTGCTTGGCGTCACAATCTCTCGGGTCACGCGCGGCTCGGACTGATCGTGCCGCGTCATCAATCGTCGGCCGTGGCGCGCAATCGTCTGCGCCGCCGGCTGCGTGAAATCCTGCGCCGCGACGTGCTGCGAATGCTCCCGGGAATCGATCTGGTCATCCGCGCCAAGCGCTCCGCCTACAGCGCCTCCTTTGCAGTGCTGCGTGCCGAATTGACGGGCGCGGTAGAGACACTGACGTGACGCGACTGGAACGCTTGCCGCGGCTGGCCGTAATGGTTCTCATCCGTGGCTACCAGCTCACGCTCTCGCACCTCGTCTTCACCCAGTGCCGGTTCGAGCCGTCGTGCTCGCGCTACACCTATCAAGCGGTCGAGCGCTACGGCGCGCTCAAGGGCTCCTGGCTTGGGATCAAGCGCATTCTCAAGTGTCATCCATTCCATGTCGGCGGGTATGATCCCGTTCCCTAGCGCCCTGCATGGATAAGAGAAACCTCCTCATCGCGTTCGTGCTCATGATGATCGTGGCGGTCGCGCCGTCGATCATCTGGCCGTCGAAGAAGGCGCCGGTTGGGCGGTTGGGCGGTTCGGCGGATAGCGCTGTTCTGCGCGATTCGATGTCACGGACCACTCCTCCCGAGCGCCAGCCACCCGCCCAACCGCCAAACCGCCCAACCGTCCCCGCCGACACAGGCCGCATCGTCTGGGTCACGTCCCCACTCTACCGGCTCGGCTTCAGCACGCGCGGCGGCCGTCTCCAGTCCGCCGAGCTGCTCCAATACAAGTCGTTCGCCCCCGGTGACTCGACTCGTCCCGTGCAGCTCGTTGCGCCCGGCGACGCCTTTCTGCGCCATCGCCTCGTGCTGCCCGCCGGCGATACGGTGTCACTCGATGACTGGACCTTTGAGCCCAGCGCCGCTCCCGATGCGCCGGTCGTGGTGTCCACGGGACAGGGCGCCAAGCAGTTGCGCTTCGATGCGGACCGTGGTGGCTCGCATGTGACACTCGAGTACTCGTTTGTCCCTGACGCGTATCGCTTCGATGTGCGGGGATCCGTCACCGGCCTCGGGAGCAGCGGGGCGATCCTGCTGATCGACCTCGCGGATGGCTTGCGCTCGGCCGAACGGGATTCCCTCGACGACTATCGGCACTACTCGATCGTCACGAAGGCATCCAAGACCGAGCGCACCGACTTCGCGAAGATTCGTCCGGGGCAGACCGCCTTGTTCAACGGCCCGTTCGAATGGGTCGGTGTGAAATCGAAGTACTTCTTCCTGTCGGCGCTCGCGCTGGAAGAAGGGCAGCCCACTTTTGCCGGCGCGGTGGCGGTCGGAGGCGAGCGCAACGGCAAGGCGGCGTCGCGCACGTCGGTCACGCTCACGATGCCGGTGCAGCCCGGCGGCGCATTCCGCTATCAGGTGTATGCCGGGCCGCTCGAGAATCGCCACCTGGCGCCCATGGGGCACGGGCTCGACGACGCCAACCCGTACGGCGGCATCTTCCGGCCCATCATCCAGCCGGTCTCCGTTTTCGTCATCAACATTCTCTTGTGGATGCACGAGCGGCTGCACCTCGCATACGGCTGGGTGCTGATCTTGTTCGGCATCGTGATCCGGATCCTGCTGTGGCCGTTGAACCAGAAGGCGATGGAGTCGGGTATCCGGATGCAGGCGGTGGCACCGCTCATCAAGGAGACGCAGGACAAGTACAAGGACGACCCCACGCGGTTGCAACGCGAGATGCTGCGCATCTACAAGGAGCACAAGGTCAATCCGTTTGGGGGCTGCTTGCCGATGCTGCTGCCCTGGCCTGTGCTGCTCGCGCTGTTCTTCGTCTTCGCGAACACGATCATCTTCCGCGGCGTGCCGTTTCTGTGGATCCCGGACCTGTCGCGCGCCGATCCGTTCAGGATTCTCCCGCTGCTGCTGGGACTCTCGATGTTCGGGCTGTCCAAGGTCGGCCAGATCGGCGTGCCGCCGAATCCGCAGACGAAGATGATGGTCTACTTCATGCCGATCATGATGACCTTCCTGTTCTTGAACTTTGCGTCCGGGCTGAACCTGTATTACGCGGCGCAGAACCTCTTCAGCATTCCGCAGCAATACCGGATTGCGAAGAAGCGGCTGCGCGAAGCGCCGGTGGCGGGATCAGGCACGCGACCCGCGCCCTCACCGCCCCCCCCCGTGCAGCGCAAAACCTAGACTGCTCACCGACACCATCGTTGCCCTCGCGACACCTCCGGGCCGCTCGGCCCTCGCCCTAATCCGTCTGTCGGGCCGCGACGCGTTTGAGCTCGCGGCCAACTGCCTCAAGCCATTTCACCCAACCCCGCCGCGAACCGTGTTTCGGACGCGGCTGCTTCACCCAGAATCGCGTGAGCTGGTAGACGACTGCCTCGTCGCCTGCTTCCCCCGGCCGCATTCGTACACGGCCGATGATCTGGTCGAGATCTCGACCCATGGCGGCCTCGTCGTGCCTGCAGCAGCGGTGGCCGCACTGGTTGCGGCCGGGGCACGACCGGCAACGCCAGGCGAGTTCACACGCCGCGCAGTCCTGAACGGCAAGATGGATTTGCTGCAGGCCGAAGCGACCGCCGATCTCATCGATGCCGGATCGCCGGCGCAGCGGCGGCGCGCGCTGCAGCAGCTCGAGCGCGGGCTATCGGACCGGCTCGCGGCGCTCCGGGCAGAGATTCTCGAGTTGGAAGCGTTGATCGCGTACGACATCGATTTTCCGGAAGAAGATGAAGGGCCCGTGAATCCCGAGCGGGTACGGGCTGCGTGGTCGGCGGTGCGCGGGCGTGTCGCCGATTTGCTGAAGACCGCGCCAGAAGGCGAACGTCTGCACGAAGGCGCGCTGCTCGTGATCGCGGGCCGGCCCAACGCCGGCAAATCGTCGCTCTTCAATGCGCTGCTCGGCACCGAGCGTGCGATCGTGACCGAGATTCCAGGCACGACGCGCGACGCCATCGAAGCCCACGCGGTGATCGAAGGCTTTCCGTTCCGGCTCGTGGATACGGCGGGCCTGCGCGACACCGACGAGCGTATCGAACGGCTCGGGATCGAGGTCAGCCGGAAGTACCTCGCGGCCGCGGACCTCGTGCTGTTCTGCGAGGAGCGCGACGATCCGTCACGGGAGGCGTTCCTCGCGCAGGTAAAGGCGCCCGTGGTCGTCGTACGGACAAAAGCGGACGTCGGTGGTGCCGGAGGGGGGGGGGTGTCTGTGGTGACCGGGGCGGGGCTCCCCGAGCTCAGGCGCAGACTCGCGGAGGTGGCTTTTGGTCACCTCCTGGCACTCGGAGATGTCGAACCCGTCGTCACGCGGGCGCGGCACCGCAGCGCACTCGACCGCGCCCTCGCCGAGCTGGAGGCGTTCTGGCAGGCACGTGCAGAGGGCGTGGATGCGGCCGCAACGGCGACGCATTTGCGCGCCGCGGTCGTGGCGCTCGATGACTTGATCGGCGCCGTTACGCCAGAGGATGTGCTCGATCGGGTGTTCGCGGCGTTCTGCGTGGGGAAGTGAGCGATTCGAACATCGTGCGCGCCTTGGCGAGGGTCTCCTCATACTCGGCTCTGGGATCCGAGTCCCAGACGATCCCGGCGCCCGCGTGGAACGTCGCATGACCGCCCTGAATCACGATGGTGCGAATGGGAATGTTGAAGTCCATCGCGCCCGTGACTGAGATGTAGCCGATCGCCCCGCAGTAAACCCCGCGCGGCGCGCGTTCGAGCTCCGCGATGATCTCCATCGCCCGGATCTTGGGCGCGCCGGTCACCGAACCACCCGGGAACGCGGCTTCGAGCACGTCGATCGCATCGGTACCCTCCCGCAACTCCCCCACCACCGTCGAGACGAGGTGGTGAACGCTCGGGTGCGACTCGAGCGCGAACAGCTTCGGGACCTGCACCGACCCGGGCCGGCAGACTTTGCCGAGATCGTTCCGGAGTAAGTCCACAATCATGACGTTCTCGGCGCGGTCTTTCTCGCTCCCCAGTAGCTCGCGCGCCAGGGCGCTATCCACCGCGGGCGTCGTGCCCCGCGGACGCGTCCCCTTGATCGGGCGAGCCTCCACGGCGCGCGTCGCGGGATCGAAGCGCACGAACCGTTCGGGAGAAATGCTCGCAATGGTCGCGCCGGCGAACTCCAGATACGCGCCGAACGGCGCGGGGTTGCGCGCGCGGAGTCGACGGTACAGCGCGAGCCCGGACCCGGTGAACGGGCCGTGAAAGCGCTGCGCCAGATTCACCTGATACACGTCCCCCGCGGCGATGTACTCGCGGACGCGCGATACTCGGGCCTCGAACTCGGCTGGTGTGAAATTCGACTCTGGCGGCGCCGGAGTTGCGGCGTGGTGCTCGTGAATCGCAGGGGGCGGGGGCGACGCCGCGAGCCGCTCGCGCACCACCCTGGTCCGCGACTTGGTCTGCGCGTCGGTTCCGGAGCTGATCAGCCAGGCGCGATCCTCTAAATGATCCCACGCGATGACCCAGTCGTAGTACGCCAACAGGACGTCGGGGATTTGCGGCGTGAACCGGTCGGCGGGCGGGCGCGCGACCCGCTCCAACTCCGCGCCCCAATCGTAGCCGAGGTAACCGGCACTCCCGCCCTGAAACGGCGGGAGTCCGGGGAACGGGCGGGGCGCGGGATGCGCGCGCAGCATGGCGCGCGCCGCTTCGGGCGTGCGCGCGACCGCGACCGGGTCGGCCGCCAGAAACGAGTACCGGCTCAGCGCGCCTTGCGCTGAGCTATCGAGAAAGAGGAGGTAGGGAAGTCCGCTGAAGCGGACGCAGGTGCCGAAGGGGTCGGGAGCGGGAACGAGAGGTACGGCGTGAGTCACGGTCCCACGAACTTCTTCGTCGTCCCTCGGAGCGCGCTTACCCCGGTCTTCGGACGCCACAGCGCCGTCTGCTCGATCAGCTGCGCCAGCTCGACGTCGCTCGCAGTCACGCCTCCCGCGCTGTGCGTCCACAGCTTCACCTGCACCTTGCCCCAGCTCACCGCCAGGTCGGGATGATGGTCGGCCGCCTCAGCGAAGAACCCGATCGCGTTCACGAGCATCAGGGTGGTGGGCCAGCCGTCGGTTGGATAGTCGCGAACGATCGCGCCGTCTTCCAGGCGCCAGCCCGGCAACGTTTTTAGGCGATCGGAAATCTCAGCAGGAGAAAGCTTAGTCGAGGTCTTCACGGTAGCTCGCTGACTGGCCGAAGTTCTCCTCCACCTCCACCTCGATCGACTTGAGATGAACGGAGCCGAGCTCGGCGCGGACTCGGCCCGCGAGGTACTGTGCCAGCATCTCCACCGTCGTGTTGGGGATCGGGAGAATCACGCAGTCGCCCACGGGGAAGACGTAGCGGGGTTGGCCCGCGAACGCCACGCGCACGCTCCCGTTCTCCTCCGAAATCTTGAGCTGAGGATTGTCGCGCGGCAGCAGCACGCGATGATCGAGCTCGGCGGTGAGACCGCGCATCACCTTCTTCACCGCGGAGAAGTCCACCACAAACCAGCTGTCTGCTTCGAGGCCGCCCTCCACCAGGAGGCTCGCGCGGTAGTTGTGGCCGTGAAGTTTTTCGCAGCGATGGCCTGCGAACGTGATGAAATGCGCGGCCGCGAAGACCAGGTCCTCTTTGGTGATGGAGACTTTGAATTCCCCGCGGGTGCCCATACCCGCGTAATCTACTCGGGGAGAGTAGGCTCGCCGGTGGATAGCCGCCACACCTCGTCAGCCAGCCATTCCAGCCGCTGCTGGGCATAATCGAGCTCCGCGGGCGTCATCGTCTTGGCGCGGCGGGCGATGACCCGCGTATGGCTGAGCAGTTCGTCCAGCACCTCCCGCAGGGGCCGGTTCCGGCGGCGCTCGGTCGCGGGAACAGGGGGGGCGGGTGGAGGGGGTGCCGACGACCGCTTGCCTCGTGTCGTCACGCCGTCTGGATCCCCATGGCTCGATCGTCCGCCTGCCGCAGCTCTTCGACAGCCGCCCGCACCGTCGATGCGGCGCCGTGTTCTGTGAGGTAGTTCTCGACCAGGCGCAGGCCGAGATAGTACCCCGACCGCTCGGGAAGCACCTTGCCCGCGAGCAGCCGCGCGGCGGGGCTCATGCCGCCCGAGAGATACCGCAGCCTGAGGCCCAGGCCTGTTGATTCGAGATCGGTGGCGGAGGCGCGGCGCAGGAACGCGTCCAGCTCCCGCAGCCGACGATAGTGCCGCCGGTTGTAGCCGAAGTACTCCCACGGCTCGAAGCCGGGCGCCACCGCCTGGGATGCGGCGATCGCCGCGCCCTCGTTGACGAGGAGCTCGCGCAGCGTTGCGCGCGAGCCCATCTCCCAGGCGTCGTAGTACCCGCCGCTCGGGCCGCCGAGGTCGCTCACCAGGCGGCGCACGGCCGCGCGGCTCGTGGGCGACGTGTAGCGCAGCGCGTGCGCGACCTCATGGGCGATCCACAGCGGCAACAATTGCGGCGCGAGCCCCATGCCGTACGTCTGCGCGTTGGGCCGCCCCGTGAAATGCTCGAGACAAATGAACGCGATACCGCGGCCACCCACGACCAGCTCGCCCGCGTTTGCCGCGCCCACGCCCACCATCAGGTACAGATCGACGGGGCAGTCCGCCTCCAGCAGCTCCAGCGAGCGTCGCAGACCTTCCTCGGCCACCGCGACGACGTCCACATCCTCGAGCAGCCGCTTGAGATCGGTGCGGTGGGCCCGCAGCGCCGTCTCGATGATCGGCTCGGCGTGCGGCGAGCTCGGGTCCAGCACGTAGTTCTGCCAGTATGCGCTCAGGAGGGGACGATGGCGATCGAGGTACTCGTGGTACGCCGCGGTAGGATCTGGCGCGGCCAGCGTCGCGAGGAACTCAGGAACGAGATTGACGAGCATTCGCTGGTTGCCGCCCAATTTGGGAAGCGGTCCAGTGGAATTCAATCTCGGAGTGCCGCGCCGGCCGGACGCAGCGACTTGACACTACGC
>WNGI01002607.1_pt1 | contig 15696 bp, 14 predicted proteins | sample 5400621 | NCBI WGS metagenome assembly WNGI01 (sample SAMN13153374, study PRJNA577476) | soil metagenome | isolation source: 20 cm soil or saprolite under Garry oak tree replicate 1 | place: USA:California | collected 2016-06-15 | reverse complement strand
AGGTCATCAACCTGCTCGAAGAGCTGCAGGACCGCTTCAAGCTCACGTACCTGTTCATCGCGCACGACCTCTCCGTGGTGCGCCACATCAGCGACCGCGTCGCGGTCATGTATCTCGGAAAGATCGTCGAGCTCGCCGACCGCATCGACCTTTACGAGCACCCGCTCCACCCATACAGCCAGGCGCTGCTGTCCGCCGTGCCGATCCCCGATCCGCAGGTGGAGCAGAAGCGCAAACGCATCATCCTGACCGGTGACGTACCTTCGCCCGTGAACCCGCCGTCGGGCTGCCGCTTCCACACGCGCTGCTGGAAGGCGCAGGCGATCTGCTCCGAGGTGGACCCGGAGTTCATCGAGCATGCGCCGCGTCACTGGGCGGCCTGCCACTTCCCGGGGGCGTAGTCCGCTCGACTCTTGCTCGCGGCACGAGCCGTGCGGCGTGCTCGATGTCCAACTCATCATCTCTCTGTCGAAGATCGGAGGATCGAATGGAACAGCCGAAGCCGACCGAGCAACACAGGAGACTCGAGAAGCTCACCGGAAAATGGATCGGCGAGGAGAAGATCCAGGGTTCGCCGCACACGAGCGCGACGAACGCGACGGGCAGCTTCGACATCCGGACCGACCTGAACGGCCTCTTCGCGCTGATCGACTACGTCGAAAAGTCAGGAGCCCAGACGCTCCTAGCGGGCCACGGCGTCATCGGTTGGGACCCCAAGCAGAAGCACTACACGCTGCATTGGTTCGACACGTTCGGGAGCCCGCCTGGTGCACCAGGTACTGGCGAGTGGGAGAACGACACGCTGAAGTTCCATCAGGAGGGCAGCGGGAACACCATTCTCCAGCTCGCGGATGGCGGCCTGATCTTCAAGATCGAGATGGACGTCGACGGCAAGGGATTCACGCCGATCATCGTGGGCAAGTACCGCCGTGCAGGAGCTGGCGGCAAAGGCGCGGAAGAAACCCAGACTGAACCGGATCGCGTTCCCGCTCGCTCCTAGGTGCCGATCGGGCGCCGAAGCCGACCCAGCCCTTCGCGTGGCACCAGAAATGAACGGTGACGGGTCCCCGTCCGTATAGACGGCGGGTGGCGTAGAAGGCCGCCCGGATAGACTCTGGCACCGATTCACGGCTGGGAAAGCGAAAGGAGCACGAGGGGGATTCATGACAAGGACACAGCACACCGCACGCGTCCTCATCGCGGTCTTCGCGACGACGATGCTCGTCGCGACGGCCTGCGCGCCAGGCGGCCCCGCGGCCAGCAGCGCGCCGACCGGGACCGCCGCGGCGTCGCCGACGCCGCAGCAGGGCGGCCGCGTCATTCAAGGCGACATCTCGGACATCGCGACGATGCAGCCGGTGCTCGTGAACGACACGTCCTCGGGCCGCATCACCACTCTCTTGTACGACACCATCCTGCTTCAGGATCCGAAGACCGGCGAGCCCACCCCGCGCATGGCGACCTACAGCATCTCGAGCGATGGGCTCACCTACACCTTCGAGCTGAAGCCGAATACGAACTGGTCCGACGGGAAGCCCATCGTCGCGCAGGACTGGCTCACCGGTCTCTTGGCCGTCGGCAAGTCCGCCAAGACGGTGCGGAAGTCCAACTTCCAGGACATCCAGGGCTTCAACGACTTCAAGGACGCCAAGGCGACCACGATCACGGGCGTGACGCTCGACACCGCCAACCCGAAGAAGTGGACCGTCAAGATGGCGAAGGTCTCGTGTCCCGCGATCATCCAGCTCATCGGGTACGTGCTGCCGACCCAGGTCTTCGGCAAGTACGTGACCGCGACGTCGAAGCCTGAGGACATCGACAACGCGCCCGAGAACACGAACCCGACCGTGTTCAGCGGTCCGTTCACGTTCAAGGAATGGCGCAAGGGCGACCAGGTGATCCTCGGCAAGAACACGACGTACTGGCAAGGCGCGCCCAACGTGGACGAGTACGTCGTCAAAGTGCTGGCGAACCAGACCGCGATCACGAATGGTCTGAAGACGGGCGAGCTGACCTTCGGGACGATCCCGGCGAAGGACCTCGCCGACATGCAGACCGTCGACAGCGTGACCATCACCAAGTACCAGAACCTCGGCTACACCTTCATCGGCTGGAACACCGCGAGCCCATCGGCGGTCGGCCTTGCGGACAAGAGGGTCCGCCAGGCACTGGCCTATGGCATCGACATGGACGCCGTCATCAAGGCGGTCGTGTTCGGTGAAGCGACCAAGCAGGTCGCGCACCACGTTCCGGTCCAGTGGGCTTATCCGAGCGTCGCGCTCGAGCCCTACAAGTACGACAAGGCCAAGGCCCAGCAGCTCCTGAAAGACGCCGGCTGGACCCCTGGCAGCGACGGCATGCTCGTCAATGCCGCTGGGAAGAAGTTCAACCTGACGATCTCGACGAACTCCGGTAATCAGGAGCGCGAGACGTTGGCCCAGGTCGCCGCCGACCAGTACAAGCAGCTCGGCATCAACGCCGTCTCGAAGCCCGAGGCGTTCCAGGGCCTCGTGACGAAGCTCACTACCGGCGATCAGACGCTCGAGGCGACGATCATCGGCTGGAGCCTCGGCGGAGACCCCGACCCGTACCAGATCTGGCACTCGAGCCAGATCCCGAACCCGGCGACGAAAGTCGAGGGCTTCGGCTTCACGTTCTTCAAGGACCCGGCGATGGACAAGGCGATCGAGCAGGGGCGCAACCCGACGGACGGCAACTGCTCGACGGCCGCTCGCAAGGCCAACTACGAGACGTTCAACAAGATCCTGAACGAGAACCAGCCGTACAACTTCGGGTACTCGAACAACGTGCTGCAGGTCTCGCAGAAGTCACTGCAGAACTTCGCACCGGCACCGTTCCAAACCGTGTACAACGTCGAACAGTGGTGGATCAAGAAGTAACGCGTATGTAGGCACCGGTCACACGTAGTTCCGGTGGGGCGCCCGCGAGGGCGCCCCACCACGCGGAGGAGCGCTTGCGCAACTTCATCCTGCGGCGGCTGGTCTACGCGATCCCGACCCTGATCGGCATCTCGATCATCACCTTCGTGATCGTGCGGATGTCACCGGGCGATCCGATCCGTCTGTTCACCTTCGGTCAACGGGACATCACCGGTGAGGACATCGCGCGCCTCCGCCATGCCTACGGGCTCGACAAGCCCATACCGTTGCAGTACGTGGACTGGCTCATCGCGATGGTCCAGCTCAACTTCGGGCAGTCATTCATCTATCACCAGGACGCGTTCCAGCTCCTCCTCACCCGGGTGCCCGCCACGCTGCAGCTCGCGGTCGTGGCGCTCGGCATCCAGCTTCTTATCGGCGTTCCTCTGGGAGTCATCGCCGCGCTGAAGCGTGGCACCTGGGCCGACGGGGTGATCCGCGTCTTCGGCGTCGTCGGTCATGCGGTCCCCGCGTTCTGGCTCGGCCTCGTCCTTATCATCGTGTTCGCGGTTCAGCTGCGGTGGCTGCCGAGCCAGGGGCTGCTCACGGTCGGCAAGGATGTGTGGGATCTCCCGGACCGCCTCCGGCACATCCTTCTGCCGGCGTTCGTGTTGTCGCTTACCGGCATCGCGAATTACTCGCGGATCCTGCGCACGGAGACGCTCGACGTTCTGAGCCAGGACTTCGTCCGCACCGCGCACGCAAAGGGCCTCCACGAACGCACGGTCGTGTTCGTGCACGCCCTGCGGAACGCGCTCATCCCGGTCGTGACCGCGCTGGGCGGGATACTCGCCGCACTCGTCGGTGGGGCGCTCGTCGTGGAGCAGGTGTTCTCGTGGCCGGGCGTCGGTCAGTTCACGTTCCAGGCCGCGATCGCGAAGGACTATCCGATCGTGCAGGCGGCAACGATGTTCGTCAGCGTGCTGCTGGTCGTCAGCTATCTACTGAGGGACATCGCCTACGCGATCGTCGATCCGCGGATCAAGGCCGGTTAGTGGCGACCAGCACCGCGACCATTCGGGCCCCGACGGCCTCCGAGCAGGCGGCGATCCTGCTGCGGCCCCCGCGAAGCCTGTGGTCCAACGCCTGGTACAAGCTTCGGCGCGACCGCCTGACGATGATCGCCTTCGGAGTTCTCATCCTGTTCGCGCTTCTGTCCGCCGGTGCGGATCTGTTCGCGCAGAACGTCTTTCACTACACGTTCGAGAAGCAGGACCTGCTCAACACGTACCAGAAGCCGACGCTCGATCCGCCCGCATTCCTACTCGGGTCTGACGAGATCGGCCGAAGCCAGGTCGTGCGGCTTCTCTACGGCGGTCGGGTCTCGCTGGCGGTCGGTTTCGTCGCCGCGCTGGTGAATCTCACCGTTGGCGTGACCGTGGGTCTGACCGCGGGGTACCTCCGCGGCCGGGTCGACGACGTCTTCACCTGGTTCGTGACGACGTTGAACTCGATCCCCACGATCTTCCTGCTTCTCATCTTCGCTGCGATCTGGGAACCAGGTCCGGTGACGCTGACGGTCGTGATCGGTCTGCTGTTCTGGACGGGCATCTCGCTGTTCTGCCGCGGTCAGACGTTCGCGCTCCGCGAGCGTGAGTTCGTCGTCGCCGCGAAGACGATCGGGGCGCGCGATGCGCGCATCATGTTCAAGCACATCCTCCCGAACATCCTGCCGCTCATCTTCGTGCTGGCCGCGATCGACATCGGCGCCATCATCCTTACCGAGTCGGCGCTGTCATATCTCGGCCTCGGCATCCTGCCGCCGACGCCGTCCTGGGGGAACCTCCTCACGAATGCGACGACGTACTTCGTGCGCGCGTGGTGGCTGGTGCTGTCGCCGGGCGTGATGATCTTCCTGACCGTGCTCTGCCTGTATCTCATCGGCGACGGGCTGCGCGACGCGCTCGACCCGCGGCTCAAGGCGGAGACGTGATCAACTAGGAGGCGCCATGCCGGTGCGCCTCGTCCTCGCCGCGGCCATCCTCGCGCTCACCGCGTGTCAGGTCGCCCCGGTGCCGGGCGCCAGCACGCCGACACCGACGCCGGCCGGCGCCGCCGAGGTGGGCGGCACGTTCCGCATCGCGCTCACCGCCGACCCGACGACTCTCGACCCGTGGAACGCGAACGATGCGAACACCCTCCTCGTGACACGACAGATCTTCGAAACCCTCGTGGACTACGAGCCGGGCGGCTTCAAGATCGTGCCGAAGCTCGCCGAGAGCTGGTCCGTGTCGTCGGACGGCCGGTCCTGGACGTTCGCCCTGCGGCGCGGCGTGAAGTTCCACGACGGGACCGATCTCGACGCGGCCGCGGTGGTGCTCAACTTCGAGCGGGCACGACTGGTGGCGCACCCGCTGCACGGCGCGGCCGGCGCCGATCGCTATCGCGCGTACGCGGCGCTGCTCGGAGGCTTCGACGACGCGTCGCTGATCGGTCGCGTCGAGGCAAAGGACGCCCTGACCGTCGTCGTCACGACGAAGACGGCGTTCGGACCACTGCTGGCCGACCTCGCCATGCCGAGCTTCGCGATCGTGAGCCCGAAGTCGATGCAAGACGACCCTGCGGGCTGGTCGGCACCAGCGTCATCGGGCGCGTCCGGCACGGGCCCGCTGGTGTTCCGGCCGGGGGCGTGGCAGCCGGGTCAGCAGCTCGCGCTGGAGCGGAACGCGGCGTACTGGGCGAAGGATCCGCTCGGCACCCAGTTGCCGTACCTCGACCGCGTGGTGCTGCGCGTGATCAAAGACGAGTCGGCGCGCATCGCGGAGCTGCGCTCCGGCGGCCTGGACTTGGTCCGCGACGTGACCGTCGCGTCGCTCTCGACCGTCAAGGCCGATCCGAACCTGCAGCTCCTGGCGCGGTCCGCGTGGAGCGTGTCGTACCTCGGCATCGCCGGCGCAGCGCCGCTCGACAAGGTCGAGGCGCGCCGCGCCGTCGCGATGGCCGTCGACAAGCCGCTCTTGGTGACCACGCTCTACGGCGGCGCGGGAAAGCCCGCCTCGCAGCTGCTCGCTCCCGGAATGCTCGGCTACGACGACAGCGTGCTCGAGTTCTACCGCCTCGACACCGCGGCCGCGAAGCGTCTGCTCGCGGACGTGGGCGTTCCGAGCGGCTTCGCCACCGAGCTCTGGTACCCGCCGGCGTGGCGCGCGCAATACCCCGACCCAAAGCGCGTCGCGGAGAGCGTCGCTGCGGACCTCGCGAAGATCGGCGTCGTCGCGACGCTCCGCACCGAGGGCGCTGCGGCGTATCGCGCCGACGCGAGCGCTGGGCGACTGGCGCTCTGGCTCGGGGAGACCTGGGGCGACAGCGCGGACCCCGATTCGTCCTTCTCCGACGGAGGCGCGTGGGCCGGCGACGTCGTGCGCGAGCTTCTGCGCCGTGCGCGCTACGAGGCTGACGCGAGCAAGCGGACCGAGCTCTACAAGCAGGTCTCGAAGCTCATCCAGCAGGACGCGTCGCGGGTGCCGCTGGTCCAGGCGGAGGCGCTCGTCGCCGCGACGAAGAAGGTGCGCGGCCTCGTGCCGCACCCGATCGGCGTCGAGTCGTACGGCCAGGTCTGGCTCGGGAAGTGACGAACGCGACACTTCCCGCCGTCGGGCCTGCTCTAGGCTGAGACCGATGATGGGTATGGGCGGTCCGGGCGGGATGCACGTCTTCATGTGGGGTCCCGGCGGACGCGGTGAGGGAAAGCGACCATCGCTCTCGATGTACCGGCGACTCCTGCAGTACGTCGGGCCGTACAAGTGGAATCTCGTCTTCGCCGCGGTCCTCCTCGTCGTCTCCACGGCGCTGGGCCTCGTCTGGCCCCAGGTCGTGCAGCGCGTGATCGATCTCGGCCTGAAGGACTCCGGATTCCTCGACCTCCTGATCCTCGGACTGATCGTCGTGCTGCTCGTGCGGGCGGTCATCGACGGCCTGCGCCAATTCGTGATGGCCTACACGGGCGAGAGGGTGATCTTCGACCTCCGCATGGGGATCGTCCGCCACATGCAGTCGCTGTCGCTGTCGTTCTTCAATCGCCGCAAGACCGGCGAGCTGATGTCCCACGTGACCAGCGACGCCACGCTCGTGCACGGCGTCATTACGCAGACCATCATCCAGGTGCTGGGGCAGGTCCTCACGCTGGTCGGCGGCGTCGCCGTGATCTTCCTGATGAACTGGCGGCTGGCGCTGCTGACGCTCGTCGTCGCGCCGCCGATCGCGATCCTCGGGCAGCGCATGGGCCGGCGGATCCGCGATATCTCGCGCGAGGCGCAGGACGCCCAGGGCGAGGCGGTCGGCGTGCTGCAGGAGGCGATCGCGGAGGTGCGCGTCGTCCAGGCGTTCACGCGCGAGGAATACGAGGCCGCCCGCTTCCACGAGAAGCTGCTGTTCACGTTCAACAAGACCATCGAGCGCGCGCGCATCAGCGCGACGATGTTCCCGATCATCGGTTTCCTCGGCTTCATGTCGGTGATCGTCGTCCTCTGGTACGGCGGTCACGAGGTCGCGCGTGGCGAGATGACCGCGGGCATGCTCGTCGCCTTCCTGCTGTACATCAACATGGTCGCGGGCCCGATCGGCATGCTCGCCAGCCAGTGGACGCAGGTGCAGCAGGCGTTCGGCGCCGCCGACCGGATCTTCGCGCTGCTCGACACCGTGCCCGAGATCCAGGACCAGCCGGGCGCCGCGGCGCTGCCGCCGGTGCGTGGCGAGATCCGATTCGAGGAGGTCGGTTTCCGCTACGGCGGCGCCTCCGAGCCGACGGTCCTCGACGGCGTCACGACGACGTTCCAGCCCGGCGAGACGACCGCGCTCGTCGGACCCTCCGGGGCGGGGAAGACGACGCTGGTCAACCTCGTCGGCCGCTTCTACGACCCGGTCAGCGGGCGGATCGTCGTCGATGGCAACGATCTGCGGGATGTCACGATCCGCTCGCTGCGCGAGCAGATCGCCGTCGTACCGCAGGAGCCCATCCTCTTCGCGGACACGATCCGCGAGAACATCCGCTACGGGCGTCTCGATGCGACCGATGCCGAGATCGACGAGGCCGCGAGGTCCGCCAACGCGACGGAGTTCATCGCGCGGCTCCCGAACGGTCTCGCGACGATCGTCGGCGAACGCGGGGTGCGGCTCTCGGTCGGCCAGCGGCAGCGCGTCGCGATCGCGCGTGCGCTGTTGCGCAAGGCGCCGATCCTTCTCCTCGACGAGGCGACGTCATCACTGGACAACGAGAGCGAGTACCTCGTGCAGCAGGCGCTCGACCGGCTCATGCATGGACGTACCACGATCGTCATCGCGCACCGACTTTCGACGGTCGAGCGCGCGGACCGCATCCTCGTGCTCGACCACGGGCGCATCGTCGAAGAGGGCACGCATGGTGAGCTCCTTGCGCTGGGCGGGCTCTACCACCGTCTCTACACGCGGCGCTTCGTCGATGTGGACGCGGTCCGTCCCGCCGAGGCGACCGCGATCCTGGCCGGGATGCCCGCCGGCGAACCGCGGCGATTGCGAGTCGCCCGCTAGGTCACTTCACCGTGATCGTTCCGCGCATCGAGTTGTGGATGTTGCAGAAGAAGTCATAGGTCCCGCTCTCGCTGAACGTGAAGGAGAACGTCTTCCCGGGTTCGACGCGCTGATCGAATTTCCCGCTGAGCGTGCCCGGGACGCCGCTCGTGACGGTGTGAGTGGTGCCGTCGTCGTTCGACCACGTGATCGTCGCGCCTTTCGCGACGCTGGGCTGGTTCGGGTTGAACGCGAACCCCTTGATCGAGATCTGCGTGCCGGCGACCGCGGGCGCCGGACCGGACGCCGGCTGTGACGCGCAGCCGACGGCGAGGACGCTGAGGAGCAGCGCGGGACCGAGCAGGCGGATCGCAAGACGCATCAGGTGTTCCCTCCCGGTGAATAGAGATCGGGTCGCAGGAGCGGCGCGCAGGCCATCGCGACGAGGTCGGCGAACGCGTCGGTGCGCGACACGAAGCCTTCCGTCAACAGTCCTACGGCTCCGCTGTGCTGTTTGGATGCGGTCACTCCGAAAAGGTCGTCGATGATCGTCCCCAGCTCGTCGCCTGCGGCAAGGCGGTGTGCGACCGCTGCGGGCAGTGGCATGCGCAGACCGCTCGCGTCGCCGGACAGTCCGTCACGCGTGACCGCCGCGACCCAGGAGACCAGCCAGACGACCGGTGGCTCGTGTTCCACACCCCCTTCGAGGCCGAACGCGATCTCAGCCCCGGTCGCCTCGAGTGCTGCTCTGGCGCGGTTGCGGGCGCCCTGACGCGTCGCGTGGTCGCCCACAGGCTGGTCCGGGACACCGCTCGCGGCGTCGACCGCCTCCAGCGCGCAGCCAGGCGCCAGACGCGCCAGAGCCCGCCTCACGGCCTCGACCTTGGCGGGATTCCGGGAGCCGACGGCGGCGCGGGCGTACGAAAGCGGCATCTGGGGCGGCGATGCTAGGGCGGAAAACGCCTGGTGGTCGCCGCCGTCAGAGCCTAGAATTCCTAGTGCAGTGCTCGGAAATCCACAGACCGCCTTTCACGTATCCACGCGGGGCGAATACGGCATGCGTTTGATGGTCGACCTCGCGCGCCACTGGCAGCAGGGCACCGTCTCGCTTCACGCGGTCGCCTCGCGCGAGGACCTGCCCGAGGCATATCTCGAGCAGCTCGTCGCCGTGCTGCGCAAAGCCGGTCTCGTGAACGGCAAGCGTGGCGCGGGGGGCGGGTACACGCTCGCGCGCGATCCGTCGGCGATCACCGCGGGCGACATCGTTCGCGCGCTCGAGGGCCCGATCGAGCCGCAGATCTGCACCGCCGAGGGCGATCCGATCCTCAACTGCATCCGTGAGCAGGACTGCGGGACGCGCGCGGTGTGGGTGAAGCTGCAGTCGACCATCGCGCAGGCGCTCGACGCAATGACCCTCGCCGATCTCGCAAAGGAGAAAGTGACCGTTGCCTGATCTCGTCATCAAGGACCTCCACGTGACCGTGGAGGGCAAGGAGATCCTGAAGGGGATCGACCTCGTCGTCCGCAGCGGTGAGGTGCACGCGATCATGGGTCCGAACGGCTCGGGCAAGAGCACGCTCGCGCTTACGGTCATGGGCCATCCGCGCTACAAGGTCACGCGCGGCGAGATCACGTACGGCGGCCGCGATGTGATCAAGATGGCCGTGGACGAGCGCGCACGCGCCGGCCTCTTCCTCGCGTTCCAGTACCCCGCCGCGATCCCAGGGGTCTCGGTCGCGAATTTCCTGCGGACCGCGATCAACGCGCGGCGCGCCGAGCCGGGCGTGACCGCGGGCACCGCGGCCGAGGCGCGGAAGAACGACATGCCGATCCCGCAGTTCGTCAAGCTCCTGGCAGAGAAGATGAAGCTGCTCGACATCGATGACTCATACAAGTCGCGCTCCGTGAACGATGGCTTCTCCGGCGGTGAGAAGAAGCGACTCGAGACGCTGCAGATGCATATGTTCGGACCGTCGCTGGCGCTCATGGACGAGACGGACTCCGGTCTGGACATCGACGCGCTGAAGATCGTCGCGCACGCCATCGAGGTGCTGCGCGGACCCGAGGTCGGCATCCTGCTCATCACGCACTACGAACGGATCCTCCGGTTCGTGCAGCCCGACTTCGTCCACGTCCTCATCGACGGCCGCGTGGTGCGGACCGGTGGGCGCGAGCTTGCGGCCGAGCTCGAGGCGAAGGGCTACGACTTCGTGCGCGAAGAGCTGTACGCGGGGAGGGCCTGAGCATGGCGGTCACGGTCAAGACGGGAACCGAGGTGCGCTCGCCGCTCGACGTCGCGAAGATCCGGGCCGATTTCCCCATCTTGTCGCGCACCGTCAACGGGAAGCCCGTCGTGTACCTCGACAATGCCGCGACGAGCCAGAAGCCGCGTCAGGTGATCGACGCTATGAGCGCGGTGTTCGAGGAGTACAACGCGAACATCCACCGCGGCGTCTACGAGTTCAGCGAGCAGACGACCGCGGCGTTCGAGGGCGCGCGCGCGAAGGTCGCGCGCTTCATCGGTGCGCGTGACGACCGTGAAGTGATCTTCGTCCGGAACGCGACCGAGGGCGTGAACCTCGTCGCATACACCTGGGGCCGCGCGAACATCCACTCCGGGGATCGGATCATCTCGACCGTCCTCGAGCACCATTCCGATTTCGTCCCGTGGCAGCAGCTCGCGAAGGACGTCGGAGCGCAGATCGTGATGATCGACGTCGACGACGACGGCCGGCTGCGACGCGACCACCTGTCGGCCGAGCTCAAGAAGGGCGCGAAGCTCCTCGCCATCACGCACACCTCGAACGGCCTCGGGACCGTCAACCCGGTGAAGGAGATCGTCGCCGAGGCGCGCGCCGCCGGGGCGACCGTTCTCGTCGATGCCGCGCAGGCCGTGCCCCATACGCCCGTTGACGTGATCGACCTGGACTGTGACTTCCTCGTCTTCAGCGGGCACAAGATGCTCGCGCCGCCCGGCTCGGGTGGGGTGTGGGGGCGCATCGGACTTCTCGAGCGCATGCGACCCTTCCTGTTCGGCGGCGACATGATCAGCCGCGTGACCGTGGAGAAGACGGAATGGAACGAGCTGCCGTGGAAGTTCGAGGCCGGCACGTCGTCGTACGTCGACGCGATCGGGCTCGGCGCCGCGGTGGACTACCTAGAGGCGGTCGGGGTCGCGAAGATCCACGAGCACGAGCTCTCGCTCGTCGCGTACCTCTTGCCCCGCCTCTCGGGCATCTCCGGCGTCGAGGTCTACGGGCCCAAGGGGCTCGACGACCGCGTCGGGGTGGTCTCGTTCAACATCGAGGGCATCCATCCGCACGACGTCGCGACGATCTTCGACCGCGAGGGCGTCTGCGTGCGCGCCGGCCATCACTGCAACCAGCTCCTCATGACACGTCTCGGCGTCGCCGCGACGACGCGCGCGTCGTTCTACCTCTACAACACGACCGACGAGTGCGATGCGCTCCTGGGCGCAATAGACAAGGCCAAGAAAGTGTTCAAGGTGTAGCGATGGACGACATGTACCGTGACTACATCCTCGATCACTACAAGAACCCACGGAACCAGGGCGAGCTCGTGGGCGCGACGAACACGTACAGCGACTCGAATCCGCTCTGCGGCGACGAGCTGAGCATGGCGCTGCGCATCGATGACGACCGCGTCGCGGACGTACGCTTCAGTGGCAAGGGCTGCGCGATCTCGCAGGCATCAGCATCGATCCTCACCGAGGAGATCAAGGGCAAGACGCTCGACGAGATCAAGGCGATCGACCGCGATCACATCCTGGAGAATCTCGGCATCCCGATCAGCCCGGCGCGCATCAAGTGCGCGCTCCTCAGTCTCAAGACGCTGAAGGGCGCGGCGTGGGGTCTGCCGGCGTGGCCAGACGAGGACGAGGCGAAGGCGCGCTCGGCCGGACAGGGGAGATAGCAATGACCGTCGACGTTCGCAAAGAGCTTCCGGACAACTACAAGTTCGGCTGGGAAGACAAGGACGCCGTCTACCGCAACGTGAAGAAGAAGGGTCTGTCGGAGGACGTCGTCCGCGAGATCAGCCAGGACTACAAGCACGAGCCCGACTGGATGTTCCAGCGGAGGCTGAAGGCGCTGAAGCACTACCGCGCGCGCTCGATGCCGACCTGGGGCGCCGATCTCTCGGGCATCGACTTCGAGGACATCTACTACTACCTCAAGGCCTCGGACTCGTCGAAGAAGGACTGGAACGACGTTCCGGCCTATGTGAAGAGCACGTTCGACAAGCTTGGGATCCCGGAGGCCGAGCAGAAGTACCTGTCGGGAGTCGGAGCTCAGTACGACTCTGAATCCGTTTACCACAACATCCGCAAGGACCTTGAGAAGCTCGGGGTCATCTTCATGGACACCGACACCGCGCTGAAGGAGCACGAGGACATCGTGAAGCAGTACTTCGGCACGGTGATCCCGGCGAACGACAACAAGCTCGCCGCGCTCAACACCGCGGTGTGGTCAGGTGGGTCGTTCGTGTGGGTGCCGCCGGGAGTCGAGGTCACGATGCCGCTGCAGGCGTACTTCCGCATCAATAGTGAGAACGCGGGCCAGTTCGAGCGCACGCTCATCATCGCGGAGCCCGGTTCGAAGGTGCACTACGTCGAAGGGTGCACGGCCCCCGTGTTCACGACGAACACGCTGCACAGCGCCGTCGTCGAGATCATCGTGAAGGAAGGCGCCGACGTCCGGTACACGACGATCCAGAACTGGAGCCACAACGTCTACAACCTCGTGACCAAGCGCGCCGTCGTACAGAAGGGCGGCCGCATGAGCTGGATCGACGCGAACCTCGGCAGCAAGGTCACGATGAAGTACCCGAGCGTCTATCTCACCGGCGAGGGCGCGCACGGTGAGGTCCTGTCGGTCGCATTCGCGGGTGACGACCAGCACCAGGATGCCGGTGCGAAGATGATCCACGCCGCGCCGAACACCACCTCGATCATCACGAGCAAGGGCATCAGCAAGGGCAGCGGCATCCAGAGCTACCGCGGTCTGGTGAAGATCTACGCGGGCTCTCACGGAGCCAAGAGCACGGTGCGCTGCGACGCGCTCATGCTGGACGACACCGCGCGAAGCTCGACGTACCCGTACATGGAGATCGACGAGGACGACGTGACCATCGGCCACGAGGCGTCCGTCTCGAAGGTCGGCGAGGAGCAGCTGTTCTACCTCATGAGCCGCGGCCTCTCCGAGGCCGACGCGACCGCGATGGTCGTGAACGGCTTCATCGAGCCGATCGTGAAGACGCTTCCGATGGACTACGCGATCGAGATGAACCGCCTGATCCAGCTTCAGATGCAGGGAGCGATCGGCTGAGCGTCACCACCGTTGTTGCGCCGTCATTGCCGCTCGACCGCGAAACGGTCGAGCGGCTCAGTGTCGGGCGCGGTGAGCCCGCGTGGCTTCTCGAGGACCGGATCGCCGCGCTCGAGCGCTTCGAGCACGCCGAGTGGCCGACCGGGCAGGAAGAGGAATGGCGGCGCTTCCCGCTGAAGGACCTCCCTCCCGTTCGCGCGGCCGAGCTGCTCGACGTGGCGCACCCGCCGAGCGAATACGGCTCCGTGCCGCTCGACGCATCCCGGAAAGGACTGGTCTTCGACCGCTGGACATCCGCGGTGCGCGACCATCCCGATCTCGTGCGCCGCTGGCTACCCGACGGCGGTGGCATGCCGAGCCACGCCGCGTTCCGGGCCTGGGCGGGCGCGCTCTACGGGCACGGCAGCACGTTCCTGTACGTGCCGGCGGGTCTGCACGTCGAGCTCCCGCTCGAGGTGCACAAGCGCTGGGCGGCGGGCACCTCGCCGATCGTCTTCCGCACGCTGGTCGTCGCCGAAGAAGGCTCGTCGGTCACGCTGCTCGAGGAGCTCTCGTCCGAGGGCGGTGGCCCAGGCCGCATCGCGGTGCCGTCGGTCGAGATCCGCGCCGGACCAGGCGCGATCGTCCGCTACGTCGGCATCCAGCGGTACAGCGAGGACGTGTGGGACATCGGGCAGCAGCGCAACATCTCCGAGCGGGACAGCTTCCTCGCGAACTTCAACGTCCTCGTCGGGAGCAAGCGCACCAAGCTCGGCGTCGAGTCCGACATCCGCGGCAACGGCGCGGTGGTGAAGCTCTACGGTCTGGTCGCGGGTGGCGACCACCAGCGCATCGACGTGAACTCGTTCCAGCGCGTCGACGGCAAGGCATCGACGAGCGATCTGCTGTATCTCTCGGCGCTATATGAGGCGGCGCACGCCATCTTCTACGGCGTGATCCGCGTCGAGCCCACCTCGAGCGGCACCGGCTCCTACCAGGAGTGCCGGAACATGCTGCTCTCGGACAAGGCGGGCGCCGATCCGATCCCCGTCTTGGAGATCCTCACCAACGACGTGGTGCGCTGCGGCCACGGCGCCACCGCCGGACGGATCGACGACACCGAGCTCTTCTACATCATGTCGCGCGGACTGGATCGTTCGACCGCCGAGCAAATGCTGGTGCGCGGATTCTTCCAACGCGTCGTCAACGACATCCCGGACGTGCAGGTCCGCGCGCGCGTGATCAGTGCGCTCGCGCCGCGCATCGGTCGCATCGCCGAGGTCGAGGGAGCCGCCGCCTGAGCCGCTTCGTCGGCGTCGCCAACACCGGCGACATCCCGCCGGGCGAGGTCGCGGTCGTCGAGGTAGACGGCAGGAGCCTCTGCGTCGGGCACTGCGAGGACGGCACGTGGGGCGCGATCGACAACGTCTGCACCCACGACGGCGGCGTTCTCGGCGAGGGCGAGCTTGAAGACTGCCTGGTGGAGTGCCCGCGTCACGGCGCGCGCTTCGACCTCGTCACGGGGGAGGTCAGAGCGTTGCCGGCGGTGTTCCCCGTGAACGCGTATCCAGTGCGTGTGATCGACGGCCGCGTTGAGGTCGACCTCGGCGTGCCGACGAAAGAGCTGGAGATCGGGTAGCCGACCGCTGCTTGCGTGCCGCGGGCTGCCGTGGGATCGCCAGCGGGGCATCGCTCTCTCGAAACGGGCCCGCTCCGCCCGCTCTTCCGTCCCATCAGCCTCATGCCGCGGTCTCGACTCTCGTTCGCGATGCCCCGCTGTCTCCTGGCGACTCGCCACGTCAACCGCGGCGCAACCACGATCTAATTGGCATCCGTCCTGCACTTTGGTCGGCAAACTCAGTGGAGGTTCGCATGGAAGAGCGCAAAGTTGTCGAGAAGCGCACCGAGGTCACGCGCGAGAAGACCGTGGAGCCGAAGACGAAGACGAC
>WNGI01011582.1_pt1 | contig 15701 bp, 18 predicted proteins | sample 5400621 | NCBI WGS metagenome assembly WNGI01 (sample SAMN13153374, study PRJNA577476) | soil metagenome | isolation source: 20 cm soil or saprolite under Garry oak tree replicate 1 | place: USA:California | collected 2016-06-15 | reverse complement strand
AGCTCGGCCGCGTGCTCACGCTCGCGTTCAACTGGGCGACGATCGTCCTCTTCGGGCGCGTCCCGAGAAGTAGGGAGCTCTACCTGTCCGGGATGGCCGGAGCGGCGGTGGCCTGGCCGATCGTCATCGCGGGGATCGCGTTTCCGTCCTTCGCGACGTTCCTGCTAGGGCTCGTCACGGTCCCCGAATGGCTCCATCCGTGGGTGCGTCTGGGGATGCTCGTGCTCGCGGTGATCCTTCCACTGATCGCCGGGTTCCTGTCGTCGCGCCTTCCCGACGAGGGAGCGCGCCCGCGCGGGCACGATCTCTTCGGCGCGATCGCGCGCGGGTATCCGAACTCGCTCGCGCTCTTCGTCGTCATCGTGTGGATGATGTTCGTCGCGCCGCTCGGAAGGATCCGCGCGCTGATCAAGCGATGGGAGTCCGTCCACGTTCCGATCGCGGTCAAGCCCGGCGGCTACGACGTCGTCTTGAACGATCTCGCAGGTGCGCTCAGCCGCGCGGGGATCGCGGTACGCCGCCGCCGTGCCTCATGGGCGTACGAGCTACCCGGAAAAGTCCTTGCCCTTCTCGGCGGCGATGCCGTCCGCGCGCTCGTCCCGCAAAGGCTCTGGCGGCTCGTGGGCGATGGATTCGAGATGACCCTCCATCCAACAGATCTCTCGCTGCTCGGCCGATCGCGGATCCTCTCGCACGCGCGCGCGGCGATCGTGCGCGAGCTCACGTTCACCGAGGCGTACCAGACCTGGTCGAAGGAGGCGCAGATCATCGAGGACCGCATCACGAGCGCCGCAAGGGGAGCGGATGACCTCGATGCGATCGGCGCGGTCTTGAAGACAGCCGACCTCGACTTCGAGGAGTGGGAGATCCTCTACCGGCTTCTGCTGCAGGTGCGGCTGCGGCTCAGCCCGACCGAGACCGACAGCCTGAACGCCGTAGAGGACGGAGTCTCACCGCTTCGCGAGCGCGCCGTGGCGGAGGTGCGGGTGCTCGCGGGTCAGCGGAACGGCCATGGGGGCCGATCCGCTGGCGGCGCGGGCTGACCATCGCGCACGCCCCGCGCGGAGGCGGGACACGCACCAAACGATCGCTGCCTTCAGGACGGAACCGCGCGCTCTAGAGCACCGGTCGTGCCAGCGAAGGCTCCGCACGCGCCACCGCGTAGAGGCGCGCCAGGTTCTCGCGCGGCGCCTGGTAGAAGCGCTCGAGCGCGGGCGCTTCGGCCCACGCGGGCCGGGTCATCGGCAGCTGAGCTCCGCGAGCGCTCGCAAGCGCGCCCACCGCGGGCTTGGGGCTGCCGTCCGCCCGCCACAACCCGAAGTGGCGCTCGTGCGGCGCGGCGTCGAGGGGCGGCTCGTGCCAGATCGCTCGCGGGTAGTCGCTGAAGCACCACACCAGACCGCCGATCGCTCCCGCGCCGCGCAAGCGCCCGAACGCGCGCGTGGTGTACTCCGCGGCGTCGTCCTCGTGGAGAAGCATCGCGCCCGCGACGCGCGTCGCCTCCTCATCGTCGCCTTTCGTCGCCGCCCCGAATTCGGCGAAGAGCACGTCCTTCCCCCCGAGCCATCGCGTGAGGTCGGCGGCGAAGCCCAGGAGGGCGTCGTCGACCGGCCCCGCGCACCATGAGGTGTAGATCGGATAGGCGTGCATAGAGAGGATGTCGCACACGGCCGCCGCCTCCGCGGGTCCGATCTTCCGGTCCTCCTCGAGGTCCTCCATGTGGAGGCCGAGCGTCAGGTGGCACGAGGGATCGACCGAGCGGATCGCGCCCGCGATCCGGTCCAGCCAGCGTCTGCCCGCCTCGCGCGTGGGCGGCACGCAGCAGTTCGAGTTTTCGTTCCCAAGATCCCAGCCCCAGAGGGCGGGATGGCCGGCGAGCGCGCGGGCGCACTCGCGCGCGAGCAGCGCCTGAGCATCCCCGACCAGCTCGTCCGCGTACCAGTTGCGGATGGCTCGCCCGACGACCCGGTCCTTTGACACGACGCGGAATCGCCCGGAACCGGCGGCGCCGAGCGCCCACTCGGGGATGAAGTTCGCGCCGCTCATGTGACCGGTGAAGAGCGTCGGAATGATCACCAGGCCCGGCCGGTCGGCGGCGTCGGCGACGGCGCGAAGCAGCGCGAGCGCCGCCTCCGAGACCGTGTCGGATCGGGGCTGAAAGTCCTCCCACAGCAGGAAGAAACGGATCGTGTCGCCACCGGCGGCGCGGATCTCGGCGAAGTCGCGCGACACCTGCTCGCGGTCGAAGCGGCGCCACCAGCGCATCGCCGTCGCGGCGGGCCAGTAGTTCACGCCGACGCGGAAGCTCCCGCTCACACCACGTGCGCGCCCGCGAGGACCCGCTCATAGACGCGGAGGTAGTCGTCCACCATCCGATCCCGGCTGAATCGTTCGGCGGCCCGCGTGCGCACACCGCGCCGGTCGAGGGAGCGGGCGCGATCGACCGCCGCGATCGCGCCGGCGACGTCGTCGACGACGAAGCCGGTGACGCCCTCGTCGATCACCTCGGGCACCGACCCGCGTCGGCGGGCGATCACCGGCGTCCCACAGGCCATCGCTTCGATCATCGAGAGGCCGAACGGCTCGGGGAACTCGACGAGGTGCAGGAGCGCGACCGCCGATCCGAGCAATGCGTCGCGATCACGAGGACCGATCGGACCGACATAGCGGACCGCTTCGCCGTCTAGGCGCGGGGCGATCTCCCGGTCGAAGTATTCGCGGTCGTGCACGATCCCGGCGATCACGAGCGGGAGCCCGACCGCCTCGGCCACGGCGATGGCGTCGGCGACGCCCTTGTCCGGATGGATGCGACCGAGGAACACCAGCCGGCGTCCAGGTCCGTCGCGGAACGTGAAGTCCGAGAGATCGATGCCGTGATACACGGTCGCGGCGTAGTTCAGATCGGGGTCGCGGTCGGCGTCGCTGATCGAGACGTACGCGACGCGGTCGTCGTAACGTCGGTAGACGGTGCGGATCCGATCCGAAGAAAAACCGTGGATCGTCGTCACGAGCGGAGTCGAGATGAGCCGCGAGTACGTCAGCGGAAGAAAGTCGTAGTGGTTGTGGACAAGGTCGAGCGCGCCGGCATGCTCGAACGCGTTCGCGAGATGGAGGGCCTCCCAGACCTTCGCGTCGAGCGTGGGGTCCTCCATCAGTGGCCGCGGGCAGACCGCGTCGAGCCGCGCCGACGTGACGCTATCCGCGGTCGCGAACAGCGTGACGTCGACGCCTCGCTCGACGAGCCCCTCCGTCAGGAGGGAGACGACGAGCTCCCACGGGCCGTAGCGGCGCGGCGGTACGCGCCACGAGATCGGCGCGAGCATTCCGACGCGCATGGGACTCGGCTCCGGCGCTAGCCGCGAGGGCCGCTACGGGCCTCCTGATCCTCCTCGACGCGCTCGCCCTCGATCTTGCCGCGCCACGCGCCGGTCGGCGCGCCACGCGACTCGACGAACTCCTTAAAGCGGTTCAGGTCGCCCTGGACGCGGAGGTCGTCCGCGCCGAGCACGTCTCCGACACGCTCGATGACACCCTCGGGCTCCCAATGGAGCTCGAGCTCGATCCTCGTCTTGTCCTGGCCGAGCGGCTGAAAGCGGACGGTGCCCTCGTTTCGCGCTCCGGCGATGCTCCGCCAGGCGATCACCTGATCGGGCACCTGCTGATAGATCTCGGCATCCCATTCCTGGACCTTGCCCCCGACTTTGGCGCGCCAGTGCAGACGCTTGTCGTCCTGCTGCTTTACCGACTCGACGCCTTCCATGAATCGCGGGAAGTCCTCGAACTGGGTCCATTGGTCGTAGCGACGCGAACCGGGACGTTCACATCGATCGACTTCTTCAGCTTCGGCATGACTACGCCTCCTCCTTCGCTTCTTCCATGAGCTCGTGCTGTGCCCGCTCCTTGAGCTCGGCCATCCGCGCACCCAGGTCCTCGAGCTTCTCGGACGAGAAGATGCTTTTCGTTTTCGGGAAGAGCTCGTCCTCCTCCTCTTTGATGTGGTGCTCGAGGTTCTCTCTGAAGACCTTGAAGGTCGGCATCCACTTGTCGTCGCCGGTCTCGATCGTCGAGATCTGATCGAGAAGGTCGTCGACGACGCCATGCTCCACGTACGACTCGAGGACGAGCTCCTTGGCCTTCTCGTGCTTCTGCAGCGCTGGATAGAAGATCTCCTCCTCGATGCGTTCGTGGACCGTCAGCTCTTCGACGATCGTCCCGAACAGCTCCTCGCGTTGCGCCGTCGCGCGATCGCTCGATTCCTCGACCTGTCGGACGAGCTTCTTCACCTTCTCGTGGTCCTGCTTCAACAGGCTCAGTGCATCCATGTCCTCTCCTTCGCTGAAATCAGACGGCCGCGGATTCGCGGAACGTCGCGCAAGAGGAGTGCCAGCCGCGTGCCGGAACGGGCCGGTTGCGCAGCGTCGCAACGAACGGATGCGCAATCGACGCGAAGGCGCGAGGTACCGAGGGGCGGATCGCTAGCCGAGAATCTGCTTCGGTGTCACAAAGCCGAGCGCCGCGGTGCTCTCTAGCAGGATGGAGGCTTCGTCCGTGACCCTGCCGGCGGGCGGCCGCGAGGGCGCGGGACCGCTGCCAGCGGCGTTCGAGCGCCTCTTCCGTGGCGAATACGCCCGCGTCGTGGGCATCGCGCAGCGCGTGCTCGGCGACCAGGGTGAAGCGGAGGACGTCGCGCAGGAGGTGTTCATGTCCTTCTATCGAGCGCATCCGGCGGACGAGGGCCGCACGGTCCTCGCGCGGATCCCGGAGCGCTCCGCGGCGCTGCTCGCACTCCGCTATTCGGGTCTCTCCTATGCCGAGATCGCCCAAGCGCTCGACGTCCGCGCGTCCAGCGTTGGCACGCTGCTGCGACGCGCGGAAGACGCCTTCCGGAGGGAAATGAGATGAACGACAACGAGATCGAAAAGGCGCTCGCGACCGGCGACTGGCGAGTCGACACGGAGAGCGCCCTGGCGCGGTTCCGCCTGCGGGCGGAGCGGGAGCGCGTGGTTCCGATCGTCGCGGCGCCGCGGCGCCGCGTCGCGACGGGCTGGATCCGCGGGCTCGCCGCGGCTGCCGCCGTTGTCGTCGTCGCGGGTGCGCTCGCGCTCTCGGGCGCCGCCGACACCGTGCTCAAGATCTTCGAGCCGAAGCAGGTCGTCGGCGTGCCAGTCACGCAGAGCGATGTGAGCTATCTCGGTCAGGCGTGTGGGGGCCTCAGCCCGCAGCAGTGTCTTGGCGCGTACGGGACGTTCGCGTGGACGACGCCGCCGCAGCCGAAGGAAGTGCAGACGCTGTCACTCGCGGCCGGTGCCGCGGGATTCAGCGTCCAGACGCCGAGCTCGCTACCGTCGAGCGTGACCGGGCAGCCCCGCTACGGGGTCGTCAACCAGTCGAGCGCGACCTATACGTTCAGCGCCGACGCGACTCGGCAGGCCGCGGCGAAGCAAAGCCGGACGATCCCGCCGCTTCCGGCGAACATCGACGGGGCTCGAGCGACGGCGTGACCGTCGCCGAGCTGCAGAGCTATCTGCTGAAGCAGCCGGGCATCTCGCCCCAGCTCGCCGCCGCCATCCGCGCGATCGTCGATCCCGCGAGCACGCTCCCGGTCCCCGTGCCCGCCGAGCTCGCGATCTCGCATCCGGTCACGGTCCAGGGCGTCCAGGGTCTCTTCATCGGCGACAACACCGGGATCGCGAGCGCCGTCGTATGGCAAAAGGGCGGCATGATCTACGAGGTGATCGGCTCGCTCACCGAGGCGCAGGCGCTCTCGGTCGCGAACTCCATGCGCTAGGTGGCGGTCGCGTCCGCGATCCACGCGACGCACGTTCGCAAGCTCTACGGCAACGGCGTCGTCGCGCTCGCCGACCTTTCGCTGGACGTCCGGAGCGGCGTCTTCGGCTTCCTCGGTCCGAACGGAGCCGGGAAGACGACCGCGGTGAAGATCCTCCTCGGCCTCTCGCGGCCGACGAGCGGCGGCGGAACGATCCTCGGCGCGCCGTTCGGCTCGAAGCAGGCCCTTCGCCGGGTGGGCTACCTCCCCGAGCTCTTCCGCTACCAGTCGTGGCTCACGGCGCGCGAGGTGCTCGCGCTGCACTGCGAGCTCGCGGGGATCGAGCGGTCGCGGTGGCCCGAGGAGATCGAGCGGACGCTCGCGCTCGTCGGTCTCGCGGACCGCGGCGGAAGCCGCGTGGGGACCTTCTCCAAAGGCATGCAGCAGCGGCTCGGCCTCGGTGTCGCGCTGCTCGGCGATCCCAAGGTCGTGCTCCTGGACGAGCCCACGAGCGCGCTCGATCCGGTCGGGAGGCACGACGTTCGCGAGATCATCCGCACGCTCCGCGAGCGTGGAACGGTCGTGTTCCTCAATTCCCATCTCCTCACCGAAGTCGAGCAGGTCTGCGACAGCGTGGCGATCGTCGACCGCGGCAAGGTCATCGCGGAGGGCCCGCTCGCCGAGCTCCTGCGGACCTCGTCGCTGCGCGTGCGCACGACCGGGCTCACGCGCGAGGGGCGCGCGGCGCTCGCGCGATTCGGTGAGATCGACGAGGCCTCCGACGGGACCATCCTCGTACGGGGGATCGACCTCGAGCGCGTGCCCGACGCGGTGGGCGCGCTCGTCGCGACCGGCGCGCGCGTGTACGCGGTCGAGCCGCAGCACGAGACGCTCGAGGAGCGCTTTCTGCGCCTGCTCGGCCAGTGATGCGATCGCTGATCGTCGCGCGACTGCTCGTCGGCGAGGCGGCGCGTCGGAAGCTCCTGCTCGCGCTGCTGCTGCTCACCCTCGTCGTCATCGCCATGACCGTCTGGGGCTTCTCGCGCATCAACGACCTGACGCCGTCGGGGCGTCCCATCACCGACGCGGAGCGCAAGACCATCGCCTCGCAGCTCCTCATCCTGGTGATGTTCATGTTCAGCTGGGTCCTCTCGCTCGCCGCGGTCTTCGTCGCGTCGCCGGCGATCTCGGGCGAGCTCGAGTCGGGCGTCGCGGCCGCGATGCTCGCGCGCCCGATCTCTCGGGCCGAGTACGTCGTCGGAAAGTGGCTCGGTCTGGTCGCTCTCGTGATCGCGTACGGTCTCGGCGCGGCCGGGGTCGAGCTGCTCGCCGTCAACGTGGTCATCGGCTACACCCCACCCCACCCGCTCGAGTTCCTCGTGTTCGTGATCGGCGAAGGCATCGTCCTCCTCACGTTCGCGTTGCTGCTCTCGACGCGAATGAGCGGAATGGTCGGCGGGGTGATCGCCGCGATCCTCTTCGGCATCGCCTGGATGGGCGGGATCATCAGCGGCGTCGGCGCCGCGCTCGGCAACGAGACGATCCTGCGTGTCGGCACCGCGACCAAGCTCATCCTGCCGACCGACGGGCTCTGGCGGGGCGGCGTCTGGAGCCTCGAGCCGTCGCTGGTCATCGCGGCGAACAGGCAGCTCGGTCCGGCGGTCGCGGCGAATCCCTTCTTCGCCGCGGATGCGCCGCCCGCGCCATACATCGCGTGGGCGGTGGCCTGGGTGATCGCCGCCCTCGCGCTGGCGGTGTGGAGCTTCCGCTCGCGGGAGGTCTGACCGGCTAGGATCGCCGCGGTGACGGTCGATCGAGCGTTTTCTCGTCGTGCCGGGTTCCAGGCATACCTGATCGCCGCGTTCTCACTCGCCTACGCGCTCGTCTACCTCGGCTTCGTGCAGCGCGACGCGAACGACCACAACGCGGCGGCGGTCGCGGCGGCGCTTCTCGCCGGCGGCGGCCTCTCCGCGACGATCGCCGTCGTCGCGGCGGCGGCGCGCATTGGTGGCGACGCGCGGTTGTGGCTCACCACCGTCGGCGTCGGCTACGGACTGCTCTCCGCGGCACACGGCGTCACCGACGCGATCGCGAACGTGCAGGGCCTCGCCCTCCCGGCCATCTCCCAAACGGATCCGCGCGGGCTCGCGACCTTCGGACTCGCCGGGCTCTGGGCGTTCACCATCGGCCTCGAGATCCGCTGCGGGAACAGCGCGCTGCCCGGTGGGCTCGGATGGCTCGCCGTCGTCAGCGGGCTCGATCTCATGGTGCTGTTCGCGGCGACCGTCGCCGCGGCGCAGACGCTCGTGCTCGTCACGGGCGGGCTCGCCTCGGTCATCCTCGTTCCGGCCTTCTGGATCTGGACCGGCCGAACGCTGCGCCGCTAGGCCCGCTCGAGCGCGCGGCGCTCGCCCTTCCGCTCGTTGGCGCCGTCGCCCTCGGGGCACCGCTCTACGTGTTCCCGCGGCCGCTCTCGCGGCTCGCCGGCCTCTCGGGGGACGACCTCCTTATCTATGAGCTCGGTGGGGCCGCGATGCTCGGCTACGCTGTCGCGCTCGCCATCGGCGCGCGGAACGCGGCCTGGGCGCCGCTGCGCTTCGTCGTGTTCGCCGCGTACGCGTTCGTGTTCCTGGCGTTCATCGGCGGGCTCGTCACCTTCGCGTCGGGGGTGGTGAGCGGCTTCGTCGTGGTGACCTCGATCTGGGCGGTGATCACCGGCTGGACGCTCGGGCAGATCATCGTGGGGCGCCGCGGCACGGTCGCCGGTCCGCGCGATGCCGCGACGTGGGTCGTCGTGGTGCTGGCGCTCGCGACCCTCTCGGCCGCCGTGTTTGGCCTCGGCCCGCTCGTCACCGGTCCCTTCGCGACGCTCATGGGATACCGCGGCACCGACGAGTACGTTTATCGCCTCGCCGGCGGGGCCTGCTTCGGCTACGCGGTGCTGGGCGTCGCCGAGCTCCGCTCGCTGCACTGGGACGACCTGCGCCTTCCGAATGTCATGGCCCTCGTCTTCAACGCGCTCGCGTTCCTCGCGGCCTTCCTGGAGATCGTGCAGGGGCGCGCCACGCTCCTCGCGCTACTGGTGGCGCTCGCCGCGGGATCGTTCACCCTCGCCATCGCGGTGATCCTGGTCCGTCGCGCGCGTTAGTCCACGACCTTCGTGGTCGCCGGCCCGAGGATCGACCAATGCGTCATGTTCTTGCCCGGCTTCGCGCCGTGCCAGTGCCTCGTGTTCGCTGGGACGAGCGCGACGACGCCAGGCACGAGGTCGTGCCGCTCCTCGTTCGTCTCGACGATCCCCTCGCCATCGGTCACGAGGAGGATCTGATCGGTCGAGTGGACGTGCCAGCGGTTCCGCGCGCCGTCTTTGAAGAAAACCTCCGAAAGGCGGAGGTCGTGGCTGTGCTCGCCACCCACCGCGGTGAGGGTTTCGACGTGGCCCGAGAAGATCTCGGCGACGCTCTTCGTCCGATCACGGGCGTCGAGCTTGATCACGCGCACGTCAGAACGGTCCCGCCAGCTCCGGTGGCGCGAAGAGCATCGTCGGCCGCTGCCACCACGTCTCGACGACGTCGCCGCGCGCCTGCGCGAGGAGCACCGCGATCGTGTCCGGGGGCTGCGTTCCCGCGGAGACCGCGACGACGATCTTCCCCTCGCGAAGCGCCTTTTCGTAGCGCCGGCGGACGTCCTTCGGCAGGCCACCGTTCAGAGCCCGCGCGAGGCGCGCCATCATCCCACTCCAGCCCTTGAGTGGGAGCCACGCGCGACCGCCCGCGACGAGCTCCGCGCGATGACGGTCTCGCGCGATCACCGAGATGTCCTGCTCGCGGACGCCCGACTCGCGGAGCAGGGTGACCGCCGACACCGCGGCGTCATCGTCGTCGAACGCCGCGGCGGTCACCATTCCGCCGGCGGCCTCCTCGAGATACGACGTCGTCGCCATCGCGCGAATGCTAGGCGTTCAGGTGCGCCACGCGAGGACCGGAATGTTCATCTCCGCCGGCGTCATGCCTCCGTGCGATCCGCGATGCCGAAACGTTTGCCCCTCGACGCGGACGATGCTCGCGGCCCGGTCGTCCGTGAGCATCCCGCAGACCTCGCCGACCCGACGTCGAACGACCTCAGGATCGCCGCGACCGAAGAGACCTGCGTCGATGGCCTCCTCGCGGTCGATGAGCAAGAACGTGCTCGGGTACCGCCGCTCGAGATGCTCCTTCACGCGTGCCGGCTGGTCCGTATGGAAGAAGACGAAGCGCGGCTCGCCGGCGATGGGGTTCCGCAGGAGCGCGCGCAGCTGGTCGTCGGCGACGAGGTCGACGAGCTTGTTCGGGTCGGTGAAGGCGTGCCCGTGGTCGGCCGTGAGAATGGCGAGCGTGTCACCGCGGGCTTCGCCCGCGAAGGCCCGCGAGAGGTCGAGGTCGAAGAGCGCGGCCTCCATCGCGTGCTCGGCCGATCCCGGTCCGTAGATATGGGCGACGCTGTCGATCCCGGCCCAGTACGCGTACACGTACGTCGGCGCGTCGCCCTCGCGCCGCTCGAGGAGATCGCGCAGGTTCACGCCCATCGTCGACGGGAGGTAGTACCCGCGGTAGTCGGCCTCGGCCGCGTGCATGCGGGTCATCGCTTCCTGGCGGAACATCTCGGGCTCGATGACATACGACCTGCCGCCCCGTTGCCGCAGCCGCAGGTGCACCGACGGCACCTTCACGTACTCACGCGGGTCCACCGCGGCGTCGTCGAAGAACGAACCGCGGCGCGTGATCGCGGGTCCCCAGCGGAGCATCTGCGTGACCTGGACGAACTCCTCGAGCCACACGAAGTACGCGAGGTTGCCGTGCTCCTGGGGCGTGCGCGCGGTGTTGACCGTCGTGATCGCCGCCGCGGTCGTCGAGGGGAAGATCGTCGTCGCCTCGATGAGCTGCGCGCGGTCGCCGCGGTCGGCGCGCTCGAGGAGCGATCGGATGAACGGGACGTCGCCGTGCGCCGCGAGCACGCGCAGCTGGCCCATCCCGAGCCCGTCCGCGAGGACGATCACGACCTGTCGGGCGCCTGCGGCGAGGCCCGGGTCGAGGCCCCGCAGCGGGGGCGGATCGTCGGCATCGCGCGCGCCGAGCACGTCGAGCATCGTCGCGGCCACGTTGACGAGCCCGCCGCCCGTGTAGTCGGGCAGAACGAGACCGCGCGCGCGGAGACGCTCGACCAGCGCGGGGGGCATCGCCGGACGATACTGCCTCGCGATGCGGATGGTCTTCGAGCTCGACGGCCTCTTCGATGGCGAGCGGGTCATCGAGAACGCCGGGCTGGTCATCGACGGCGGCGAGGTGGCGTGGGTCGGCGAGCGCCGCGCGCTGCCGAAGAGCGCGCCGGGCGAGCGCTCGGAGACGACGAAGCCGCCGGGAGGCTTCGCGCTCCCCGGGATGATCAATTGCCACGCGCACCTCACGCTCGACGGGGACGCGAACTTCGCCGCCGAGGTCACGCAGAACGACACGCAGGCCGCCCTCAAAGCCTTCCGCAACGCGCGCGCGGCCCTACGCGCCGGGGTCACCACCGTCCGCGACCTCGGTGCGAACGGCACCATGGTCATCGAGCTCGCGCGTGCGATCGATCGGGGTCTGGTGGAGGGACCGCGGATCATCGCCGCCGGCCGCGGGATCACCACCACGGGTGGCCATGGTCTCGAGGTGGGCCGCATCGCCGACAGCGTCGATGAGGTACGCAAGGCCGTGCGCGAGCAGGCCCATGCCGGCGCGAAGGTCGTCAAGCTGTTCTCCACCGGCGGCATCCTCGGCGGCGGCGCGCCGCCGGAGCTGTCTCAATACAGCGCCGAGGAGACCCGCGCGGCGGTGGAGGAAGCCCACAAGGCGGGGCTCCGCATCACGACGCACGCGCACGGCTCGGGAGGGATGCGCATCGCCGCGGAGGCGGGGATCGACTCGATCGAGCACGCGACCCTGCTGGACGAGGCGACGATCCGCACGATCAAGGAGCACGACGTCGCGATCGTCCCGACCCTCCTGGTGGTGCAGTCCCTCCTCGACCACGCCACGGAGCTCGACGCCCTCGTCGTCGAACGAACGCGCGCGGTGTCGGAGCGCCACCGCGAAGGCGTCCGCGCGGCACATCGCGCCGGGGTCCGTATCGCGACCGGCACGGACGCGGGCGCCTCCTTCACCAGGCATGCCGCGTACGCGGTCGAGGTGCGCCTGCTCACCGAGTGCGGCCTCTCACCGACCGAGGCGCTCGCCGCCGCGACCGCTCAGGCGGCGCGCGTCGTCGGACTGGACAAGGCGGGACGGCTCGGCCGCGGCTGCTGGGCCGACATCGTGTTCGTCGAGGGCGATCCGCTCGCGGACCCGCGCACGCTCGGCTCGCCGCGCGGTGTGTACGTGCGTGGGGCGGCGGTGGCCTAGAGCGCTTCGCCCGTCTCTTCGAGGCGGATGCTGGTCGCCCCGCGGTCCTTCAGCACCGCGATCGCGCGCCGCAGCTCGTCCCGCTTGCCGCTCACGCTCACGAGTGCCTGACCGCTTTCGACGAGCCGCTCGTACAGGGCGTACTCCTTCCGCCGGAAGACCTTCGCCCGCCCGGCGAGCGCGCCGATCGCGCCGAACGCGAGGATGAGGCCGGGAGCGCCGAGCATGATCGCGACAACGTTCTGCCGCATCTCGTCACCGCCGGCGATGACGAACACGACCGCGACGATCGCGCCGACGACCGCTCCGACGATCGCGCCCGCCGCGCTGAACGAGCCCGCGGCCTCGCGCGCTTGCCGCACGTTCTCGACAGCGATTCCGACGCGATCCGGCGGGAACCCGGCTTCGTCCAGGGCGTGAGCGGCCTGGACCGCGCGTTCGTGATCGGGGAACGCGGCGACGATCGACTCCTCTTCGAGTGTCTCGTGGACCGACCGCATGGGTAGGCCGACGCGCATGACGCGTGCCTAGCTCGCGCGCGCGTGTCGCCGCGAGGACTGCTCGAGCTGCCGTGCGAGTGAGGCCTCGTCCGTTATCGGTGCGGAGCACGCGGTCCCGACGCAGACGTAGGCCGCGCTGCGGTCGGCGGGAAAGCCGAGCGTGCGGAGCCGCTCGGCGTCGCGAACCGGGACGATGCGCGCAAGCGAGACGGCCGGCTCGGTCGCGGCCCGGGCGCGTCGCCAGAGGGACTCGGCGACGGGGTCGCCGTCCGGACCGACAACCGTCAGCGCGAGCGGCTCCGCGAGAGCCCGCGCGACCGCGTTCGCGTAGACGGCGGCGAACTGGCCCCATTGCCGGTACTCGCCGACGAAGCTGCGCAGCGTCCGGATCGCGAGCTCGCGCCACTCGTTCTCACCGGTGGCCACCGCGAGCCGGAGCAGCCCGTCCGCGGCGAGCGCGTTCTCCTCGAGCGGACGTTCGCGGACGCCAAGCCGGCCGGGCTCCACTCGGGACGGGCCGTCGAAGAAGCCGCCGTGCTCGCGGTCCTGGAGCCGCTCGCGCAGCGTGGTCGCCGCGGCGACCGCGCCGGCGAGGGCCGCGGGGTGGCGACCGGTCTCGTACGCGTCGAGCAGCGCGGCGAGGTACGCCGCGAGATCTCCGAGCTGATCGGTCAGCGCGCGGCCGCTCCCGGCGACGAAATGGGAGAGCGACGTCGTGTTGACGTCCCACATCCGCTTCGTGAGCGCGCGCATCGCGCGGTCGGCGCGATCGCCGACCCGATCGTCGCCGAGCGCCGTCGCCGCAGCGAAGTACCCGGACACCGCGAGCGCGTTCCAGCCCGTGTACAGCGTGCGATCGACGAACGGCGCCACGTGCTTGGTACGTTCGCTGGCGTCGAGCACGTAGACCGAGAGGAGCTCGGCGTTGTCTTCGAGCATCTTCTCGTAGTGCGGGATCTCCCACTGCCGGGTCGTCGCGTAGCGGAAGAAGCCGCCGGCCACGCTGTCGTGCATGCCGCCACCGGCCATCGCCGCGAGCGTCTTGTGCAGCATGGTGGCGAGCTCCGGGTAGCCGAAGCGACGGTACTCGTCCAAGACGAAACGGAGCACCTTCGGCTGCGGGAACTTCGGCTCGCGGCCGAAGCCGCCGAACTGCGGGTCGTACTGCCCGCGCACGAGCGAGGCGACGCCGTCGACGATCTCGGACGTCAGGTCGCCGGGTTTGGGAGTCCGCGCGTCGCGCTCCTTCTCGCGCAGCTCGGCGACGTGCTGCGTGAGGTCGGCCTTTCGCGTGCGCCACACCTCGTCGACCTGCGTGAGATAGGACCGCATCGCCTCGGGCGGGACGTAGGTGCCGCCGTGGACGACCTCCCCATCCGGCGTCAGGAACGCCGTCGTGGGCCAGCCGCCCATGTTGTACCGACGGTTCACGTCGGGTCGCTCGTCGTTGTCCACGCGGATCGGGACGTAGCGATCGTTGATCATCCGGATGACCTCGGGGTCGCTGTAGCTCGTCTCATCCATGACGTGGCACCAGTGGCACCACACCGCGCTGATGGCGAGGAGGATCGGCTTGTCGGCGACCTGGGCCTCCTGGAACGCCTTCTCATCCCAGTCGCGCCAGCCGATCTCCGCCGCGCGATTCGGCCGCGGCGAGAAGCGAAACGTCATCTACGGGATCTCATCGAGCTCGATCTTGTTTCCGAACGGATCGAACACGTAGGTCCGGCGCCAGCCAGGGATCGGGTCCGCGTCCTCGAATCGCGCGCCCGCCCGCCGCAGCCTGGCGACGGCCGCGTCGAGATCATCGACACGGAGGGCGAAGTGACGGCGCGGGTGAAGCCCGAGCTCGCGGTCCTCCGACAGATGCACGTGACCCGCGCCCGCCGCGAGCCAGATCCCGGACCGGTCGCGCAGGGTCGCCGGGCGCGCGATCTCCTCCAGGCCGAGCGCGCCCGTGTAGAACTGCCGAGCATTGGCTTCCTCGCCGGGCGGATAGAAGACTTGCGCGTGGTGCAACGCCGGGGGCATGAACCGAGTCTATGGCGGCGAATTGTGGCCATTTCCAGGCCAAATTCGGCTGTTTGGTCGCCGGGCGGTGGGCTATCATTCAGAGCGCACGACCGGAGGTGCCGACTTGGCGATCGAGCAGCACGAACCCACCACGACGCAGATGCCCGTGATCTCGACGGATCTGCCTATCGTCTCGCTGACCTCGCGGGCGACCGACAAGCTCCGCGAGATCCTCGGCAAACAGGATCGTCAAGGTCTCGCGCTCCGCGTGTACGTGACGCCGGGTGGGTGTTCGGGCTTCTCGTACGGGATGACCTTCGCCGACGGCACCGAAGAGGACGACACGATCGTCGACACGCAGGGCGTCCGTGTGGTCGTCGACCCGATGAGCGCCATGTACATCAAAGGCTCCGAGATCGACTTCGTCGACGCGCTGATGGGCGGTGGCTTCGCGCTTCGTAACCCGAACGCTGTCTCGAGCTGCGGGTGCGGCCAGTCCTTCAAGACCGCCGATTCGTCGGGCACCGCGAAGGCCTGCAACCACTAGCCGACCGGTCGGCCCCGCGACTCTCGCGCTCGTCGTCGTGTCCGCGCTGGCGCTCGCCGCGATGTTCGTGACCGCCGAGACCCTCCTGTTCCTCCGCCTCCGACCGCGATGACGCGCGCGCTCCTCGTCGTCGACATGATCGAGGACTTCGTTCGCGAAAGCGGTGCGCTCTACTGCGGACCGTCAATGACGCGGATCCTCCCGGTGGTGAAGCGCGAGATCGCGCGCTCTCGTGCGGCCGGCGAGCCGGTCGTGTACCTCGCGGACAACCACCTTCCCACTGACGCCGAGTTCGCGATGTTCCCACCGCACGCGATCGCCGGCACCAAGGGCGCGGAGATCGTCCCCGAGCTCGCGCCGCTGGAGGGCGATGTCGTCATCCCGAAGCGTCGGTATTCCGGCTTCTTTGGCACCGACCTCGACATCACGCTGCGCGAGCGCGGCGTCGACACCCTTCGGCT
>WNGI01007766.1_pt1 | contig 15702 bp, 13 predicted proteins | sample 5400621 | NCBI WGS metagenome assembly WNGI01 (sample SAMN13153374, study PRJNA577476) | soil metagenome | isolation source: 20 cm soil or saprolite under Garry oak tree replicate 1 | place: USA:California | collected 2016-06-15 | reverse complement strand
AGACGCGCGTGGCGCTCAACAGGCCGCACGCGCCATTCGAGATTCCAAAGCCTGTGATCGAGCAATGGCGCAAGATCGGTGCGCGCGGGCAGGCGGCCCGGAGGAATTGGATTGAGCGGACAAGGCGTCTTGATGCCGGGGTGCGATCGCCGTTTCACGATGCGTTGAACCGGCATCTGCCGTGCGAATACGCGACCGCAATGGATCAACTTCGGATCCGGTTTGCTCAAGAGCAGCCGCCGATTGCGACCCGGCAGGCATCGCAACTGGTGATCGATGCGATTGCGGCAGCACTGCCGAATTTGCTGGGAGGTTCGGCCGACCTGACCCACTCCAACCTTACTCGCGCCAAGACGCAACTGCCGGTGCGGCCCGATGTCCTTGAGGGAAATTATATCCATTACGGTGTGCGCGAGCACGGCATGGCGGCGGCGATGAACGGCATCGCGCTGCATGGCGGCTTCATTCCCTATGGCGGCACATTTCTGACCTTCGCCGACTACAGCCGCCCGGCGATCAGGTTGGCTGCGCTGATGGGAGTGAGGGTCATCCACGTGATGACACACGACTCCATCGGTCTGGGCGAGGACGGTCCCACGCATCAGCCGGTCGAGCATTTGGCCTCGCTTCGCGCGATTCCCGGCCTCTTGGTGTTCCGGCCTGGTGACGCCGTCGAGACCGCCGAAGCCTGGGATTGCGCGCTGTGCGCCGAAGCCACTCCTTCGGTGCTTTGCCTGTCGCGGCAGGCGCTTCCGGCGTTCCGGAAGGTAACCGACAACGTCAATCGGGTTACGCACGGCGCCTATGTGGTCGTCGAACCGGACGGTGGCCGCGACGTCACCCTGATCGCGACAGGTTCGGAGGTTTCGATCGCGCTTCAAGCGGCGAAGTTGCTCGCGGCAGACAACATACGCGCCGCCGTCGTGTCGGCGCCGTGTTTCGATCTTTTCCGCAATCAGCCGCCCACATATCGCGCCGAAGTTCTCGGAAGCGTCCCCAGGATTGGCGTCGAGGCCGCGGTTGAAGGTGACTGGGCGCGCTGGCTCGGCGACGGAGGCGAATTCATCGGCATGACCGGCTTCGGCGCCTCCGCTCCGGCGGAAACGCTCTACCGCGAATTCGGAATCACCGCGGCTGCCGTTGCTGACGCGGCCAGGCGCAGCATCACGCGCGCGAGGATGACGGCAACCTATTCATGACGTTTCCTGCGAAACGGGAGGAACATCGATGGCACGAATTACGCTGAGGCAATTGCTGGATCACGCGGCCGAGCACGGCTATGGCGTGCCTGCCTTCAACATCAACAATATGGAGCAGGGGCTTGCGATCATGGAGGCGGCAGCGTCCGTCGATGCGCCCGTCATTATCCAGGCTTCACGGGGCGCACGCTCCTACGCCAACGACATCATGCTGTCGAAGATGATCGACGCGCTGGAAGAGATGTATCCGCAGATTCCGCTCTGCCTGCATCAGGACCACGGTAACGAGGAAGCGACCTGCGCGACGGCGATCAAGCATGGGTTTACATCGGTCATGATGGACGGCTCGCTGAAGGCGGATGCCAAGACCGCGGCGGATTATGACTACAACGTCGATATCACCCGCCGCGTGGTCGACATGGCGCACTGGATCGGCGCCTCGGTGGAAGGCGAGCTGGGTGTTCTTGGCTCGCTCGAGCACGGCGGCGGCGAGCAGGAAGACGGGCATGGCGTCGAGGGTAAAGTCAGTCACGATCAATTGCTGACCGATCCGGATCAAGCCGTCGATTTTGTCTGTGCCACCAAGGTCGACGCGCTGGCGATCGCGATGGGGACCTCGCACGGCGCCTACAAGTTCTCGCGCAGGCCGGACGGCGACATCCTCGCGATGAAGGTGGTGGAAGAAATCCATCGCCGCTTGCCGAATACACACTTGGTGATGCACGGGTCATCCTCGGTGCCGCAGCCGCTGCAGGACGCGTTCAATCAGTTCGGCGGCGAGATGCCGCAGACCTGGGGCGTGCCGGTCGAGGAGATTGTTCGCGGCATCAGGCACGGCGTCCGCAAGGTCAATATCGACACCGACTGCCGGCTCGCGATGACGGCGGCGTTCCGCAAGGTGGCAACTCAAAGCAAAAGCGAGTTCGATCCGCGCAAATTCCTCAAGCCGGCGATGGACGCGCTGCGTGACCTCTGCCGCGAGCGCTTCGAGCAGTTCGACACCGCGGGCCATGCCTCTGGGATCAAGGTCATTTCACTGGCCGAGATGGCCAGGCGCTATCGCTCGGGCGCGCTCGATCCGCGCATGGGAGGGATGGCCGATGCAGCCGAATGATTTGATGACCCGCTCGATCCCGACCAGTCGCCGCACGCCACATGAGGAGGCCAAGATGAACCAGCACTCGATGACAGTCCGCGGCAAGGATCGCTACAAATCCGGCGTCATGGAATACAAGAAGATGGGCTATTGGGAGCCCGACTATGAGCCAAAGGATACCGATATTATCGCGCTGTTCCGGGTGACCCCGCAGGACGGCGTCGATCCGATCGAAGCGGCCGCGGCGGTGGCCGGTGAATCTTCGACTGCGACTTGGACGGTGGTGTGGACCGACCGGCTGACCGCGGCGGAAAAATACCGCGCCAAATGCTACCGCGTCGATCCCGTACCGAATTCGCCAGGGCAATATTTCGCTTACATCGCCTACGACCTCGATCTGTTCGAGAATGGATCGATCGCCAATCTGTCGGCATCGATCATTGGCAACGTGTTCGGATTCAAGCCGCTGAAGGCGTTGCGGCTCGAGGACATGCGGCTGCCGGTGGCCTATGTGAAGACGTTTCAAGGTCCTGCGACGGGTATCGTGGTCGAGCGCGAGCGCATGGACAAGTTCGGCCGGCCGCTGCTCGGCGCCACCGTGAAGCCGAAGCTCGGTCTGTCCGGCCGAAACTACGGACGCGTGGTCTATGAGGCGTTGAAGGGCGGGCTCGACTTCACCAAGGATGACGAGAACATCAACTCGCAGCCGTTCATGCATTGGCGCGAACGGTTCCTGTACTGCATGGAAGCCGTCAACAAGGCGCAGGCCGCGTCCGGCGAGATCAAGGGCACCTACCTCAACGTCACCGCCGGTACCATGGAGGACATGTACGAACGCGCGGAGTTTGCCAAGGAACTCGGCTCCGTCATCATCATGATCGATCTGGTGATCGGTTATACCGCGATCCAGTCGATGGCGAAGTGGGCGCGCCGCAACGACATGATCCTGCATCTGCATCGGGCAGGGCACTCGACTTACACGCGGCAACGAAACCACGGCGTCTCGTTCCGCGTCATCGCCAAATGGATGCGGCTCGCCGGCGTCGATCACATCCATGCCGGCACGGTGGTCGGCAAGCTGGAAGGCGACCCGGCGACGACCCGCGGCTATTACGATATCTGCCGTGAGGACTACAACCCGATGCGGCTGGAGCACGGCGTATTCTTCGACCAGCACTGGGCCAGCCTCAACCGCATGATGCCGGTCGCATCAGGCGGCATTCACGCCGGGCAGATGCATCAGCTGCTCGATCATCTCGGCGAAGACGTCGTGCTGCAGTTCGGCGGCGGAACCATCGGCCATCCCATGGGGATTCAGGCGGGCGCGACCGCGAACCGCGTGGCGCTGGAAGCGATGATTCTCGCGCGCAACGAGGGCCGCGACTATCTGCACGAAGGCCCGGAGATCCTCGCCAAGGCGGCAGAGACCTGCACGCCGCTGAAATCGGCGCTGGAGGTCTGGAAGAACGTCACCTTCAATTACGAATCCACCGACATGCCCGACTATGTCCCCACGCCCAGCGTCGCGATGTAAGGAGCTCGAGATCATGCGTATCACCCAAGGCTGTTTCTCCTTCCTGCCCGATCTCACCGACGAGCAGATCTCGCGCCAGGTCCAGTATTGCCTGGAGAAGGGTTGGGCGGTGAACATCGAGTTCACCGACGATCCGCATCCCCGCAATAATTTCTGGGAGATGTGGGGCCTGCCGATGTTTGATCTTCGCGACGCTGCCGGCGTGATGATGGAATTGGCCGAGTGCCGCAAGGTCTACGGCGACCGCTACATCCGGATGTCGGCTTTCGACTCCAGCCATGGCTGGGAGTCGGTGCGGCTGTCGTTCATCGTCAACCGGCCAAAGGAGGAGCCTGGCTTCCGCCTTGAACGGCACGAAGTGACCGGCCGCAACATCCGCTACACCACGAAATCCTATGCTGTCGACCGCCCGGAGGGGGGACGCTACGGCTGAATAGCTCCCATCCGGCCCGCGGCCAACGATCAGCTCCCCTCGTCGTGCTGCCGCCCCGCCGGATGCACTGCTCCGCCGCTGTGAAAGCGGCGGCGGAGCTTTTCCTGAAGCACGCACGAAGCCTGTCGAGGACTTGCAGATGGATTTGGATGCCCCACCGGTGACCGGAAGGGTCAATCTTCGTGAGGAGCTCGAGGCCGTCGGCATCGTGGAGACCCTCACGCAGCTCGACCGCGAGCTGGTCGGGCTCCTGCCCGTCAAAACCCGCATTCGGGAGATTGCATCGCTGTTGCTGATCGAGCGTATCCGCAAGCGCATGAATTTGTCCTCGGAGACGCCGACATTGCACATGTCGTTCACAGGCAATCCTGGCACCGGCAAGACCACGGTGGCGCTGCGCATCGCCAGTATTCTCCACAAGCTTGGCTTCGTACGCCGCGGCCAGGTGGTGTCGGTGACGCGAGATGAGCTGGTGGGACAATATATCGGTCACACCGCGCCGAAGACCAAGGAGATCTTGAAGAAGGCGATGGGCGGCGTGTTGTTTATCGACGAAGCCTATTATTTGCATCGTCCCGACAACGAACGCGATTACGGCCAGGAAGCAATCGAAATCCTGCTGCAGGTCATGGAATCCCAGCGCGAGGATCTGGTGGTGATCCTCGCCGGTTACGGCGAGCGGATGGACAAGTTCTTCGCCAGCAATCCGGGCTTCCGGTCCCGTATCGCCCACCACATCGATTTTCCGGATTATTCCGACGATGAGCTGCTCGCCATCGCCGAGTTGATGCTGCATGACATGAACTACAGGTTCAGCCACGACGCGCGCCATGCTTTCGTCCGGTACATCGCGTTGCGCAAGCGACAGTCGCTATTTTCCAACGCACGCTCGATCCGCAACGCGCTCGACCGCATGCGGCTACGTCAGGCCAACCGGCTTGTCGCAGACCTGGACCGTGTGCTGACGGCCGATGAGATCATGTCGCTTGAAGCGTCCGATGTGCTGGCCAGCCGTGTGTTCTCGAACGATTCCCTCGCATGATCTTTCCGGAAAATCGGTACCGATTTTTCCGGATTATGCTCCTGAGCGCCGCCGCGGACTTGCGGTCTTATCTGTCGATCCAGGCGTCACGGAAGCCATCGTTCACGCCGATCGCGGTCGTGACGAGGTTCTTGACATTGCAGCGGGTGATGGTGGGGAACTGCAGTTCAAGCATCCACGCCACCGGTACGTCGTCGGTCAGCATCTTCTGCGCCTTGGCGTAGATTTCCTCGCGCTTGGCATCCGGGAAAGCGATCGCGCCGTCGGCGAACAGCCGATCGATCTCGGGGTTCGAATATCCTTCGACATTGTTGAACGGAGAGCCCTTGACGATCTGGCTCGAGATGTAGTTGCGGCCGACGCCGAGCGCGGGATCGCCATACTGATAGAGATAGGTGAAGGCGATATCGTAGTCCCAATCGGCCGTCTTCTGATTCCAACCGGGGACATCGGTGGAGATCATCTCCACGTTGACGCCGACATCCTGCAGATTCTGCTTAACCGCCTCGGCCCAGCGCTGCCAGGTTTCGCCGTAGGGCAGCGGCAGCAGGCGGACTTTCTCACCCGGGTCGTACTCATACTTCGTGACCTCGCTCGCGTAATATTTGATCGAAGAGCCGGACGGACCGGTGGCGACCTTGCCAAGGCCGTTCCAGATCACGTCCCTTGCAAAGTTGCGGTCAAGGGCGAACATCACCGCCTGACGGAATTTCTTGTTCGCGGTCGGCCCAGACCGGTTGTTGAGCCAGAGCCACGAATGCGGGCTGAAGAATTCCCACCCCTGGCCGGTGACGCACACATTCTTGAGCTTGCTCAGGCGGGGAACGTCGAAGTTCTCCACCGAACCCCCCGGCAACACGTCGACCTTGCCGGTCTCGAACGCGACCGCGCGCGCGGCGGCATCGGGAATGACGTGCCAGTAGATATCATCGATATAAGGCTTGCCCTTGATGTAGTAGTTCGGATTCTTCACGAGGTGGATGAACGAACCCTTCTGCCATTCCTTGAACATGAACGGGCCGGTGCCGACAGGCGTGTTGTTGGCCGGATTGGACTTGAAATCCGTTCCCTCATAGAGGTGCTTCGGAATTATCGGCATCGAGCCGACCTCGAAGATGCCGAGGAACGGACCGAACGGCTGCTTCAGCGTGAACACGACAGTGGAGTCGTCAGGTGCCTCCACCTTGTCGAGCTGAACCAGGTTGCTGCGGAGCCTGGGATGGGTTTGTTTCAGGAACTCGATCGAAAATAGCACATCTGCCGAGGTGAACGGCTTGCCGTCATGCCAGGTCACGCCCGTCCTGAGTTTGAAGGAGTAGACCTTGCCGTCCTCGCTCACCGTCCAGCTTTCCGCGAGGCCCGGCAGCGGCTCCAGCTTCGGACTGTAGCGCAGCAGGCCTTCATAGATGTTGCCCGCCACCATCTGGGTCGGCCCATTCTGGACCAGACCCATCATCAGGCCCGGAGGTTCGGGCTGGATCACGGCGTTCACGACGCCGCCTGCTTTCGGTTCTTCCGCCAAGGCTCTTTCCGTCAGGGCTCCTGCTGTCAGGGCTGCGGCGCTCACACCGCACACCACAACAAGGCCAAGCAAGGCTCGCTTCAGCATCGTATCTCTCTCTTTGTTCGATCGGCTGATTGCCGCGCCGGGCGCAGCGGCCACCTAGTTGACAAAATCAGGATCGGTTCGCTCCAGCATTCGCTTGAAGGCAGCCCATTCGCTGTCCGGCTGTCCCTTGACTTCGATGCTGTCGTAGAAGCCTGCGTACTGGTCGGCAGTCTTGCGCGCGACGGCCGCTGAGAGCGGGCTGATCTCGGCGTTGGATGCTTGTATAGCGAGCTGGGCACGGCACGACCGTTCCAGGTTGTGCATCAGCTTGAATGCTTCGGCGACGGATCGTCCGCAGGTGAGCATGCCGTGATTGCGGAGAACCATCACGAACTTGTCGCCGAGATCGGCGACCAGGCGCGCGCGTTCATCGAGATCGAGCGCGATTCCCTCGTAATCATGGTAGGCGAGGCGATCGGTGAATTGCAGCGACCATTGATTGAGCGGCAACAGCCCTTGTTTTTGCGATGAGACCGCGACGCCCGCGACGGTGTGCGTGTGCAGGACGCACATCGCATCTTGTCGCACCGCGTGCACCGCGCTGTGAATGGTGAAACCCGCCGGATTGATGCCGAGGCCTTTGGGGTCGTCGACGATGCTTCCGTCGAGGTCGACTGTGACCAGGTTGGACGCGGTCACCTCTTCGAAGCGCAAGCCGTACGGGTTGATCAGGAAGCGGTCATGCCGGCCGGGGAGGCGGACCGAGATGTGGGTATAGATCGAGTCGTCGAGACCGAGCCGGTGGATCAACCGGTAGGCGGCGGCAAGATCGATCCTGATCTGTCGTGCGTCGTCTTTCAGGGCACCAGGCGGGACGTGCGTTGTCATCATTCGAGAGATCCAGCTTCAACTGGCGCCAGCTTGTTGCAGCGCAGAAGCAAGAGCAAGACTAAACTGTCGACAATCGACGCTTAAATATTGTACACTGGTCAAAATGGGCCCTTTTGCCATGCGCACCATGTCGCCGCCGGTCGGATTGCCAGCCCTTGCAGAGACGGATCTCGTCGGCCAGGTCGCGCGCCTTCTGACACAAGCCATCGTTCAGGGCCGGCTTCCGCCAGGCGCCAAGGTGGTCGAAGCCGGAATCGCGAGGGAGCTTGGCGTAAGCCGGGCGCCGGTGCGCGAGGCCGCGCGGCTCCTCGAGCGGCAAGGGCTGTTGGTGGCATCACCGCGCCGCGGCTGCTTTGTCCGGCAATTCGCAGTCGATGACATCGACGAGATCTATGATTTGCGCTTATGCGTCGAACGGCACGCCGCCGTGCTGGCCGCGCGGAATCTGACTGCGGAGACGCGCGACATGTTGCGGCGGCAGCTCGATGTGCTTCATCGCACCGCCGATCTCGATGATCCCGCACGGCAGGTCGAAGAGGATTACCGATTTCATCGCCTGATCTGCGAGATCGCCGCCAACCGCCGCCTGCTGCGCTTGTTCGACGATCTCGCCTCCGAACTGCGCATGGTCATCGGCCTGATCGGCCGGCTTTATGACGATCCGCACGAGATCGCCCGCACCCATGAACCCGTCCTCGCCGCGATCGAGGAGGGCCACCCCGAGCGGATCGTGGCGCACATCGATCATCACCTTGGTCATGCGTGGCGCGAGGTCGCAAAGCTTGTGCGCGAGATTCCTTCCGTCAGTAACGCCGTTAATGACGGAACGAAGGAATGAGCCGAGCTTGAACCTCTTACGCGGCGGCAGGTCCACGAATGCGCAACGATTTTCTTTTGTGGAGATGGGAGTACGCGAGTGAAGGCTGTCTATACCGAACTGCACCGGAGCCATGATCCGCAATTCTTTCTGGTTCGTGGCGTCGTCAAGCGCACGACCGAGCAGCCCGAACGCGCGGACCGGCTGCTTGCGGGATTGAAAGCAGGAAAGCATCAATTGGTCGAGCCGACCGTTTTCGGGCAGGGGCCGCGAACAAGGGTCCACAGTCCGGAATACCTAGGCTTTCTTGCAGAAGCCTGGGACGCCTGGACCGCGCTTGGGGATGCAGGCCCGGAGATGATCGCCAACATGCATCCGGTTCGCAACGCCGCGACCTACCCCACGCATATTGTGGGGCGTCTCGGCTGGCATACGATCGATACGTCCTGTCCGATCGGCCCGGGCACCTGGGCCGCCGCTTGCGCCGCGACGGATGTGGCGACGACGGCAGCGCAACTGGTGTCCGACGGCGAGGAGGCGGCCTACGCGCTCTGCCGTCCTCCCGGTCACCACGCCTACCGCGATCTCGCCAGCGGGTTCTGCTTTCTCAACAACAGTGCGATCGCGGCGGCCCATCTGCGGCTCAAGCATGAGCGTGTCGCGATCCTCGACGTTGACGTTCATCACGGCAACGGAACTCAGGGCATTTTCTACGAACGGCCCGACGTCCTCACGATTTCGATCCATGCAGATCCCACCTTCTTCAACCCGTTCGTCTGGGGATATGCCCATGAGCGCGGCGCGGGGGCAGGTCTTGGCGCCAATCTCAACATTCCTCTGCCGAAGGGAACGAAGGACGACGGCTATCTGCAGGCGCTCGATGTCGCGCGACAGACGATCCGGTCCTTCGCACCGGGCGCACTGGTCGTCGCACTTGGCCTTGACGCATCCGAGCATGATCCTCTCGCCGGTCTCGCGGTGACGACAGAGGGATTTTCGCGCATCGGTCAGGCGATCGCGCGGCTGGGGCTTCCGACCGTGCTCGTCCAGGAGGGCGGATATCTGTCGGAGATTCTCGGAGCCAATCTGACCGCGGTGCTGGCGGGATTTGAAGCGGTGCGCTGATGGAGGACGGCACGAATGCCCGCGCGATGTTGCGTTGAAGCCATCCCGCGTCTTGTTTTCCCGCGAGGTGGTTCTCACCTCGAAAACGTCTCAGGGCGTTCGTCGGGCGGCGACGATTTCGGACGTAAAGGCCAAACTTTAGGTCGATGTGCCGCCGCCTTGGGCAGGCGCAATTTCCATTAGCCCCCTTTATAGTAGGCATTTCCAGTTCCGATTTTACAATCGGATTTCTCCGTCGCTACGCTTCGCCATCAACACGCGAACGGAGAGAACCATGTCTGAAGATGACAGTGCCGATCGGCGCGCCGCTTCGCCGAAGCTTGCGGCGAAGAAGAAAGGCCTTTCACGACGGTCGATACTGAAGGCCGGAGCGGCTGCGACGGGTGCGGCGATCGGCTCCGACGTGCTGCGCGGCTTTCCGACGATCTGGGCGCAGGAGATCAAGGATATCGAATTACGGCATGTCGGCGTGTCCTATTCGGTGGTCAAGGCGATCGGCGATCAGGCTGCCAAGGATCTCGGCTTCAAGGTCACCATGCAGAATCTGGACACCTCGGCGGCGATCAACCGCTTCATCAGCCAGCCGGACTCGGTGGATATCGCCGACCTCGAGGGATGGCAGGCCAAGCTCGCGGCCAAGCGCTCGGTGATCCAGGGCATCGAGGTCAAGAAGATCAAGGAATTCGACAACATCCTGCCGATCTTCACCAAGGGCGAAATCGACGGCCACAAGATTCCGCGCCAGGGCATTTCGCCCTATGAGGCGATGTATATCGCGACGCCGACCTCGACCGACCTCCACGATGGCGTCACGGAGTGGGCGACTTTCCTGCCGCAGGTCTATAACGCGGACTCGATCGGCTATCGTCCCGATCTGGTCGGTCACGAGGTGACCGAATGGAAGGATCTGATCGATCCCAAATTCAAGGGTAAAGCCGCGATCCTGGACGTGCCCGCGATTGGCATCATGGACGCCGCGCTGTGCTTCGAGAGCGCCGGTTTCATCAAGTACGGCAACAAGGGCAACATGACGAAGCAGGAGATCGACTTCACCTGCGACAAGCTGATCGAACTGAAGAAGGCGGGCCAGTTCCGCGCGACCTGGACCACCTTCGATCAGTCGGTGCAATTGATGGCCGCCGGTGAAGTCGTGATCCAGTCGATGTGGTCGCCCGCGGTGGCCGCCGTCCGCGTCAAGGAAATTCCTTGCGTCTATGCGCCGGTCAACGTCAAGGAAGGCAAGGAAGGCTATCGCGGCTGGTGCAACGGCATGGGCTTGATGAAGCACCTTTCGGGCAAGAAACTCGATGCCGCTTATGAATATCTCAACTGGTATCTCTCGGGCTGGCAGGGCGGATTCGTCGGGCGCTACGGCTACTACAGCCCGGTGCCTTCGACAGCGAAGAAGTTCCTCAGCGCTGCGGAATGGGATTTCTGGTACGACGGCAAACCGGCGCCCGAGGTCATCAACGACCCCTACGGCGTGCCGATGGAAAAGGTCGGCACCAAGCGGGACGGTGGTTCGTTCCTCGAGCGGGTCAAGAACATCTCGTGCTGGAATACGCTGATGGATGAAGCGGCCTACATGAACAAGCGATGGAACGATTTCAAGATCGCCTGACGCGAATTGGGTTGCCGGCTCCTCGCCAGTGCCGGCAACCCGTGAGTTGCTACGGCGATCCAGAGTGAAGGTCCAGTCAGGCCAGGTGATGCTGCGACGAAATTTGAGTGCATGGCTGTATGTGACGCCCCTGATGCTGGTGCTGGTCCCGTTTTTTCTGCTGCCGACACTGGTCGTACTGGTGGCGAGCTTCTTCGAGACCGACGGCTTTGGTGGGTTGCTGCCGACATTTACGCTTGCGAACTACGTCGACGTTCTCACTTCCGCGCAGACCTTCCATCTCTATGTGGCGACGCTCAAATTTGCGCTCCTGACTTGGCTGTTCACGCTGATCATCGGATTTTTGGTGGCTTATTTTCTGGTCTTTCATGTCAAGAACCAGTTGCTCGCGATCGGCCTGTTTCTGATCTGCACGATCCCGTTCTGGACCTCGAACATCATCCGGATGATTTCCTGGATTCCGCTGCTGGGAAAGGAAGGGCTGGTCAACTCGGCGTTGCTCGACGTCCATCTCATCAAGGAGCCGCTTGAGGTGTTGCTCTATTCCGGATTCTCGGTCGTCGTTGCCTACGTACATCAGCTAACCATCTTCATGGTGGTGCCGATCTTCAATTCCCTGGCGCGCATCGACAAGCGCGTGGTGGAAGCCGCGCTGGATGCGGGCGCAAGCCGCCTCGATGTGATGCGCTTCATCGTGATCCCGATGTCGAAAAGCGGCATCGCGTTGGGATCGACCTTCGTCATCTCGATCGTGATGGGCGACTTTTTCGTGGTCAAGGTAATGTCCGGAGGCAGCTCGGCCTCGGTCGTCAGCGCGTTCTACGAAAATGTCGGCGTGCTGCAATATCCGATCGCCGCGGCCAGCGCGGTGCTGCTGACCGTCATTCTTGTTGCTGTCATCTCGCTGATCCTGCGCGTCGTGGATATCCGCCGGGAGATCACGCAATGACGGTCGCGCTCGGCGAGACTGAGGTGCCAATGGTCAGATATCGGCGAATTCCCGCTGTTGCGCGTGGCGATCGCCGCCCCTGGACCTTTTACGTCCTCGCCGCTGTCTTCACGCTCTACGTCGCAGCCCTGTACGGCCCGATGATCTGCATCTACATCCTGTCGTTCCAGGATATCCGGGGCGGGCTGGTATTCCCGATGAAGGGTCATTCGCTGCACTGGTTCGTCGATCTGTTCACACAGGTGCGTACCGGCGACGTCAAGGGGTCATTCGACCGCTCGATCAAGCTCGCGGTGCTGGTCACGGTGATCACGCTGGTCGTTTCACTGATGGCCGGACTGGCGTTCCGACGCCGCTTCCTCGGCGATACATTCGTGTTCTACCTGATGATAGGCAGTCTGGTGGCGCCGGGGTTGGTGCTCGGCATCGGCATTGGCCTGTTGTTCCAGTGGATCGGCATCAGCGCGAGCTGGTACACCTCCGCCCTCGGCGCGCAACTGTCGTGGACGCTGCCGTTCGGCGTGCTCGTGATGTTCGCCGTGATGTCCCGCTTCGACAGTGTGTGGGAGGAGGCGGCACGCGATCTCGGAGCCAGCCGCTGGCAAACCATCAGGTTGGTCGTAATCCCCGTGCTCGCGCCGGGCCTGGTCGCGGTCGCGCTGTTCGGCTTCACGCTGTCTTACGATGAATTTGCTCGCACGCTGCAGACCGCGGGCTCTCTGAATACCTTGCCGCTCGAAATCTGGAGCATGACGCTCAACGTGACATCGCCGTCGCTCTACGCGCTCGGCACCGTCACCACGATCGTATCCTTTGTAATCATCAGCGCCTGTATCGGCGCGATCATTCTCATCAACAGGCGCCGCGGCATGCGCGCGACGGGGCACTGAGGTAGAGATGCGCAAGGGCGCCGGCGATATCGAATTGGCAGGTCTCTGCAAGAGCTACGATGGGACGACCAATGTGGTCGATGGCGTCAATCTGAAGATCCCGGACGCCGCCTATTGCTGCTTTCTCGGGCCCTCCGGTTGCGGCAAGACCACGATCCTGCGGATGATTGCGGGCCACGAGGAACCGACCGCTGGCGAAATCGTGATCGGGGGCGAGAATGTCCAGGGATTGGCGCCGGTCGAGCGGCGCACCGCGATGATGTTTCAGTCCTACGCGCTGTTTCCGCATCTGACCGTCCGCGACAACATCGCCTTCGCGCTGCGCGTTCGCGGCCAGTCGAAAGCCGAACGGTACAAGGTCGCGGATCAGATGATGGAGAAGGTGCGCCTGACCGAACTGGCTGACCGACTGCCGGCCAATTTGTCGGGCGGCCAGCAGCAGCGTGTTGCGCTGGCGCGGGCGGCAATCACCGAACCCCGCGTGCTGCTGCTTGATGAGCCGCTCTCCGCGCTGGACGAGCAGCTTCGCGTTCAGATGCGTCAGGAACTGCGCCGGATGCAGCGCGAGCTCGGAATTACCTTCATTCATGTCACCCATACCCAGCTCGAGGCGATCGCGCTTGCGGACATCGTCGTCGTGATGGAAAAGGGCAGGATCAAGCAATCCGGTCCCGCGCGCGACGTCTACGCCTATCCGCGCGACCGCTACGTCGCGGAGTTTCTGGGCGGACAGAATGTGCTGTCGGGCAGGGTCGAGATGGTGGGCGAGGGCCACGTGGTGCTGTCGCAGCCGAACCGCGGTGGAATCCAGGTCGGGTTGTGCGCCGAGACCCGCGTCGCGGTCGGCGACCGGATCGATCTGGCGGTCCGGCGCGATGATGTCGAACTGATGCGTGTCGGCGCAGCCGGCCCCGGCGATGGCGCGACGGCTTTGCCGAGCCGAGTCATCGCGATCGAGTATCAGGGATCGTTCGTCAAGGTGATGCTCGACACCGTGCCGGACACGGACTTTGTCGCCTACATTCCGGAACGAACATTTTTTCGCGATCCCTTTGATGTCGGCGATGTGCTGCTGGCCACCTGGTCGGCCGGCCGTGCCCGCGTTCTTGCCTGATGCCAATGATCACGGGAGGTTACCAATGATCGTCAGTTTTACGCTTAACGGCCGGCCCCGGATTGTCGACGTCGAACCTGCGACGCTGGTCGCCGAACTGCTGCGCGAGACGCTGAACCTCATCGGAACGCATGTCGGGTGCGACACGAGCCAGTGCGGTGCCTGCGTCGTGCTGTTCAACGGCGAGGCGGTGAAGAGCTGCACCTTGCTGGCGCCGATGCTGGATGGCGGCACGCTGACGACCATCGAGGGACTGTCGGAGCCAGGCGGTTCGAGCCGGCTGCACCCCATGCAGGAAGCATTTCATCAACATCACGGCCTGCAGTGCGGCTTCTGCACGCCGGGCATGGTGATGACGGCGGTGGCGCTGACGGCGAAGAACCCGACGCCGACCGAGGCCGAAGTGCGCCACGGCCTCGAAGGCAACATCTGCCGTTGCACCGGCTATCAGAACATCGTGGCATCGGTGCTGGCCGGTGCGGCGGCCATGAACGCACCCGTGATCGGAGAATAGCCATGTCGAACATCATCGGGATCGGCGCCGCGCCGCGTCGTAAGGAGGACTTCCGCTTTCTGACAGGGCGCGGCAACTACGTCGCCGACGTCAAGCGGGCCGACACGGCGTTCGGCGTGTTCATCCGTTCGCAGCATGGCCATGCCGTCATCCGCGGCATCGACAAGGCGGCGGCGCTGGCGCTGCCGGGCGTCCAAGCCGTGCTGACCGGCGACGATGTCACGGCCGACGGGCTCGGATCGCTTCCCTGCGGCTGGGGTATTCATGGCGCCGATGGTTTGCCGATGAAGGAGCCGCCGTTTCCGATGCTTGCGCAGGGCAAGGTGCGCTTCGTCGGCGACATGGTCGCCTTCGTCGTCGCCGATACGCTGGAGCAGGCCCACGCGGCCGCGGAAGCGGTTGTGATCGACTATGACGTGCTGCCGTCCGTGGTCGGCGTGCTCGAAGCCGTTCGCCCGGGAGCGCCGCAACTGTTTGACGATGTCCCGAACAATCTGTGCTGCGACTGGGAGCTTGGTGACAAGGCCGCGGTCGCGACGGCGTTCCGCAAGGCGGCGCATGTCGCTCGCCTCAGCCTCGTCAACAATCGCCTGATTGGCAACCCGATGGAGCCGCGCGCAGCGATCGCCGAGTACAACGCCGGCACCGGCCACTATACGCTGTGGACCACCAGCCAGTTTCCGCATGTGGTGCGGTTCCTGATGAGCGCGCTGGTGCTCAAGATTCCCGAGCAGAAAATGCGTGTGGTGGCACCCGATGTCGGCGGCGGCTTCGGCGTCAAGCAGTTCCATTATGGCGAGGAGGCGGTCGTCACCTGGGCCGCGAGGCACGTCGGCCGCCCGGTGAAATGGGTGGCGGACCGCTCGGAGGGGTTCGTCTCGGACCGGCATGGCCGGGATCACGTCACCGAGGCCGAACTGGCGTTGGA
>WNGI01002606.1_pt1 | contig 15702 bp, 12 predicted proteins | sample 5400621 | NCBI WGS metagenome assembly WNGI01 (sample SAMN13153374, study PRJNA577476) | soil metagenome | isolation source: 20 cm soil or saprolite under Garry oak tree replicate 1 | place: USA:California | collected 2016-06-15 | reverse complement strand
CAGAATTCGCGAACATACCCACGCTGGATCTCCACGTCTCGCTGCTTCGCGAGCTGATCGTTAGCCAGAGAGTGAGCCTGGTCGAGATCCTTCCTGTCCCCGCAGGAAATCGCTTTATAGTGTGCCTCACTCATGACGTCGATCACCCGTGCGTGCGATATCACAAGTTCGATCACACCATGTTTGGTTTCCTTTACCGGGCGACGGTTGGCTCGGTGCTCAAATTCTGTCGAGGAAGAAGGTCTCTCAGGCAGGTAGCCACCAATTGGAAGGCAGCTCTTTCCCTGCCGCTGGTCTTCGCTGGACTCGCCAAAGACTTCTGGAACCAGCTCGATCGGTATCTGGAGCTGGAAAGCGATCTTGCGTCCACCTTCTTTGTCATTTCGACAAAGGGAGACGCTGGTGTTGATTCTCACGGTCGGCGAAGCGCAAAGCGCGCCTCGCGCTACGCTTTGGCCGATATTGCGGATGACTTAAAGAGGCTGCTCTCAGCAAATCGCGAAATCGCTGTCCACGGCATCGACGCGTGGCGCGACAGCGCAAAGGGTCGCGATGAGCGCGAGCGTATCCAGGAAATCACGGGAGCGGTCGAGATCGGCGTTCGGATGCACTGGCTTTACTTCAATTCACAAGCCTCGTTAACGCTCGAGAAAGCTGGCTTCTCCTACGACTCAACTGCTGGCTACAACGAAACGATCGGATACCGCGCGGGGACCGCTCAGGTCTTCAAGCACCCAAACGTCGATCATTTGCTGGAACTCCCATTGCACATCATGGACACGGCCTTGTTTTATCCGTCGTACATGAACTTGTCCGACAAGCAAGCTGGCGCTGCAATGCTGCCGCTGATCGAGAATGCAACAAGATTCGGCGGCGTCCTCACCGTCAACTGGCACGACCGGAGTCTTGGGCCCGAAAGATTATGGGGCGACACCTATGTGACTCTGCTCGGCGACTTGCGCGCCAGAACACCCTGGTTTGCTACAGCGGCGCAAACCGTCTCGTGGTTTCGCAAACGGCGCGCGGCATCGTTCGCCACTGTCACACAGGACGGCGGAAGCATCCGGGTGCAACCAGCTACCGATCTAACCGCCGCGGATCTTCCGCCATTAACAGTGAGGGTATATAACCGCGACGCTTCGAAGGGCAAACTAGGTCACCCCCTCGGCGCAGCCTTCGAGGACTTCACAATCGACGACTCAGACCCGGTTCTGATCGCTGCCTAAAGCGCGTCCCTTCTCGTTCCTCCTTTCTGCCGTGACATCAAACTTAGTCCTCGCCCAGTTCGGATGTGGCTACTGGGGCCCGAATCTTCTGCGCAACTTCTCGGCCTTGCCGGGATGCACAGTCAAGTATGTGGTCGATTCAAGCGCAGAACGCCTCCGCTTTGTGGAATCAAATTTTCCGCTCAGCCGTGCAATCGAAACCCATCAGACTGTTCTCGACGATCCCAGCGTTGATGGTGTGATAATTGCGACGCCCGCCGCAAGTCACTTCTCCCTGGCGAATCAGGTCCTCGACGCCGGCAAACACGTTTTCGTAGAGAAGCCGCTCGCGACGAAGGTTATGGAGGTCGATCAACTATCGAGACGCGCTGCCGAGCGAAATCTCGTTGTGATGACGGGTCACACTTTCGTCTATAATTCAGCTGTCCGTTACGCGAAGAAACTGATTGACTCCGGCGAGCTGGGCGAACTTCGCTACATCTACAGCCAGCGCCTGAACCTCGGGCGCATCCGTTCTGACATCGACGCCCTGTGGAACTTCGCCCCCCACGATATTAGCATCATTCAATATTGGCTTGGCAACCCGGAGCCGATTTCCATCGGCCGCCAAGGCATGGCCTACATGCAGGAAGGGATCGATGACGTTGTCTTTCTTAGTCTTGAATATCCGGGAAAGGTCATCGCAAACATTCACGTCAGCTGGTTGGATCCGCAGAAGGTGCGCAAGATGATCATTGTCGGCTCGCGCAAGATGGTGGTTTACGACGACATCGCGGAGGACAAAATCGTCATCTACGACAAGGGAATCGATCGCCGCGCCGTCCTCGGGGAGAACATGGACTTCGATAACCCGCGGGGTGCGCAGTTCAACTACCGGAGCGGCGATATTCTAATACCAGAGGTCAAGTTTGCGGAACCGCTCCGCGTCGAGGCGGAACACTTCGCCGATTGCATCCGTAACTCACGTGAACCGCTCACTGGGCTCAACCACGCGCGAACTGTCGTTTCGATCCTCGAGCGCGCGCGACCGCTAAACGGCCAGGTCATTCGTCAGAATTCTGCGGTATGAATCCAGTCAGGCGAAGTACGGTCGGGTTCGTCGATGTGAAGTTCGGTGCAAATGTGACCGTCATAGAGCCGACAAACTTGTATGGTTGTGTCATCGGCGATGAAACTTTCATCGGACCTTTCGTTGAGGTACAAAAGGGAGCAACCATCGGCAAGCGGTGCCGGATTCAATCCCACTCGTTTATCTGCGATCTGGTCACGATTGGGGACGACTGCTTCATTTCTCACGGCGCGATGTTTATTAATGATCTATTCGTCACCGATGGCCCTGCCGGAAAACCGCAGCTCTGGCGGCCAACCAAACTTGGCAACCGCGTAAGTGTTGGAACGAATGCCACTATTCTCCCAGTCACGATCTGTGATCACGTGGTTATAGGTGCCGGTGCAGTTGTTACTAAGGATATTAATGTTTCCGGCATTTACGCAGGCAACCCTGCCCGCCTTCTCCGTCCTCTTCCAGCCGACCCGTAACCCGACATAGGCAGGTAATGCTGCCTTTCTGGCCTCTGATCGCTATTCCCATGAAAATCCCTTTTGTTGACCTGCACGCACAATACCTGACGATCAAACAAGAGATTGACAGGGCCATTGCCGAAGTGATCGCTGAGTCAGCTTACATTCGCGGGCTGCACGTGGACGCTTTCGAGGAGGCATGGGCGAGAACGCTTGGCGTTAAGCGTTGCGTCTCATGCGCGAATGGAACGGACGCGATCTACATCGCCTTGCGTGGACTTGGCCTCAGATCCGGCGATGAAGTCATCACATCAGCACATTCCTGGATCTCAACATCCGAGACGATCACGCAGGCTGGCGGCCGGGTGGTATTCTGCGACACGGATGAGGAAACCTTCACGATCGATCCCGCCGATATCGAAAGAAAGATCACACCGGCCACGGTTGGAATCATTCCAGTGCATCTCTATGGGCAGCCAGCGGACATGAGCACAATCATGGCGATCGCGAAGAAGCACAATCTTTGGGTGATCGAAGATTGCGCTCAAGCGCATCTGGCCAGGTACAACGGCCAGTTCGTGGGAGCCTTTGGCAACGTTGCGACCTTCTCCTTTTATCCAGGCAAAAATCTGGGCGCCTATGGGGATGCCGGATGCGTTGTGACCAATGACGATCGCCTCGCCGACTGGATGGCGACGTTCGCGCGTCACGGTGGCAAGGGCGATCACGTTATGGAAGGCATCAATAGCCGCATGGATGGTCTGCAAGCGGCAATTCTGAACGCGAAGCTGCCCCATTTACCTGCCTGGACTGACAGGCGCCGTCGTGTCGCTGTGATTTACAACGAGCTTCTGGAAGACGTAGATGACGTTATCACGCCAACAGTCCGGTCCGATCGCGACCATGTCTATCACCTCTACGTCATTCGCACAGAGAACCGGAATGCTTTGAGAAAGCATCTCACCCAGGCAAGTATCTCCACAATTTTGAATTATCCCAAAGCGCTCCCATTTTATCCTGCCTACGCTTATCTCGGTCACGGTCCAAAAGATTTTCCTGCTGCTTACGCTAACCAGTCGCGCATTCTTTCCTTGCCCATATATCCAGAAATCACTGACGAGGCGATTGAAGAGGTCACGTGTCAGATCAAAAACGCTTTCAAGCTCGGTCCTGGACGTGGGCCAAGCCACCACGTAGTGCAGCCGGTTCTAACGCCAACTGCAACGAGCTAGAACCAGAACGATTACGATTCGGCTGTGAACCAAACTGTCATCATCGTTGGCCTCGGCGAGGTCGGTAAGCCTTTGCTGGAAATTATGAAGAGCAGGTATCAAACGTTTGGCGTAGATATCAATCAGCCCGCATCCATTTCGCAGTGCGATGTTATGCATATTTGTTTCCCATTCCAGAACGGCAAGTTCGTTGGACAGGTGGTAGAATACATTCATCAATACCGGCCTGCTCTCACGGTAATCAATAGCACGGTCGCTCCTGGAACCACCCGCACCATTGCGGCTGAATCCGGAACCGCAGTCGTACACAGCCCGGTTCGCGGCAAGCATGCCCGAATGCAGGAGGAGATGTTGCACTATGCCAAGTTTATCGGAGCGCTCGACGTGCGGTCAAGCCACCGCGCCGCCGAACACTTTGAGGAAGTCGGAATAAAAACCAAGTTGCTCACATCTCCAGAGGCAAGCGAGATTGCCAAGCTCACGGAAACGACGTATTTCGGCCTGATGATTGCATGGGCACAGGAGGTCGAACGCTATTGCATAAAGCTTGGCGCCAATTACGACGAAGTCGTGTCCTTCTATGATGAGATTAAATTCTTCCCTCCAGTGAAATATTTCCCTGGTGTGATTGGCGGCCACTGCGTCATGCCGAATATCGCCATCTTGCGCCGACAGTTTCCTTCCGGCCTTTTGGAGGCTATCGTGCAGTCGGACAGCTTGAAGCAGAGAAATCTTGGTCCAGACGGGTGGCTGAAATCGAATGTTGATCATCAATGCTGATGACTGGGGCCGCTCCCTCGCAGAAACCGATGCCGCCTTCAGGTGTTACAAAGCGGGTAGGATCACGTCGGTCAGCGTGATGGTTTTCATGGCGGATTCTGAGCGGGCGGCGGAGCTAGCACAAGAAAACGGCTTGAACGTGGGGTTGCATCTTAATCTTACCGAGGGTTTCGCTGCGAATAGGATTGCAGCAACCCTTGAAAATTATCACAACAAAATAGCTGGGTTTCTGACGCGAAACAGATACTCGCAGGTTCTTTACAATCCTTTTTTGCGGAGAGAGTTTTCTTATTCGTGCCAAGCACAGGTCGAGGAGTTCACGCGTCTGTTTGGAAAGCCACCATCACACCTCGATGGGCACCATCACATGCATTTGTGCGCCAATTTGCTTCTGAGCAACCTGATTCCAGGCGGTATAAAAATCCGGCGCAACTTCTCTTTCCGGGCCGGCGAAAAAAGTCGGTTGAACCGAGCCTACCGGGCGTTTGTCGATCACTGGCTCGCCCGAAGGTATCGGCTTACCGATTATTTCTTTGATCTGACGCAGAGCATTCGAGAGCGAAAAATGGATCGGGTGATGGCATTGGCGGAGTCCAGCAAGGTCGAACTGATGACGCATCCGATACTCGAGTTGGAATCGGAGTATCTTATGAGCGATCAATTCCAAGCGATGCTGCAGAGCCTCAATGTCGGCAGTTACGCGCTGATTTAATGTCCGTCCTCCGTCTTCCCCCGGCTCCACGTACTTCGGTAGCTGCCGAACGAAGACGATTACCCTCTTCCCTTGACATGTACCATCTGATATCCGCCTGCCAGGCCAGCCTGACTGGGCTGAAGTAATTCAAGAATTTACGATACGTGAATCGAATCCAAATGCCTATTGCGCTCTTCGGCACGCAAATCCTGCCACCGACCGTTGCGCTGTTTCTTACGATTGGGTTTGTCATTTTCCTTTTCCGGCGGGACTTTCGAGAAAAACCAAACATAACCGGCGCCCTCTGGATCCCGCTTCTGTGGATGCTGGTCGTTTGCTCAAGATTTGTTTCTCAATGGCTCGATATCTTCGGAGTGCACGTAGGCGGTGCCTCAACAGAGGAGGGAAGCCCGGTAGACGCCTCTTTTTTCCTCGTCCTAATCGCAGCTGGCATTTACGTACTTACTCAACGTGGATTCAATCTTGCAGAATTTATTGAGCGCAATGGCTGGCTCGTAGCATTTCTCATCTACTGTTTCATTGCGATCCTATGGTCAGACCTTCCTTTCATAGCCTTCAAGCATTGGATCAGAATTCTCGGCCTTCCTATCATGGCCCTTGTCGTCTTGACCGAGCCCGACTTCAACGAAGCGTTAGCAAGGTTGATGAAAAGAAGTGCCTATCTGCTCGTTCCCTTTTCCATTTTGCTCATTAAATATTATCCCGGGATAGGCAGCAAATCCGATGAGTGGACGGGCTTGGCTATGAACTGCGGCGTCAGCGGAGGCAAGAATATGCTTGGCTGTGTGTGTATGCTGCTGGGTTTGTACTTCTTCTGGCTATTGTTGCAAGTCTGGCAAAACGAGAGGAGCAAGGAAAGGCGACACGAGCTCTTTTTAATCACCGGTTTTTTGCTTATGATCTTCTACCTTCTTCGGATCGCCCACAGTGCAACTGCTCTGGTTTGTTTGCTGGTTGGAATACTGCTCGTAGTCCTACTTGGCCGGCGATTCGTGAACAAGAGAATGGTTACCTTCTACGTATTAACCGGCGTATTTGTCCTCGTTATGGCAGAGCTAGCGTTTGGAATTTCTGGATACGTGCTCGCGCTTGTGAATAGAGACCCGACACTAACAACCCGAACTGTACTCTGGGCCCGTCTCCTTGAAATCAAGATCAACCCGGTGTTTGGAGTTGGCTTTGAGAGTTTTTGGGTGAGTGACCAGGTGCAGATGCAATTTCACGCCAATGAGGCACACAATGGCTATCTTGAGACGTATTTAAATCTCGGGTTGGTAGGGCTGCTCCTATTGGTGGCGGTGCTTATTGCAACGTTCCGCAAGACGCAACTCGAGCTGTTGACAGATTTTGAATGGGGCCGCTTCCGTTTAGCGTTTTTTATCATCGTAGTGCTCTATAATTGTGCGGAGGTCACGTTCAGGGGGCCTCACCCGCTCTGGCTCGTCTTTTATATCATTGCCATAGAGTATCCGGATCGTTGGTTAGCTTCCGAGGAGCCGCCATTCGAGCCCTTAGCATCAGAAGAGGAGGTGGAGGACAGCCCAGCTTATGTGTAAAGGATATTGCCACCCGCTGCAGGTAACGACGATCGTGCTGGAGACTCTTCTGCTTCTTCTTGGTCGGGCAGGAGCTGCTACACTTACAGCCAAAAGCGCTTCGCTTTCAGACGTCGTTTCGGAAATCCGTTTAGCCCGCGATGGCGACACGGTAGTGGTTCCGGGTGGAACCGTTAGTTGGACATCGCCGCTTACGATCACAAAGGGAATCACGCTACAAGGTGCAACTTCCGTAAGTGGAGATCATACGTCGGGTAGTATAACGCCTACCGACCGCACTGTTATTCTTGATGACGTTCCGCGGACACCGGCCAACAACGGCGGAGCGCTGATACGAGTTCCGTCGCTCACTTCGACGCGGACATTTAGGCTGACTGGATTCACGTTTAGATATGGAAGCGTCACGGCAATTGACGGAAACGGCGTAATCCGAATAAACGGCACCTGTCCGTCGACTAGGATAGATCATTGCCACTTCGACCAGCTTTACGGGCAAGGTATCGCTGCAAATGGTTGGCTATATGGCGTGGTGGATCATTGCGTGTTCGACATCCGGGCACGCGGCGGAGCTATCGTTGTTCATCATGATAGATGGAATAACCAGACTCTCGGCTGGGGTTCGTGGGCCGATTCTCCACATTTCGGGAGCGAGAAATTTATCTTTATTGAGGACAACTACCTCAACAATCTAGGCGCCGCGCCAAGCGCAGGTTTTAGCGATGCCACCTGGGGTGGACGCTTTGTATTGAGATATAACATCATAAATAATGCTAGCATTTATGGACACGGCACAGACGCTGTGGGAGGAAATTACAGGGGCCAACGGGCAATCGAAGTTTACAACAACAAATATGTTGCCACTCATCGTGTAGATGGTGGTCAGTTACGGGGAGGCACCGCCCTTTATCACCACAATACCTGGCCACCGCTCTTTGGTAGTAGCGTTCATCCTTCAGCATATCGTCGTTTTTCCGGACCAGGTGGCGGAGGGGGCACTGCCAGCCACTGGGGTGGTGCGGACGGCAGCAACCCCTGGGACTACAATGCGACCGAGACAGATGGAAGCCATGTAGATGGACACCCTCCATACACATTCTGCACTGGTACCGTTACATCTGGGAGTCCCGCTTCGGGTGTAACGACTAGCCTGACGATCTCCGAGGCTGGATGGACCCCCCATCGGTGGGCCGGATATTCCGTAGTCAATACCAATTCTGGTTCTGCTTATTATCGTGGGCATCAAACTATTATCGACAACACGAGTGACACTCTGACATTGCCTCCAATGGCCGCCGGGCCGCCGATTCCACACTTTGACCCCGGAGACACGATAGCCATCCATAAAGTGCTAGTTATACTGGACCAACCAGGACGAGGGAAAAGCGATTTAGCTAACAGGGGCTCACGGCCTACTTGGCAGCACTGCGCCCTTGAACCGATCTACTCATGGTTAAACACGATAGGTGGAGCACAGACGGATCTTGATGTAGGCGTTGCCAATAATCTTCTAGCGAACAGAGATTTCTACAACCAAAATGCCTCATGGACGCCAGGTAGTGCAGTCACAAGCGGAATAGCGGTTGGGACGAGCGCGCAGCGAACTACCGGGAACCGTGGCGGCCCAATAGGCTGCACGCCAGGAACAGATGTCGCTGGAGGAAGCAGCACGCCTGGGGTCGGATTTTGGGAAACGGATACCAACAAGCTCTACGTCTGCACGGCCCCCAATACGTGGACCCTGTATTACACGCCTTATGTTTATCCCCATCCTTTAGTGAGCGGCATGCCCGCTTCGGCGAGGAATACAGCGGAGGATCGACGACGGAGGACAGACGCGACTTCGTCCTCCAACAAGTGAACTCGGACTACATCGCTTCCACAGCTGACCTGATTCTGGTCACCGGGTCCAATGGTTTTATAGGCGCTAAAGTCGTCGAGAGCCTTCTTGAAAACGGTTATCGCCATCTCCGGTGTTTCGTCCGGCCTTCCAGCCGGCTTGACGGTCTTAAGAACGCGCTCAGCCAATTCGATGGCGGCAAAGATGTCGAGCTTGTTACCGGCGACCTGCTCTCTTGCAAAGATTGCCAGCGAGCGGCTGAGAATGTCTCGATTATCTATCATCTCGCGGCGGGAATGGAAAAATCGTTCGCGGGCGCGTTTATGAATTCGGCGCTGACCACTCGGAATCTGATGGATGCATTCCTCGAATATGGAAAGCCGAAGCGCTTCGTGAATGTGAGTTCCTTTGCCGTTTATTCGAACCTTGGCTTGAAACGCGGCGGCCTCCTTGATGAAACTTGTCCTTTAGAGGACGCCCCTCAGGAACGATTTGATGCTTACGGTTTCGGAAAACTCAAGCAGGAGGAGATCGTAAGAGAATATGGCTGCCGATACAAGCTGCCTTATGTGATTCTCAGGCCCGGATACGTATTCGGACCGGGTAAGCGAGAGCTAAGCGGCCGCGTTGGAATCAATACGTTTGGACTTTTCATTCAGGTTAATGGCTCCAATGTGTTGCCACTGAGTTTTGTCGATAACTGCGCGGAAGCAATCGTTCTGGGTGGCCTCAAACCCGGCGTGGAAGGTGAAATCTTTAACGTTGTGGATGACGAGCTACTTTCAGGCAGGCGATTTTTAAAGGAGTATAAAAAGAAAGTAAGCGGGTTTTCCGTGCGCATACCTTACAGGCTCGCGTACCTGCTATGCCTGTTCTGGGAAAAGCACTGCAGATGGTCAAAGAACCAGTTGCCCCCTGCTTTCAATCGCCGCCGCTGTTCGGCCGAGTGGAAGGGGAATCGCTATTCCAATCAAAAGCTTCGGGAACGCTTGGGCTGGAAGCCAAGAGTTCCGCTGAACCAGGCAATGGAAGCATTCCTAGCGCAGTTTGAATCGAACGGTAAAGATGATCTGTTGAAGCTTTAAAGCGGTCCTCTGTCATCCGTCCTCTGTCCTCCGATCTCTGACTTCTGTCCTCTGTCATCTGAACAAAAGATGCTTCGCGTCGCCATAGTCGGTTGCGGAAAGGTCGCCGACCAGCATGTGCAAGCGATCCATCGCATCCCGAATTGCAAGATCGTGGCTGTTTGCGATCAGGAACCGCTCATGGCTCGGCAGCTTGGCGAACGCTTCGGCGTTAGCAAACATTTCTTCGATTTGCGAGAAATGCTGGCGACAACTACGCCGGACGTCGTTCACATTACAACGCCGCCAAAAAGCCATTATTCAATTGCAACACAATGTCTCGAATCAGGACGCCATGTTTATCTGGAAAAGCCGTTCACCATTACGGCCGATGAGGCGGAATCATTGGTGCAATTGGCCGAAGATCGTGGTTTAAAGATTACCGCCGGACATAATTACCAGTTTACGCTTGAGATGCTGGAAATGCGCCGGCTGGTATCGAACGGCTATCTTGGCGGAGGACCGATTCATCTGGAAAGCTACTGGTCGTACGACCTGGGAGGCTCAATGTATGCCGGGGCCTTTCTCGGCAGCCGTGCCCATTGGTTACATGAGTTACCGGGACAATTGTTTCACAACATCATCAGCCATGGAATCGCCAAGCTAGCCGAATTCCTTGATGACGACGTTCAACTGATCGTGGCCACGGCACATCGAAGTCCACAGCTCGGCGATGGTGGAGCATCCGATCTAATGGATGAATTAAGGGTTCTTCTCGAGGACAAGCACGGGACCACAGCAATGTTTTGCTTTTCCACTCAGCTCAAGCCGGGGTTGAACCGGCTGCGAATTTACGGCCCACGTAACTCACTAACGGTAGACATCCTGACTGGTACTCTGGTCAGGAGCCCAGGGGCATCGTATAAGAGCTATCTAACCTACTTTATTCCGCCGCTGAAGAATGCCCGGGAGTATCTTAGGAACGCGAGGCTCAACGTAACGAATTTCCTCCGCCGGCGGTTGTACCAGGACTTTGGAATGAAAGAACTGATCGAGCGTTTTTACAACTGCATCCACACTGGGAGTCCGCCTCCAATTCCATACCGCGAAATCCTTTTGACCGCCCGAATCATGGACGAAATCTTCGCCCAAATTTATCCCGCAAGTAAGACACGTGAGCCTGGACTTGAGCCGGTCGCTTCAACGCTCAACGAACCGTCACTGCTGCACGGTTTGTGACGTTGTAACGTTTAATACTTTAACGATCTGTGGCTCCGCCATGAAATACGTTCTCATAACACCCGCACACAATGAGGCTGCTTTCATTGAAAAGGCGCTCGACTCTGTTTGCGCGCAGACGAAAAGACCCGAACGCTGGGTCATCGTTGATGACGGTTCAACGGATGAAACTGCGAAAATTGTCGAGAGGTATGTTAAAAGACACCCGTGGATTGAGCTGGTCCGCCGTCCGCAGCGCCAGGATCGTAGCTTTGCCGGCAAGGCGCATGCGTTCAATATGGGTCTGGAGCGCATCCGATCTCTCAAGTTTGATGTTATTGGGAACTTGGACGCGGACGTCTCTTTTGACCCAGATTATTTCGAATTTCTGCTAGGGAAGTTTGCTGAACATTCGCGACTGGGGGTAACTGGCACAACGATGCGCGAGGCGAAGCATGACGCCCTGAAAGACACGTTTTACCATTTCAGGGACGTGTTTGGGGCTTGCCAGCTTTTCCGGCGAGAGTGTTTTCAGGAAGTAGGAGGATACATACCGATTAAATGGGGCGGCATCGATTGGATAGCCGTGCGGACTGCCCGACTGAAAGGCTGGGAGACACGGTCGTTTCCGGACAAGATTTTTTTCCATCATCGCCCAATGGGTGAGACGGAGGGGAATGTCTGGAAAGCACGATTTGACTATGGGAGGAAGGATTATTTCCTTGGAAACCATCCGCTGTGGCAGATCTTCCGAGTGACCTATCAGATGTTCAGACGGCCTTACGTGATAGGAGGACTGACGCTCGCCGCAGGCTACATGTATTCACTCGTTTCCCGAATTGAAAGGCCAGTCACGCCAGAACTACTAAGGTTCCACCGGCAGGAGCAACTTGAACGCCTTAAAAGCTTATTTACAGACTTTGCCAAAACCGGGCAGCTAAAAGTAGGGAGTTAAAATTTTATGACTGCAACAATTAGCGAGGTAAAAGGCTTCTGGGATGCGAACCCCTGCCAATCCGGCCTATCGTCCGAAAAGGACCGCCGAGGGTATTTCGAGGACATCGCCAGAAAACGTTATCAGGGCCGCGAGTGGCACGTACCTGTCGTAGCTGAGTTCACCGCGTTTCGTGGGAAGGATGTCCTGGAAGTCGGGTGCGGCATAGCGACAGATGGCATGGAGTTCGCACGAAATGGAGCAAGCTACGTGGGGATTGATCTGACTCCGAAGTCGATCGAGCTCGCAAAGGAGCGTTTTAACTTGTTCAATGTCGCGGGCAGATTCGAAGTTGCGAATGCTGAGGAATCGGTTCCGTTCCCCGATGATACCTTCGACCATGTTTACAGCTTTGGGGTTATCCACCATTCACCCGTGCCCGAAAGGATCGTCCGGGAAGTCTACCGCGTGCTAAGACCGGGCGGCACGCTAACTGTGATGCTCTATAATCGCAGCTCCATCAACTACTACATCGAGATAATGTTTCTGAGAAGAATTTTCAGATGGGGCCTCCTGCCGGCATTCATGCCGGGACTGCTTGCCGCTGTTACTGGCTTTGATCGCTGGAAGCTGGAAGGACACCGGGAAATGCTAAAGAAGAAGGTCTCCAAAGAGCAATGGATCAGTATGAATACGGATGGGCCATTTTGTCCATTGGCGAAAGTTTATAATCAAAGAGAGGCGGTCAACCTTTTCAAGGATTTTGACAATATGCGACAGGAGATATGGGAGTTTAATGTCGATCATTGGTCGTTTATCGGCAAAGCTATTCCTGACTCAATCGCAAAGTGGATCGGCCGGCGCTGGGGCTGGCATCGGATGATTTACGCAACAAAGCCTTTGAGTCGACGTTGAAAAGCGGAATAGCGGGAGTAATGGCCGATGCTGTTAACAGGTTTTGGCCCGCTAGCTAGCCCAGCTAGAATGAAATCATTTCCCGAAAGACGATGTCGTCATTGCCAAACGCTGGCCGGAATGAACCTATCAGTGAATGTGTGATGGACTACTTTGAGGATATGGAAGCTACTTCTCGAATGCAGACAGAATTTGTTCAGGCTCGTTACGGGAAAAAATCACCTGTTGACCTACAAAGATCGGGACATTTGGCCCAACAGGAATGTATATTGCGGCAGCCGATGCTCCTTGGAAAGCGCCCCAATGTCGTCCCCAGTCTGTTACGTCTGAATCGAGACCAGCGCTTTTTGTGGCATTGGATCTGGCATCGCGAGGTTGCTATTTCACCGCAGATTCTAAGCTATCATAATCTATGAAATCGCTGATTGACCAGAATGTTTCACAAGGTACCTGTAACGGGTCCGCCATTGGTCTCTCGACCGCCAACTCAGGCAGACCTATGGTAAGCGAAGAGAGCGACTGCTTTTTCCGAGAATACACATCACCGGACGCGATCTTGAAATATACCACGGCCACCGCCGGCGTTGGGATTAGTTATCTTCTCGATCACGACTACAAGACGGTCTATCTCGAAGCGATTAAACGTCTGCCTCAACAGGTCGGACAACATGGAATTCGCATGCTGGAATTTGGTTGTGGCGGTGGGATGAACCTGTTGCACCTGGTCTCAGTTTTGAGCCGGGATGGCTTCAGTGTCGCGAGCGCTATCGGCACGGATTTTTCGCCGGTCTTGATTCAGGCTGCCAATAAGGAAGCGGAGAGCTATCTTACCTCGCAGCAGCGAAGCCGAGTTCAGTTTTGCGTGGCAAAGAACCAGACATTGCTCGAGGAATTGTCGGCGCGTTTGGGCCAGGAGTTTTCGAAATTGGAGAACTCCTTTCACTTCATCATCGGTGTGAATACAATCCGCTACTGCCATCGCGCCGGAAAGCAGTTGGATTGCGCGCGCGACGTTTTCCGCCTGCTCGCCCCGGGAGGAGTTTGTGTCGTGATTGATATGAACGACCGCTTTCCTGCTTTCCGCAGCGCCTTGAAAAATAAGCTTCGTGGCAAGAAAAGTCAGGAGGAAGAGTGCTACCTGCCGTCACTCGATGAATACACGGCACCGTTTCAGCAGGCTGGCTTCGAAGTCTTGCGCAGTGAACATTTCTGCTGGATTCCTCATTCCGCCGGCCGATTCCTGACGACGCTCCTTCACGCGATGTCCCCCGTTCTGAATATGGTCGCGCGCTCCAGGGCAATGAGGTCGTTAGTAGTCGCGAAGAAGCCGTTGTAGTCGCTTGCTCTTCCGCGGCTCAGCGCGGATGAGAATCAGAATCGATGGAAGAAAAGGCATTGCTTTTAACCGGCGAGCGCCCATTGGTGGCCGACCGCAGGGCCGAGAGATTGCTAGAGTTTTTTGGTGTGCCTTATCAGAGGCAGCGTGCAATCGATTTTCGACTTCCCGAGAGTAGCTCGAGGACGAACAACAGTAATTACAGGCTGGTATGCGCAGCACGAACCTTCGCCCAAGTCATGGAAGCGCTCCAGAAGGCTCCATACGATTGGAATGGCTTTACCCAGCAAATCCATTCTGTTTTCTTGTATTCCAATGGGGATCCTGTTGCACTTTCCAACGTGGTAAGCCAACTCTCGGGAGCGACCATTTCAATTCGCAAAGGAGCAAGGACTCATGTCCAGTGGAGCATCGCAGATGATCCTGCCGGCGTGTGCGGCGCCATGCGCGCCCTACGCGTGCGCCCTGCAGCCACCGCACTCAGTAGCTGCGATTTTTTCGATGTGAACGGATGCTCTGCGACTCCACTTATTGCGGCAGGAGAGAAGGCCGCATTCCTGAAGCTCACCTGGCGGGGAGTACCGTTTTTTGTTTCATCAGTGCCGCTGTTAGACATCGATGCCGAACTAACAACGCAAAACTTCGACATCCGAGATCATCTCTTCTCGGCCGTCCCTACTGTTTCCTATATCAGATGGGCATTTCCCCACAGTTCGTGGAACACGACTGAAGCTAGTGCTTGCCTGGTTATCGATGACCCGCTGTTAAAAGCTAGGTACGGTTTTGTTCGGTACCGTGAGTTGCTAGCACTGATGAAGCAGCTCCGATTTTCGACCAGCATAGCATTCATCCCATGGAACTGGCGAAGAAGTAATCCGAAAGTGGTGCAATTGTTCAAGGATAATCCTGAGAACTATTCGCTTTGCGTCCACGGCTGCGATCATACCGCGGGTGAGTTTGCCAGTTCAGATCCACTGCGGCTCCGTGCCGTCGCCTCTGAAGCAGTCAGGCGTATGTCTCTGCACGACGAACGAACAAATCTGGCGCACGACCGTGTTATGGTCTTCCCACAAGGTGCCTTTTCCGAGAAAGCAATTCTCGAATTGAAGCGCGCTGGCTTCGATGCCGTCGTGAACACAGAGGTACACAGCCACCCGTCGCGGGAGCGCAAGCTGAAAATCTCTGACGTATGGGATGTTGCGGTCATGAGCTATGGCGATTTTCCGATCTATACCCGGCGCTATCCAGCTCAAGGCGTAGAGAACTTCGCCTTCGATCTTCTCCTTGGGAAACCCTGCCTCGCGGTGATCCATCATGATTTCTGCAGCAACGGATATGCGCAGCTCGCGGGATTCATCGACCAGCTCA
>WNGI01008047.1_pt1 | contig 15706 bp, 20 predicted proteins | sample 5400621 | NCBI WGS metagenome assembly WNGI01 (sample SAMN13153374, study PRJNA577476) | soil metagenome | isolation source: 20 cm soil or saprolite under Garry oak tree replicate 1 | place: USA:California | collected 2016-06-15 | reverse complement strand
GGCTGAAGAAATGCTTATCTCAATTAGGCGCTCAAACATACATTGTCCGTCACCACCGCATATTCTTAAATTACTTTTTTGAGATGTTATCTATTCACAGATACCAACAGGTGAAGACAATAATTCTCTGGTATTGGGAACTTTCGAGGGAACAAAGAGTGTCGTTCAGAAGCCTCGCTTGCTATTCTACGGGTATGTTATTTTCTTCATTTACATCACAGGGTACGTATATCCTCCAGGCATTACGACATCATTGCAGCGTCAGGGGCAGGTTGGGATTCTGACCCCTTCAAGCTTAATGGCCGCAATGGCTACCTATATGGTCGAGGTGTCACCGACAACAAAGGCCCCATAATGGCCGTGGCTTTTGCCGCTGCTGAACTGTTGGCTCGCAAAGCGCTTGGACTCGATTTAGTATTTCTGATAGAAGGCGAGGAAGAGTCTGGAAGTCGCGGCTTTGCAGATGCTGTATGGAAAAACAAAGTAGGTTATTGATCGTGTCTTGTATCAGGATGCTCATTATTGTCAAAGGATCGTATTGGCAAAATTGATGCCATCCTCGTCAGGTACTCGCATTGTTCTATCTGCAAAACTTCTAACTTAATGATCAAGTAACTCAACATGGATAACCGATGATAGGCCGTGCATTACGTATGGGCTGAGAGGGGTTGCTCATTGCTCTTTGGAGGTAAGAATTTATGCGTCAATGTCATACCCTTACTAAATGCCTATTAGATATCAAGTCGCTTCCCCGATTTACATTCAGGAGTTGAAGGAGGGGCAATGACAGAGCCCATGTCTGATATGTACGTCAACTTTCATCTGGACAAGTCAGTCTTTCACCCTTTCACAGGGTTAAACTCCTTGGAACGTTACTGGATAATCAACGTCAGGTCAAAATACCTGGCTTCTGTAAGTTAAAATTGCAAAAAAATTGCAAATGGGAAAACTTTGTCAAAACTCTTTTAGATGACCGTGTGCGCCCTCAGACTCAAGAAGAGGAAGGACTATATCGCTTGTTGTCGACCATTGCTCGAAGGCCTTCCGAATCATTCTCAGCGAGATGGCGTGAGCCATCATTGACAATTCACAGCATCGAAATTTCAGGCCCTAAAAGTGCGACCGTCTGGTTCTCCCTCCCCATTGAGTAGATGTTCAACGTGTTGGCAGATCCGACCGTTATACCAGGGGCCGTCAAATCTCAGATTTCACTGCGTATTGTTCCCGATCAAGATTTAGAGACGATCAGTAAGAGCCTCACTGATTTCCTGGAGGATGGTTTTAAAACGTTCGAGTCTCCGAACCAACTGAAGGTAACCCCGTCTGACTCGGTCTAAGTGTTGTTTAATCATTATACCTCAGGTGAAAATAGACCGGACTGCAGATTGGTGGCTCGGCAAATTGGATGATCCATGGTTCAAGGCGTTAGAGAATGCGGTGTCAGAAGAGTGGGGCGTTTCTCCACTGCGCATTCGCGAAGGCGGGGTATGTTAGTTCCGCATCGGATTGAGAACAGTGACTCATTGTTCCTAGTCAATTCCTTCCGTACCGTGCTTGGAGAAGATGTTCGGATGCCACGCCGTTCACCTGCCCATGGGCCAAAGCACAGTACGTGCAAATCCTTTTCCCTTTACAGAACGACAGTTCTAAATGGATATAGGACCAAGCTCATCTTCCAAACGAGCGCATCTCTCTGAAAAATCTGCAGAAGGGAAAGGCAGTAATTGAACGGTTTTTAGTGACTATGGCTGAGCAGGCAAAGGGGTCATTCAATATCGTCGGATCTTAATCAGGTGTTTTAGCCCTATGTTGCAATTGGAATGGAAACATCATCAGATGCACCACCGCCTATTCATTTCTATTCACCGCATTGTGCGCTTTACGCACAATGGCTGCCTTACTACCTTTGTCTTCTTTCCTTTGTTGCACAGAGTTAAGCTTTTCTCCCTCTACCGTATAAATAGGAGACAACGATCCCCCTCACTTCAGTCCAATATATACGAGACTGAGGTGAGCCCCTCGTCAAATTCATGTTACTGTCCTTTGTCCTTTTCTTCGAGGCTGAGTTTCCATTTTTGGTTCCAGTTCCAGACACGAGTCAATCACTCCACTCCCTATCATGTCGCTAAACTTCAACCCACTTGCGGATCCCACGGGTCTCCGAGTGCAGAAAGAAATTGAGTCTTATAGGCCGGATGAAGGCGACAACGTCCTTGAACGCATTAATTGGGATGATCCACGGAGCTTTTTTGAGGTTATGGGTACGCCGATGCCTTCATCATTTCCTACACCAGAACAAGTTCGTAATGAAGCGCTTTCACGCGCTCGAAGCATATTCTCGGACTGGACTCTTTTAAACCGTATCATCGAACGGTATGAGGCAGTAATACAGAAGCGTTGGTTGAAAAAGACCCGGGAGCAGCGCAAGACGGTTTTGCTCGCTGCCTGGCCCAATATGTCTCCTACCCATCGCCCAGACTTTAACGCTTTTACAAAGGATAAACCAGGACGGCAGCCAATGTCCAAAGTTCCGTACATGTGGCCACATATCAATCTCGAAGACTTATTGAAGCCGAAACTGCTGCCGATTTTTCTGAATGCCCGTGGTCGTAACCCTCCCTGTGCATTTTCCGGTACCGATGCTGATTCCGTTAAATTCGGGATGGTTACCGAGAAACTTAAGCCGGCTTTCCTTAACAAATATACTATGATGTTTGGCGTAGGGCGAAACTCACCTGATACCTACGGAGAGCTCATCTCCTGGGACGATAATTCCAACGCCATGTCTTGGGTGATGGCTCGAAGGGGTTTTCACCCTGGTGAAGGGCTCCAATTACTCGAAATACAGGAGCGACTCTATCACTTTTTGGTCGAGTGCTGCCTTGCCATACTACACGACACACCGCGGGAGTCCCTGTTGCAAGGTGACATGCCTATCCAACCAGAACCCCCCGCTCTATCCACATCCGAGACAGGATTGAACTCGCTGGCAACAGTAGCCGCAGAAGCCCCGTACCGTCTTCCAGTCAGACTCGATCTCGCCCGCATTCTTGGGATAGTTGCGGCAAAACGTTCTGCCGCCGAGGACCACATCTGGTCCTTGCGAGAAGACCCTAGCTATTTCGCTGACGTCGTATTAGCCACTAAAGACCATCGACCGGAATTACTTCCAGATACTCGGGGAAATCAACATCCTTCCCTCAGACCCCATGCCGAAGGGGATGCAATCATTGATGATGAAATATAAAGACGACATCGTACCCGAGAAAGACCTTCCTGAAGAGCTTTTTTAGGCATTTTTACTGCTAGACTATTCTCTAGAACAGTTCTCAAAGGGCCCCGTTGGGAACCTCAACATCAACGTCCCTGCTTCTCCTCCTCTCCGAGCATTTTATGTTCGAGAACCTCTAACATTAAACAACCCCGCGATTCGTGTGACGAGGCACAAGCCACCCAGTGACAAAGGCATGGAGCGCTTACTTTGGATATTCGAGACGATGCAGAATGACACGAAATTGCACAACGCTGGTCTACATACATTGATGGACGAGATGGAAAGGCTAACTGAGAGCGACTGGAAGATAAAAAAGCTCATATCTCCATGGATAGCAAATATTATTTCCGACTTATCAGTGATTTCCGAATGCCGGCATCAAATATCACTTTTCCAACCCTGGGCTGCTGGTCTCCAATACGAACTGGGACCACGTATAGATCGGATCAAAGCAAGCTATGACGATACTGTCAAGAAATGGATTCAGTCCCATAAGACCTTTGAAGGAACATTGTTGAGCAAGCTTGGAGCTCCGTCCGAAGGAAGATTCTTTTATCCTGTCGAGAAACGTAGAACCCGTGAGACCACCGAAGCAATGCGGCGAGCGGAGCGAAATGTTGACGAATTCTGGGCAAATGTGGACAGGTTTCTGGTCAACAAGGCTGGGATATCGCAACACCAGGCTGTACGGCACTTGTTATCCGACAATCGTATCCTGCGTAGGACTCCTGAATGGGTCGAGAATCTCGAAATCGAAAGGCGGGATGTCCACAGCCCGGAAGACCTTTGTAAACCTCTTTCTCAGCTCTATTTTGAGCTTGAGCATCGCACTCAAAGTACTCGCAGTCCCGAGGAAGAGTCGCTACGGAAGTCAAAGGTCAAAACCCGTGGTACAGCCCAAGTAGTGGAACTACCTACGAAAGTGGTTCCGGAGGCGATTTCTGAAGTCGATGTCGAGCCTTCGTTCACAGTTGACAAAAGAACATTCAAAGTCTTTTCAACCCTCTTCTACACGCCTTCTAGGACTTCACAGCCTGGAGAAATTGCATGGACCGATTTTCTTCATGCGATGGGCTCTGTAGGCTTTGGAATCGAGAAGTTGTACGGATCTGTGTGGCAATTCACGCTGGGCAGTTTGGATGTTGAGCGCAGCATTCAATTCCATGAACCTCATCCAAGTGGGAAGATGCCCTTCCGGACAGCGAGACGCAATGGGAGAAGGCTACTCAGGGCTTATGGATGGCATGCGGGGATGTTTAGGTTATCCGAGTAGCTTGCTGAAGGCAATTCTTTGATGATTTACCAGTAATCTATATGTAATATATTGTGACTCACACTAAATGTGGATATGTAACACTGGAAGCTGGACCTCTAGTCTAATCGATTTACCGCAAAATTGTACACAGGCTCGGTGCAGGTATCGATAACTTGAAAAGGCGCCAGCGGAACCAGTCACGTTGGACCAAACCCCGCGCAACCTTCAAGCTTCAGCTTCAAGCTCGTCGATTCGTGGCGAGGTATCCGATCGGAAGTGGGCTTCCATTCAATTCGGGATATTCAGCGTCGGAACGGAATTATGGATTGATTCACGTATTCCCACGCACCTTTCACTGATTGACCATCCCAAACTCACCATCTCGCCTCGATATCATCTCAGAATCCCTCCCTAACTTACATGACCAGCAGCAATTACGATGTCTTAGGAGAGGCGGAACGGTGCGCGTTAAATAAGTTGTAGAGTCACCTCGTTCCCGTAAGTGTGGGAAACTTCTAACCCGCTATAAATGGGCGAATAGTTCTACCATGTAACTTGGCCGGTGCTATCATGTCGCTGCAGCCCAACGGTTTTGGTGGGGGGGATCCGCGTGTCTTTGAGGCGATGCGCGCCGCTGGATTGCCGATGCCTTCATCATTTCCTACGCCAGAAGAGGTTCGCAAAGAAGCGCTTCCACGCTCCCGAAGTATATTCTCAGACTGGACCCTCCTAAACTGTATCATCGAACGGTATGAAGCGGTCCTACGGAAGCGTTGGTTGAAAAAGACACGGGAGCAGCGCAAGACGATTTTGCTTGCTGCCTGGCCCCGTATGTCTCCTACCCATCGCCCAGATTTCGACGCTTTCGCAAAGGGGAAACCAGGACGGCAGTTAATGTCCAAAGATCCGTATATGTGGCCACACATCAATCTCGAAGACTTACTGAAGCCGAAGCTATTGCTTATTTTTCTAAACGCCCGTGGTCGCAACCCCCCAGGCGCGTTCGCCACTGCTGACGAGGATTCTGTCAGATTTGGGAAGGTAACCAAAAACCTTGTTCCAGCTTTCCTGAACAATTATACCATGATGTTTACGGGGAGAAACATGCCGGATGTATATGGAGAGCTCATCGCGTGGGATGATGAACCTGACGCCTTTTGGTGGTGGATGTATCGTAGGGGCATGCAACCAGGTGAAGGGCTCCAGTTACTTCAAATACAAGAGCGACTCTATCACTTTTTGGTAGAGTGTTGCCTCGCCATACTACATGATATACCGCGGGAATCCTTTTTGCAGGGTGACATACCTGTCCAGCCAGAACCCCCCGCCTTCTCCACATCTGAAACTGGATTAAACTCGTTGGCAACCGTGGCTACGGAAGCGCCATACTGCCTCCCAGCCAGACTTGATCTCGTCCGCATACTTGGGATCGTTGCAGCAAAACGTTCTGCTGCAGAAGACCACATCTGGTCCTTGCGAGAAGATCCCGGCTATTTCGCTGATGTCGTATCGGCCATGAAAGAACATCAATTGGAAACGCTTCCTGACACTGGGGGAAATCAACACCCTTCCCTTAGACCCCATAGAGAAGGGTTATTTTGGAACAAGATGCTTGCCATCGTTGTCGCCGATGCCTATGTCTCTCTGGCTGGCTTGGATGAAATGCACCGCCAAATCACCAACGTTCAGTTGTTAATGACGAAATACAAAGATGACATTCTGCCTGAAAAAGATCTTCCCGAAGAACTTTTGATGGCATTCTTAACCCTCGACTATCATTTAGAACAGTCCACAAAGGGTCCTATTCACAAGCTGAAGGTCAGCCTTCCAGCTTCTCCTCCCGTCCGAGCACTCTTTGTTCGTGAACCTCCGACCCCAAACAGCTCAATGATTTATGTGAGCAGACAGAGATCTCCTGGTGACAAAGGCAGAGATCTCCTGTTTTGGATATTCGAGGCAATGTGGGACGAACAGCAATTGCACCTTGTTGGTCTGAATACCCTGATGGACGAGATGGATAGGCTGATTCAGAGCGATTCGAAGCTCAAAGAGCTCATATCCCCATGGGTAGCCAATATTATCTCCGACTTATCAGTCGTTTCCGAATGCCGACATCAAGTATCGCTTTACCAACCTTGGGCCGCGGGTTTCGAGAACGCATTGGTGGACCATAAAGAGCATGTCAAAAGAAACTTTGATGATACGGTCAAGGAATGGATGCAATTCCATAAGTATTTTGATGGAGCGCCATTAGGCAAGCTTGGAGCTCCATTGGAGGGAAGATTCTTTTATCCTGTCGAGAAACGCAGAACCCGCGAAACCACCGAAGCAATGCGGCGAGCTGAGTCAAATCTTGATGAATTCTGGGCATATGTGGACAGGTTTCTTGTTAACAAGGCTGGAATGTCGCCCCATCAGGCTTTTCGCCACTTATTATCCGACGATCGCATACTTCGTAGGACTCCTGAATGGGTTGAGAATCCTGAAGCTACAAGGCAACCTCGCAGCCCAGAGGACCTTTGTCAACCCCTCTCTCAGTTCTACTTTGAGCTTGAACATCGCACTCAAAGTACTCTCAGTCCCGAGAAAGAGCTGCTACGGAAGTCAAAGGTCAAAACTCGCGGTACAGGCAAAGTGGTGGAACTGCCTACAGAAGTGGTTCTGGAGGATACAGGTCTTGACGCTGTCGGGTCATCATTCACAGTTGACAAACGAGCCTTTAAAGTCTTCTCGACCCTCTTCTACACGCCTTCCAGGGGTTCGCAGCCTGGAGAAATTGCGTGGACTGATTTTCTCCATGCGATGGGCTCTGTGGGTTTTGGAATCGAGAAGTTGTACGGATCTGTGTGGCAGTTCACGCCCAGCAATTTAGATGCTGGGAGCAGTATTCAATTCCATGAACCTCATCCAAGCGGGAAGATGCCCTTCCGGACAGCGCGACGCAATGGGAGAAGGCTACTCAGGGCCTATGGATGGCATGCAGGGATGTTTAGGTTATGCGAATAGCCCCGTAAAAGCAGTCGGTCTTAATTTATACGCGTTTGAGCCCTACGTGAGGAACATCAGCCACCTCCAGTCTGTTTTCTTCGGTGACAAGACAACCGTATTCCGTCGAAGAAGCCTAGTTTCCTTGGCCTGCTGTCGCCATGGTATTTCCAGTTGTTGAGAGAACTGCGACAAAATGGCGCAATACCCTTGAAGAATATGATTTTTGACTCATAAGCTTGTTGAAGTTCGCCACGCAAACATCTGCTACCGTTTTCCGGATCTGAGCATTAGTGGCATCAGATGCCACGACAATATGGCAGTAACACATGAAAGCAACATCTTCACAAGGCGCTTAAAGAGACAACGTAGACTGACATGTGATGCATACCTGAATAGAGGGCCTGCCGGACAAATTTCGTATCATAATGAGATGAAAGATCCTGCATACATAAGAAAGCAAGCCTATCAGGTCGCTAATTAGGAGAGAAATTGGGGCTGCAGATCAAATCTGGCTACAGCAATCTTTACAATATCAAGCCACTTAGTCGAGGCCTGTCAGCGTGACGAAAGAGAAAGATGATGGTAACTTACCAACATCGTCGCAGGCAAGATTCTGGCCAATCGGACCCTCTACATGACGCACTACTTCACGCAGATGTACAGCTGTAAGTGGATGTTCATCATCACTGCGTTTATCGCCGAAAGGATATACGTTGGCGTTGTCGGTGTCAAAGCTCTCAGAAGGCAAGTCATCGCAATCCTGGACAAAATGTTTGCCGACAATGTCCGCCCATCGTCTCTACTCGGATGTGCTGTAACTAGGTTAGATTCAGTACATCGAAATAGCTGGTGTGGTGTAGCCTGTGCTCGCCGACCATTCATCGTCGTCTGTCCATACGCGAGATCCAGCTCTCTGGATACCTTTTTCGGAGTAGAGTGTTTTGTAGCCACGACCTCGAATTTGACCTTGCCGTACTTTACATAAAGGGACGCTTTGATGGGGCGCTCGTTCCGACTGAGCGTGCGATATGACTCCCTCTGCGGATAAGGATGCCTTCAGAGGGATCCTTGCCTCGTCCAAGAACATCATTATCCTCTCCGGTGCCGGCTTGTCTGCAGCATCAGGTTTACCATAATTCCTGTTGATTCGGTGGCAACCAACTGACCTGCGCTTACACAAGGCATTCCAACCTATCGCGGACACAGCAACTCGTTGTGGACTCAGAACGTAAGCTATCAGGGATGGTTAACGACTTGAAAACACATGACATGACCGATGCAGCCAGTCGCACTTGCTACACGAGAGAATTTCAACGAGAACCCAAGTTCGTCGTGGTCCTTTTACCACCCTCGTCGTGCAGCGCAAGTGTCAATAGCTCTTTTCCAGTCGTTAACAAGGCATATATACCATATGACGCAGTTACCTCGATGTTAAACCCAACAACGCCCATCGTGCCTTGGCAATCCTGAACAATCCATCGACATTATCTCGCATTGCCCCGAACGCTCAATCTCCTCCCCTCCATGTCACTCAGAATATCGACGAGTTATCCCTGCGCGTTCTGAACGAGTTTCCTCAAGATACCAAAAACGATGCTGAGCAGCACCTGATCCAAATGCATGGGTCGATATTCAGAACGCGATGCCTGTCGTGCCAGCACGTCAAGCACAGCTACGATCCATATCTTTCTTCGGAATTGAAAGATCTCAAAGCAGGGGAAGAGATTCCTGTTGATAAACTACCGAGGTGCGGAGGAGATTCATGGGCGGGGTCCAATCGCTACGGCAAATGTGGCGGTCTGTTGAGGCCGGATGTCGTTTGGTTTGGAGAGGTCCCTCCCCAGCTAGGCGAAATCGCAAGAAAAATGACATGGTGCGATCTCCTGTTGGTAGTTGGTACATCAGCATTGGTGAGATTATTCTCGTTCAAGTTGGCGCTGAGGAATAACTTTTGAACCGTAAATTCAAGGTACAACCAGCGGCTGGTTTTCCTGCCCAGGTGAAGCAACGCGGTGGAAAAGTCGCTATCTTCAACGCGGAACGTTCCAAGGGCGACGAGGATGTCGATTTTTTGTTTTTGGGTGGCTGTGAAGAGACGTTACCAGATGTGTTGGGTGTTCAGGGAGATATTGCTAACGTTTGGGCGTGAGCTATTTGACATGTGCCATATGTGCATAAGTTATTCAATCGATGATCGACGTGTAGTTCGCGCACTGAACAGGATTGAATAAAGCTCCTTCCACAACCAACCAACGTACGCTATGTTTCCAGGTCAGCTTCAGAAGGCCGTATGATATATATTACATCCGGGTTGAGTACCACACTCGGTCCCCCTATTACTATCGATTTCCCAGACTGTCAGTGGATGCACCAGGATATACAAGATCCTAATACATAGTCAGAGTCAAAGTATGTCGCTACCAGTCGCATGATGTCAATACTAGTATAACATGGATGTCCGTCGACTAATATCAATACCTCGCGGGCCTCTGCGGTGCGTACGGTTACGATATGTAATTCTGACGCAAAGTAATAACTGGGAGCGAACTACACATTTACAGAGGCCACAGCAGTTGACAAAGTGTACGTCGCAAGTCATCATCTGAGAGCCCGAATCTGAAGCTGGAGGTGACGAGGTGACATCAAACACGTCGAATGAAATCACTGCGCCGAGTAATTGCTCGGTGCACTTTAGGGTAAACTACAGCTCCAGGTTCAACTTGTGCATCCAATGCTTCCTCACTCAGCTTATATTGAAGTCGGACAGTCGGACAGTACATAATCTGAAAATTCAGATGAATTACGATATCGTAGTCTAGGAATACAATGCCACGGAGTGGAGATGGAGGGCAGAAAGCCGACAACATTGTTTGCGTTTAGAAGGCGATGCGGTTGAAGTTGGCGTGCGGATACTTGACCAAGAGTTGCTCGATAGCCCACCAGGCAGGGTGGCGTAGGTGACATGGTTGCTCCCGCCTTTCGGCATCCCAGAGTGGAGAATACCAACCATATGACCCTCGCCGTCGAAGATGAGCGAACCTGAGTCGCCCTTGGCGGAGAACGGGCCGGACTGTTTGTCGTAGTTATATATAGCGAGTTCAATGGACTCGACGCCAAGGTCGTCGCAAAGGTAGGCCTCGAGGCCAGCGTAGCGTCCGACCGTGAGGTCGGTGGTGTTGCCGTCCTTCATGACGATAAGGCAGGGCTCGCCGTTGCTGTCGAAACAGTCGGGAACAGCCAGGAGCTCGCGTGTGACACAGCCATTGATCCTGAGTTGGCGATTCGTGGGCCACTTGAACGTCGTCCTACCGCCACTCTGGGGGTAGAACATATCGGTGAGTTGCCGAGGAGTAAACTTGGATCCTGCATAATAAAGTTCTTTTTGTTAGACGAGGGAAAGATGAGAAAGACGAGAAAGATGAGAAAGATGAGTCAAAATACACCTAAGTCGACAACGTTACCCTTGAACTGGGCCTTGAACCTCACCGCATCAACCTCGAACGTCCCAATGTCTCTGGTGTGGCTGCGACCCTGGATATCGACAGAGATATTGGGAGCCCAATGGACATGGCCAATGTTGCGGCGCGCAATATCGCACCATTGGTTTTTGGCGTCGTTGTAGAAGGTCTCGAGTACGCTGATATCCTTCTTCACTTTGGCCAACTTCTCCAGCTTAGCCTCCACGGCCGTCTCGTCCTCCGCCGCCTCCTCCGGGTCCTCGCTCTTTGGCTTCGCCTCCAACTCAACAATCCCCCTAGCCAAGATGTCAGCGTCAGTTCCGTGGCCACCGACGCAGGCCTTGATCTCATCGAGCCCGCGCTGGAATCGACGTAATCCGGCAAGTCGAATGTGTTGGCGAGGTGCGCCAGCGCCCTTGAACTCGTAGTCGACGGTGGTGTCCTCTAACGTGACAGTTGCTAACGCCGCGCTTGTCCTTGTTCTCGTGGAAGAACAGCGCGACGTTACCCTGAGCATCAGCAGCCTCCCCCTCCGCGGTAGCGATGGGCATGCCGAGCGCAGCAGTGAGGAAGCGACGGACATAGTGTGTGGGGTTGGTGTCGTCGGTGACGCGCAGAAGGCGCGGACCTGATAGCTTCTCCACGGCTCCCTCGTACCATTCGACCACCGCACCCTCGACTCCATTGGCCTTGAGAAGAGCGAGGATGTCCTGGGAAGCGTCGTGTGCGTTCTCGGCGGTGGTGGTAGTGGGATGAGTCGAAATCCAAATCACGACGGGACCGATAGTGTCCTTCCCGTCCTCGCCGTGTGTGACGAAACGAGCTGTCTTAAAGGCCGAGTAGCGAATCTTTCGAGTTTTCAAGAGCTGGCGGATCTGGGGAGCGACAGTGTCCCAGACAGCGTTGAGCGGCGTGTTGAAGACTCCATAGGCGGTCTTGGTAGGGAGATGAGGGTGTCTGCCCTTGGGGATGGGGAAGGGACGTTCGAGGAGATCCGAGCGGTAGAGGAGGTCGGGATGGTCGGGAGAGATACCGTGGTAGTACGTGGTTCTCTCCCAGTCCGAGATAACGTAGGGGGAGAGAGCGGTGCTATCCGTGGCGATGGAACTGTAGGAAGACACCTCGCTCAGAGTCGGAAAGGCGGGTGAGACAACGGACTTGCGATGGCCCGAGTAGTTGATACACTCGAGCGTGAACAGAGACAGGTCTAAACGGGAAGTGGTAAGTGTGTTACAGACGCGGAAAGAAGATAGGGGACTCGCCTAAGAGTTCCGGGTGCTCAGTCATCGTCTCCATTGCCTGTACGACGGCCTCGGAAACGCCTACAAGGGAGATGGTAAGTGCGGGATAGACACGCAAAATAACTAAGGGACTCGCCTTCGCCCCGAAGATCGGCTGCATCCAATTCCTCGTCAGTGAATGGAAAAGGTTCTAAGAAAATGCTAGTCAGCGTGGAACAGACGAGGGAAAAGACGGGTTGAGTCACTCGATGGATCCATGTTTAGAGTGAATGATTTACGTCACATGTATTTAACCAAACTCAACCACACCGGTACGGTATCTGTTCTATTAGAATTTGCAACAAACTTATCGCTCAAACGACCGCAAGATTTGTTTCGAGTCTGCTGAATCAATCCATCATACTGCATGACAAGGGTGCCAAATTAAGTAGATCTAAGACCTTGGGGAGATAGGATGTACTTTTTCTTGCTAGACGAGAACACGTCAATGTAAACGAAAACATCGGATGGTATAGCATTTTCTGGTTGGTAGTCGTCCTGACGAGTGAAATGAACGACCCATGCTTCATTTGCTGAGAGAAGTGCCGAATACTCAGGGGTTCTCCGGATGTGGGACTCGACGGAATTTGGTTCGCCTGTGGCCAATAGCTCAAGAACAACTGTCCGAGCATTCTTCTTGAGCACAATGTCAGAATGCTTGTGCTTTGTACCATCTGCCAAGTGCCATTGACCATGTACTTTCCAATCATAATTGAAAAGCCAGTTCGTAAGAATCCGCATCAGCTCGGTATCGTACACGCTTTCTCGAGGGACATCACGTGAGCCAAGAACTTTCACCCTCGATGTCTTGTACGAACAGGATGATGCCCTCAGGATGAGAGCTTTGTCGAAGAACTTGAGTGATTCAATGAGTATGCCTAAAACGTCGACTTCCCCTGTGAGTTGAACGGGGGGAGGTGATGAAGGAGCATTCGGAAATCTGGCCGGAATGAGTTGGTTTCGAATCAATCCGTCCACCAAAGGCGAAGCCATTCGGTAGCACGGTATGGTATAGTCCGGTTTCAACAATACACCTTCGGATGTCAAGGCGTCTGCATCCTTCTTCGCTTTCTCGTCCATCAGTGTCACGTCACCGAGAAAACCGGCAAACCGAGAGCGGAGAAGGTTGACGGAAGAGGCTTCTGCACGAGAGAGTGACTCGATCATGGATCTAAATGTATTGTAGAACGAGATCTGCTGATGTAGCCGCTCCGCAGGAAACCGTTGCCAGTTATAGTAAGAGATGGTACAGGATTGGTGTGAATCGTACGCCCACAAAGGCAGACCATTGCGGGGTGTCTATTAAGGCATTTTAGGAACTATGCACCAGTCAAGTTGGATAACTAACCCGTTCGATTTGACCCATACATCCTCTACGATGGCATCATCGATCGAAAAATTTAAATCGTTCGCAAATTCACGGAAGAGCCTCCTGGTCTCATCAATGGTAAAATATGGCGATTGGATAAAATCAGTGACGTTGAACGGCGAGACTGAGGGTGTCGACGGGTTCAAATAAACAATGCTAAGAGTCCCGGCAGCAATAACGCACTGGACGACGTGTTTACGATCGTGTTTGAGTCCTCGGAGGGCCTGGAGGCAATCATTTCGAACATTGTTATCACCTTCATACAAACAACTGAATTCGTCGAGAAGAAGAACGACTCGGATTTTTTCATTCCAAGAGTCTTTACGGAAATAATTGATGAATTCATCCCGGGACGATATTGGTGTAGTGGGTCCTTTGCGACCACACCCGGCAACGACGCGGTCTATTGTCATGCTTAATGATCGCCAAAAGTCCTTTGGGCTGCCCCCGCAAAATACGGTCTCAAATGTTATGCTTGTTGAAAGTAGCTCAGATTGTAATTGTCAGGGGACGTGAGAGCCACATACTACAAAGCGCAATAACCTATCGCCCCGAGCCTTTGCTGCAGCCAGAATAACCGTGTTGACTTTCCGGATGCTCGGGCACCCGCGAGAAGCACATATGTGCCTTGCTCTACAGCGCGCAAACACTCTATGGTTGCATCCTGAGTTCCAGGATCCACGTAGTATCGTACATTCGCTTCATCCTCAGTGATTGCCCCGTTAACTGTCCATCTTCTCGCGAAGGGGCTAAAGGGGTGAATGCGGTGCAGCTCGCATGCAACGCGATTGAAACTCACCGTGGAGTGGGGTGTTTCTTCTTTGGTTCACCATCGCCTTGTACAGACGGCGAGCGAGAGCGTTTCCGGGAAGCTGAGGTAGAAAATGAGGGGTATACCAAAGGATGAGAGCGCAGTGAATGGAGCTTTGACTAGAGATGGTCAAATGGCACGACAGCTATAAACTCACTTGTGGGTGGACATTGCACCAGAAAATAGACTTGATTTTCGAAAGGGTATTCCGGAAAGACCGTCATGTTTTGTGTAGCGGTCAACTGTGTGGTGAACGTCTCCACATCGCCCCGCAACTCCATACGCTGCGCGAGAGTATCTTCTGGTTCCACAGGTTCTGGATCAGTTAGCTGTCAGGGTGGGGTCAGCTGTGGAAATGCCGGCCCCATCATATGGTCACCATGCGAAGCACTAGGTTTGGGGCATCGAAATCACGAAGAGCTTGTGCTTTTTCAAGCTTTACCGCCTTCTTCAAATCAGTGATGTCGAGGCCACGATGTATGCATATCTTAAATGGAGCAAGGTCACCGTCGACAACGCCCCAAAGTGTAAGAAAGTCGCCAGGCATCAAGAATGGTGGAAGTACGGCGTAGCGGTAAGGATACAACGAATTGGAAGTAAAAGGGGCGCTCAATTATAAAGTTCGGATAGTTCGTTCACTTTCGTTCATCAATGTATTACCGCTTTTGGTACATGTTTGAACTCCGGCATCACTTCGCTGTGATCACGATTCACGACCATCCGTCGCAATGACGGCGCACGCTGCAGGACAAAATGGTGAAGAAAACACCGTTCTCGTCTAATGGGCTTGGATCAACCGTCTCACTGGCGGAATCACCTCCTCGAGGAGCACCTTCCCGAGCAGATCCTTTTCCACCACGACTTCCCCGACCTCCTCGGCTCGACCTCCTCGGCTTCCTAGCCCACCACCATCTATTATTAGTGTTGCTCTCCAATGCGTGAACTTGAACTCACCAAGGAAGGGTTTCTGGCGGTCGGAGCCAGTGCTGTGGCAGCCTGACTTGCAGGTGCCAAGTTTGCGTTGTAGGGACCGTGTGGGTTTGGATTATTAGTATTCCTGGGAAGTATGTGAGCTTCAAGTTACTGGGATACTTCAATACATACATTTAGGAGTAGGCTATGATGTGCATTGACGTGAGCCACGGCGAGCTCAAAGGACTTGGACACTGCGACGTATCGCCGGCGGAGTTTGAAAACCGTACTAAAAGTGGTAATTTATTGATGAACTAAAGTGAACGAACTATCCGAACTTCATAATTGAGCGCCCCTAA
>WNGI01002604.1_pt1 | contig 15708 bp, 13 predicted proteins | sample 5400621 | NCBI WGS metagenome assembly WNGI01 (sample SAMN13153374, study PRJNA577476) | soil metagenome | isolation source: 20 cm soil or saprolite under Garry oak tree replicate 1 | place: USA:California | collected 2016-06-15 | reverse complement strand
CCGGCTGGCGACACCGTCGCCGAAGCCGGCCGACGATCGCGTCTCGCGCCACGATCGGAGGGACGCGCTCAGGGAATGAACGGCCGGATCAGCGGTGCCGCCGTGTCGTTCACGAATGCGTCGAGCACCACCCACGTGTCGGAGATCACGAGACCGCCCGGAGGGTCGCTGCCATCCGGTCCCTTGCCGATGGTGGCGTCGCCGGTGTTCGCGACGAGCAGCGACCCGCGCCCGTCGAACGCGACCGCGAACGGGCCGTCGACGGGGACGTCGAGCATCATGTTCTCGTCAGAGCTTGGGAACCTGAGCGCTTCGCTACCGTCGGGCCGGAGTATCGAGAGCTGCTGCTTCGAGAAGAGCGCGACGTAGAGCTTGCCCGACGCACCGAACGCGATCCCCCCGGCGCCGAACGCGGGCATGAGGGCGCACGCGATCGTTTGGACGTTGGGATCGGGCTCGCATGGCATCATGACGAAATCGGTGTAGCGGTGAAACTCCTGCAAGTGCGGGGCGTCGGGGTGGGCAAGCGGAAGCCGGTAGACCGCGATCTGGCTTTCCTGCGTGGCGGCCGCGATATAGAGGTTCTGACCGCTCGGGTCGAGCGCGATGCCGGCGACGTTCGCGCCGTACGTTCCGGCAAGTCGCGGATCGGTGAACCACAGCTGTGCTTGTCCTCCGCCGGGCGGCACGCGCCAGATGATCGGCGCGGACCAGTCGCTGACGTAGAGGTTGCCGGCCGTATCGAAGACGACGAAGCCGGGCATGTCTGTGACCGAGGTGTCGGTGTTGGTCGGGATCATGCCATAGACGTCCTGCACACCCGTGCTCGGGTCGACGCGCAGAACCCTGCCGTTCATGTCGGCAATGTAGAGCCGGCTTCGGGCGTCGAGGGCCATGCCCAAGAGGCCCATCGTCTGTGCCGACGCCTGCCGCGGGACGAGGATCGGGTTGGTCCCGGTTTGGACGGGCCCGCCGGTGTCGAGGCGGAAGGCCCAGATCTCGTCGCTTGTATCGAAGAGTCGATCGAAGCCCGCGTTCGAGGTGCTGACGTACAGCGTGCGCCCGTTCACCGCGAGGCCGCCCGGGTGCCCGGGGTAACCGAGCGTTGCGAACACCTGAATGTCGCCGATCGGACGGCTCAGTGCCTGTGCCTCGGGTGGAGCGGCAGTCACCCTCAGTCCCACGACTACCGCCAGCAACGCTGCCCCCGTCACGAGTTTGCCTACCGTCGAATGCCGCATTGTGGTGTCCTCCTTTTGGAGGCGCCCGTCGGGAGGGCGCCCCTGAGTTGGAGGCGCTAGAAACCGTGTAGCAATCTGCCAGAGGCGTGCGGTCGCGGCGCTCTCGCCGCGCGGCACCGTGGTCGCGAGTTGAAGCATGGTGTGTCACAGCTCGAAGCGGAGAGTGCCTTCTACGACCCCCGGCATCGTTTGTTCGAGGACGAGAAGCACTCGACGCCTCGCGAGCCACGCTACATTCTGTACGGTCGTGGTCTCGAGAGTAGGGTCCTGCGCGCGCCGCTACCCTTCAGCGGACGAGGGTACCGAGCTTGCCGAGGATCTCATCCGTTACGGCTGCCGATGCCTTCGCGATACGCCTCGCCCTTCGCGCTCGCCAATCGAGACTCTTCACCTGATCCGACAATACCACGCCGCTGACCGGCAGACCCGGCGGCAACGCCACCTCGAACGGATAGCCTTTGACCTGGCTCGTCACCGGGCAGAACAGCGCCAGCCCGACGCGCCGATTGTACACCCCAGGGGAGATGACGAGCGCCGGGCGGCGCCCTGCCTGCTCGTGGCCTGCCTGCGGATTGAACTCCAACCAGACGAGGTCGCCGCGATCGGGAGCATAGCCGCGCGGCATTACCACCTTTCCCGGCCAACCGGATCACCCGTATCGACCGCGGTATGCACGTTCTTGCGTGTAACACCCGCGAGCAGTGTTTCCAGCTCATACGCCCGCCGCGCTTCCAAAGGTGCGACTACCAGGCGGCCATGGCTGACCCCCAGCATCACGGTCGTGCCTTCTTGGACGCGCGCGTTCCTCGCTATTGCCTTGGGAATTCGCAATCCCAGACTATTGCCCCATTTTCGGATCCTGGTAATCATCGATCACGCCCCCGTATATACACCGGATATACCTGCCCCGCCCGCTCCGTCAATCGCGTACCTCTTCCAGCAGCGCCTTCGCGTCGATGAGGTCGCGCGTGTCGAAGCCTTCGGTGAACCAGGCGTAGAGCGGGGCGAGGAGGGCGCGGGCTTTCTCGCGCTTGCCCTGGCGCTGCCAGAGCCGCGCCAGGGTGGTGGCGGCGCGCAGCTCGAACTGCTGATAGTGGGCAATGACGTCGCGCCACTCCTCGGCGTCGAGCTGCTGCGAGAGCGGCGTCGAGCCGACCAGATCGCAGAAGAGCACCGTCAACTGGCGGCGCTCGCCTGCCGGCAACGTTCTTTCGGCTTCGGAGGTCGGTGTCGGAGCGCCCGGCGCTGCCGCCACGGGTCGTAGCCGTTCACCGCAGCCGCTGCAGAACTTCTCCCCGGGCTCGTTCGCTGCCCCACACGCGGCGCACAGAGCGACGAGCGCGGTCATGAACTCGCTGCCGAACCCAAGGACGTTTCGCTGTGCCACTGCACCGACTGCCGACGCAGCGCGGGCGCACCGGTGGTTGCCTGGGCAGGATTCGCGGAGGGCGATCTGAAGGTCCTCCTTGTCGGTACGGATCATGCCGACGCGGTGTAGCTCTGTCTTTGTCCCCAAGGGCTCCGTCGTGCTACATTGACGCACATGCAGAAGATCGGCGTGCGACAGCTGCAGCAGAACGCAGGCGCCGCCCTGCGTCGAGTCCGCCGCGGCGAGCGCCTCGAGGTCACGGATCGGGGTCGCCCCGTCGCCGTGTTGGCCCCCGCCGTCCACAAGAACGTCATCGATGCGCTCGAAGCCGCGGGCCGGGTGACGCGTGGCGAGGGCGATCTCCTCGATCTGCCCCCACCGATTCGTTCGGCGGCCGGCACCGAGCGCCCCTCGCGCCGGCTCGCTCGCCTCCGTGCCCACGAGCGCTGAGCCGCCCCATGGTCTATCTCGACTCGTCGGCGCTGGTGAAGCTGGTCGTCCTCGAACCCGAGTCACGCGCCCTCCGAGCGTACCTGCGGGGCGAGCCGCAGCGCGTGTCGTGTGGGCTCGCTCGCACGGAAGTCCTGCGCGCGGTGCGGCCGGTCGGGCCCGCCGCCATTGCCGCCGCCAGGCGCCTGCTGCAACGCATCGACCTGATCCGACTCGACGACGCCCTCTTCGACGCCGCCGGGATGCTCGAGCCCGTCGGCCTCCGATCGCTCGATGCCGTCCATCTCGCAGCGGCTCACCTCGTGGCACCCGTACTGCACGCGATCGTCACCTACGACCGTCGAATGGCCGAGGGGGCCGGCGCGCTGGGCTTCGCGATCGTGGCTCCGGCATGAGTGCTGCGGGGCCCGGCCCGGACGAATGGTATCAACGCAGCCTGACCGGACTGCGGATCAGGTGACGCTCCAGGGGCCGGACGTCTACCGGCCTGCCCGGTAGGCCGGGTACCCCCGCTTCGTCGCGCTGACACTCCATTGACCGAGCCGCGCGCCGCACCGATACTCCGGCCCGCGCGTGACGGGCACCTCCAACCCCGGATTCCGCGTCGAGCGGGTCGACCTGCAGGACGGCCGCGCGGAGCTGCGCTTCACGGGGCAGCTCCGCTTCCGGCAGTGCTTCAACTCCTGGCAGGACGTGCAGCGGCTCGCCCGCCCGCCGACGGCGCACCTGGCGTTCGATCTGTCGGCGGTGGACACGCTCGACGGCGCCGCCACCGCACTCCTGCTGGCCCTCCGCGACGAGGTCGTGGCGGCGGGCGGCGAGGCCGAGATCGTCGGCGCACACGACAGGGTCCGTGCGATGCTCGATCTCTACGGATCGCATCCACCGAAGCCCTGCCTGCACCCGCCGCCGGCTCCGATCGGCATCCTCGATGAGATCGGCCGCGAGACCCTCGGGGTCGTCGCCGATAACCACGGGCTCGACTTCATCGGTGACGTCGCGCTCGCCGGGACGAACGCGATCCGCGCGCCCCGCTCCATCAACTGGCGCGATGTGCCGCGGCTCGTGGAACGCGCGGGAGCCGACAGCGTCCCCATCGTTCTCGTGATCAACTTCCTCGTCGGCCTCGTGACGGCGTTCCAGGCGGCGGTCCAGCTGAAGCAGTTCGGCGCCAACATCTTCGTCGCGGATCTGGTCGGCCTTTCGGTCACGCGGGAGCTCGGGCCGCTCATGACGGCGATCATCGTGGCCGGCCGCTCGGGCGCGGCGTTCTCGGCGGAGCTCGGGACGATGCGCGTCTCCGAGGAGATCGACGCGCTGCGGACGCTCGGGCTCGATCCGTACGCTTTCCTCGTCCTCCCGCGCATCATCACGCTCGTACTCGTGCTGCCGTTGCTGACGATCTTTGCAGACGTCATCGCGATCGCGGGAGGCCTCCTGGTCGCAATGCTCGGGCTCGACATCACCGCGAACGCGTACCTCATCGAGACCCGGAAAGCCGTGGAGCTCTGGGACGTCTTCTCGGGCTGCGTGAAGACCATGTTCTTCGGGCTTAGCATCGCCCTCATCGCGTGCCAGCGTGGCCTCGCCACTCGCGGCGGGGCCGAGGGCGTCGGCCGGGCGACGACGTCGGCGGTGGTGATGAGCCTCTTTGCGATCGTGGTCGTCGACGCGATCTTCACGGTGCTCTTCAATGCCTTCGGCCGCTGACCCGCCCGTCATCCAGGCCGAGCACCTGGCGGTCGGCTACGGCGAAACCGTGGTGCTCGAGAACCTCGACTTCACGGTGTCCCGCGGAGACGTGTTCGCCATCCTCGGCGGGAGCGGCAGCGGGAAGTCGACGTTGCTCCGCACGGTGATCGGACTCCAGGAGCCGCTGCACGGCACGGTGCGGATCGGGGGGGCGCACCCTCGTCGTGGAGGGGCGCCCGCGTACGGCGTCCTCTTCCAGTCGGGGGCCCTCTTCGGTTCGATGACCCTCGCGCAGAACGTCGCGCTGGCCCTCGCGAAGTGGACGAATCTCGACCCCCGCGCGATCGACACGATCGTCCGGTCCAAGCTCCGCCTCGTCGGCCTCGAAGGCTTCGAGAATCATCTGCCCGCGGAGATCTCCGGTGGCATGAAGAAGCGCGCGGGAATCGCGCGGGCGCTCGCGCTCGATCCGTCGCTGCTCTTCCTCGACGAGCCCTCGGCCGGCCTTGACCCGGTGACCTCGGCCGAGCTCGACGACCTGATCGCAACCCTGAACGGTAGCCTCGGCATGACGACCGTCATCGTCACGCACGAGCTGCGGAGCATCTTCGCCATCGTGCGACACTGCATCATGGTCGACGGCGCGTCGCGCGGCATCATCGCACGCGGAGAGCCCGCCGCGCTGCGCGACGGGAGCGACGATCCGCAGGTGCGGGCGTTCTTCAACCCCCGCTCGCGGGCTGCGTGAGATGGCCACCACCGCCACCAACCACTGGAAGCTCGGGCTGTTCGTCGTGCTCGGCGTCGGCGTGATGCTGGGTGCACTCTTCTGGCTCGGCGCGCGCCGGTTCCGTCGCGAGTCCTTCGCCGCGGTCAGCTACTTCGACGAGTCGGTGCAGGGCCTCGACGTCGGCTCGCCCGTCAAGTTCCGCGGCGTGACCGTCGGCACCGTCGTCGACATCACGATCGCGCCCGATCACCGCCACGTGCAGGTCACGTCCAACATCTACGTCGACGCGCTCGTCCGCCTGAGCCTGCGGACCCACGCTCCGACGTCCGAGGAGGAGTTCATCGATCCGAGACTGCGGGTCCAGCTCGCGTCGGCCGGCATCACCGGCGTCCGCTTCATCCAGACGGATTTTTTCGATCCCGAACGCTATCCGCCCCCGCACCTGCCGTTCGAGCCGCCCTGGAACTACGTGCCCTCGGCGCCGTCGACGCTGAAGAACGTGGAGGAGTCGGCGGTCGAGGTCCTGAACCGCCTGCCGCTGCTGGCAGACCGCGCGAAGGACACGCTCGCGGATCTGCGGAAGACCCTCGGGTCGATCGATCGCGTGGCGGCCGATCTGGGCGCGGAGGACGGGTCGTTCAACCGGGCGCTCCACGAGCTTCGCGCCGCGGCGGCGCGCATCGACCGGGCGCTCGACGATGCGAAGGTCGGCGCCACGACGGCGTCGGTACGCAACTCGGCCGCGTCCGTCGAACAGGCGGCAGCCGGTGTGAGCGACGCGCGCGAAGAGCTGCAGACGAGCCTCGTGGCGCTGCGCGAGGCACTGGAGTCGGTCCGCACGCTCGCGGATTCCCTGGAGCGCGATCCGAGCGTGCTCCTGCGCGGTCCGCACGGCGACGGCGCAGCCCGGGCGAACAGCCGATGAGGCGCCACGTATGGCTGCTGCCCGTCGTGGTGATGGTGGGAGGGTGCTTGCTGCGCACCGCGGATCCGCCGCGCTTCTTCCGGCCCGGATCGGCGACGCTCGAGGCGGCCGCGGGCGACGGCGCGGACCCGCCCGCGCCGGGCAGGGTCCCGATTCGCCTGCGCGGCGTCCGGAGCGAGCCCTTCCTGCGTGAGCGCATCGTCTGGCGCGTCTCCGACGTCGAGTACGGCCTGTACGAGCAGCGCCGGTGGATCGACCTGCCGGCCCACTACGTCGATCACGCCCTGCGAACGCGACTCCGCTCGACGGCCGGGCTCCGGCTGACGGACGACCCGCGCGCGATCGCGCTGCACGTCGACGTGCTCGCCTTCGACGATGTGCTCGCACCGGCGCACATGGCCGACGTCGCGCTTGCCGTCGCGCTGGAGGATCCGGCACGCGGAAGGCTCCTCGACCGGACGTTCGATGCTCGGGTGGCGATCGGCGACGGAGAGCCGGCGTCCATGGCCAAGGCGATGGGGGAGGCGCTCGACGATGCCGTCGGACAGGTCGCCGACGCGGTGAGCGTGAGCGTCCGACCTCACGGGGCGAGCGGCGCCCGGTAGTGCTCCGCGTGAAGGGCGAGACTCTCGACGACTTCACCGATGTCTCCGGCTGGATCCCGGTGGCGTCGGGACAGACGCAGCTCCATATCTCTTCGGATCGAGGGCCCCGCGGCGGCGCACTGCGGCTCGATTTCGATTTCAAAGGCGGCGGTGGCTTCGTCGTCGCGAGCAAGCGCTTCTCGTTCCCACTGCCCGAGGCGTATGCGTTCACCTTCGACATCCGCGGGGTGTCACCCGCGAACAAGCTCGAGTTCAAGCTCGTCGACCCGAGCGGTCACAACGTCTGGCGCCACCAGGAGGACGCCTTCGGCTTTCCCGCGGAATGGCGCCCGCTCCGGATCCGGAGCAGCGAGATCGATTTCGCGTGGGGACCGGCCGGGAGCGGCCCCATGCGCCAGGTCGGCGCGATCGAGTTCGCGATTGCCGCGCCGCCGGGCGGGAAGGGCACCGTCTGGATCGCCAACCTGTGCCTCGAGGATCACAGCGTACGGTCGACGCCCACCGTCGAGGCATCGAGCGCGCTGCCGGGGCACGAGCCGCGATGCGCCATCGACGGTCGCGTGGAGACCAGCTGGCGCAGCGAGCGCTCCGACGAGCCGCAATGGTTCCTCGTCGACTTCGAGGGCGCGCGCGAATACGGAGGGCTGATCGTCCGCTGGGATCCGACGACGACGGCGCGGCCGTTCGATGTCGAGAGCTCCGACGACGGCACACCGTGGAAGGCGCTCTATTCCGCCACCCGGCCCGGCACGGCGCGCAGCTACGTCTACCTGCCCCACGGCACGTCGCGACGGCTCCGTCTTCGCCTGCACGAAGGCGTCGACGGCCAGGGCATCGGCATCGCCGAGATCGACGTCAGGCCATACGAGTTCTCGCGCACCCTCGATGCGTTCTTCCAGAGCATCGCCGCGAACGAGCCGAGGGGATTGTTTCCGAGATACCTCTGCGGCGAGCAGACCTACTGGACGTCGGTCGGCAGCGCTCGCGGAGGCGTCACGCAGGCACTCCTGAACGAAGAGGGGATGCTCGAGGTCGACCGGGGCGCGTTCTCGATCGAACCCTTCCTGTACGTCGACGACAAGCTGGTCACGTGGGCCGACGGCTCTCCCACGCAGGACCTCGAGCAGGGATTCCTTCCTATCCCGTCGTCCGTGTGGCGGAAGGACGGCATCGTGCTCAGGACGACCGCCTTCGCGACCGGCGAGGCGGGCAACGCCGTGCTGTACGTCCGCTACAGGCTCGAGAGCTCGGATGCCGAGGCACGCCACGTGCGGTTCTTCGCCGCCCTTCGTCCATTCCAGGTGACGCCGCCCTGGCAGGCCTCGGGCGACGTCGGCGGGGTGAGCACCATCACGACGCTCGAATGGACGACCGGCGTCGTGTGGGTGAATGGCCGGAAGGCGGTGATTCCGCTCACCGCGCCGACCGGGTGCGGGATGTCGGCCTTCGATCAGGGAGCGGTGACCGAGTACCTGCGCTCCGGCGACGTGCCACCCGACGCCGCCGTGAGCGACCGCTTCGGGTATGCCTCCGGGGCGCTGCGGTACGATCTCGACGTCCCTCCGGGCTCTGCACGCGAGGTGTACCTGGCATGTCCGTTCGGCGCCGCGGACCCCGCCGTCGTCACCGCGGCTCGAGGTTCGGACGGTGGCGCGCAGCTCGACGTCGCCATCCGCGAATGGAGCGCCAAGCTCGGGCGCGTCGGCGTTCGCCTCCCGGAGGCGGCGCGAGCGTTCCGCGATACGTTCCGGACGGCGGCGGCGCACATCCTGGTCAATCGCGACGGCGCCGCGTTCCAGCCGGGCCCGCGCCGCTACGCGCGGTCGTGGATCCGAGACGGCGCGACGATGGCGGCGGCCCTGCTGCGCGTCGGCTGGGTCGCGGAGGTGCGGGACTACATCCGCTGGTACGTTCCCCACCAGGCACCGGACGGCACCGTGCCCTGCTGCGTCGATCGGAATGGCGCCGACTGGCTCGCGGAGTACGACAGCCAGGGCGAGCTCATCTACGCCGTCATGGAGTACTTCCGGTTCACCCGTGATCGCGCATTCCTCACCGACATGTGGCCCGCGGTCCTGCGGTCCGTCGACCGCATCGAAGCGCTGCGCAGCGAGCGGCTCACCCCCGAGTTCCGGACGCCGGAGAAACGCGCCTGCTACGGGCTCCTGCCCGAGTCGGTCAGCCACGAAGGCTACCTCGCGCATCCGGTCCACTCGTACTGGGACGACTTCTGGGCGCTCCGCGGCCTCAAGGACGCCGCCCGCATGGCGGAGGTCCTCGCGGATGGAGCGCAGGCCGTACGTCTCGCCGCGCTGTGCGACTCCTTCCGTGAGACGCTCCGACTGTCCATCATGGCGACCATGACGGACCGGCGCATCGACTACGTCCCCGCCTCGGTCGAATGGGCCGACATCGATCCGGCCGCCACCGCCAATGCAATCGGGTTGCTCGACGAGGCGGCCATACTGCCGGCGGCCGCTGTCGATCGGACGTTCGACGAATACCTGTCCGACGTCCGCAAGCGGCACGCCGGTGAGGTCGACTGGAGCAAGTACTCGCCGTACGAGATCCGCATCATCGGAGCGCTGGTGCGTCTCGGACGGCGACAGAGCGCCTTCGAGCTCGCGCAGCTCTTCCTGGCAGACCGGCGCCCGCCCGCGTGGAACCAGTGGCCGGAGATCGCCTGGCGGGATCCGAGGAGCCCGGGCCACATCGGCGACCTGCCGCACGCCTGGATCGCCGCCGAGTTCATGCTCGCCTTCCGCAGCATGCTGGCATTCGAGCGAGCGGCCGACGACGCCCTCGTCGTCGCCGCGGGGATACCGGCCGACTGGTTGGATGTCGACGGTGGAGTCGGCGTCGACGGCCTGCCGACCTGGTACGGAACGCTCGCCTTCACGATGCGGCGCAACGGCGACGGCGTGGACATGGACGTGACCCTCAGCGGGGACGTGGCGATGCCCGCAGGGGGGATCGTCGTCCAGCTGCCCGGTGACGAGCCTCTGCGCGCGGTCGTGGTGAACGGCAAGCCCACGACGCGCTTCACGGGCACGCACGCCATCATCGCCGAGCTTCCGGCGAAGGTCCGATTCACCCGGTGAATGGCGGAGCACCGGGTCCCGATCTCGCGATCGACGTGGTCGCAGTTTCGCCGGGCGGTCGCAGACTTCGCCAACTGCGAGGTGGGGTGGCGCGCGCGTGGGCTCTTCGCGTTGCTCATCGCGCTGCTCCTGGCCTTCAACGGCTTGAACGTTTTGAACAGCTACGTCGGGCGCGACTTCATGACGGCGATCGCGAACCGCGATTCGGCGCGGTTCACGCGGGAGGCCATCGCCTACCTCGGCGTATTCGCGGCCTCCGCGTCCGTCGCCGCCTTCTATTCCTTCAGCGAGCAGCGGCTGGGATTGCTCTGGCGGGAGTGGCTCACCCGTCGACTCCTCGGCGCCTACCTCGACGACAGAGCTTATTACCGCCTGAGCGTCGCGGGCGTGCTCACGAGCCCCGATGAGCGCATTGCCGAAGACGTGCGGGCGTTCACGGCAACCACGCTCTCCTTCGTGCTCCTCGTGAGCAACGCCGTGGTGACGGTGATGGCGTTTTCGGGTGTGCTGTGGTCGATCAGCCGCGTGCTGTTCACCGTCGCCGTGCTGTACGCCGCGTGCGGCTCCGCGCTGATCGTCCTCTTCGGCCGCCCGCTCGTCTGGCTCAACTACAACCAGCTCGACAAGGAGGCCGACTTCCGCGCGAACCTCGTTCACGTGCAGGCGAACGCGGAGTCGATCGCGCTCCTGCGGCGCGAGGGACGGATCGCCGGGCGGCTCCGACGCCGGCTCGACGACCTGACGGCCAACATGCGACGGATCATCGCCGTGAACCGCAACCTCGCCTTCTTCACCAACGGCTACAACTACCTGATCCAGATCATTCCCGCCCTCGTCGTGGCTCCGCTGTTCATCCGCGGCGAGGTCGAGTTCGGCGTGATCACCCAGTCGGCGATGGCCTTCTCGACGCTCGTCGGCGCGCTCTCCCTCGTCGTCACCCAGTTCCAGTCGATCTCCTCGTTCGCGGCCGTGATCTCGCGTCTGGGGTCGCTCGCCGACGCGATGGAGCACGTCGCCGAACCGGCCGCAGGTTCGATCGACGTGCGCGAGGACGAGGCTCGTGTCGCGTACGAACAGCTGACGCTCGTCGCGCCGGGCAGCGACGAGGTCCTGGTGAGCGAGCTGTCCGTCTCCGTTTCGCGCGGCACCCGGCTGTTGATCGCGGGGCCGAGCGAGGTCGCGAAGGTGGCGCTGTTCCGGGCTACCGCCGGCATGTGGAACAGCGGACGCGGACGGATCGTGCGGCCGGGGCTCGACGCCATTCTCTTCCTCCCCGAGCGGCCGTACCTTCCACCGGGAACGATCCGCGACGTGCTCGTGCCGACGGAACGAGGCGACAGCGGCGATGCCGAGATCGCGCGCGTGCTGCACGCGCTCGGCCTGGAAACCGTGCTCGAGCGGGCGGGCGGCCTCGACGTCGAACGCGACTGGGACGACGTGCTCTCGCTCGCCGAGCAGCACATGCTGTCCGTCGCTCGCGTGGTCCTCGCCGCGCCGCGCTTCGCCTTCCTCGAGCGACCGCGCACGGCCGTCGGGTCCGAACACGTCGGGCGGATCCTGAGCCTGTTGACGGAACGCTCGATCACATATCTGACTCTCGGCGACGGCGGCGACGCCGTCGACGACTACGACGCAGTCCTCGAGCTCGCCGGCGATGGCCCGTGGACCTGGAAGTCGATCGACGCGGCACCACGAGGCGCGGCGCAGCGCGCCGAAGGATCATGACGATGGCAATCCACCCGCTCGCGGGCATGCCCGCCCCCTCCAGCATGTTGATCGACGTGGCGCAACTCGAGCGGGAGTACTACGAGCGCACGCCCGATCCGAACGACCCCCGGCAGCGCGTCCGCTTCGGCACGAGCGGGCACCGCGGGACGTCGTTCGACGGAACGCTGACGGAGGCCCACATCCTGGCCATCGCCCAAGCCATCTGCGAGTACCGCCGCGGTCACGGCGTCGATGGCCCGCTCTACATGGGCAAGGACACGCATGCGCTGTCGGCCCCCGCTCAGCGCACAGCGCTGGAGGTGCTGGCAGCCAACGGCATCGAGACGATCATTCAGCCAGAGGACGGCGCGACTCCGACGCCGGCGGTCTCGCACGCGATCCTGGTCCACAACCGCGGACGCACCGGCCACCTCGCGGACGGCATCATCATCACGCCGTCACACAACCCACCGGAGGACGGCGGCTTCAAGTACAATCCGCCCAACGGCGGTCCGGCCGACACCGATGTGACCGGCTGGATCGAGGGCCGCGCCAACGAGCTCCTCCGGGCCGGCAATACCGGCGTGAAGCGGCTGCCGCTGGCGGCAGCCATGAAGGCCGCGACGACGCATGCCGAGGACTTCGTCCTGCCATACGTCCGCGACCTCGGCAGCGTGATCGACATGGATTCCATTCGCGCTGCGGGCGTGCAGCTCGGCGTCGACCCGCTCGGCGGTGCGGCGCTGCACTACTGGGAACGGATCGCGTTGGTCTTTCGCCTGAACATCACGGTCGTGAATCCCGGGATCGACCCGACGTTCGCCTTCATGACGGTGGATCACGACGGGGTGATCCGCATGGATTGCTCGAGCCCGTACGCCATGGCGCGTCTGGTGAAGCTCAAGGACCGCTATCAGGTGGCGGTCGGCAACGATCCCGACGCCGACCGGCATGGCATCGTCACGCCGTCGGCGGGACTGATGAACCCGAACCATTTTCTGACGGCGGCGATCCACTACCTGCTCACGAACCGCCCCGGCTGGCCGGCGGGAGCCGCGGTCGGCAAGACGCTGGTCACGAGCAGCATGATCGACCGGGTGGCGCGCCGAGCCGGGCGCTCCCTCGCCGAGATGCCCGTGGGTTTCAAGTGGTTCGCGCCGGGCCTGTTCGACGGATCGATCTGTTTCGGCGGTGAGGAGAGCGCGGGCGCGAGCCTGCTGCGCACGGATGGCTCCGTCTGGACCACCGACAAGGACGGCATCGTGATGGCCCTCCTGGCAGCAGAGATCACCGCGCGAACCGCCAGGGACCCTGGTGTCCATTACCAGGAGCTCACGACCGAGCTCGGGACGCCGTACTACACCCGCATCGATCAACCGGCCACGCCCGAGCAGAAGGCGGTGCTGCAGAAGCTCTCGCCCGACGCCGTCAAGGCGACGCACCTCGCCGGCGAGGCGATCGTGGCGACGCTGACCCGCGCCCCGGCGAACGGCGCCGCGATCGGCGGGTTGAAGGTGGTGACGACGAACGGCTGGTTCGCCGCCCGGCCGTCCGGGACGGAGGACGTGTACAAGGTGTACGCGGAAAGCTTCCGAAGTCAGTCCCATCTCGAAGCCATCGTCGCTGAAGCCCAGCGCATCGTGGCCGATGCGCTGGCCGGTGCAGGATGATGATGTCGTCTGCGACGCGTGGCTATCCGCCGATCGGCGAACACGGCGTCGTCGGGGACCTCTACACGGTCGCGCTCGTGGGCATGGACGGCTCGATCGACTTCCTCTGCCTCCCCCATTTCGACTCGCCGTCCGTCTTCGCGGCGCTCGTCGACGCGGAACGCGGCGGGCGCTTCCAGATCGCGCCACTGCTCGAGTGCGCGGCGCGGAAGCAGCTCTATCTGCCCGACACCAACGTGCTGCTGACGCGGTTCCTCGATGCCCACGGCGTCGCCGAGGTCTCCGACTTCATGCCCGTGGAAGACGCGGGGCTGGCGCACAACCTGGTGCGGCGGGCCAAGACGGTACGGGGCGAGGTGCGGTTCCAGATGCGCTGCGACCCGCGCTTCGACTATGGGCGCGCCACCCACACGGTGGAACGTCGCAGCGACACGGAGGTGCTGTTCATCGGGCGATCCGGCGACGGCGAGCTCGTCCTGCGCCTCCGGTCGTCCGTCCCGATGCGTGTCGAGAATGGCGCGGCGATGGCCGAGTTCACGCTCGGCGCCGATGCCTCGGCCTGGTTCGTCCTCGAGGTGGTGATGACGCAAGAGGCGTCGCCCTCGGCGCGGCCCGACTACCAGAGCGAGGCCTTCAAGCAGACCGTCAACTTCTGGCGCGGGTGGGTCGCGCGCAGCACCTACCAGGGGCGCTGGCGCGAGACGGTGAACCGCTCGGCGCTGACGCTGAAGCTGCTCACCTCGCGGCAGTACGGCTCGATCGTCGCGGCGCCGACCTTCGGCCTTCCCGAGACGATCGGCGGCGGACGCAACTGGGACTATCGCTACACCTGGATCCGCGACTCGTCGTTCACGCTCTACGGACTGATGCGCCTCGGCTACACCGACGAGGCCGCGGCCTTCATGCGCTGGGTGATGGCGCGCTGCCACGAGCTCGAGCCCGACGGGTCGCTCCAGATCATGTACGGGCTCGACGGCCGTCACGCGCTGCGCGAGGAGGTCCTGCCCCACCTCGAGGGCTACATGGGGTCCAGTCCGGTCCGCATCGGCAACGCCGCCTACGAGAACCTGCAGCTCGACATCTACGGCGAGCTCCTGGACTCCGTCTACCTGTACGACAAGTATGCCTCGCCCATCGGGTACGACGCCTGGACGAGCATCGTGCGGTTGATCGACTGGGTCTGCGCGAACTGGCGGCAGCCGGACGAGGGCATCTGGGAGGTGCGCGGCGGGCGACGGGAGTTCCTCTACTCGCGGGTGTTGTGCTGGGTGGCCATCGACCGCGCGATCCGGCTTGCCACCAAGCGCTCGTTCCCCGCCCCGCTGGCGCGCTGGTACGACGCGCGCGACACGATTTACCACGACGTCTTCACCCGCTTCTGGGACCCGACGCGGAGCGCGTTCATCCAGCACGTCGGCGCCACCACGCTCGACGCGGCAGCGCTCCTGATGCCGCTCGTCCGCTTCGTGTCGCCGACCGACCCGCGGTGGGTCTCGACGCTGCGCGCGATCGAGCGGGAGCTGGTGAGCGACTCGCTCGTGTATCGTTATCGTCTCGCGGGCGGATTCTCCGACGGGCTCACGGGAGAGGAAGGGACGTTCTCGATGTGCTCCTTCTGGTATGTCGAGTGCCTGTCGCGCATGGGTGACCTGCACAAGGCGCGCTTCGTCTTCGAGAAGATGCTCGGCTACGCCAATCACCTCGGGTTGTACGGCGAAGAGCTCGGCCCCCAGGCACAGCACCTCGGCAACTTCCCGCAGGCGTTCACGCACCTGGCGCTGATCAGCGCCGCCTTCGATCTCGACCGCCGGCTCTCAGCCGCCGGCCATGCCGGGTGAATGGACGGAGACGCCGATGGCCGCTCCCGTCCGGGCCGATGAAGCACAGCGCCGTCCTCACCGTCCTGGCGCTGCTGGGTGCCTGCACGCGCAACCCCGTCAGCGGACGTCCGGAGCTGACGGTGATGTCCGCGGCCACGGAGCGCCGCATCGGCGCCGAGCAGGCGGCGGAGGTGGCTCGGACGATCGGCCTCGTCGACGATCCGCGGCTCGGCCCGTACGTGCAGGAGGTCGGGCAGCGGGTGGCCGCCGGGTCCCCACGACGTGACCTCAGCTACACGTTCGCGGTGGTCGACATGGCGGAGCCGAACGCCTTCGCGCTTCCGGGTGGAGAGGTGTTCGTGTCGCGTGGGCTTCTCGTGCTCGTCAACTCCGAGGAC
>WNGI01003386.1_pt1 | contig 15709 bp, 8 predicted proteins | sample 5400621 | NCBI WGS metagenome assembly WNGI01 (sample SAMN13153374, study PRJNA577476) | soil metagenome | isolation source: 20 cm soil or saprolite under Garry oak tree replicate 1 | place: USA:California | collected 2016-06-15 | reverse complement strand
TGTACGAGGAGTTCTACGCCGAGCCGATCTGCCTGGTCACGCGGCCCGGGCATCCGCTGTTGCGCAAGCGGCGGCTGGGACTGCGCGACCTGGTGAACGAGGCGTGGCTGCTGCCGCTGCCGGAGACCACGCTGCGGCGTCAGGTCGAGCGCGCGTTCCTCGAGGCGCACGCACCGCTCCCCAGGAACTTGATTGAATCGGTGTCGATCCTCACCAATCGAGTATTGCTGCGCAAATCCGACTCGATCGGGGTGATGCCCTATCACGTGGCGCTGGATGACGTGGAGCACAAGCTGCTGTCGATCCTGCCGGTGAAGCTCAAATCCATGGAAACTCCGGTGGGCGCGATCCTGCGTGCGCCCGGCACCCTGCCCCCCGCCGCCAGCGCACTGCTCGAGTGCCTGCGGCTCGCGGCCAAGGACGTGCCATCGCCGAGACTGTAGGCCTACTGCGCCGGCGTCAGCTTCGGGATACCGAAGCGACGGTGCCCGCTGCGGATCTGGGCGACCGGGCTCCATCAGCAGGGACACACATCTCCTCATGGGCGCTGCTCATACACACCAATCCGTTTGCGGGGCGCCTTGAGGGTGCAGCAGAATCGGAAACATGATCGCCTTCGTCCGCGAGGTGGCCGAGTCGCTGGCGCGCTGCGAGCTCAGCCATCTCGCGCGCCAGGCGATCGATGTGCCACGCGCTCGGCAGCAGCACGCCCGGTACGTCGCGGAGCTCACCTCACTCGGATGCCGCATCGAGTGGCTGCCGCCGCTCGCTGAGCACGCCGACGGCGTGTTCGTCGAGGACACCGCGGTGCTGATGCCCGAGATCGTGGTCATCACCCGTCCCGGCGTCGCCTCACGCCGCCCGGAGGTCGAGTCGGTGGCCGCGGCGCTCGCCGGGCGTCTCGAGGTGCGGCGCATCAGCGCACCCGCGTGCCTCGAGGGTGGTGACGTGCTGCGTATCGGCAGCACGCTGTATGTCGGGACGTCCGGCCGCACCAGCCGGGCCGGGGTTGCCCAGCTCGAGGAGGCGCTGCGACCCTTCGGCTACGCGGTGCGCGAGGTGGCGCTGCGAGGTTGCCTGCACCTGAAGAGCGCCTGCACCTTCATTCCGCCGGACGTTCTGTTGGCCAACCCCTCCTGGGTCGATCCGTCGGCATTCGACGTGGGCGTCGTGATCGCGGTCGACCCGCACGAGCCGTTCGCGGCCAACACCCTGACGTTGCGCGGGCTCACCCTGGTGAGCAGCGTCTATCCGTGCACGCAGCGCGCGCTGGAGGCGGCCGGAATCGTCACCCGGGCCGTGGAGGTGAGTGAACTGCACAAGGCGGAAGCGGCCCTCACCTGCATGAGCCTGCTGCTGGAGCCTGCGGCCGCGCTCAACTCGCCTTGACGGCGCGCAGCGCGTCGAGGAACGCAGACACCTCGGGCTCGGTGCCGATCGTGATCCGGCACCAGGTCTCGTACGGTGGAAAGAGCCGGCCGACGAGAATGTTGCGCGCGCGCATGAGCCCGGTGAAACGCGCCAGCGGCATTCCCGTGTCGAAGAACACGAAATTGCCCTGCGGCTCGGCGTAGCGCAGCCCGAGGCGCGCCAACTCGGTGGTGATGCGGGTGCGGCTCGCCAGGATCCGCCGGCGGCAGTCGGTGAGGAAAGCGCGATCGCCGAGGCTGGCGCGCGCCGCGCGCACCGCCAGGATGTTCGGCGTGGACATGCGGGTAGCGCTAAGCGCGGCAGCCAGGTCCGGCCGGGCGATGGCGTAGCCGCAGCGCAGGCCCGCCATGCCATGGATCTTGGAGAATGTCCTCAGCACGACCACCCGGTGGCTGGTCCCGACCAGATCCGCGACCGAAGCCACGTCGGCTCCGACCGTGAAGTCCATGTAGGCTTCGTCGACGATCGTGATGAGGCGCTCGGGCAGCGCCGCCACGAAAGCGCGCAGTTCGCTCGCGCCCACGACCGTGCCGGTGGGGTTGTTGGGATTGCAGATGTAGATCGCGCGCGTGCGCTCGGAGACCGCCGCGCGCATGGCCGGCAGGTCGTGACGCAGCCCGGCATCGACCGGCACGAATTTCAGCGTCGCGCCCCGCAGGCGCGCATAGTCGGGCAGCTCGGCGTAGGTGGGTGCGGCCGCGATGATCTCCCCGCCGTCACGCCCGCACAGCAGCCCGAGAGCGCACAGCAGTTCACCCGAGCCGGTGCCGGTGACGATGCAATCGGCGCCGATGCGCTCGTGTCCGGCGAGCGCCTCCACGAGTTCCTGGATCTCGGCGTCGGCGGGATAGCGGCACCCTTGCGCGATCGCCCGGCTCACGGCGAGCCGCGCCGCCGGGGACGGTCCGTAGGGATTCTCATTCCAACACAGCACCAGGGGCGTCTCGCCGCGGGCCGCCTCCTTGCCGGCGGCGCGCAGCGCGCCGCCCGGTCCGGCAAGCAGCAGGGCGGAGGCGGTCAGCAGATCACGGCGGCTCAAGCTCATGGCGGCGCTCCCGGTTTGTCAGGCAGAGAAAATACACCGCGGGCATGGGCACGGCTACGCGCTCCCAAGCCGCCCGCCGGCGCCTGCAGGCCGGCGTGGCGACATGCGCGCCCCGGCGTGGACACAGCTTGAGACGCGACGCTAGACTGCCGCTAATGTCTGCCACGCAACAACCGCCGACTGTGAAGATGGGCGGGCCCACCGAGCTCGTGCTGGAGCGCGCCGACGGCAGTCAGCACTCCATCCATCCGCTGTGGCTGCGCGAGCGCTGCAGGGATCCCGCCAGTATCGACCTGCTGACGCAGCAGCGGCTGCAGGATCCATCGGATTTCGATCTCGATCTGAGGCTGGTGGCGGTGTCGCAGCCGTTGCCGGGTACTTACAAGGTCAAATTCAGCGACGGGCATGAAGCGAGTTTCAACGCCGAGGAGATCCTCGCGGAAGCGGCGCTCACGCCCACCAGCCATGATTGCCCGGCGCCGCGTCTGTGGGACGGCACGCTCGCCGATCTGCCGCGGGCGCGCTGGCGCGCCGACCCGGGCGAGGCCGAGCTGACCTCGTGGCTCGAAGCGTTCCTGACTCGTGGATTCGTGATCTTCGAGGGCGTGCCGGCCGAGCCGGGCATGGTGCTCAGGCTGGGCTCGATGTTCGGCTTCACGCGCGAGACGAATTTTGGCGCGTTGTTCAACGTGCGCTCGACACCCAATGCCAACGACCTCGCTTACACCTCGCTGGCACTTGATCCGCACACTGACAATCCGTATCGCGCGCCGGTCCCCGGGATCCAGCTGCTGCATTGCCTGGTGAATGAGACCCGTGGTGGCCTGTCAACGCTGGTGGATGGCTTCGCCGTGGCGCAAGCGTTGCGCGAACAGCATCCGCAGGCGTTCGGCATGCTCGCGAGCACGCCGGTGCGGTTCAAATACCTCGACGTCGACGTCGAGCTGACCGCGAGTGCGCCGCTCATCGAGCTCGACCTCGGTGGTGATCTCAAGGCCATCCACTTCAGCCCGCGGCTGGATTTCGTGCCGCTGTTTGCGCCCGAGCGCCTCGACGCCTACTACCGGGCGCGGCAACTGTTCGACCACCGCCTGCGCGCGCCGGATTTCGAGATCCGCTTTCTGCTGAAGGCCGGCGATCTGCTGATGTTCGACAATTGCCGCCTGCTGCACGGGCGCACCGCCTTCGATCCGTCTGAAGGCCTGCGTCATCTGCAGGGCTGCTACATCGATATCGACGGACCGCGCAGTCTCTATCGCGTGCTGCGCCGCCGCCGCGCGCTGTCGGCGGATGTGAGACGCAGCGCGTGAGCCGGATCGTGAGCTTCCGGCGGATGCAGGACGGCACCAGGGAGGACTACCTGCTGCTGGATGAGTCCGAGCGAGCGTATGCCGTCGGCCTGGGCGGGCGCGTGCTCGAGAGCCTGTGCAAGCTCGATCACTCGGTCGAAGGCTATCCCGTCAGCCGGCTGCGGCATTCTCTTCAGGCCGCCACGCGCGCCATGCGCGACGGCGCCGACGAGGAAATGATCGTGGCGGCGCTCATTCACGACATCGGCGATGAGCTGGCACCCTACAACCACGCCGAAGTGGCGGCGGCGATACTGCGCCCCTACGTACGCCCGGAAGTGGCCTGGATCGTGGCGCAACACGGTCTGTTCCAGAACTACTATTACGTGCATCACTTCGGCGGCGATCGCAACGCTCGCGAGCGCTGGCGCCAGCATCCGTGGTACCAGGCCTGCGTGCACTTCTGCGCCGCCTGGGATCAGTGCTCCTTCGATCCGGAGTATCCGACCGAGGACCTCGCCACCTTCGAACCGATGCTGCGCCGGATCTTCGCGCGCACTCCGCACGATCCGCGCTACTTCTGCGCCGGTCAGGGCACTGATCCTGCCGGGTGACTGCCGGCGGCGACCGCGGTCAGATCGCGAGCGCGATCAGCAGCACATTGGCGAACGGAGTCCCGTGGCTCATGGGCTCGGCGCGGCTGTCGAAGCGGCACTCGCGCAGCAGCTCGCGCCACTGCTCGATGCTGCGACAATGCAGGGCCACCGCGCCGCGACCGCGCGCCAGCATGATCAGCCTGTCGACCCACCGGGTGAAGCGAAAGCGCAGGCCGCCGTCGGCGTCGCCCACGCGTAGCAGCAGCAGGCCCCCCGGCGGCAGCGCGGCGCGCACCCGCTGCAGCACTTCGAGCTGCGATTGCGCGGGGATGTAGTGCAGCACATCCAGCATGACCACCGCGTCGGCGCTGCCGAACACCGCGCTGCGGATGTCCGCCTGCAGCACTTCACAGGCAGGCCCGAGCGCGCGGCGCGCCCACGCGACCTCGCGCGCCATGAGCTCTATACCGCGCATCGATCGGGGGGAGGGTGCCGGCGGCCAGCCCGCCGCCCAGGTGCCGTGCTCGTAGCACTGCGCGGCGGCCCGCAGCCACGCAGCCAGCAGTCCCTGGCCGCAGCCCAGGTCGAGGATGCGTTGCTGTCCGCGCAGCAGGCCGAGCTCCAGGATCGCGCGGAATACCGGGTCGGCGCGCAGCTTGCCGCGTGCAAAGTAATACGCGAAGCGCCCGGCCTGCCGATAGGGTGCGCAGGCCCGATCGAGCAGCATGCCGCGCAGGGATCGCCAGTCGCCGTTCACCACTGCGCCGCTCACGCCACCGCCTTCCCGTCCGCCCGCACGGGCTCCAGCCCCAGACCGAGCCCGCGCTGCGGGTCGCGGTTGTCTCGGGCACCTGAAATTCCTTACCGGCCCGCACGGTGCGGCCGATCCGTCTCCCTCGGCAGGCCCTCGCGGCCGAGGTTGTGAGGATACTCCTTGCGCCAAAACAGCCTTCTGCTATGGTCCCGCTCTGGGCTGCGGAGGTTGGACGTCGGAGAGTGAGGGTCCAGGGAGCCCGTCTTGAGGGGTCTGGAGAGGCTGTGCGCACACCGCAACCCGGACCCCGGCCTCTCGAGCGCCTCGCCTGGGCAAGCGCGACCGTTCGCCCGCTGCGACCGCATCCGGCATCCGCCCCGAACCGCGGTTTTGACCACCCGCCGTCGCCGATCCGGCAGTGCCCCGTGCGGGGTGCGGTGCATTCTGGAGCCTGCTGATGGAAACGCAAGAACCCGAGCGCCGCACGCGCAAGTCCAACGGCCGCCACGGCGCCGAGGCGAAGAGTCTCGACCAGCGGAAACTCCTGCGAGTGCTGCAGGCGGTGCGCGACGGCGATTTCTCGGTGCGGCTCGCCAGCGATCGGACCGGGCTCGCGGGCAAGGTAGCCGATACCTTCAACGAGATCGTGGCGTCCAATCAGCGCCTGGCGCGCGAGCTGGAGCGTGCCGGGCAGATCGTCGGCAAGGACGGCAAGACCCGTCATCGCATGGGGAGCGACCGGCGCTCCGGTGCCTGGGGCGCAATGGAAGGGTCGGTGAACACCCTCATCGACGACCTGCTCTGGCCGACGGCGGAAGTCACCCGCACCATTTCGGCGGTCGCCAAGGGCGACCTGCACCAGACCATAAACCTGGAGGTGGATGGGCGGCCACTCAAGGGAGAATTCCTGAGATCCGCCACGATCGTCAATACGATGATCGAGCAGATGAGCGCCTTCACCTCCGAAGTCACGCGCGTCGCGCGCGAAGTGGGTACCGAGGGCAAGCTCGGCGGTCAGGCCGCCGTGCCCGGTGTCGCCGGCACCTGGAAGGATCTGACCGACAGCGTGAACTCGATGGCCAGCAACCTCACCGGCCAGGTCCGCAATATCTCCGAAGTGACGATCGCGGTCGCCAACGGCGACCTGTCGCGCAAGATCACGGTCGATGTGCGCGGGGAGATTCTGCAGCTGAAGGAGGCCGTTAACACCATGGTCGATCAGCTGCGCTCGTTTGCCTCGGAAGTGACGCGCGTGGCGCGCGAGGTGGGCACCGAAGGCAAGCTGGGGGGGCAGGCGATCGTTTCCGGAGTCGCCGGCACCTGGAAGGATCTGACCGACTCCGTCAACGCGATGGCGACCAATCTGACCGGCCAGGTCCGCAACATCGCGGAAGTAACGACTGCCGTTGCGCGTGGCGACCTGTCGCGCAAGATCACCGTGGACGTGAAGGGCGAGATCCTCGGGCTGAAGAACACCATCAACACGATGGTGGATCAGCTCAACAGCTTCGCCGCCGAAGTGACCCGCGTGGCGCGCGAAGTGGGTACCGAGGGCAAGCTGGGCGGCCAGGCCGTGGTGCCGGGAGTCGCCGGTACCTGGAAGGATCTGACCGACAACGTCAACTCCATGGCGGGCAATCTGACCGGCCAGGTCCGCAACATCGCGGAAGTCTCCACCGCCATCGCGAGCGGCGACCTGTCGCGCAAGATCACCGTCGACGTACGCGGCGAGATTCTGCAGCTGAAGGAGACCATCAACACCATGGTCGATCAGCTGCGCTCGTTTGCCTCGGAAGTGACGCGTGTGGCGCGCGAGGTGGGTACCGAAGGCAAGCTCGGTGGCCAGGCCGTGGTGCCCGGCGTCGCCGGCACCTGGAAGGATCTCACCGATAGCGTGAACTCCATGGCCGGTAACCTCACCGGCCAGGTGCGTAACATCGCCGAGGTGGCGACCGCCATCGCCAACGGCGACCTGTCGCGCAAGATCACGGCGGACGTGAAGGGCGAGATCCTGCAGCTGAAGGAATCCATCAACACGATGGTCGATCAGCTCAACGCGTTCGCCGCGGAAGTGACGCGCGTCGCGCGCGAGGTCGGCACGGAAGGCAATCTGGGCGGCCAGGCCGAAGTGAGGGGCGTCAGTGGCGTGTGGAAGGATCTCACCGAGAACGTCAACTCGATGGCCAGCAACCTGACCGGCCAGGTCCGCAACATCGCCGAAGTGGCGACCGCCATCGCACGCGGCGACCTGTCGCGCAAGATCACGGTGGACGTGCGCGGCGAGATTCTGCAGCTCAAGGAGACCATCAACACGATGGTCGATCAGCTCAACGCGTTCGCCGCGGAAGTGACGCGCGTCGCGCGCGAAGTCGGCTCCGAAGGCAAGCTGGGCGGTCAGGCGGACGTCAAAGACGTCAGCGGCGTGTGGAAGGATCTCACCGACAAGGTCAACTCGATGGCCAGCAACCTGACCGGCCAGGTCCGCAACATCGCCGAGGTGGCGACCGCCATCGCACGCGGCGACCTGTCGCGCAAGATCACGGTGGACGTGCGCGGCGAGATCCTGCAGCTGAAGGAAACCGTCAACACGATGGTCGATCAGCTCAACAGCTTCGCCGCCGAAGTGACGCGCGTGGCCCGCGAGGTGGGCACCGAGGGCAAGCTGGGTGGTCAGGCCATCGTGCCCGGCGTCGCCGGGACCTGGAAGGACCTGACCGACAACGTCAACTCGATGGCCCGCAACCTCACCGGCCAGGTGCGCAACATTGCCGAGGTCTCGACCGCCATCGCGCGCGGCGACCTGTCGCGCAAGATCACGGTGGACGTGAAGGGCGAGATCCTGCAGCTGAAGGAAACCATCAACACGATGGTGGACCAGCTCAACGGCTTCGCCGCGGAAGTGACCCGCCTGGCGCGTGAGGTCGGCACCGAGGGCAAGCTCGGCGGACAAGCGCTGGTGCCCGGCGTGGCCGGCACGTGGAAGGATCTCACCGACAACGTGAACGTGATGGCGAACAACCTCACCAACCAGGTGCGCGGTATCGTGAAAGTGGTGACCGCGGTCGCCAATGGCGACTTGCGACAGCGCCTCACGTTCGAGTCCAAGGGTGAGGTCAACGCACTCGCCGACACCATCAACAGCATGACGGGTACGCTGGCGATCTTCGCGGACCAGGTCACCAGCGTAGCGCGTGAGGTCGGCGTCGAAGGGCGTCTCGGCGGTCAGGCACACGTCCCCGGCGCGGCCGGAACGTGGAAGGATCTCACGGCGAACGTCAACCTGCTCGCGGCCAATCTCACCAACCAGGTGCGCGCAATCGCCGAGGTAGCCACCGCCGTGACCAAGGGCGACCTCACGCGCTCGATCCAGGTGGAGGCGCGCGGCGAGGTCTCGGAGCTGAAGGACAACATCAACGCGATGATCGGCAACCTGCGCGTGACCACCGAGCGCAACACCGAGCAGGACTGGCTCAAGACCAATCTCGCGAAGTTCAGCCGCATGATGCAGGGCCAGCGCGACCTGGTGACGGTAGGCAAGCTGCTGCTGTCCGAGCTGGCGCCGCTCGTCAATGCCCAGCAGGGAATCGTTTACGTCATGGACGCCACCAACGGCGCACCCTGCCTCAAGGAGCTCGCCAGCTACGCCGACGATGCCTACGACAACCGCGAGCCGCGTCGCTATCACCTGGGCGAAGGGCTGGTAGGTCAGGCGGCCGCCGACCGGCAGCGCGTGCTGCTGACGGATATCCCACCGGACTCCATCCAGGTGCGCGGCGGGCTGCTGAGCGCCCGGCCGCACCATGTCATCGTCCTGCCGGTGTTGTACGAAGGAAACGTCAAAGCGGTGGTCGAGCTGGCCACGCTCGGGGGCTTCACGGCCTCGCACCTGGCGTTCCTCGAGCAGCTGACCGGCAGCATCATCGGCGTGGTGCTGAATACCATCGAGGCGACGATGCGCACCGAGGGTCTGCTCACGCAGTCCCAGCAGCTCGCCGGGGAGCTGCAGGCGCAGCAGACCGAGCTGCAGCAGACCAACGCGGAGCTGGCCAGCAAGGCGAAGCTGCTCGCCGAGCAGAACGTGGAGGTCGAGCGCAAGAACCAGGAAATCGAGCTCGCCCGGCGCGCGCTCGAGGAGAAGGCGGCGGAGCTCGCGCTCACCTCGCGCTACAAGTCGGAGTTCCTGGCGAACATGTCGCACGAGCTGCGCACGCCGCTCAACAGCATCCTGATTCTCGGCCAGCAGCTCTCCGAGAACGCGGACGGCAACCTGTCGTCACGACAGGTCGAGTTCGCCAAGACGATCCACGGCGCCGGCACCGACCTGCTCAACCTCATCAGCGACATCCTCGACCTGTCCAAGATCGAATCGGGCACGGTCACGGTCGAGTGTGAAGAGCTGCTGTTCACGCACCTGCGCGAGACCGTCGAGCGCAATTTCCGGCACGAAGCGGACGCGCGCCAGCTGTCCTTCACCGCGGACTTCGATACGCGCCTGGGAAGGGCGATCACCACCGACTCCAAGCGCCTGCTGCAGGTACTGAAGAATCTGCTCTCGAACGCGTTCAAGTTCACGGAGCGCGGCGGCGTGCGCCTGCACGTCAGTGTCGCCACCGGAGGCTGGAGTACCGAGCATCCGACGCTCAGCCTGGCCCCCTCGGTGGTCGAGTTCTCGGTCAGCGATACCGGCATCGGCATCCCCGCGGAGAAGCAGCGGATCATCTTCGAAGCCTTCCAGCAGGCCGATGCGGGCACCGCCCGCAAGTACGGCGGCACGGGTCTCGGACTGGCCATCAGCCGCGAGCTGGCGCACCTGCTGGGGGGCGAGATCCGCCTGAGCAGCGTGTCCGGCAGCGGCAGTTCCTTCACGCTGTATCTGCCTCTTTCCTACATGGGCCCGGCCTACAACAGGGCCGTGACCCGGGGCCCGGCCGCGGCTTCCGCGGTCGCGTTTCAGCCGGTGGTGCTGCCGGTGGTGCGGGAGGAGATCGCGGACGATCGGGAGGACCTGCAGCCGGGGGATGCCGTGCTGCTGGTGGTGGAGGACGATCCGCATTACTGCCGCATCCTGCTCGATCTCGCGCGCCGGCGCGGATTCAAGATCCTGCTGGCGAGGACCGGCACGGATGCGCTGGCGCTGGCGCGCAAGTACCGCCCGACCGCCGTGTCGCTCGATGTGTTCCTCCCGGACATGTTGGGTTGGACGGTTCTCAATCAGCTCAAGCGCAGCCCCGAAACGCGCCATATCCCCGTTCAGATCCTGACGATCGAGGAGGAGCGCCAGTACGGGCTCGAGCGGGGTGCTTTCCAGTTCATCACCAAGACCGTCACGACCGACGAGCTCGAGACGGCGTTCGACCGCCTCAAGAGCTTCACCGCCTCCCGCGTCCGCCGGCTGCTGGTGGTGGAGGACGATCCGGCCGAGCAGTTGAGCGTCACCGAGCTCCTCGGACACACCGACGTGCAGATCACCACGGCCGGTACCGGGGCGGCGGCGCTCGAGGCCCTGCGCGCCGGCAGCTTCGACTGCGTGGTTCTCGATCTGCGCCTGCCGGACATGTCCGGCTTCGAGCTGCTCACGCAGGTGCAGGAGGACAGTGAACTGCGGCGCACGCCGATCATCGTCTTCACCGGCCGCGAGCTGACCGACCAGGAGGAGGCCGGACTGCGCAAGGTCGCCAAGAGCATCGTGCTCAAGGGCGTGCGCTCGCCGGAGCGGCTGCTGGATGAGACCGCCCTGTTCCTGCACCGGGTGATCGGCGATCTGCCGCAGGCGAAGCAGCAGATGATCGAGGCGCTGCACGAGAGCGACGAGCCCCTCAACGGGCGCAAAGTGCTGGTCGTCGACGACGATATCCGCAACATCTTCGCGCTCAACAGCCTGCTCGAGCGCCACAGGATGCAGGTGATCACGGCCACCAACGGCCAGGAGGCGATCAAGCTGGTCGAGAGCACCGACGATCTGTCGCTGGTGCTGATGGATGTCATGATGCCGGAAATGGACGGCTACGAGACCATGCGCCGCATCCGCAGCAAGCACCGGTTCCGGCTGCTGCCGATCATCGCCCTCACCGCCAAGGCCATGAAAGGCGACCGCGAGAAGTGCCTGGAGGCGGGGGCCTCGGACTACGTCGCCAAACCGGTGAACACCGACCAGCTGCTGTCGTTGGTACGGACGTGGTTGCACCGTTAGCGTGAAGGGTCAGGGGGGTCGACAGCGCCATGGGCGCCAACGATAAAGTCAACATACTGCTGGTCGATGACCAGCCCGCGCGGCTGCTCACGTACCAGTCGGTGCTGAGCGAGCTGGGGCAGAACCTGGTATGCGCTCACTCGGGGCTCGAGGCGCTGGACAAGCTCATGCACGAGGAGTTCGCCGTGGTGCTGCTCGATGTCAGCATGCCGGGAATGGACGGTTTCGAGGCGGCGCGGCTGATCCACGACCACCCGCGGTTCGAGAAGACCCCCATCATCTTCGTCACCGGTGTGCACGTGACCGACCTCGACCGCCTCAAGGGCTACAAGGCCGGCGCGGTCGACTACGTATCGATACCGGTCGTGCCGGAGATCCTGCGCAGCAAGGTCGCCGTGCTGGTCGAGCTGTACTGCAAGCGCCGCGAGTTGCGCGAGCTGAACCGCAATCTCGGGCAGGCCAACGAGCGCCTGGCCGAGGCCAACACGACGCTGCAGGCGGAGAAGACCCGCGAACTCGAAGCCCTCAATGCCACCTTGCAGCGCGCAAACGCGGAGCTCGAACGCGCCAACCGCAGCCTGCAGAGCGAGGTCGCCGAGCGGGCCAGGGCGGAACGGGCGTTGAAGGAGGCGGACCGCCACAAGGACGAGTTCCTCGCGATGCTCGCGCACGAGCTGCGCAATCCGCTGGCGCCGATGCTGAATGCCGTACAGCTCATGCGCATGAAGCCCGTAACCGATCAACAGTTGAGCTGGTCGCGCGACGTGATCGAGCGACAACTCGCGCATCTCACGCGCCTGGTCGACGACCTGCTCGATGTGGCGCGCATCACCCGCGGCAGGATCAACCTGTCCCGGGAACCGATCGAGCTCGGGACGCTGGTCGCGCGTGCCGTCGAGATCGTGCAGCCGTTGATACAGGAGCGCGGTCACCAGTTCACCACCGAGATTCCCGATGGGACGCTCAGGGTCAATGCCGACCCGCTGCGCCTCACGCAGGCCCTCGGCAACGTGCTGGGCAACGCGGCCAAATACACCGAGCGGCAAGGGCACATCAGTCTCAGCGTCCGCCGGCAAGGGACGGAGATCGACATCCGGGTGCGCGACAACGGCATCGGCATTCCCGCAGAGGTGCTGCCCAGGATCTTCGATCTGTTCACCCGGCTCGACCGCCGCTCGGATCACCCGCACAGCGGTCTCGGGATAGGCCTCGCCCTGGTGCGCCGGCTGCTGCAGATGCACGACGGCACCATCAGTGCGCATAGCGAGGGCACTGGCCGGGGGAGCGAATTCGTCATCCGGCTGCCGATGCTGCCCGAGACGACGCAGTCTGTGAACGGGCGGCAGCCCGCCACAACCGCGGATGCGCCCCCGGTGCGCCGGCGCATCCTGGTCGCGGATGACAATGCCGACGCGCTGCAGACCCTGGCGACGGTTCTGGAGCTGAGTGGCCACGAAGTCTTCAGCGCCGCCAACGGGAGCCTGGCGCTCGAGTGCGCCGAGCGGCACCTGCCTGAAGTCGCGCTGCTCGATATCGGCATGCCGCTGCTCGACGGCTATGAAGTCGCGCGGCGGATCCGCGCGCAGGCGTGGGGCAAGCGGATCACTCTGGTGGCGCTCACCGGATGGGGCCAGGAGTCGGACCGCCGCCGCTCGCAGGAGGCGGGATTCGATTCGCACCTCGTCAAGCCGCTCGACCTCGGCAAGCTCACCCAGCTGCTGGCCCGCCTGCCCGCCAGCGCCCCGGCGGCGGATGAGGCGGGCGGTCACACTCTCAATTCCTAGGCCGACCGGCTATCTCCCCTGCGCAGGAACGCGACCTCCCCGCGCGCGACCTACGAGGTACCCGGCCGCGAAGGGCAGGCCCAGCACCACGACGGCGAGAACGATGAGCAGCAGCAACACCTCGCGCGCGAGATGGCGCGCCTGCTCGCCGGAGGATCTCACGACCTGCTCGGCAATCCGGGCGGCGTCCCGGGCGATCGCCTTGCGCTCCACGTCGGCCGCCATCACCACCGCTTCGCGCTCGGTGCGCACGTCCGCCGACAGCGCGGCGCGCTCGGTGCGCAGCGTCTCGAGGATCGAGGCCGCCGATGAATCGACCCGCTGGAGCAGTTCGATCACGCTCTGGCGGACATCGGCTACCGCCTGGTGCACCAGCTGTGGCGCACTCTCCGCCGCCGCCGATAGTCTGGCGAGCCGCTCGTCGAGCTGCCCGAGCGCGGCGCGCATGTCGCTGCGGGAGTAGCCCGACTCGCGCAGCGCCAGCTCGGTCCTCCAAATGGTCTGCAGGGTGAGTGCCTCGCTCGCGATCCTCGTGCGATCGGAAACATCCTCCATCGCCTCGGGAATCGTACCGAGCGAGTCGACCAGTCTGGCGCCGGCGCCGCTTTTCTGGCTCCACAGCTCGATGACCGAGGCGCGTACGAACTGCAGATCCCTGAGCGGATGCTCGTGCGTGTAGGTCGCGACGAATTGGACAGGAATTGCTGCATCTGCGAGGCCAGCGCCCAGCTATCGAGCAGAGCCATCATCGGGGCCAGGCGGGTAGCCGCACGCTGACTCTCCGCCGCCGCGCCGATCTTCCAGCGCAGCGCATTCGCCAGCACCTCAGGGTCGGTGTCGTGCGCCGCAATGTCGTCGGCGCACTGCGTGACCACCGCGATGAAACGGTACGAGAACTCGCGCGTGAGAATGCGCGCATTCAGATCGCGACTCGAGAGTGGCCGCTCCGGACTCTTCAGGGTGATCAGAGAACAACCGGCAACGCCCAGCGCCGCCGCGGCGGCCGCCATGAGCCGCGCGCGCATGGATGATGCGGCCGAGCCACGGCTGCCTCCCGGGCGCGTCACCGTCTTGCCGGGCCCGGGGATGGGTGCGCGGGCCAGCGCCAGTCGCGCACCAGCGGCATATCCTCGCCATGGCGGGTGATGTACTGGCGATGCTCGATCAGCCGGTTCTGCATTTCGTCCTTGAGGTAATCGCCGCGCCCGGCGAGCTGCGGCAGACGGTCGATGACGTCCTGGACGAGGTGGAAGCGATCCATATCGTTCAGTACCGTCATATCGAAGGGGGTCGTGATCGTGCCTTCCTCCTTGTATCCGCGCACGTGCAGGTTCCGGTGGTTCCTGCGGCGGTAGGCGAGGCGGTGGATGAGCCAGGGATATCCGTGGAACGCGAAGATGATCGGTTTGTCCGGCGTGAAGAGCGAGTCGAAGTCGCGGTCGCAGAGCCCATGTGGATGCTCCGTGTCGGGCTGCAGTCTCATCAGATCCACGACATTCACCACACGGATCTTCAGCTCCGGCAGTGCGCTGCGCAGGATCGATACCGCGGCCAGGGTCTCCAGCGTCGGCACGTCCCCCGCGCAGGCCATCACCGCGTCCGGCTCCCCGCCGGCGTCATTGCTCGCCCAGGGCCACAGCCCGACACCCCTGGTGCAGTGCTCGAGCGCCGCATCCATGGCCAGCCATTGCGGCGCCGCGTGCTTGCCAGCCACCACGACGTTGACGTAATGGCGGCTGCGCAGACAGTGGTCCATGACCGAGAGCAGGCAATTGGCGTCCGGCGGCAGATATACGCGCACCACCTGCGCCTTCTTGTTGACGACGTGATCGAGGAACCCCGGATCCTGGTGCGTGAAGCCATTGTGATCCTGGCGCCAGACATGCGAGGTCAGCAGGTAGTTCAGCGAGGCGATCCTGCGCCGCCACGGCAGCTGCGCACTGACCTTGAGCCACTTGGCGTGCTGGTTGAGCATCGAATCGACGATGTGAACGAAAGCCTCGTAGCAGTTGAAGAGCCCGTGACGGCCGGTGAGCAGATAACCTTCGAGCCAGCCCTGGCACTGGTGTTCGCTCAGCATCTCGAGCACCCGGCCGTCGTCGGCGAGGAACTCATCCCCCTCGAGCGTCGCGGCATTCCACTGCCGCGCGGTCGCTTCGAACACCGCAGTGAGCCGGTTCGAGATCGTCTCATCGGGCGCAAAGATGCGAAAGTTCCTGCGCGTGGCGTTCAATCTGATCACGTCGCGCAGATACCTGCCGAGCACGCGTGTGTCTTCGGCCTGTGCGGCGCCCGGGCCGGGCACCTCGATGGCGTAGGCCCGGAAGTCGGGCAGATGCAGGTCGTGCAGCAGCAGGCCGCCGTTGGCGTGCGGATTGGCGCTCATGCGGCGCTCGCCCGCGGGCGCGAGGGCGCGTAGTTCCGCGCGCAGCCGGCCCTGCGCGTCGAACAGTTCCTGCGGCCGGTAACTGCGCAACCAGCTCTCCAGCTGGCGCAGGTGCGCCGGATTGCTGCGCGGGTCGGTGAGCGGAACCTGATGGGCTCTGAAGGTGCCCTCGATGCGCTGCCCGTCGATCTCTTTAGGTCCGGTCCAGCCTTTCGGGCTTTCGAGCACGATCAT